>LNFM01001446.1_pt1 | contig 122363 bp, 139 predicted proteins | sample 596031 | NCBI WGS metagenome assembly LNFM01 (sample SAMN04254537, study PRJNA301005) | activated carbon metagenome | isolation source: dual media filters at the Ann Arbor, Michigan drinking water treatment plant | place: USA: Ann Arbor | reverse complement strand
GCTTCGAAGTCTTCCATGGTTGCTTTAGCGCACATATAGATCAGTTTCCTTTTCACGTGTTTTCACAGGCCATGCGGTTGGCTCCGCCGGTCTTTGCCCTGAACGAAAAAACGCATCCGTCCGGGAAACCGGCGGCTGCGACTCTTCTCAGGATGCGGGCGCTATAGTGGGAAAGTTGCCGCACGGCAAGGGAAAGCCTGCCGCAGCGCCCTAGGCATTGCCATCCGGCCCGGGGTCAGGCGGGTCGCCCGCAGGGCCTTTGCCCCCTGGAAAGAGCAATGCCAGCAGCATCAGCCCAGCCCACCGGCAATTAGCAAGGCCGACCGGTGCGATCCGCCCTGTTCGCCGTCCTGGCCCCGCGCGTCGCTCCGCAGGATGGCGCTCGCGTCATTGACCGCCGTCGCAGCCCAAAGCGCCCGGGTCGTCGCGCGCAACTCCGCCGTCCGCCGGTTGCGCATCCGGCTGATCCAGACAATCAGGACCGACAGGGCGACCAGACCCGCCGCAACCGCCAAAAAGGCCCCGACAGTGCCAAGATAAGCCGTCAGGCTGGCCACCAGGGCAGCCACGACCAGCACCCAGGCAGTCGCAAGGAAAACCCCGGCCACCGCGACAACGCCAATGGCGGCCGCGCGGTCCCGCAGGGCTCCTGCAAGCATCGTCTTCAACCCGGCCAGCGCCACGGTGCGACCCCTTTTATCACGCCAATGCCAGACTGCCGCATCCCCCATTGCCCCACAAGGCGCGTAGGGTTCAGCCGCCTGCAAGCTGCGCTGCCACGACCGCGCAGGCAGCGTCCACTGCATCCTCGATACCCATGTCGCTGGTGTCGATCTGCACCGCATCCGCCGCCGCCCGTAGTGGAGCATCGGCCCGCCCCATGTCCCGCGCGTCGCGTTCGCGGACCTCGGCCAGCACCCGGGTTTCGTCGCCGCCGACCTCCAGCCAGCGTCGATGCGCGCGGACCTCCGCGCTGGCGGTGACGTACAGTTTCACCTCGGCCTCGGGGCAGATCACGGTGCCGATGTCGCGGCCATCCAGGACGGCCCCTCCCTCGCTGCGGGCAAAGCGGCGCTGGAAATCCAGCAGCGCCGCGCGCACTTCGGGGATCGCTGCGACCCGGCTGGCGGCCTGACCGGCCTCAAGCGTCCGCAGATCGTCACGCTCCAGATCCTCGGGTTTAAGGCCGCGGGCCGCGGTCGCCGGATCACCACCCAGCACTCCGACGGCCCGATACAGCAGCCCGGTGTCCAGATGCCGGAACCCAAAGCGCGCCGCCACAGCCCGGCTGATCGTGCCCTTCCCCGCCGCGGCAGGCCCGTCGATTGCAACTGTGAAAATCATCGTCCCGTCCCGGCGCCCCACCAAGATGCCTCTCGTCGGACTAAGTCCAAAACGCGGGATCGGGAAGGGGCTTTCTCGGGCGTCGCACACCGGGCGCGGCCAGGGCCCGATGCGACCCAGTCCCGCCGGTCCCGCCGCGGGAATCGCGCCCGGCCCCAAGCCCTTGAAATCCTTGTCAGCATTTTTCAGCACCGGCGAATTTTCCGGTATTTTTGCTTGGATTCGACCTTGAACTTGCCTATCTTGCCTGTCGCGACGTTAACTTTTCGACCACTGTCTCCGACTATCGGCCACAGCAATCGACCACAAGCTGACGGGGCCAAGCCGCTGCATCCCGCGGGCGGTAAGACACACAGGAGACTTCACGATGGCCAAGGGCACCGTGAAATGGTTCAATGAAACCAAGGGCTACGGCTTCATTGCCCCGGAAGGCGGCAAGAAGGACGTGTTCGTGCACATCACCGCGCTGGAGCGTGCTGGTCTGCGCAGCCTGAAAGACGGCCAGCCGGTCACCTTCGATATCGAAGCCGGCCGTGACGGGCGCGAATCCGCGACCAACCTCGCTCTGGCGTAAGGCCCGACCGAATGCATCAGGACGGGGGCGGTGCGCCGCCCCCGGACCCACTCAGTTCATCGTGACCGCCGCCCTGTCGCGCAGGACATGATCGAACCCGATGCGGAAACTTGCGTCGGACACGTCCTCGGGCAGACAGACCGCCGTGCGGCGCCCCAAGGGGTAGGCAGGAACGTCGAACTCCCGGCTCACCAGCATCACCCGCATCTTGGCGTCTCCGGCAATCAGGGCCGAGATCGCCTTTTCCGCCCCGGCAACCCCGCCGAAGGCATCGCAATCCATCACGAAGAGGTCGTAGCCGACCCGATCCTTCAGGATCGCGCTTACGGCATCATCAAGATCGTCGGTGGCGTCGACCAGACTGCCGTACTCGGCCAGTCGCTGGCAGGTCATTCCGTCGCCCTGATCGGTCAGCACCATGACGCGCACACCCATCGTGTGGGTTGCAGCCTTCTGGCGATCGGCCTGAATGAAAGTCTGCACGCGCACTCCTCCACTACCTTATGCCAGTGTCATCAAAAATGCGGAGAGCTTTCGCCCGAAAAAAGGAAAGTTACAGGAATCGCACCACCAGACTGCCACAATCAAGCCAGAGTTGGCCACCGCGCGGGTCACCACAGAACCTCGATTGCTAGACTCACCCTTATACCGGCTGGGAAACCGGTGATGACGCTGTTAACCTATTCGAGACCAAAAAGCAGCCCCTTCTGTGGGCTTCTCCCGCAATTGCGATGAGGGCAGGCATGAACCGTCACATGAATATGACAGATTTGGACCTCCGTCAGGACCTCGCGGCAGCCTTTCGCTGGACTGTCCGCCTGAATCTGCACGAAGCCGTGGCGAACCACTTCTCGCTGGCGGTCAATCCCGAAGGCACCCGATTCCTGATCAATCCGAACGGCCGGCACTTCAGCCGGATCACCGCTTCTTCCCTGGTCGAGATTGACGCCAACGACCCCACCACGATGTCCCGTCCCGACGCACCCGACCCGACGGCCTGGGGCCTGCATGGCAGCATCCACCGCGCCTGCCCGCATGCAGTTTGCGTGATGCATGTCCATTCGGTCCATGCCACGGTCCTTGCCAGCCTCGCCGACTCGCGCCTGCCCGCCATCGACCAGAACACCGCCATGTTTCACAACCGTCAGGTCGTCGACGACCACTACGGCGGCATGGCGTTCGAGGAGGAGGGCGTTCGCTGCGCCCAGCTTCTCGCCGATCCGAAGATCACCACGATGATCATGGGCAACCACGGCGTCCTCGTCATCGGCCGCTCTGTCGCCGAGACTTTCAACCGTCTCTACTACTTCGAACGCGCCGCCGAGACCTACATCCGCGCCCTGCAGACCGGCCGCCCCCTGCGCATCCTGCCCGACGAGATCGCCGAAAAGACCGCCCGCGAATGGGAGGCCTATCCCGGCTTTGCCGACGCCCACCTGCGCGAATTGCGGGCGATCCTCGACGCCGAGGACCCGGGCTACGCCGCATAAACCGGTCGCGTTTTTCGCCGGCTGGTCCTGGCCGTCAGCACCGGCTAGAAAATCGGCTTCGCTTTTCAGCGACCCTACCCTAGATCAGAGCCAAAGGGAGTGTGCCGATGCTGTCCGACCCGCTGTTCATCTTTGCCGCCATAGCCTGCCTTGTCGTGCTTGGCATCCTGTTGTTCGGGATCGGCACCTTCGCCAAGGGGGGCGAGTTCAACAAGCGCAACGCCAACAAGATCATGCGCTGGCGGCTGGGCGTGCAGTTCGTGGCGGTGGTCCTGATCGTGGCCTTTGCCTGGCTGCGGTCGCGGTCGTGAAGGCTTAGGGGAAATCATGGTCGTCCTGTCGAAGATCTACACCAAGACCGGCGATGCCGGGGAAACCGCGCTGGGAAATGGCGCCCGCGTGGCGAAACATAGCATCCGGGTTTCGGCCTACGGCACCGTGGACGAGACCAACGCCACGGTGGGCCTCGCCCGCCTGCACGCGACCGGAGAGATGGGCGAGGCGCTGAAGCGCATCTCGAACGATCTCTTCGACCTTGGGGCCGACCTTTGCACGCCCGACCGCCATCTCGATCCGACCCTGTCCTACACGCCGATGCGGATGATCGAAGGGCAGGTCACCCGGCTTGAACGCGAGATAGACGCGATGAACGAAAAGCTGACGCCCCTGCGCAGCTTCATCCTGCCCGGCGGGTCCGTTCTGGCCGCGCAACTGCACCTCTGCCGCACCGTCTGCCGAAGGGCCGAACGCCTGGTCGTCGAAACCGCGACGATGGAGGACGTGAACCCCGAGGCGGTCCGCTACCTTAACCGCCTGTCCGACTGGTTCTTCGTCGCAGGCCGCATTGCCAACAACGACGGCAAGGATGACGTGCTGTGGGTCCCTGGCCTGACGCGCTGACGTCCGGCGAGACACCAGAATTCTTCGACGAAGATTTTTGCGGCGCGCGCGGGGCTTTGGCGCGCTGATCGCCCCCGACGATCAAAACGCGGCGTCGCGTCGCGGAAACCTGTCGCATTTGGTCTGTTCCCAACGCCCCTGTTCCGGTAACAGGCGGGCGAGAGCTTGTGCGGGCCGTGGGCCTGCGTCGAATGAGGAGTGCGGCCATGAAAGTGCTGGTCCCGGTCAAGCGGGTGATCGACTACAACGTGAAGGTGCGCGTCAAGGCGGACGGGTCGGGGGTTGACCTCGCCAACGTCAAGATGTCGATGAACCCCTTCGACGAGATTGCCGTCGAAGAGGCGATCCGTCTGAAGGAAAAGGGCATCGCGACCGAGGTTGTCGTCGTCTCCATCGGCGTCAAGCAGTCGCAGGAAACTTTGCGCAACGCGCTGGCGATGGGTGCCGACCGGGCAATCCTGATCGAAGCCACTGACAACGTGCACACCGACATCGAACCTCTGGCCGTGGCGAAACTGCTGGCTGCCGTGGTGAAGGAAGAGGCTCCGGGTATTGTCCTTTGCGGCAAGCAGGCCATCGACAATGACATGGGCGCGACCGGGCAGATGCTGGCGGCGCTCCTCGGCTGGTCCCAGGCAACCTTTGCGTCCGAGCTGGCAATCGACGGCGACTCGGCCCGCGTCACGCGGGAAGTGGACGGCGGTCTCCAGACCATCACCGTCAAGATGCCGACGATCATCACCGTCGACCTCCGTCTGAACGAGCCGCGCTATGCCTCGCTGCCGAACATCATGAAGGCCAAGGCCAAGCCGCTGGCCGCCAAGACCCCCGCCGACTACGGCGTGGACGTCTCGCCGCGCCTCTCGGTCGTGAAGACCGTCGAACCGGCGGGCCGCAAGGCGGGCGTGAAGGTGGCTTCGGTGGCCGAGCTGATCGCGAAACTCAAAGACGAAGCGGGGGTGCTGTAAGATGGCCGTTCTTCTTCTGGCAGATGTGATTGAAGGCAAGCTTGCGACCGATCAGGTCGCCAAGACCCTGACTGCGGTGAAAAGTCTCGGCCCGGTGACGGTGCTGGTTGCGGGCACGGGCGGCGATGCTGCGGCCGCCGAGGCAGCGACGCTGGAGGGCGTCGCCAAGGTCCTCTTCGCCGACGATCATGTCTATTGCCACGGCATGACCGAACCGACTGCCGCGCTGGTCGTCTCGCTGGCCGGCGACTACGAACATATCGTGGCCGCGAGCGGAGCCCTTTCCAAGTCGGTGCTGCCCCGTGCGGCGGCGCTCCTCGACGTGATGGTGATCTCGGAAGTGCTGGCCGTGCATGATGCATCGACCTTCGACCGCCCGATCTATGCCGGGAACGCGATCCAGACCGTCAAGACTTCGGACGCGAAAAAGGTCATGACCATCCGCACCGCGACATTTGACGCGGCGGGCAAAGGCGGCAACGCCCCGGTCGAGAAGGTCTCGGCCTCGGTTGACGGCGGGATGTCGGCCTGGGTCGAGGACAAGGTTGCCTCCAGCGACCGTCCGGAACTGACCTCGGCCGGAATCGTCGTCTCGGGTGGCCGTGGGGTTGGCTCTCAGGCCGACTTCGCGCTGATCGAGAAACTGGCGGACAAGCTGAACGCCGCTGTCGGTGCCTCGCGCGCCGCGGTGGACTCAGGGTATGCGCCGAACGACTGGCAGGTCGGGCAGACCGGCAAGGTCGTGGCACCGGACCTGTACGTGGCCGTGGGCATCTCGGGCGCGATCCAGCACCTTGCCGGGATGAAGGACTCGAAGGTCATCGTCGCGATCAACAAGGACGAAGAGGCGCCGATCTTCCAAGTCGCGGACTACGGCCTGGTCGCGGACCTTTTCACCGCCGTGCCGGAGATGATCGAGAAGCTCTAAGGGAAGGTGGGCGACATCGCCCACCCTACGAGGGGGTCACCGCAGGGTGGCCCCCTTTTCCATGGCCACCAGCCTGCCGATTTCCGGCGCTAGCCGCGCGGCCGCCTCGGCATGGACTGCCGCCCCCGGCAAGGCCCGCGCCTGCTGCGCTTCGGTCGGCGGGTAATGCATCCCGGCCGCACCTTCGGTCAGGGCTGCGGGTGAGGCGACAAGCTCGACCAGCCGCGTCATCGGCCCCTGCAGCGCCGCCAGCATCCCCCGGTCGACCAGCCAGGGGCCGAACCCCGGAGCAGGACCCGTCGCCCGGTCCGTTGGCGGCGCGTCCGACAACCAGACCAGCACCCGCGAGGCCGGCAGCCGCGCCAGAAGACTGCGCATCCGCGTGACCCAGGTGTCCTGCAGCACCTGCAGCACCGTTGCAAACCGCTGCGGATCGGCACGCCGCAGGACCGTCACCAGATGGCGGGTGAAGTGGATCTCGGTGAAATCGACCTGCGGGTACAGCGCCCGCAGGGCCGGGGATGCGGCCAGGAACCGGTCATTCCGCCGGGCGTGAACGGTGTAGAGGGGATTGCTCAGCCCCTCGGCCCCGGTGATCTGAACAACCGCGACCGCAGCACCTGCGGCAATCTCCAGCGCCGCCGGGTCGGACAGGTACAGGTCCGGCCCCGCATTCTGCGCCGCCAGATTGGCCACCGGGCACTGCAGCACCTGTTCCAAGAGCGCCGGATAGGGTTCGGCCACGTATTTGCCAAAGCTTGCCGATCCGCCCAGCACGGCGACATAGGGCACCGTCAGGTCCCGCGCGGGGCCCCGGAACAGCGCCTTTGACGCGCCATAGCGGCACGGAAAATAGTCGAGCGCCCCCGCGCCCGCATCGAGATGCAGCATCCCACCACCCAATCTTAGTCACCCAAGGCAATCCTTGGCCGAGAGTGGTTGCCGAATGGCTAAAATCGGGCGGTTGCCTAAAAGGCCCGGCACTTTGCCCATCCTTGCGCGGGCCGGATGGGCCGGGCATAACCGGGGACGACAGATGGAGGTGCGGGCGATGGAGATCAAGCTGGTGGGCGTCGTGGGCGCCGGGCAGATGGGCAACGGCATCGCTCATGTCTTCGCGCTGGCGGGCTACAGCGTGCTGATGAACGACATCTCGGAAGACGGTCTTGCGAAGGCCCTTGTCACTATCGAGCGGAACATCGAACGCCAGGTCTCCCGCGGCAAGGTCCTGCCCGCCGACAAGCGCGCGGCGATGGAGCGGATCAAGACCACTTTGAAGCTCGCCGATCTGGGCCAATGCGACCTGATCATCGAGGCTGCCACGGAACGCGAAACGGTGAAGCAGGCGATCTTCGAGGACCTCTTGCCGCACCTGAAGCCGACGACGATCCTGACCTCGAACACCTCGTCGATTTCCATCACCCGGCTTGCCAGCCGCACTGACCGACCGGAAAAGTTCATGGGCTTTCACTTCATGAACCCGGTACCGGTGATGCAGCTGGTCGAACTGATCCGCGGCATCGCGACCGATCAGGAGACCTGGGAGACCCTGCACGAGGTCGTCCGGAAACTGGGCAAGACCGCCTCCAGCTCCGAGGATTTCCCGGCCTTCATCGTCAACCGCATCCTGATGCCGATGATCAACGAGGCGGTCTATACACTGTACGAAGGCGTGGGCTCGGTGAAGTCGATCGACGAGTCGCTGAAACTGGGCGCCAATCACCCGATGGGCCCGCTGGAGCTGGCGGATTTCATTGGGCTGGATACCTGTCTCTCGATCATGAACGTCCTGCACGAGGGGCTGGCGGATACCAAGTACCGGCCCTGTCCGTTGCTGACCAAGTATGTCGAGGCGGGGTGGCTGGGCCGCAAGACGCAGCGCGGGTTCTATGACTATCGGGGCGAGGTGCCGGTGCCGACCAGATAAGAACTATGCTGCCAGTGTCAGGCAACAATCACCACTTGCCCAGTCAGCGCACCCTCTACACATTTTAGGTAGGCAAGGCCAATGTCATGCGATGAGGTCGGCTTATGTCCGATGAAATACTCGCCATATGACGGTTCAGAGACATCCAGCATCCCCGGGCTGACCACATTGATCCGCAGGCCACGCGGCATCTCGATGGCAGCGCTCTTCACAAATCCAGCCAGGGCGCCGTTTGCCGTTGCCGCATTGACGCCCATCCGGATCGGGTCACGGTCCAGAACTCCGCTGGTCAGCGTAAAGGACCCGCCATCCGAAATTGTATCCAGACCGGCAAGGACAAGATTGATCTGTCCCATCACCTTGTGCCGCAGGCCAACCATGAACTTGTCCTGATCCAATGCTGCCAGAGGCGCAAAGGTCGTATCACCGGCACAAGACACCACCGCATCGATCTGCCCGACCTCGCGGTAAAGCTTGCGCACGGCGGCGAGATCGGAGACGTCCACCTGATAGGCCCCGCTGGTACGGCCCACAGGGATGATTTCATGGCGCGCGCCAAGTCCGTTGCAGGCTGCCGTGCCAACATTGCCAGCAGCGCCGACCACCAGAATTCTCATCGCAGTACCTACTTTCGCCCCAACGCCAGCGTATGCTCCCTGAGCCACGCCAATACCCCTGCGAGTTGCCTTACCAGTTCTGCAACTCCGCCGCCGCAAGCGGCTCCCCGATCACCGGGCGCTGGATTTTCAGCAGGCTGCGCTTGATTTCATAAAGTAGCAAGCATTGCCGCAATGTTTCGCTCAGCGTGTAGGTTGGATGAATCCCACCGTCCGACGCGGGACGAATAACGCAGACGGTGGGTTGGCACCCCCCCTACGACTGGTCCTTTAACCCCAGCGTATGCTCCCGCAGCCACGCCAGGAACCCCCTCGGGTTCCCCTCCCACTTCTTCAACTCCTCCGCCGCAATCGGCTCACCGATCACCGGGCGCGTCGGCTTGAAGAGACACCGCTTGATCTCATACAGCAGCAACCCCTGCCGCATGGTGTCCGACACCTGATTGGCGATCTGGAACAGGCGGGAGTTCTGGCCGGGGAAGTAGATCGGCAGGATCGTGGCCCCGGTGGACTTGACGATCTTGTGGGTGAAGACGTTCCACTCACCCTCGACCGCGGGGCCCCACCAGCCTTCGGACATCGCGACCTTGCCGGCCGGGAACAGGATGATCACCCCCCCGGCCTTCAGGTGCGCCAGCGTCTCTTCCCGCATCTGAAGGCCCAACTCGCGGGCGTTGTCCTCGTGCGGGAAGGGGACGGGGATCATGAACTCCTCGACCTCGGGGATGCCGGTCAGAAGCGAGCGGGTCAGGATCCGGAAATCGGACCGCACACGGTTGATCATCTCGGCCAGCACCATGCCGTCGACCAGGCCCGAGGGGTGGTTCGAGCATACGACCAGCGGACCGGTCGCCGGGATGCGGGCGATCTCTTCGGCCGGAGTCTCGATGCGGATGCCCATGTGGCGGATCGCCTTGGGCCAGAACGGCGCGCCATGCGGGGCACCGGACTTTTCAAAGCTGCGTATCAGGCGCAGAAGCTGCACCTTCGCGGTCAACCATTCGATCACGCGGATCGTTCCGGCCTTCCAGGGGTTCTTGAAAGTGCCCGCATAGGACAGCCGCCGCATGTCATACTGGCGGTCAGCCGGACCAGCCGCAGACGTCGGCGTCTCGGGTACGATCTGGCTGTGGTCGGTCACTAAGCGGTTATCCCCAGTGGTCCCGACAGAGTCGGGGCATCACCGCTCAATAATCCTCTCCGAAGCGGGCCGCAACAAGCGCCTCCAGCGCATCGGCGAGTTTCTCCGCTTCATCCCCGCTGCACGTCACGTCAATCGTCGTCCCGCGCGATGCACCCAGCATCAGAAGTCCCATGATCGAATCGCCCGAAACCTCCATCCCGTCCTTCGCGACCAGAGCCCGGGCGTCATGCGCCTCGACCACTTCGACGAACTTGGCACTGGCGCGGGCGTGCAGGCCCTTTTCGTTGACGATGCGCAGATTGCGGCTGGTCATATGCGTCCTTCAGGCCCCGCTGCCAAGGTCCAGGCTGTTGATATATTTACGGCCCGCGTCCAGCGCGGCCGCCACAGCCTCAGGAACGCCCAGGTCGCGCGACTTGGCAAGCTTGATCAGCATCGGCAGGTTCGCACCATACAGAATGCGCCGTCCTGAAGTGGCGCAGGCGGGCAGCGACAGGTTCGAGGGCGAGCCGCCGAACATGTCGGTCACCAGCACTACGCCCTGACCGACATCCACGGAATCGGCGGCCGCGCAGATTTCCGCCTGCTTGGCGCTGCGGTCGTGGTCATCCTCGATCGAGATCGCCCTGACCCCGTCCTGTCGGCCCACGACATGCTCTACCGCCGAGAGATATTCCCGCGCCAGACCGCCATGCGCCACGATCACGATACCGATCAAGCGTTTGATACCTTCATTGCGTCCGGCTGCAGGGTTGCGGCCTTGCGTTCAAGTTCCCGGTGTCGTTTTGACACCGGCCAGCCCGCCTCTGCAAGCGCGGAACCGACCATTTCCGCCATGGCAACCGACCTATGTTGCCCGCCGGTGCAGCCAAAGCCGATGGCAAGATGCGCCTTGCCCTCGTCCAGATGGGCCGGAAGCAGAAACAGAAGAAGCTCGCTCACCCTCTGGAAGAATTCGGCGAAGCGCGGGTCCGAACGGACAAAGCTTTCCACCGCCGGATCGCGTCCATCCAGCGGGCGCAGCGCGGCCTGCCAGTGGGGATTCGCCAGGAACCGGCAGTCGAAGATCATGTCCATCCCACGCGGGACCCCGCGCTTGTAGCTGAAGGACTGGACCGACACCGACAGCCGCCCGGACACCCCGGCGTCGAACCGGCGGGTGATCTCGGCCTTGAGGTCGTGCTGGGTCAGTTCCGTCGTGTCGATCAGGTGATCGGCCCTGACCCGGACCGGGGCCAAGAGGTCGATCTCCCGCTCAACCCCCTGCGCCGGGGTTTCGTCCGGGGCCAGCGGATGGCGGCGGCGGGTTTCAGAGAACCGCTGGATCAACACCGACGGCGCGCAGTCCAGATACAGGACCTCAAGCTCCACGTTCGGGTCGCGGGTCAGCTTGTCGATCAGCTCGATCAGCGAGGTTGCGTTGAAGTCCCGGTTGCGCACGTCCAGCCCCAGCGCGATCGGTCGGCCAAGGGGCGGGCCTTCGACAAGGCGCGGCACCAGCGACAGGGGGATATTGTCGATCCCCTCATAGCCCATGTCTTCCAGCACGCGGATTGCAGTCGTCCGCCCGGCGCCCGAGGGGCCGGTCACGAAGACTATATGATGATCCATCGTCAGGTCTGGCATCAGGATGGGTTCCGAGGCGGTCATGCCTCACGTCCATGGCGAAGATAAAGCATCAGCGCGTCTGGAAAATGGTCTTTCTGCACGTGCAGCACAAGGGCGAGGGCAATTCCCGCAATCGTGACCGTGCGGCGCGGCGGAAGGCGTTCGGTTTCCGGCTGCCCCAGGTCCACCACCAGCCGGACCTCGGCAACCGGCACGGAGGGCGCGCGCAACAGGCCAACCCCGCGCGCTTCGATCATGCCGATCAGGTCGGGTTTGGGGCAGCTGGCATGCAAGCGCCCGGCTTCCGGCGTCACTTGTGTCTGATCATCCGACACCAGCACGGCCCCCAAAGCGATCAGCCGCAGCGCCAGTGACGACTTCCCCGCACCCGAGGGGCCAAGGATCAATAGGCCGCAGCCATCAACGGCAACACAGGTGGCGTGCAGCGTCTCACCGGTCTGGTTCAAGCGGGGGTCACACCGGCAGGCCGACGACGAACCGCGCGCCCAGCGGGTCCGAGGTCGGATCGGCGGCCGTCGGGCGGATGTTCTCGGCCCAGATCACCCCGCCATGCGCCTCGACGATCTGCTTGGAGATCGCGAGACCCAGGCCCGAATGCTGGCCGAACTCGGCCTGCGGGCGTTCGGAGTAGAACCGCTTGAACACCTTGGTCAGTGCCTGCTCCGGGATGCCCGGCCCGGTATCCTCGACCACGATCAGCACCCGGTTCTCGCGCCGCCGCGCCCAGACGCGCACCGCGTCGCCCTCTTCGCAGAAGGAAATCGCGTTGGTCACCAGGTTCACGAAGACTTGCGCCAACCGCGCCTCCAGCCCGTGGATGGTGATCGGATCGGACGGCAGGTCGATGATGAAGTCCACGCCCTTCTCGCCTGCCTGCTGCGACAGGTACTGGCACAGGTTGGACAGGGTCTTGAGAAGGTTGAACTCTTCCTCCTCCTCCTTGACCAGCTCTGAATCCAGGCGCGAGGCGTTGGAGATATCGCTCACCAGCCGGTCCAGGCGGCGCACGTCATGTTCGATGACATCCAGAAGCTTGTCCTTCTGGTCTTCCTTCTTGACGAACCGCAGCGACCCGATGGCCGACCGCAGGCTCGCCAGCGGGTTCTTGATCTCATGCGCGACATCGGCCGCGAACTGCTCGTTGGCGTCGATCCGGTCATACAGCGCCGACACCATCCCCCGCATCGCGACCGACAGGCGGCCAATCTCGTCCGGACGCGCCGCAAGGTCGGGGATGCGGACCCGGCTGGGCGCCACCCGGCGCGAGTCGCGGTCGCGCCCTACTTCGGCAGCAGCAGCCAGGTCGGACAACGGGTTCGAGATGGTCGAGGCCAGCATCAGGCTAAGGCTGATCGACAGCACCACGGCCAGAAGGAACATCTGCAGCACCTGCTCGCGTTCGTACCGCACCAGCCGGTCGATCTCCTGGCTGTTCGAGGTGACGGCCACCACACCCACCAACTCGTCGGCCACCAGGATCGGCGTGGCCACGGTGAAATACATGCTGCCTTCGCCGTTCCGGGTGACGCGGGTCACCACGTCACCGCTGCGCGCGCCCTCGAACGCAGCGCGGGCGTTGTCGGCGGGGTCGATGGTTTCGGTCCAGTCCCGACGCCCCTGCCGGAACAGAACCGTCACGATGTCCCAGACGCCTTCCAGGAAATCGGTCAGGATCGTCGGCTGATCCGGGTTGCTGACCAGCGTCCCCGTCCCCTGCCCCACCCGCGACGCCAAAAGCTGGCCGGTCGGGTCAAAGACGAACACCTCCAGCACCGGGTCCAGTTCGATGTCCTGAAGCGGCGTACGGAAGTCGAACCCCGCGCCGCCCGGACGCAGATGCGCCTCGTAGACCGCCGCGATCAACTCGGCCTGCCGCACCATTCCCAACTGGCGCTGCAGCGCCAGGCTGTCGCGGAACGGGTTCATGAACAGAACCCCCACCGCCAAAAGCACCAGCGCCATCAGGTTGAAGACGATGATCTTCCGCGCGAGAGGAGAGCGGTTCAGCCCGACGATGCTCCGCCCGCCCCGGCCTTCCTTCAGCCTCTCGACCGTGGCGTCGGGCGATACCCAGTCTTCGCCCAAAAGGACGTCGCCCGACCGCTTGGGCCGGACGTCATTGGGGTTAAGCCTGGGGGCCGATGTCATGTCAGGCGGCCGTCACTCTTCGTTGTAGCGGTAGCCGATACCATACAACGTTTCGATGGCCGAAAATGTGTCATCAACCGACCGCATCTTCTTGCGCAGCCGCTTGATGTGGCTGTCGATGGTCCGGTCATCCACGTAGACCTGATCGTCATAGGCCACGTCCATCAGTTGATCGCGGCTTTTCACGAAGCCGGGCCGCTGCGCCAGCGCCTGCAACAGCAGGAACTCGGTCACGGTCAGCGCGACCTCTTTCCCCTTCCAGGTCACCGAATGGCGCAAGGGGTCCATCCGCAGAGCGCCCCGTTCCATCATCCGGGTCTCTTCGGTGGCCGCCGCCTCGCCGGTATTGATCGCCTCCTGCCGACGCAGCAGCGCCCGGATGCGTTCGACCAAGAGGCGCTGGCTGAACGGCTTCTTGACGTAGTCGTCGGCCCCCATGCGCAGGCCCAGAACCTCGTCAATCTCGTCGTCCTTCGAAGTGAGGAAGATCACCGGGATCGAGGTCTTCTGCCGCATGCGCTGCAACAGGTCCATGCCGTCCATCCGCGGCATCTTGATATCGAGAACAGCCATGTCAGGCATCCGGCGGCTGAACGCCTCGAACGCGGATTGACCGTCGTTGTAAGTCTCAACCTCGAACCCTTCGGCTTCCAGGGTCATCGCGACCGAGGTCAGGATATTCCGGTCATCGTCGACCAGAGCGATGCGGGACATCTTCGTGCCTCCCTTATACTGCTGCAGCTGCTTTATCTTTATTTTTACAGCATTTTCAGGGCTCAGGCGTGGATAAGCAACAGAAATCCGAATCACCTCTGAAACAATGGCGGGAGTGGTGACAATTTCGCCCAACTCGACAACAATTTTTCGGGCAGGTCGGGCTGGATCGTTGATGGTGGCGCTAACGGCGGAATGATTGCGCTAACTGTTTGAAATCACACTATTCCCGTGCAAAAATCCCATGCTATAGGCCCGTTATGGCCAACCCCCACAACGGCTTGTTGCGGCATTCATTGGCCCGGATGCCGACCTATTGGAACCGCTGCAGATTACCTGCGGCAATGGGAGCTTGCAGGATGAACCAGGGACGCGTGAACCCCAACCAGACGCTAGAGACGCAAGGCATCACGGGTGTGGCGGTCGCCCACTACAACTATGCCGAGTCCGCGCTGGTCGAGGCCGCCGTCTTTCGCAGCGAAGGTCGCCTGGGTCGTGGCGGGGCTTTTCTTTGCTCGACTGGCCAATTCACCGGCCGTTCGCCCAAGGACAAGTTCGTCGTGCGGTCAGCGGCGACCGAAGACACGATCTGGTGGGACAACAACGCCGCGATGACGCCGGACGCCTACGCCCGCCTCAAGGCCGACATGCTGGCCCATGTCCAGGGGCGTGAGCTATTTGTCCAGGATCTTTACGCCGGGGCCGACCCGATCCACCGGCTGGACGTCCGCGTGGTGACCGAGCTTGCCTGGCACGGCCTCTTCATCCGCCACCTCCTTCGCCGCCCGGCGCGGGAGGAACTGGATGGCTTCACTCCGGAATGGACGGTGATCAACCTCCCCAGTTTCAAGGCCGATCCGGCGCGGCACGGCACGCGGACCGAAACCGCCATCGTCCTGAACTTCGACGAAAAGTGCGTCCTGATCGCCAACACCGCCTATGCGGGGGAAAACAAGAAGGCGGTCTTCACCGTCCTGAACTACCTCCTCCCTGCCAAGGGCGTGATGGCGATGCACTGCTCGGCCAACCACGCCATCGGCAATCCGGTCGATGCCGCCGTCTTCTTCGGCCTGTCCGGCACCGGCAAGACCACGCTTTCGGCCAGCCCCGACCGCACGCTGATCGGCGATGACGAACACGGCTGGTCCGACCGCGGCATCTTCAACTTCGAGGGCGGCTGCTACGCCAAGACCATAGACCTCTCGCCCGAGGCCGAGCCCGAGATCTATGCCACCACCCACCGCTTTGCGACCGTGGTGGAAAACATGGTCTTCGACCCCGAAACCCTGGAATTGGACTTTTCCAACCGCAGCCTCACCGAAAACACCCGTTGCGCCTATCCGCTCGACGCCATTTCGAACGCCAGCGCCACTGGCCTTGGCGGCCATCCCCGCCATGTCGTGATGCTGACCTGCGATGCGTTCGGCGTCCTGCCCCCCATCGCGCGGCTGTCCCCGGCGCAGGCGATGTACCACTTCCTTTCCGGCTTCACCTCCAAGGCCGCCGGCACCGAACGTGGTATCACCGAACCGCAGCCCACCTTCTCCACCTGCTTCGGCGCCCCCTTCATGCCCCGTCGGCCCGAGGTCTACGGCAAGCTCCTCCAAGCCAAGATCGCCAAGCACGGCGCGTCCTGCTGGCTGGTCAACACCGGCTGGACCGGCGGCGCTTACGGCACCGGCAAGCGGATGCCGATCCGCGCCACCCGCGCGCTGCTGGCCGCCGCCCTCGACGGCTCGCTGTCAAAGGGAGAGTTCCGCCGCGACCCGAACTTCGGCTTCGACGTGCCGGTCTCGGTTCCCGGGGTGGCCGAGGGCCTGCTCAATCCGCGCGAAACCTGGACCAGCGCCAACGACTACGACGCGCAGGCGGCGAAGCTGGTGGGCATGTTCCAGAAGAACTTCGCCCAGTACGTGCCGTTCATCGACGCGGACGTGAAGGCGGCGGCGATCGGCTGACGTCACGCCCGCACCGCATCCCTTCCTCGTCGGGCCCGGCCCGGCGAGGTGTTGCTACATCACCGCCAGCCGCACCATGTTGAGGCCGGTCAGCACCAGAAGCCCCTGCGTCCAGCGTCGGAACCGCCCTTGGTCCAGCCGATCTTGCACCCGGTAGCCGACGAACAGCCCAATCAGCGCGGGCAGGCACAGTGCCGCCGAAAATCCCAGCGTCTGCGCATTGGCCAGCCCCGTCGTCAGATGCGCCGCCAGCAGCATCACCGCCCCGATCAGGAACACCACCCCCTGCGCCCGGATCATCTGCACCTTGTCCGCGCCGGTCGACAGCAGGAACACCAGAAGCGGCGGCCCCCAGATCCCTGACACCCCGCCATAAAGCCCGCCGATCACCCCCAGCCCCCATTCCGCCCGGTCGCGGTGCTGCAACTTGATCGCCAGGCTGCGGCCCATCAGCTGCAGGGCGGCAAACACCGTGATCGGCACCCCCAGCATCAACAGATACAGCCAGCGCGGGATCGCATCGGCAAAGGGTGCCGAGATCGCGATGCAGATCACCGTCGCGATCAGGAACCGCCGGTAAGTCCTCGTCGTCGCCACCGCAGGCCCGACCCCCTGCCGGAACGCCTGGCTCAGGTTCGTCACCAGTGTCGGCAGGATCAGCCCGGCCAGCACCACCTCTTGCGGCAGGAACACCGCAAAGCCCGACACCAGGATCAACGGCATCGCAAAGCCGACCGCCCCCTTCACGAACCCCGCAAACAGCGTGATTGCCAGGGCCGCCACAAAAAGCCCGGTCGGCAGGCCCGCGGTGAAGAGGTCAAACATGACTTGCCCTTTTCGCTCCCTTGTGGCGCAGTTCCCGGGCAAGGGGAAGTGGACCCAGCCGGGAACAGGGGATGCAAATGCACTGTCACGCTTGGCCTTTCTGTCGTTCCTGACGGACCCAGCCATGCACCGTCTTGCCCTTGGCCTTTCCTTCCTTGCCCTCGCAGCACCCCTGCAGGCCGACCCCGCCCCACCGCAACCCGGTCCGCTGGTGGCAGTGCTAGAGGTCGGCGTCTTCTGTGCCTTGCAGGCGATGGATAAGCGCCCGGCACCCGGAACGCTTTCGGGCTGGATCCACGTGCCGACGGGCGAGCTGGATTTCCACTGGCCCGGTCGGCAGGTCGTCCCCGCGACCTTGGGGATCGCTTTCGGGGTGAAGTCCCAACTGGTCCCCGGCCAGTTCGCGGCCTACGGCGAGATGCGCGTCTACCGCCCGGGCTCGGTACAGCCCGAAACCTGGGACTCGGCCTTCAGCGACCTTGGCAACCAGATGGCCTTCTTCCGCTTTGATCGCGAGGACGAGCTTATCCCCGGCATCTGGCGCTTTGAAGGCTGGGACGGCGCAACCCAGCTGTTCTCGACCGAGTTCGAGATCGTGCCCGAAGCGGCCCTCCCCGAAATCGCCCAGGCCTGTGGGGCAACATCCTGAATCGGCTGCGACATATTCGGTCTTTGATGATGCACTGATTGAAATCTTGTTGCGCCGCACCTGCGAAGGCGCTAGGTCTTCGCAGGTGCAGAATCTCGCCGGAGTTCCCGATGCCGCATGATGGACAAGCCATGGCCGACAGCCCCGTTCTTGCCGACCTTCAGGCCCTGACCGCCGCCGCCCTGCCCGAGGTCGAGGCGCTGTTCACCACCGCGCGCGACCGGCTCAAGACAGCGGTGACGCTGGACGGCAGGCTCAGCGCCGCAGCACTTGAGGCCCGCCAGTTCCAGACCCACGCCCTGTCCTGGCTGGCAACTTACGTCGAGGCGCTGCGCCAGCTGCAGGCCTGGGCCGGACGGCTGACCACCGCCGGACAATTCGGCCCGATGGAGGAGCTGATCCTCCAGATCGGTTTCGGCGAATACTTCGCCCAGATCGCCGGTGGCCTGCCGATGAGCCAAGGCGAGATCGCCCGCCTTTCCGACCTAGACCTCTCCTGGACTCCCGGCCCCGAGGCCGCCCAGTTGATCGCCCGTGGCAACACCCCCGCAACCCGCGGCGCTCTGGTCCGCCTGATGCAGGACAACCACGGCCGCGCGACCTTTGGCGCCACCGGCCTTGATGAAGAACTGGAGATGATCCGCGACCAGTTCCGCCGCTACTCGGACGAAAAGGTCATCCCCCGCGCCCATGACTGGCACCTGAAGGACGAGCTGATCCCGATGGAGGTCATCGACGACCTCGCTGGAATGGGCGTCTTCGGCCTGACCATCCCCGAGGAATACGGCGGCTTCGGCCTGTCCAAGGCCTCGATGGTCGTCGTCAGCGAAGAACTCTCGCGCGGCTACATTGGCGTCGGATCGCTAGGCACCCGCAGCGAAATCGCCGCCGAGCTGATCCTGTGCGGCGGCACCGAAGAGCAGAAGGCAAAATGGCTTCCCGGCCTCGCCTCGGGCGAAATCCTCCCCACCGCCGTCTTCACCGAACCGAACACCGGCTCAGACCTCGGCAGCCTTCGCACACGAGCGCGCCGCATGGGCGAGGACTGGGAGATCACCGGCAACAAGACCTGGATCACCCACGCCGCCCGCACCCATGTGATGACCGTCCTTGCCCGCAGCGTCGAGGGCACCACGGACTATCGCGGCCTTTCGATGTTCCTGGCCGAAAAGACCCCCGGCACCGACGAGACGCCGTTCGTCGACCAGGGCCTTTCGGGCGGCGAGATCGAGGTCCTCGGCTACCGCGGCATGAAGGAATACACCGTCAACTTCGACGGCTTTGCCGTGAAGGGCGAAAACCTTCTGGGTGGCGTCGAAGGCCAGGGCTTCAAGCAGCTCATGCAGACCTTCGAATCCGCCCGCATCCAGACCGGCGCGCGGGCCATCGGCGTCGCGCAATCGGCGCTGGAAACCGGGATGCAATATGCGCTGGACCGCCAGCAGTTCGGCAAGCCGCTGATCGCCTTCCCGCGCATCTCCGGCAAGCTGGCGATGATGGCGGTCGAGATCATGATCGCCCGCCAGCTGACCTATTTCTCCGCCTGGCAAAAGGACCACGGCCACCGCTGCGACCTGGAGGCGGGGATGGCCAAGCTTCTGGGCGCCCGCGTCGCCTGGGCCGCCGCCGACAACGCACTGCAGATTCACGGCGGCAACGGCTTTGCGTTGGAATACAAGATCAGCCGCATCCTTTGCGACGCCCGCATCCTGAACATCTTCGAAGGTGCCGCAGAAATTCAGGCGACCGTGATCGCGCGGCGCCTGTTGGAGTGAATTGTTTTGCCTTGATCTTGCCCGCCTGCGAAACTGCCCCATATCGAGGTATGTTGACATTGTAAAGACCGGGGTGGGCGATGGCAGGGATTGTGCTTTTAACCGGGATCTCCGGCTTCATAGCCAAGCATGTCGCGCTGAAGCTTCTGAACGCCGGCTACTCTGTCCGTGGCACCGTCCGGCGCCTGGACCGGGCAGATGAGGTCCGCGCGGCGCTTGCCCCCTATCTCACTGAACATGCGGGTGAGTTGACCTTCGTCCAGGCCGATCTTGAATCCGACGCAGGCTGGGCCGATGCGATGGCCGGGGTCGCGGCCCTTGTCCACACCGCCTCCCCTTTTCCCATCGCCCAGCCGAAGGACCCCGCCGTCCTGATCCGCCCGGCAGTCGAAGGCACCGAGCGTGTGCTGAAGGCCGCCGCAGCCGCTGGCGTGACCCGCGTCGTCCTCACCTCGTCGACCGTCGCCGTCCTGAACGAGGCCAAGCCCGACACCCTGCAGGACGAGGCCGACTGGTGCGATGTCCACCTGCCCTCGACCACCCCCTACGCCAAGTCCAAAACGCTGGCCGAACGTGCCGCGTGGGAGGTCGCCAAAGCCCGTGGGCTGAAGCTGACCACCATCAACCCTGGCCTCGTCCTTGGGCCGCCACTTGACGAACATTACGGTTCCTCGCTTGGCCTCATCGAACGCTTCCTCAAAGGGAAAGACCCGATGCTGCCCGCGCTTGGCTTCCCGATCGTCGATGTCCGCGACGTGGCCGAGATGCACCTGCGCGCCCTGCAGCGCCCCGAGACAGAAGGCCGCCGCTACCTCGCCTCCTCTGGCTCGATGGCCTTTGTCGACATGGGCCGCACTCTGAAATCCGCCTACCCCACCCGCCGCATCGCAACGCGCGAAGCTCCGAAGGCCCTGGTGCGCTTCCTGTCGCTGTTCGATTCGCAGATCAAGTCGATCCTGCCCAAGCTTGGCCATCTGGAACGGGTCTCGAACGCCCGCGCCGTCAAGGAAATGGGGATGGAGTTCATCGCGCCCAAGGCAGCCCTCCTTGCCTCGGCCGACTGGCTGGTCAAGCACGGCAAGATCTGGTCCTAGGCCGCGACGCCCCCGCGCGACGGACGCTGGACTCCCAGACGCGGGTTCATCTGGCCCGCAACCACCCAGGACGCCAAAAGCCCAACTCCGGCCGCCACGAAGATCCCCGGCAGCGGTGCCACCCACAGCACGAGCCAGGCCGCGCCCGGCGTCAGGATCGACGACACATCGCGGAAACTGGAATAGACCGCCGACATCTCGGTCCGCTCCGACGGCTTTACCGACATCAGGAACGGCAGTCCGCCCACGACATCCAGCATCACCAGGAATACCGACCCCGCCATGCAGAGGGCGACCGTCGTCCAGGGCAGGAAGGCCAGAAGCCCCGCCGCCAGGAACAGAACCCCACAGAACCCGAAGGCCGCCCGCACCGACCGCCGCACCGACATCCTCCGTCCCAGCCGGTTCAGCGCCGGGGCCAGAAACAACAGCGCGTTCGTTATGGACAAGGCGATACCGCCAACCTTGTCGCCCAACCCTGCCTCGATGCAGAAAATTGGCAAGTAGACGACATAGACCCACCAGCCGCAGCTGCGCATCACCGCGAACATCCAGCCCGCGATCAGCCTCGGTTGCCGGAAGAACCGGCCCAGGTAACCAAGAGGGTTGACCGCCGGCCGCTTGGCCCGCTGGATCTGCTTGCCGTTGCCCAGCCGCAGCACCCAGAACGTCGCCAGCAACACCAGCGCGAACGCCCCGGCCAGAAGGAAGGGCGCCGGTGCCCAGTGATCATGCAGCCAGACCCCGGTCATCGGCCCGATCGCCCAGGGGGCTGCCGCATAGACCATCTGGGTCGACTGGCTCCGCCCCAGGTTCGCCCGGTCGACATAGTCCAGCACATAGGCGTTGAAGCAGACAAAGGTCGTCGCCGTCGCCATCGCGTTGCAGGCCAGGGACAAAGGCACCGACCACCAGGTCCCCAGAATCGCCAGCGCCATCCCGCACAGATACAGCACGCAGCCCCCGGTATAGGCCCAGCGGCGCGGGATCTTCCGCGTGGCCCAGGGCACCATCAGCCCCCAGATCAGCGCCACGATCCCCGCCAGGAAATACACCAGCGAGGTCGCCTGCGCGTCCTGCAGCGCCGCATAGACCGCCAGCGGCATGGCCGAGATCAGCGTCCCCCGCACCGCCGCCTCCAGCCCGGCAAGCAGGGCGAAATGCTCGATCCGGGGCGTGGGGCTGTGCGTCAGCGCCAGAGGCAGATAGCGGTTGGCCATGAGCCGACTTGGACGGCGTGACCCCGGTTCCGTCTGTCACAAAGGCGACATCAACCGTCGTTTCGGGTCAGCCGGGCCATCAGGTCGACCAGCCGTGACCGGGCCTCCGGCAGCGGCCGATCCTGCAGCACCGGCCGCAGTTCCCGGTCCAGAAAGAAGCCCGTCAGCTGCAGACCCTTCAGCACCGCCTCGGGCGGCAACGACCCCTGACCCTCCAGCCCCGCAGGCAAAGGCAGCAACCGCTCCGCCCAGTCCCCCGCCCCCGCAGCTGTCACCGCACGCCCCGACTTCGGGCTGACATAGGCCAGCCCCTCGGTCGCCCCGGTCACCGCACAGGCCGTCAGGTCAAGCCCGAACCCGATCTCCTCCAGCAGGCACAGCTCCCAGCGCACATAGTCTGCCGTCCAGCCCTCCCGCCCCAGCGCGTCCATCAGCGCGTGCGTCCGCTGCCACAGCGCCGGATGCGGCTCGCGTTCCGGCAGCGCCTCGTGCAAAAGGGCACAGACCGCCAGCAACCCGGCCAGCGCCAGCCGGTCGGTCAGCAGATGCGCGCGGCTTTTTACCGGCTCAACCGTGAAGCTGCCGATATGGTCGTCCAGCCGCGCCCGCCAGTCCACCACCAGCCCCGAGCCCGGCTGCAACACCGCCGCCATCTTGCGCGAAGCCCCGCCGCGCACCACACCCATGTGCCGGCCATGCGCCGCCGTCAGCACCTCGATGATCGCCGAGGTCTCGCCATGCGTCCGCATGGACAGAAGGATGCCTTCGTCGCGCCAATCCATCCCCGGACTATCCGACGCAGCCGCACCCCCCGCAAGGGCAGTTGCAGACCGGCGGCTTCGACCTACTCTCTCCGGATGACTCGGCCGCAAACCCTTGCCCGCATTTTCGCCGCCCTGGTGGCGCTGACCGCCGTGGCGGCGCTGGCCCTGCAAGTCCTTGTGGCGACCGATGCTCCCACCCGCCCCCAGGGCACCCCGGTCTGGTGGTGGCTGGCGGGCTATTTCACCATCCTGACGAACCTCGGCGTTGCCGCTCTGATGGGTGCTGCCGCCCTCGGCTATCGTCGTTCAGCCCGGATGCAAGGAGGACTGGTGCTGTCGATCCTGATGGTCGGACTGGTCTATCACGCCATCCTTGCCCGGCTCTGGGCGCCGCAGGGATTGGCCTGGTGGGCCGACCAGGGCCTCCACACTGCGACACCCATCTTCATGCTCGGTTGGTGGCTGACCTTCGGCGACCGCCAGATTAAGTGGAGCGATCTACCTGCCTGGCTGATCTGGCCTGCCCTCTATGCGGCCTATGCTCTGACCCGGGGGGCGCTGACGGGCTTCTGGCCCTATCCGTTCCTGGACGCCGCGCAGCTTGGCTGGCAGCAAGTCGCCGTGAACACGGCCGGGATGTTGCTGGCCTTCGCAAGTCTCGGCCTGGCGCTGATCGCGCTGGCCCGCGCCTCACTCCGATAGCCCGTCCTCGTCCAGAAGCGTCCGGCCCTGGCGGTCCTCCAGTTCGATCACCCAGAGGTCCGGATCGCGCGCCCGCGTCCGGCTGACCAAAGCATCCACCTCCGCCTCCGGCCCCTCGGCCAACAGGATCCAGGCCCGCGCCCCGGTCATCAGGTCCGACCGCCGCTCATAGGCCCGCGCCGTTCCGTCCAGAATCGCCACCTTGACCACCACCGCCCCGGCCGTCGGATCGCCCTTGGCTGTCACATAGGCCGGAATATCCGCCAGCCGCAGCCGCGTCAGATAGGCCGAAACCCAGACCCCCGAGGCCAGCCGCGCACTCATGCAACTTGCTCTTTTCCGAAATACTCCCGCCGGAGGCTCCGAGGCCGCAACCAAAGCTGCCGTGTAAGGAAAGGTCCAAATTCCTTCGAAGGAATTTGCCCGAATTCTTCGAAGAATTCGGGCCGCTTACGCATCGCCGTCCTTGAAATCCAGCCCCATCTCGGAATAGCGCTCGGGTTCGTCCAGCCAGTTCGGCCGCACCTTGACCTGAAGGAACAGGTGCACAGTCCGGCCCAGGAATTCAGAGATCTCGGCCCGCGCCGCCTGGCCGATCGACTTGATCGTCTCGCCCTTGTTGCCCAGAACGATGCCTTTGTGCCCGTCTCGCGCGACATAGACGATCTGGTCGATCCGCGTCGTCCCGTCGGGCTTGTCTTCCCACTTCTCGGTCTCGACCGTCAGCTGGTAGGGCAGTTCCTCGTGCAGCCGCAACGTCAGCTTCTCGCGCGTCATCTCGGCCGCGATCATCCGCATCGGCAGGTCGGCGATCTGGTCCTCGGGATAGAACCATGGGCCTTCGGGAAGTTCCGCCCCCAGCCAGTCACGGAGGGATTCGACCCCGTAACCGCGTTCGGCGCTGATCATGAAAGTGCGGGCAAAGGGGAAGGAGTTGTTCGCCTCCTCGGTCAGCGCCAGCAGCGTCTCGGCCTTGACCCGGTCGATCTTGTTGATCGCCAGCGCCACCGGCTTGCCCTTCGGCATCTCGTCACGCAGCCGCTCGATGATCGACTTCGCGCCTTCGGTCAGCCCGCGATGCGCCTCGATCAAGAGGACGATCACATCGGCATCCGAGGCCCCGCCCCAGGCCGCCTTGACCATGCTGCGGTCCAGCCGCCGCCGGGGCCGAAAGATGCCGGGCGTGTCGACAAAGACGATCTGCGCCTCGCCCGCCATCGCGATCCCCCGAATCCGCGCCCGCGTCGTCTGCACCTTGTGCGTGACGATGCTGACCTTCGCCCCCACCATCCGGTTCAGAAGCGTGGACTTGCCGGCATTCGGCTCTCCGATCAGGGCAACAAAGCCCGCGCGCGTGGTCATGGAGTGGAACCCTTTCGTTGATCCGACCCCATAGGGTAAAGCCGCGCAAAAGGCCAGTTGGCATTCCAACGCACCGCGGGACCCACGCGCGCAGTGGGCCATCATCGGCGGCCAGACCTGCGCGACACCTCGCGCTTCAGGCGCCGCCTCCCTCCATCCGCTCCAGCAGCACCCGCGCCGCAGCCTGTTCGGCCACCCGTTTGGAGCCCGCTGTCGCCTCGGCCGTCTCGCCGCTCGCCAGGCTCACCCGTACCGTGAACATCGGCGCGTGGTCCGGCCCCGACCGCCCCGCTTCCTCATACGCCGGCGGCGGCATCCCCCGCCCCTGCGCCCATTCCTGCAGGCTGGTCTTCGCGTCCCGCGCATCCGGCTCCACCGCGGCAATCCGCCCGCCCCACAGCCGCAAGACCGTCGCCCGCGCGGCCTCGAACCCTGCATCCTGGTAGACAGCCGCGATCACCGCCTCCATCGCGTCGCCAAGCAGCGCCTCTTTCCGCCGCCCGCCGGTCAGCATCTCGCTTCGGCCCAGCTTCAGCACCTCGCCAAGGCCCACCTCACGGGCGACATCCGCGCAGGTCTCCTTGCGGACCAAGGCGTTGAACCGAGGCGCCAGCTGCCCCTCGCGCGCGCCTTCGTCGGCAGACAGCAAGGCTTCGGCCATCACCAGCCCCAGCACCCGGTCGCCCAGGAACTCCAGCCGCTGGTTGTCGGGCCGCGTCGCCGTTCCGATCGACGCATGGGTCACCGCGCGCACCAGCAGGTCGGGCTTGGCGAACTTGTGCCCCAGCCGGCCCTGAAAGGCCAACAGGTCGCCCGACAGCCTCACCTGACGCGGCTCACTCGACGGCCTTGAAGAAGCGGTCGCTGCGCCAGGTCCAGAAATAGAACAGGCTGGTCCCGGCAGACGAGAAGATCACCCGGTCCGCCCGGCCGATCAGGTACTTCGCGGGCAGCATCCCGACCCCGCCCACCGATTGCGGGAACCGGCTGTCGGTGGAGTTGTCGCGGTTGTCGCCCATCACGAAGTAGTTGCCCTCGGGCACCGTGAAGACATCTGTCGTGTCGCCCGGCCCGCCCGCGTCGATGTTCAGCACATGGTGCTGCCGCCCCTCGGGCAGGGTCTCGATGAACCGCGACTTCGTGCAAAGGCCGCCTTCGCCCACCGCACCATTTTCGCAGCGGGGGCGGTTGCGCATCGGACCCTGGGGTTCATAGATCTCTTCGAACTGTCCGTCGGCCACCTGCGGCGCGGCAGTCCCGTTGATGTAGAGGACCCCGTCCTTCATCTGGATCTGGTCACCCGGCAGCCCGATCAGCCGCTTGATGTAATCCGTCCCTGCCGTCGGATGCCGGAACACCACGACATCGCCGCGCACCGGCTCGGACCCGAGGAAACGCTCCTCGAACGGACACAGAGAGATCGTCGTGAAGGGGATTTCGCAGGAATAGCGCGAATAGCCGTAGGACATCTTGTTCACGAACAGGAAGTCGCCGATCAAGAGCGTGTCCTTCATCGATTCCGACGGAATCCAGAAGGGCTGGAAGAACACCGACCGGAAACCGATGGCAATCACCAGCGCCCAGAAGACGGTCTTGAGTGTCTCGACGATCCCGCCTTCGGTCTTGTCCTGGGCCATGTTGTCCTGCCTTTGTGGTTTGCGGCTACATGCGCGCCGGGTTTGGGGGAGTCAAGCGCGCGGCACCTGACCGGCGCCCAACGGGAGCGCTTCGATCACGACAAAGGCCTGCGCCCAAGGGTGGTCGTCGGTCAGGGTGACGTGGATCACCGCCTCATGTCCCGCGGGCGTCATCGAGCGCAACCGCTCGGCCGCCCAGCCCGTGACATGCATCACCGGCTGGCCCGACCGCAGGTTGGTGACCGCCATGTCCTTCCAGCTGATCCCCATCCGAAGCCCCGTGCCCAAGGCCTTGGAGCAGGCCTCTTTCGCCGCCCAGCGCTTGGCATAGGTCGCCGCAACGGCCCGCACTCGGCTTTCCGCCTTCTTCTGCTCGGTTTCAGTGAAGACCCGCTCCTTGAAGCGGTCGCCGTGGCGCGCCAGCGTCGCCTCGATCCGCTCGATGTTGCAGAGGTCGCTGCCGATGCCCAGGATCATTCGACCACCGCCCGCACCTGGCCGGTGGACTGGTTGATGGTGACCGACAGCGTGCCCCGCACGAAGTCCGCCGTATCCGCATCATACAAACTGACCGGCAAGCTGACCGTCAGCCCCCGCGCGGGATCGTATCCGGCCGTCGCCGGTCCAAGGTCCAGGCCGCCAAATCCCATCCCCCCGGACGCCGAGACCTGGCTGCACATCGGACTGCCAAGCTCGTCCCTTGGAGGATGCAGGATCGCCAGATGAAACGCTGCGGCGGCGGGCTCGATCGTGTCCAGCACCACCACCCGGATCTCGCCATTGGCGAAGGTGCGGGTGTTGGCTTCCCACGGCTCGGCAATCGCCTGCACGCTGGCCAGCCCGTCACAGGCTGCCACCGTCACGGCCCTGGCCGGCAAGGCGGCCAGCGTCAGAAGGCACAATGCCAGGATGCCGGGGCCGGGGCGCATCCCTTGCCCCTCAGCCCAGGCCACGCGCCAGATCCATGCGGCGGCGCATCTCCTCGATCGACGCTTCCAGCCCGCGGAAGATTGCCTCGCCGATTAGGAAATGCCCGATATTCAGCTCGGCCAGTTCTGGGATGGCGGCGATGGGCTCGACATTCTCATAGGTCAGCCCGTGACCGGCATGCACCTCTAGTCCAAGGCTTGCCGCGAACTCGGCACCGGTGCGCAGCGAGGTCAGTTCCCGCTCGGCCAGCGCGGTTTCGCCGTCGGCCAGCAGCTCGGAGTAAAGCCCGGTGTGCAATTCCACCACCGCCGCGCCGATCCGGGCGCTGGCTTCGATCTGGCGGGGGTCGTGGCTGATGAACATGCTGACCCGGCAGCCCGCCTCGCGCAGAGGGGTGATGAAGTCGGTCAGCCGGTTCTGGTCGCTGGCCACGTCCAGCCCGCCTTCGGTCGTGCGCTCCTCGCGCTTTTCCGGCACCAGGCAGATGGCATGCGGCTTGTGACGCAGGGCGATGGCCTGCATTTCTGCCGTCGCCGCGCATTCGAAATTCAAGGGCACGGTCAGCGCCGCCACCAGCGCCTCGATATCCGCATCGCGGATGTGGCGGCGGTCTTCGCGCAGATGCGCCGTGATCCCGTCCGCCCCGGCGGTTTCCGCCAGCAGCGCCGCGCGCAACGGATCAGGCCAGGCGCTACCCCGCGCGTTCCGCACGGTCGCAACGTGGTCGATGTTGACACCAAGGCGAAGCTTGTCGGGCTTGTGCAATGCGTTGGTCATGCTGGCCTTCCCAGGTTTTCCGCCAGATTTTCCGATACTCTAGGGCGAACCCGGGCCGTCGTCATCGTCTTCGCCACCTTTTTCGCCGCGACGTTTCAGCTTGGCCGCCGCTTCGGCCAGCTTTGCCCGCATCTTGCCGCGCCGTTCGGCCCGCTCATGTGCGGTGGCGGCACGGGCCTTCTGATAGGCCTCGACCAGCGGGATCGTGATGTAGTAGGCGACGGCGCTGATCAGGATCGCCGGGCCCAGGGCGCCGATCAGCCAGGGCAGGTAGATCTCGTTCCAGAACTGGATCAGCCCGTCCCACTGCGCCTTTTCGGGGCCGAACAGCGCCATGAAATTGAACCACAGGTCGTGGCCGGCGTTTTCCAGCGCGCCAAGGATGTACTTGCCGTTCAACGGCGCCTCGATGCCCAGCATCCAGTGGCCCAGCCAGACCGAGAAGACCGCGAAGGGCGGCGTGGTCAGCGGGTTGGTATTGAAAGTCCCCAAGAGGGCAGCCAGCACGTTGCCGCGCATCAGCCGCGCCGCGCCCCAGGCCGCCAGGAATTGCAGGCCCGGCAGCGGCAGGAAGCCGATGAAAAACCCGGCAAAAACCCCCCGGGCCACCCGATGCGGCTGGTCCGGCAATCGGCGCATCCGATAGACGACATAGCGGGTCGCACGCTTGAATCCCGACCGCGGGTAGACCTGCTCGCGCAGCCACGCGCCCCAACCTACCGGATCCCTGCGCTTGAAAACCACTTACTTCCTCTTAGCCCCGCCTGTGCGCCCGTTCTGCTGTCCTAAGGCCGCCGTGTCAAATCCCGATGACGCGAGATTTGAGCAACGTCGGTCTCGGCTTCCAGAGCGGTCATGACCATGTGCAGGTGCTCAACGTCCCGCAGGTCTACGTCAACAACAAGGCGATAAAAGTCCGGCTTGCGGTCGGTAAAGCGCAGGTCCGAGATATTGGCCTTCTGCTCGCCGATCAGCGTGCAGATCCGCCCCAGAACGCCCGAGTCGTTCGAGATCGTCAGCTCCAGGCTGACCGTGAACACCGGCTTGTGGCGGCCCGAATGCCAGTGCAAGTCAACCCAGCGCGTGGTCTGTTCTTCAAACTCTTCCAGCGCCGGGCAGTCGATGGCATGGACCACCACACCCTGCCCGCGATAGGTGATGCCGACGATCCGCTCGCCCGGCACCGGCTGACAGCAACCTGCCCGCCGAAAGGCCTGATCCGCCGTCAACCCGGCCACTGGACGGCCCGAATCGACCTCTTCCGCCGAGGCCTGCGCCAGTTCCGGATACAGGATCTCGACCACCCGCCGCGCCGGCATCTCAGCCGACCCTAGCCGCGCCAGAAGGTCGTTCTCGTCCGCAAGGCCCAGCATCTTCGCCGCCGTCCGCAACGCCTTGTCCGTGGCCTTCTTGCCCACGTTCTCGAAAGCCGCTCGCGCCAGCTCCTGCCCCAGCTTGACGAACCGCCCCCGGTCTTCCTCGCGCAAGCTCCGCCGGATCGCCGCCTTCGCGCGGCCCGTCGTCACGATGTCGATCCAGCTGGACTGCGGCCGCTGCCCCTCCGCCGTGATGATCTCGACCGACTGGCCGTTCTTCAGCCGTGTCCAAAGGGGCACCCGAATGCCGTCGATCTTCGCCGACACGCAGGAGTTCCCGATCCGCGTGTGGATCGCGTAGGCGAAGTCCAAGGGAGTAGCCCCCCGCGGCATCTGGATCACGTCGCCCTTCGGCGTGAAGCAGAACACCTGGTCGGAGTACATCTCCAGCTTGACGTGTTCCAGGAACTCGTCGTGGTCTTCCTCGTCCAGCCGTTCCGTCAGCCCCGCGATCCACTTCGCCGGATCAACCGCAAACGGGTTCTGCGCCCGCACGCCCTCACGATAGGACCAATGCGCCGCGACCCCGGCTTCGGCCACTTCGTGCATCTCTCGCGTGCGGATCTGCACCTCGACCCGCTTGCCATCGCGGCCACTGACCGTCGTGTGGATCGACCGATAGCCGTTGTTCTTCGGCTGGCTGATGTAGTCCTTGAACCGCCCCGGCACCGCCCGCCAGCGCTGGTGGATCACCCCCAGGATGCGGTAGCAATCCGCCACGCTGCTGCAGATCACCCGGAACCCGTAGATGTCGGACAGGCGCGAGAACGCCAGGTCCTTCTCCTGCATCTTCCGCCAGATGCTGTAGGGCTTTTTCGCCCGACCGAAGACATCCGCCTCGATCCGGGCCTTTTCCAGCTCGTGGGTGATGTCGTGACTGATCTGGTGCACCACATCGCCGGTTTCCCGCTGCAGCGTCAGGAACCGCCGCATGATCGAATTGCGCGCCTCGGGGTTCAGGACCTTGAAGGACAGATCCTCCAACTCTTCCCGCATCCACTGCATGCCCATCCGGCCCGCCAACGGAGCAAAGATCTCCATCGTCTCGCGCGCCTTCTGGGCCTGCTTTTCCGCCGACATCGACTTGATCGTCCGCATGTTGTGCAGCCGGTCCGCGAGTTTCACCAGGATCACCCGCAGATCGCGGGACATCGCCATGAACAGCTTGCGGAAGTTCTCGGCCTGCTGGCTTTCCGTGCTGGACAGCTGCAGGTTGGTCAGCTTGGTGACCCCGTCGACCAGCTCGGCCACTTCATTGCCGAACATCGCGGCCACGTCGGCATAGGTCGAGCGCGTGTCCTCGATCGTGTCATGCAAGAGCGCCGTCACGATCGTCGCATCGTCCAGCCGCTGCTCGGTCAGGATCGCGGCCACGGCCACCGGATGGGTGAAATAGGGCTCGCCAGACTTACGCATCTGGCCTTCATGCATCTTGAACCCGTAGGCATAGGCCCTGCGGATCAGATCGACATTGCAACGCGGGTTATAGTTGCGAACCAGGGCGATGAGGTCTTCGACGTCGATCATCACCGCCCCGCTTGGCTGGGCCTGCTCAGAACTCGCCCTGGGCTTCCATCAGGGCGCGGAGCAGCTTTTCTTCCGACATGTCGTCGACCATCGGACGATCCATCTCGCCGCCCATCAGAAGCGCCATCTGGTCTTCTTCCGGCTCGTCGACCTCGATCTGGGTCTGATAGCTTTCGATCATCCGCTCACGCAGAACTTCGGCCTGCTGCGCCTCATCCGCGATCTCGCGCAGGGCGACGACAGGGTTCTTGTCGTTGTCGCGGTCCACCGTCGCGGGCGAACCCGCAGCGATTTCGCGCGCACGATGGGCGGCCAGCATCACCAGCTCGAACCGGTTCGGGACCTTGTCAACGCAATCTTCGACCGTCACGCGGGCCATGGGGATACTCCAATCGGTAGCTTCGCTGGAAGTGGCCTGTTTATGCCGGTCAGACAGGCTTGACAAGCGGCAAATCGGCTAAATTCAGGGGGTTTCATCCGGCAATGATCACAACGGCTTCACCTCGGCGACATCTGCCGCGGGCAGGGCCGCCAGCATCTGGGCAACGGTCTGGCCGGTGCGGGGGTGCATCCAGTCGGGCGCGACATCGGCCAGCGGGACCAGGACAAAGGCCCGGTCCTGCAGGCGCGGATGCGGCAGGATCAGCCGGTCCGGCGCAGATCGGGCCTGCACTTCGGGCGGCATGGACCGCCAGGCATCCTGTGTGTCGGCGTCGGGCAGCACCGAATCACCAAGAGCCACAAGGTCGATATCCAGCGTCCGCATCCCCCAGCGCTGTTCGCGTTTTCGACCGAAATCCGCTTCAACCCGATGCAATCGTTGCAGAATTGACGTTGCGTCAACATCGTCGCCAACTTCCAGCACTCCCGCCGCATTCACATAGTCTGGGCCCGCCCCTGCAGGAAAGCATGGCGTGGCGTAAAACCGGCTAACCGCAAGTACTGAAAGGCCTTCCTTCGAAAGCGCTTTGAAAGCGGTTGCAATGGTTTTTTCCGGGGGAACACCCTCGAATGGCAGGTTTGCGCCGAGCGCAACCAAAGCGTGTATCGATTTCACCATCACGAGGAAATATTTCCTATACTTCACTTGTCGGAAACCTTGTCCGACTGTTATTCAGCAGTGGTTGGCCGCGCGAATTTACATTTTGCCGTGCACAAGACACGGAACATAGCTTCCGCGCGGCGACATTGAGGGGACCTTTAGATGTTTTACAAGGACGAACGGCTTGCGCTGTTCATTGATGGATCGAACCTTTATGCGGCCGCCAAGGCGCTTGGTTTCGACATCGACTACAAGCTTCTGCGGATGGAGTTCATGCGTCGGGGAAAGCTTCTCCGCGCGTTCTACTACACCGCGCTGCTTGAAAACGACGATTACTCTCCGATCCGGCCGCTGGTGGACTGGCTCCACTACAACGGCTTCACGATGCGCACCAAGCCCGCCAAGGAATACACCGACAGCCAGGGACGGCGGAAGGTGAAGGGCAACATGGACATCGAGCTGTGCGTCGATGCTATGGAGCTTGCTGCGCGCGTGGATCATGTGGTGCTGTTCTCCGGCGACGGCGACTTCCGCCCGCTGGTGGAAAGCCTGCAGCGTCAAGGGGTTCGGGTTTCGGTCGTCTCGACGATCCGCAGCCAGCCGCCGATGATCGCCGACGAATTGCGTCGTCAGGCCGACAACTTCATCGAGCTGGACGAACTGCGTGAAGTCATCGGCCGGCCGCCGCGCGAACCGCGCCCGATGACGGCCGAAGAGGTTACGGTCGAGGCGAAGTGAGCCTTGCGGTGATGGCCGGGGTTTCCGGGGCTGGGGAGCCCGTGGCCCGGCCATGATCGCACTGACCGGACTGTTCGTCGCGGCCTTTCTGGCCGCGACCCCGGTGCCGTTCCAGTCGGAACTGGTCTTCCTCGGCCTGCAGGCCGCGGGGTGGAGCAGTTTTGCCCTTATTCTTGTCGCCTCGATCGGCAACACGCTTGGCTCTTGCGTGACCTACGGCCTTGGCCGCTGGCTTTCGGATCAGCGCGACCACCGCTGGTTTCCGCTGCGGCCTGTCCAGATGGCCCGCGCCGAAGGCTGGTGGGGCCGCTGGGGGCTCTGGCTCCTCCTGTTGTCATGGGCGCCCTTCGGCGACATGATCGTGGCACTTTCGGGGGTGCTGCGGGTGCCGTTTCCCGTGTTCCTGATGCTTGTCGCGATAGCCAAGACCGGCCGCTACATCGTTCTCGGGTGGCTTGGGGCGGCGGCCTTCGGCGTGTGACGTGGTAAAGACCACCCTAACGACTTTGGCCAACCCATTGATTTCGCACGGCTCACCCAACCTGTCCTGCGTGGACACTGGACGCCCCGCACTGCAGGCCTTAAGTCTGCCCTGACCGCCCTGCCAAAGGCCGCCCCATGCCCGACCTACCCCCCCTGACCCTCTACCTCGCCGCCCCCCGCGGTTTCTGCGCCGGGGTGGACCGCGCGATCAAGATCGTCGAGATGGCGATCCAGAAATGGGGTGCCCCCGTCTACGTCCGCCACGAGATCGTCCACAACAAATTCGTCGTCGACGCCCTGAAGGCCCAGGGCGCGATCTTCGTGGAAGAACTCGACGACTGCCCCACCGACCGCCCTGTCGTCTTCTCCGCCCACGGCGTCCCGAAATCCGTCCCGGCCGAGGCAACCCGCCGCCAGATGATCGCCGTCGACGCGACCTGCCCCCTCGTCACCAAGGTCCACAACGAAGCCGCCCGCCACCACGAGGCCGGGACCCAGATGATCTACATCGGCCACGAGGGCCACCCCGAGACGGTCGGCACCATGGGCCAGCTTCCCCCCGGCGAGGTCCTCCTCGTCGAAACCGTCGCCGACGTCACCACCCTGCAAGTCCGCGACCCGGCAAAGCTCGCCTTCATCACCCAGACCACCCTTTCGGTCGACGATACGGCCGAAATCGCCGCCGCCCTGCAGGCCCGCTTCCCGAAGATCCACGCCCCCGCCCACGACGACATCTGCTACGCCACGACCAACCGCCAGGCCGCCGTCAAGGCCGTCGCCCCCAAGATCGACGCCCTCCTCGTGATCGGCGCGCCCAACTCCTCGAACTCCAAACGCCTGGTCGAGGTCGGCACCGCCGCCGGCTGCCCCTATTCGATGCTGATCCAGCGCGCCGCCGACATCGACTGGCGCGCTCTCGCTGGATCCAAGGCAATCGGCCTCACCGCCGGGGCCAGCGCGCCCGAGGTCCTCGTCAACGAAGTCATCGACGCCTTCCGCGCCCGCTATGCCGTCACGATGGACCTCGTCGAAACCGCCGTCGAGGATATCGAGTTCAAGGTCCCCCGCATCCTCCGCGAGCCTGCCTGAATGCTGAAACCCCTCGCCGTCCTCCTCGCCCTCGCGCTGCCCGTCCAGGCGGGAGAACTTGCCCCGGTGCTGGCGGACTACTGGACCAACAGCGGCAGCCTGCCGCCCGAATACGCCTGGCAAACCAGCATCCTGATCCGTGAGGACGGTCAGCTGGAACTCAAGCACTGCAAGGGCTATGAAACAAAGGGCCCGGCCTGCAAACTGCGCACGGCAAAGGTCTCCGAAGCCGCGCTGGACGCGATCCGCGCCGCCGCTGCGGAAAGTGACCTTATCGAAAAACCGGCCCGGGAAACCGACACGCCGATGGTCGGCGGCGGCCTGACCTGGGGCCGCGTCAACCTGGCTGCGGGGATAGTTGAGCTTCCCTCACAACCCGCCGACGCCGATGCCGAGAGGGTCGGAAAGGTGCTCGCTGTCATCGCGGCCGCCGTCCCGCCGCGCTTCGACCGGTTCACCGACCCGGACTGACTGGCCATCCGGCCCGCGTCACGCTAGATCAGCGCCATGACTGACGACACCCGTATCCCCCGCCCTGCCCTCCTTCTCGGCCTCGCCGGGCTTCTGCCGTTCCTCTGGTCCGCCGCGACCCACCTGTCCCCGGCCCTTGCGGCCTCCGCTGGCCAAGTCCTGCCGCCGATGTTTCTGGGCGCCTATGTCGGGCTGACCTACGGCACGGTCATCCTCAGCTTCATGTCCGGCGTCCTTTGGGGCTTCGCCACCAAAACCGACGGGCGTGAGGCCGCCATCGCCTACACCCTGTCGGTCATCCCGGCGCTTTGGGCCTTCCTCATGGTCACCGATGCCTCTGACACCTCGGCGATCTTCCTGGCGGCAGGTTTCGTCGGCCTTCTCCTTCTTGACGCCGTGTTCCAGGCCTGGGGCCTTGCGCCGCGCTGGTGGCTGCGTTTGCGGGTGATGCTGACCGTGGTTGTCCTCGCCTGCCTCGCCATCCCCTTGCAGGCCTGACGCGATGCCCGACCTTTTCGCCTATACCGACGGTGCCTGTTCCGGAAACCCTGGTCCCGGTGGTTGGGGCGTGCTGATGCTGGCGCGCGAGAACGGCATTGTCGTCAAGGAACGCACCCTGCAAGGCGGCGAGGCACTGACCACCAACAACCGGATGGAGCTTCTGGCCGCCATCTCGGCGCTGGAGGCTTTGACCCGCCCAACCGAACTGACGATCGTCACTGACTCGGCTTACGTGAAGAACGGCATCACCGAATGGATCGCCGGTTGGAAACGCAAGGGATGGCGCACTGCTGGTGGCAGCCCGGTGAAGAATGTCGAGCTTTGGCAACGGCTTGAGGCTGCCGCTGCGACCCACAAGGTCACTTGGCGCTGGATCAAGGGCCATGCGGGCCACGCCGAGAACGAACGCGCCGACGAATTGGCCCGCGCGGGCATGGCCCCGTTCAAGGCCTCGGCATGACCTTCACGCTGCTTGACAGCCTCGACTATGCCTCGGTGCTGGTCTTCGCGCTGACGGGGGCGCTGGCTGCCAGCCGGTCACAGCTCGACATCGTCGGCTTCATCTTCATCGCCTGCCTCACTGCCGTCGGCGGCGGCACGATCCGCGACACAATCCTGAACCGCGAGGTCTTCTGGGTCGCCGATCCCCTCGTGCTGGGCGTGGCCACCGCAGCTGCCGTTCTGGTCTTCTTCACCGCGCATCGCCTGGAAAGTCGCTACCGCGCGCTTCTGTGGTTCGATGCCTTCGCCCTTGCGGTCGCTGTGCCCGCCGGCGTCGCCGTCGCCTTGGCCGAGGGACAGGGCTGGCCCATCGTCCTCGTCATGGGGATGCTCACGGGCTGCATGGGCGGCCTTCTGCGCGATGTGGTCTGCAACGAGGTGCCGCTGATCCTGAAGCAGGGAGAGCTTTACGCGACCTGCGCCATGGCGGGATCGCTTGGTGCGGTTCTCGCGGGCTTTGCCGGGCTAGGTGAGGGCCTGTCGCTGGTGATCTGCGCGGGCCTGGTCTTTACCTTGCGCGCGGGCAGCATCGCGCTGGGATGGCGGCTTCCGGTCTACCGGTCACAGCCCCCGAAACCGGGTGCGCCAAAGCGGTAGGAGAAACTTGTGTCATGAACGAACATTCGTTTATGATCGAGGAATGCCCCGCAACCGCGTGATCCCCGACGAACAGGTATTTGCCATCATCCAGCGCATGCTGGAAGACGGCGGCGACAAGGCCGTGTCTTTCGGCACCGTCAGCGCCGCGACCGGACTTGCCCCGCCAACGCTGGTCCAGCGCTATGGCAGCCGCGACGGGATGGTGCGTGCGGCAAGGCAGGCGGCCTGGGATGCGCAGGACAGGCGGCTGGCCGATGCCATCGCGCAGACTGCGGACAAGGGTCCACAGGGGCTGTTGAAGGCGCTTGGCCAGGTGAATGCCGCGGCGATTGCCGCAGACCTCCGCGATCCGGAACTTGCAGGTCGGGCCGCCGGATGGCGCGCCGCGGTAGAGACCGCTTTGGCAGACCGTTTGGGTCCGGGCAGCAAGGCGCGCGAAAGTGCGGTCCTGTTGTTTGCCGCATGGCAGGGCCAGGCGCTCTGGGCATCGGCGGGCGAAACCGCGTTCCGCCTGAAAGACGCAGTAAAGCGGCTTACTTAGCCCAGGACTTCCAGGCCCAGATCAGGATCAGCGCCCCAAGAAGCGCGCCGACGAACCCGGCGCCGATCCCGGCCAGCATCACCAGCCCGCGCAGGACCACCGTCCCGATCAACGCCCCCAGCACCCCAAGCGCGATGGTGGATGGAGTGTCCAGGTTCACCTTCAGAATGCGCGAGGCCAGAAAGCCTACGGCAACCCCGACGACCAGAAGTGCGACAAGTGGCATGGCGTCCCTCCTTCCCCTTGTCCTCGGGATATGGGGACCCTTTGCCCGCTGCGCTATAGTGCCGCAGGCAAAATCAGACCGCGCAGCACTTCGGACGCCAGCATCGGCCGCTTCCCCTCGCGCTGTGCCTCGGTGACCTCGACCGCGCCCTCGCCACAGGCCACGGTAAAGCCGTGCAACACCTGGCCCGGGGTGCCCGTCCCCGTGGCCAAGCGAGAGCGCAGGAGCTTCACCCGTTCGCCGTTGACGTCTGTCCAGGCCCCCGGAAACGGCGACAGCCCGCGGATCAGCCGGTCAACTTCCACCGCAGGACGTGACCAGTCCACCCGCGCCTCGGCCTTGTCGATCTTGGTCGCATAGGTGACACCTTCGTCCGGCTGCGGCACCGCTGGCAACGGCAGCCGCTCCAACGTTTCCACGATCAGCCGCGCGCCAAGGGCACTCAGCCGGTCATGCAACTCCGCCGTGGTCTCCTCCGCGCCGATCTGCACCCCTTCGCGCTTCAGGACCGGACCGGTGTCCAGCCCCGCCTCCATCTGCATGATGCAGACCCCTGTCTCCCGGTCTCCCGCCATGATCGCCCGATGGATCGGCGCCGCTCCGCGCCAGCGCGGCAAGAGGCTGGCATGGATGTTCAGGCAGCCGAGGCGCGGCGCGTCCAGCACCGGTAGCGGAAGGATCAGCCCATAGGCTACCACCACCGCGACATCTGCCCCCAAAGCCGCAAACTCGCGCTGCGTCTCTTCGCTGCGCAGCGAAACCGGATGCCGCACCGGCAACCCCAGCGCTTCGGCCCGCGCCTGCACCGGGCTTGGCCGGTCCGCCTTGCCCCGACCTGCTGGGCGGGGAGGCTGGCAGTAGACGGCGACGATTTCATGTCGCTGGTGCAGGGCTTCCAGCACCGGGACCGAGAAGTCAGGTGTTCCCATGAAAACAATTTTCATCCGCGCCGCCCCAGCTTTTCCGCCTTGGCGATCAGCATCTTCCGTTTCAGGGGCGAGAGGCGGTCGAAATACATTTTCCCCGCCAGATGGTCGATCTGGTGCTGCACGCTTGTCGCCCAAAGCCCGACGAAATCCTGCTCCTCCACCTCGCCCTGATCGTTCAGGAACCGGACCGTCACCGCCCTTGGCCGCTGGATCACCGCCGACACACCCGGCAGATTGGGCGAGGCTTCCTCGTGTTCACGCATCTGCCCACTGGCATGGAGCACCTCCGGGTTGGCCATCCGCACTGCCTGCCCCCGCGCCTCGGAACAATCGACCACCGCAAGCCGCAGCGGCACCCCGATCTGCACCGCCGCCAGCCCATATCCGGGCATCGCGTCCATCGTGTCGATCATGTCGGCCCAGATCGCGCGGACCTCGTCGGTGATCTCGGTCACATCCGCAGCCGCTGTCCGCAGCACAGGGTTGGGCCAGGGCAGGCAGCGCCGGACTGTCACTCCCGCGCCCGTTCCCGCTTCAGCTTTTCCATCTTGCGCGTGATCATCTGGCGCTTCAAAGGGCCCAGATAGTCGATGAACAGCTTGCCATCCAGGTGGTCGATCTCGTGCTGCACGCAGGTCGCCCAAAGGCCCGCGAACTGGCGTTCCTGCTCATTGCCGTCAAGGTCCAGCCAGCGCACCTGCACTTCGGCCGGGCGCTTTACGTCGGCATACTGCTCGGGGATAGACAGGCAGCCTTCCTCGTAGACCGACAGATCCTCTGACGACCAGAGGATCGCAGGGTTGACCAGCGCCATCGGCTCGGGGTCGCCTTCCTTGATGCAGTCCATCACGATCACCCGCTTCGTCACCCCCACTTGCGGCGCTGCAAGGCCGATGCCCGGCGCGTCGTACATGGTTTCAAGCATGTCTTCCGCCAGACGCCGGATCTCGGGCGTGATTTCCGCCACGGGATCGCAGACCTTCTTGAGGCGCGGGTCAGGATGGATCAGGATAGGACGGATCATGACAGCGATCTACGAAAGCGGACCCGTGATGGCAAGAGGCAGGCGCAGTGTAAGAGCCCCAAAGCGGCGACAGATCATGCGGCGCGTTTATTCCACATGAAGGGCCAGTGCTAGATCAGTGTTCCGCATACTTTACAAAAATCGGGATGACTTCCCGATCATGATACAATAATCGGATGAAAATCCCCAACCACAGGCCGACCGAAATGACCTTCGACACTCCAATCTCTCGCGCGGGTTCCCATTGCGTCAAGTGGGACATGCTGGAACCGCTTTACGGCCTGAAGCCCGACGAAGGCCTGGCCATGTGGGTCGCCGACATGGAGTTCCGCCCGCCGCAGGTGGTGCAGGATGCGCTGCAGAAGATGCTGGATCACGGGGTCTACGGCTACTTCGGCGACGACCGCGCCTATCTTGACGCGATCCGCTGGTGGATGGCCACCCGGCATGGCTGGGAGGTTCAGCCGGACTGGATCTTCACCACCCACGGCTTGGTCAACGGCACGGCGCTTTGCATCCACAGCTTCACCCAACCCGGCGACGGCATCATCCTGATGACCCCGGTCTACCACGCCTTTTCGCGGATCATCAAAGCCGCTGGGCGCGAGGTGGTCGAATTCCCGCTGGCCCATGTCGACGGCAGCGCGCAGATGGATTTCGCGGCCTGGGAGCAGAAGCTGACCGGGCGCGAGAAGATGCTGATCCTCTGTTCGCCACACAACCCCGGCGGTCGGGTCTGGAGCGGGGATGAGCTTCGCTCCGTCGCAGATTTCTGCGTCAGGCACGACCTGATCCTGGTTTCGGACGAAATCCACCACGACCTGGTTTATCCCGGCCAGAAGCACACCGTCATGCCGCTGGCCGCACCACAGATCGCTGACCGACTGGTGATGATGACGGCCACGACCAAGACCTTTAACATCGCCGGCGCCCATATCGGCAACGTCATCATCGCCGACCCGGCCCTGCGCCAAACCTTCGCCAACACGATGAATGCCCTTGGCATCTCGCCCAATTCTTTCGGGATGCACATGGCGACCGCCGCCTACAGCCCGGACGGCGCGGCCTGGGTCGATGCGCTGATGCGGTATCTGGACGGCAACCGGAAGCTGTTCGATGAGGGCGTCAACCGCATTCCCGGCCTGCGTTCGACCTCGCTGGAGGCGACCTATCTCGCCTGGGTCGATTTTTCGGGCACCGGCATGGCACCGGACGAATTCATCGAACGGGTGCAGAAGACCGCAAAGATCGCCACCAACCACGGCTCCAGCTTTGGCACCGGGGGGGAGACCTTTCTGCGCTTCAACCTCGCCTGCCCCCGCGCCCATGTGGTCGAGGCGGTGGCCCGGTTGGAAAAGGCGTTCTCAGACCTGCAATGATCCGGCTGCTCCGCCTTCTGGTCTACCTGTTCCTGCTGATCGGCCTCGGCTTCATCGCGGCCTCGCTTTATAGCCCGCCGGTGTCGGTTCCGGCCCCGCCACCCCCGCCGCTGACCGGCATGGTGGACCGGATCGTGATCGAAAAGGCGGCCCGAAGGATGCAGTTGATCCAGAACGGCAAGCCGGTCCGGACCTACCAGATCGCCCTTGGGTTCACGCCCGAGGGCGACAAGATCCGGCAAGGCGACGGCAAGACACCCGTAGGCGAATTCACTATCGACCGCCGCAACGATGAAAGCGCTTTTCATCTGTCGATCGGACTGGACTACCCCCGTCCCGAAGACATCCAGCGCGCAGACGAGGGCGGCTATTCTCCGGGCGGGGACATCTTCATCCACGGCCAGCCGAACGCCCTGCCCGAAGGGTTTAAGCTGAGGGGAGACTGGACAGCAGGCTGCATCGCGGTGACCAACGCCGAGATGCGGGAAATCTGGGCGGTGACGCCGATTGGCACCAAAGTCGAGGTTCGCCCCTGACCCGGTCGCCCGGCCCCGTCACGCCTTCGGCAGATACCCGACCGGCGCATCATCGCGGCGCCAAAAGTCCAGCGGGGCGCGGTCCGTCACTGCCGTCGCGCGCTTGAAATCGCAGACGAGCTCGCCGTTCTCGATGCCAGAGGCCACAATCAGGCACTGAAACACATGCCGCGACCCGTCATAGACATCGACCAGCCCTCGCAGCTTGCCGGGCGAGAAATCAGCGTCCAGCGCAAAGCCATTGTCCCAGAACCGCAGCACCGGATAGACGGCATCGCCGACTTCGACCCGAAGCCGCGACTTGCGCTTCAGATCACGCTTGCGCGCGGCTTCCAGCCCTTCGCGCACTTCCTTCGGCAGAAACTCAAGCATGGCAGCCTCGTACACACCGGAAGCTGAATTCTGGATCGGTCCGGTAAAAAATCAAGCTGTCACAACGGTATTACCCAAATGTAAAGCCGACATGACGCCGATTTCCCAAAGGCCGGCAACCGCCGGTTGATCACGGTGTGGCGGCCACCTTCCCGACCGCGACGTCCACTGCCCGACCGTGCCACCTTGCGAATCACCGTCCACAGCGGAATAGCGCTAAGCCATGATCCTGATCGTTGCCCTCCTCCTTGACGCTGCCTTCGGCGAGCCCCGCTGGCTTTGGGACCGCTTTGCCCATCCCGCCGTGCTGATGGGGCGGCTGGTCGGTTGGTGCGATACCCGATTCAACCGCGACGGCGAGTTGCGGATCAAGGGCACGCTGGTCGCGGCGGGCCTCCTCTTCACCGGTCTCGCCCTTGGCGGGCTCATTCACCTGATCCCCGACCACGGCCTCATCGAAGCCATCACCGTCGCGATCCTGATCGCACAAAAAAGCCTGGTCGATCACGTCCAAGCCGTCGCCACCGCCCTGCGCAGGTCAGTGGCCGAAGGTCGGCAGGCCGTCGCAATGATCGTTGGCCGCGACACTGCGGAAATGACCGGCCCAGACATCTCCCGCGCGGCCATCGAAAGCGCGGCCGAGAATCTGTCGGACGGCGTCGTCGCCCCGGTCTTCTGGTACCTGGTCGCGGGTCTGCCCGGCATCCTCGCCTACAAGCTGGTCAACACCGCCGACAGCATGATCGGCCACCTGACCCCGCGCTACAAAGACTTCGGCTGGGCCTCCGCCCGGCTTGACGACGTGTTGAACCTGATCCCCGCCCGCCTGACCGCGCTCCTCATCGCGCTCTCCCACGGCTGGGTTGACCCCAAGCCGATCCTGCGCGACGCGCCCAAGCACCGCAGCCCCAACGCAGGCTGGCCCGAAAGCGCGCTGGCCCCGGTCCTGAACGTCGCCCTCTCTGGTCCGCGCAGCTATAACGGGGTCCGCAAGGATTACCCCTGGGTCTGGCCCGAAGGCCGCCGCGACCCGGGCCCGGACGACATCGACGCCGCTGCCGATGCGCTGTGGCGGGTCTGGGCCGCTGTGCTTGCGGTTGCCGTTCTGGTGGCGCTCACCTAACTTCTCCGAAACATCCGGAGACCCCATGCGCGCCGCTGTCCTCGCCCTTCTGCTATCCACCCCCGCTGCGGCCGCCCCCTGTGGTGGCGATTTCGGCGACTTCCTCGAGGCGATGGAGGCCGAGGCCATCGCCGCTGGCACCCCCGCCGACAAGGCCGCCGAGTTCTTTGCGGGCGCGCGGCAGGACCCGAAGGTGCTGAAAGCGGACCGGTCACAGGGCGTCTTCCGCAAGACATTCCTCGACTTCTCGCAGTCGCTGATCTCGAAAGGCCGCCTGTCCACCGCCCGGTCGAAGTCCGAAAGCCTCAACGACATCTTCGCCCGGGCCGAGGCCGACTACGGTGTCAGCCGCGGCATCCTGCTGGCCTTCTGGGCCTTCGAGACCGACTTCGGTCAGGTCCAGGGCGACTTCAACACCCGCAACGCCCTTGTCACCCTCGCCCACGACTGCCGCCGACCCGAGCTGTTTCAGCCCCAGGTCCTCGCCGCCGCACAGTTGCATGCGCTGGACGAGTTCGACCTTGGCACCACCGGCGCCTGGGCGGGTGAGATCGGCATGGTCCAGATGCTGCCGAAGGACATCCTCGAACGCGGCGTCGATGGCGATGGCGACGGGCTGATCCTGCTCAAGACCTCTCAGGCCGACGCGATCCTGTCCGGTGCGCGCATGCTGCAACACCACGGCTGGCGCGCGGGGGAACCCTGGCTGGCCGAGATCACCCTGCCGGACGGTTTCGACTGGTCCCTGACCGGCCTTGATACCGAACGCCCGACCGAGGACTGGCAAGCGCTTGGCGTCACCCCCAGGAACGAGGCGCTGACCCCAGGCCTTTCGGCCTCGATCCTGCTGCCGCAGGGCCGCAACGGCCCCGCCTTCCTTGCCTACCCGAACTACCGCGTGCTCTTCGAATGGAACAAGAGCTTCGTCTATGTCACCACCGCCGCCTATTTCGCCACCCGCATCGAAGGCGCGGACCCCTACGCCGCGGGCAACCCCGACCCGGCTCTTGACCTGGACCAGATGAAGGCGCTGCAGGAAAAGCTCGCCCAGCTTGGCCATGACGTCGGCAAGTTCGACGGCATCCTTGGTGCGGGCACCCGGACAGCAGTGCAGAAGGAACAGGTCCGGCTTGGCCTGCCCGCCGACGGCTGGCCCACCCGCGCGCTTCTGGATGCGCTCTGATGGCCAGTTGGGGCCTGGTCGCGACGATCAAGGCACCGGAGGAGAAGGTCCTGGCCTTCGCCGCGCATCATTTGTCGTTGGGGGCCGAGCATCTTTGGCTTTATTTCGACGACCCCGAGACGCCGGTTCCCGCAGCTTTGGCCAGTCACCCTCGCGTCACCGTGACCCTGTGCGACGACGCACATTGGGCCGCTTTCACAAAGAAACGCCCGCCACAGCACCAGAACCGCCAGACCCAGAACGCGCGGCTGACCTACCGCGAGAAGGTGACGACCGACTGGATCGTCCATATCGACGTGGACGAATTCATCCTTGCGCCGCGCCCCATTGCCGCAATCCTGGACGATGCGGCACCTGAAACCATCGCGATGAAGTTGGAACCGTTCGAGGCGATGCATGACCCACTTCTACCCGACGACATCTACACCTCGCGTGAGTTTCGCGGGGCCTTGCGCCACGAACACTGGCCCCGCCGTCGGGCTGCGCTTGGTCCCTACCGGAAGGTGATCCGCGACGGGATGCTGTCACATTCCGTGGGCAAAGTGATCTACCGCACCCGCGTGCCCGGCCTCTTGCCGCGCCTGCACGCCGTCATGGTTGACAGGGAATTCGTCAAGACCCCCGACTGGCACCCCGAGATGAAGCTTCTGCACTTCCACTCGCAGGACAAAGAAGCCTGGCTGGCCGCGATGCCGTTCCGCATGACAAAGGGCGCCTACCAGTTCCGGCCCGAACTTCAGGCCTTCCTCGCGGAATCCCCGCCCGAGGAGATCGACCGCTTCTACCGGCGCACCCAGATCCTGCCGCTGGACCTGCGGGAGGAACTGGTGAAGGTCGGCAGGGTGATCATTGCCGATCTCGGGTTGCGGGCAAAAGTCGAAGCGCTGCGCAACAAGCTGCTTTAGGCTGCGTTCACCAGCATCAGCGCCGCCCGGCGGAAGGTCGCCATGATCTCGTCGCGCTCCCGTTCGGCGACGCCCGTGTCGGCCATGGCCTGCTGCATCACCGCCAGCCAGTCCTCTGCGTCCCTCGCCCTTATCTCTACATGCGCATGGATCTCGCGCAGGTTCATGTGGCCATGGAGTTCATGGTAGTACCTTCGCCCGCCAAAGAAGCCGCAGAGAAAATTGAACTGCTCGGGCCGGACGTGGGACAGCCCGTGGCCCCGCTGATGCATCGCCATGATCGCAGCGCCCTGCGGGAGGGTCTCAATCAGGTCGTAGAAGTGGTTCACCAGAAGCTGGACCTGCGGCTCGCCGCCGATCCGGTCGATCATTGGTTCCATCACACCCTCCTTCCCAAGCCCCGATTTCTTCAAAGAAATCGGACCGGAGCCTTCAAAGGCTCCGCACCTGAGTATTCGAAAGCTCCGGCGCCCTGACGTCCCCTCAGCTCTGCGGCCGCGTCTTCTTCGGGTCGTAGTGCGACAGGGGCACAATCACCGCCGGCAGCCGCTTTTGCTGACCGTCCAACTTGCCCACCTCCAGCGCGGTGCCGACCTCGGCATGCGCCACATCAACCCGCGCCAGCGCGATGTTCTTGCCCAGAATGGGTGAGCGGACGGACGAGGTCACCTCCCCCACCTGAGCGCGTCCGACATGCAGACAATCGCCGTGGCTCACATCGACGTTCGCGTCGATCTCCAGTCCGACGAACTTCCGCGACGGATGCTCTTTCCGCCGGATCAGCGCCTCACGGCCCACGAAATCATCTGTTTTTGATTTCAAAGGCACCGTGAACCCGATCCCGGCCTCGAACGGGTCGGTCTGGTCGCTGAAATCATAGCCCGCGAAGATCAGCCCCGCCTCGATCCGCACCATGTCCAGCGCCTGCAACCCCATCGGCCTCAGACCCAAGTCGCCGCCATTCTCCCAGACCGCATCATGGACCGCCGCGCCGTCCTTGGGGTGGCAGAAAACCTCGAACCCCAGCTCCCCGGTATAGCCCGTCCGCGACACCACGACGGGGGCGCCCGATGGCCCGCCCAACCGGCCCACGGTAAAGCGGAACCACCCCAGCTCCTCCACCGTCGGCTGGTGCGGCGCGGTCCAGACCATCCGCTTGATGATCTCACGGCTGTTCGGCCCCTGGACCGCCAGGTTGTGCAGCTGGTCGGTGGAGCTGCGGATCATCACCTTCAGCCCCAGCTTTTCGGCCTGCTCCCGGATCCAGACTCCGCCATAGTCGTCCCCGCCGATCCAGCGGAAATTGTCACGGCCCAGACGGAACGCCGTCCCATCGTCGATCATCCCGCCATGCTCATAGCACATCGCGGAATAGACGACCTGGCCTTGCGACAGCTTCTTCATATCCCGCGTCAGCACCCACTGCATCAGCGCCTCGGCATCCGGCCCCGTGACCTCCCACTTCCGCAGGGGTGACAGGTCGAGCACCACCGCCGCCTGACGGCAGGCCCAGTATTCCTCCAAGGCCCCGTTCGACGAATAGACCTGAGGCAGCCAATAGCCCTTGTATTCAACCACATGCCTGGTCTTCTCGCTGATCCGCGCGTGGAAGGCAGTTTCCTTGGTCATCTTCGGCTCCGCATCAGGCGTGGGGCGATAGGCGATAGAGCGCGAGAACTTCTCCGCCCCCGAATAGGTGCGGACATGGATGTCCGACAGATACCAGCCATTGGCGGGCGAGGTGTCATCCGGGCAGGCCGAGCTTACGCAGACCAGATCGGTCAGCGCCCGGAACAGCACATAGTCACCGGGGCGAGACCACGGCTCATCACTGATCAGCACGCCATGTGAATCAATGTTCGTATTGAAGAACAGGTTCACCGCCATCCAGCCGGGGCGCGCATCCACGCCCCGCCCCGCCAGCGCCGTATTGAAGTTGTCCGAGCAGTTCACATGCCCCGGATAGCCGATGTCGTCGTAATATTTCGACGCGCAGGCCATCGCAAAGGCATCATGCCGCCCCACAGTGTCCTGCACCACCTCGACCAGCGGCACCCAGTCCTGATCGTAGTATTTCGAATGCAGACCCGGCATCGAATAGGCGTGACCCATCAGGGTACGAGACGTCGTCACGTCCAGCGCGTGCTGCACCCCCCGGTCCAGCTTCCGCGCATCAAAGCACTGGAAATCGGTGCACTGCCGCCCGTCGACGTCCAGGATCTGGATATAATCCCCCGCTTTGACGAAATAGCTCTCTGCCGTTGCCGACTTGACCCGCAGGTCCAGCACCGGGTCCGCCAAGGGATCGGGCAGGTCGTAATGCCCCACCATCCGCGGCTTGGCCCTTTGCACCAGCACCGTCACCGGGGTCGCCGTGTCCTGCGCCTCGGGCGTCATCGGCAGGCCGGGCGCGCAGATCACCAGCCAGCCCTCATCCAGCGCCACCATCTCGGCCCGCATCCCCGCCGCGGTCTCCACCGAGAACAGCCGCACCGCCCCGGCCTTCGCCACGTCGATCTTCCGCGCCTCCAGCCCCTTGCGCAGCCGCCCAAGGCTATCGTCACCCGAGGCCAGCATCGCCTTCAGCCCCTCGGCCGTCGAATTTGCCGCCTGCCCCAGAATGGCTGGGTCGATCCGGCCTTCCCGAGAGGCCGCCACCAGCTCGACCGGCTGACCGCCCTCGTCATTGACCAGCACCAGCCGATCACCCACCATCAGCTGCAAAAGGACCGCCCCGCCGCCCGGAACCACATGCCGTTCCTCCCCGTGATGGCGCGAAAAACTCTGTGGAGTCAGAATCCTAGACGGTCGGGGCGGACCCGGGATCACGGTCGGATAGTTGGTGTCAAGCATGGCTCTCCCCGCACTCGCGATGACAGGTCGCGTTTAATGAGGATAAAACTTGTTCATTCAGAAGAATAGCGCCACGGTAAGCCTGACACAAGCGCTTGGAAGGGAAAAGGCGACAAAATGCTGGCTCTTGGCTTCGGCCTGACCGCTGCCCTGATCTGGGCGGTCCATGACCTGCTGGCGCGCAAACTCAGCCAGGGCGCGGCCCTTTTGCCGATCATTGCTGTTATTCTTGGCTCTGGTTGCGCCGTTCTTGCCCCGATCGCGTTCCTGTACGGCGACTGGCCCGCGATGACCGGCACGGCGGTCGTGATCTCCATCGCCTACGGCCTTGCCTATGCTGTTGCCGGCGGGGCGCTCTACAAGGCTTTCAGCCTGGCACCGGTCCGCCTCGTCTCACCCGTGATCGGCGCCTATCCGATGCTCTCTCTCCTCATCGCGCTGGCGCAGGGCCAGCCGGTCACTCTGGCCGACTGGCTGGCGGTTGCGGCAATCGTCACCGGCATCGCCATCGTGGCACTGTCGGCCCGCGACGATGGGCCCGAAGGCTACGCTGCACCCCCCGCCGTCGCGCTTGGCTGGGCCGCCCTCAGTGCCATAGGTTTCGCCACCACCTTCGCCCTGGGGCAAGAGGCCGCCCGCCAAGGCTCGGAACTGCCCGCCATGCTGATCGGTCGCATCGTCGCGCTGTCGGCCATCCTGGTGCTGGCCTTAAGCTTGCGCGCCTCGGTCCGCCCGCAACGCAGCCAGACCTGGCTTCTTGCCCTGATGGGCACATTCGACGCCGTCGCCCTTGGCCTGGTCACGGCGGCTGGAGCGCTTCCCCGCGCCGAATATGCTTCGGTGACCTCGTCGCTTTTTGGTGTCCTGACCGTGCTTCTCGCCGCCTGGATCCTGCGCGAAAAGGTCAGGCCAGTGCAGTGGCTGGGGATCGCCGCGGTCTTTTCCGGAATTGCAGCGCTTGGCCTGCAGCACTGACTATTCCGCAGCTTCCGCCCTGACCGGCGCGCGCCGCACCGATTGCGTCAACCGGCGCTCGTCGCGCGGGGACACACCGAAGAACTCGGTATAGTGCCGGATCATCGGGCTTGAGGTCATGTAACCGACCGAAGCCGCGATCTCCCGCAACGAGTCGTTCGAAAAAAGCACCCGCTGCCGCGCCTTCATCAGCCGCAGGTGGTGGTAATAGCGCAAGGGACTTTGCCCGGTCTCGCGCTTGAACGTCCGTTCGAAATGTCGGCCCGACAGGCCAACGGCAGCAGCGACATCAGGGATGCGAAGGGGGTCCTCGACATGGGTTTCAAACAGCCGGATCGCGTCGCGGATCGTTGCGGGGAGCGTGTCCGTCGTGCCCCCCGACCGAGCAACCGGGACCTTCTGGCTGCCATCGGCATCACGGACAAAGGGGTGCTGGAACCAGCACGCCACTTCCGTCATGCAATCACGCCCCAATCGTTCCTCGATCAGCCGCAGCATCAGATCAAAGACCGCGCCCGCTCCGCTGGCCGTGATGCGCCGCCCTTCACGCAGGATCGTCACCTCGCGCGCCTCGATGCCGGGGAAGTCCGCCTTGAAGGCCGCCTCATAGCACCAGTGCACCGAACAGGGCCGCCCCTCCATCAACCCGGCCCGCGCCAATGGGAAGATGCCACCCGAAAACGCGCCCAACGTCACCCCTGTCCGGTCCAGCCAGCGCAGCTTTGCCGGGCTGCGGCGGGGGTCGACATATTCCGCCGTCGGGGGCGAGATCAGATACAGATGATCCAGCCCCTCGACTTCACCCAAGGTGACGTCCGGGTCGAACCCGATTTCGGCCGAAGATCGCACCGGCGCGGCCGTCTCAGCCACCAGCTGCCAGACAAACTCACGCCGTCCGGTGATCTCGTTCGCTGCCCGCAGGGGTTCGATGGCCGAAGTCAGACAGGCCATCGGAAAGCCGGGGAACATCAGGAACCCCAGCCGCAGGGGGCCTCGATCAGTCATCGGGAAACCAGCCGGGCGAGGTGGGGGCGCCATCGTCGTACTTCGACAGCCAGTCCACCATCGCATCACGGTTGCGAATGAAACCCTTGTAGGTGGCCAATTCCACCGGCAGGTCGCGGACGACCCGGTGCAGACGACGGGCCCATTTCGGGACCTCCACGATCTGCTCGAAACTGCACAGGTAGCAGCGGATGTCGAAGGCAATCGCGTTGGACCGAGGCAGGCGGTAGAGGCTCTGAAGCTCTACCCTAAGATGCTGTTTCTGACCCAGATTTTCCGGCGTGATGCTGGCCTTCATGGGCCCCCATTTGGGGTAAGTCTCCGGAGCTGTATCCAGCAGCGGGTTTACCGTCATCGTCCAGTTGAACCGCCGCACGGGCGCACCGTGCTGCAGCTTCATCAGGAACTTCAGCGCCCGGTCGAAGACCCCCTTCTCATGCGCCAGCGGCACCGGCGCATGCCATTCCATGAAGTTCATGCCCACGTCAAAGTCCACCGACCAATCCGCCTGGCTGGTCGCAATGCCTGCATCCATCCAGAGCGTGCCGTCCCGTTCGTCCTGCAGGGTCCAGTCGCCCTGGGTTTGCCGCATGATGTATTCGAAGGGCGGATAGGGGAGCGTGCTTTCGTCCAGGAATGTGAACGACTGTACAATACCCAGCGGCCGGTTGATCCAGTGCCAGCGATTGCCGTCCTTGGTCAGCGAAAACCACTGCGGATAGTCCCGCGCCTTGGTCTCCATGATCAGTTCCAGCACGTCCCAACCAGCCAGCGTCATATGCGGCAACGACTGACAGCGCAAAGGGTCCTCGGCCAGCACCTTGGCGCGGTCGATCATCTCGGCAACGTAGTGTTCGTCCACGTCGAAGGTATGCTCGAACGCAGTGCCCTTCCGTCCGGGCACATGCGGCTCCATGTTCACCGAATACATGTAGTCATCGCGGTCAAACGGGAACGGGAACCGCAGGGGATTGCTGTTGCGATAGGTGAAATCGCCGCGGAACGTCTCGTCCCGGAAGAATCCGCCGAAGTCATCGGGAGCGAACTTGAAGTCAAGGCTCATGGTCGTCTCCTATCGATCGATGACAAGGGTCTTGCCCTCGAAGCGGCTGACACAGGGCATGATCTTCCGGTTCGATGCGTGCTCTTCCGGTGTCAGCCAATGGTCGCGGTGCAGTATCGTGCCATCGCATTTGTGAACGGCCGTTTCGCATTGCCCGCAAGCGCCACCCCGGCACAGGTAAGGCGCTTCCACCCCCGCGGCCTCCATCGCTTCCAGCAGCGACTGAGTGGTGCCGACTGTGATCGTCTTCCCGCTTGCCGCAAGCTCGACCGTGAAAGGCAAGCCAGTCCCGGGCGCCAGGAATTCCTCATGGTGCAGGGCCTGCCTCGGCCAGCCCATGCCTTCCGCTGTCGTCAGCACCCAGTTGATCATGCCCTTGGGCCCGCAGACGTACAGATGCGTGCCAATCGGCTGATTTTCCAGCACCTTCTGGAGGTCGATCATCTGCTTCTGGTCATCGAAGTAGCAGTGCACCCGATCCGGATGCGCCGCAGTCAGCCGATCCATATAGGCGCCCAGAGGCTGCGACCGGGCCGAATAGTGCAACTCGAACTTGCCGCCGAAATGCGAAAGCTGCGAAATCTGCGCCAGGAACGGGGTGATCCCGATCCCGCCCGCGATCATCAGGTGCTTCCGCGCCCGGTTGTCCAGCGGGAACAGGTTGACGGGGTGCGAGATCACCATCTCCATTCCCGGCACGACATGCCGATGCATGTACAGCGACCCGCCACGACCCGCATCGTCGCGCCGGACCGAAATTTCATATCCCGACCGATCCTCGGGGTCGGACATAAGTGAATAGGGATTCAACCTGCGAAGCCCATGGTCATCCATCTCGACCACGGTGTGCGCCCCGCCGGAAAACGCCGGCAGCTCGGACCCATCCCGAGCTACAAAGCGGAAGCGCTTGATCAGTTCGTTGACCTCAACGACCTCGGCCACGCGGACCTGAAGTTTGGCCCCGCCGCTCATTTGAACCTCACCACGCTTTCGGGCACGAGGCCGGGGTCTTCCGCGTCGATGTTGACCCCCTGGAAGGCCGCCATGCGCCGGGAATAATGGTCGCGAACGAAGAGGCTCAGGCCGCAATGGCTGCACTTGAAGGGATCGGTGGCCACGTTTTCGGTGATCCCCTTGCAGTGCACGCATTGCACCCGACGCAGGGTCGATCCGCGTTGTTCCTTTTGGATGGACGCAAAGGGAAAGCCGGTTCCCATGATCTCGCGTTCGGCCTGGCCGATCAGACTTTCAGTCCCGGCCAGATAGAACTGCGTTCCCATATGCGCGTCCGCCAACACCCGCACGAGGCGCGGCAAGAGCGCCGGAATGGTCGGGGCGCGGAAGAATTGGGCCGCGCCCAACGCCTCCAGTCGGGCCGAAAGGTCCACCCCGGTCGGCCCTGGGCAATACATCACATGCGATGCCGCCAGCATTCCCGAACGATCATTCGCCTTTTCCAGCATATCCGTCACAGCATCCGCCCCCGCGCAGTCGGCGACGATCACATGCAGCTTGCCCGGACGGGCCTCAAGCGGCGCATAGACCGGGCGCGACTTGATCGAAGGTGCGTCGATGGGGGTCAGGTCAACTTTCACGGGGGCAATTCCCTTGGGCAGAAAGGGGCCCGCCCGAAGGCAGGCCCCCAAAGATCAGTCCTTGGCCGTCCGACGCTTCTTTTCCACGTCGTAGAACGGCAGCGGAGCCGACACCGCCTTCAGCGGGCCATGCGTCCCGCAGCGCACTTCGACCTCGGTGCCGTTATTCGCGCAGTCGACCGGCATACGGGCAATCGCCACCACCCAGTCGTTCAGCGGCGAGTACATCGGCTGCGTCACGACGCCAATCTTCTTGCCGTCCTTGTAGATCGGGGCATTGCCCGGAACCTTCTTGCCTTCGAACTTCAGGCCCGAGATCTTGAAGCGTTCCTTGCCCTGCAGCCGGTAATGCTCTTCGGCCCCACGGAAACCGGTCTTGCCCTTGGTCACCGTCCAGTCGAGGCCCAGCTCCCACAGGGTATCGCCGGGGCCTTCATTCTCGAACGGATACATTTCCGAATTGTCGAAGGGGAAGAACAGGAGGTACGATTCCGCCCGCAGCATGTCCAGCGTGGTAAAGCGGCAGGGGATGATCCCCATGCTGGCGCCTTCCTCAAGAATGCGGTCCCAGATTTCGCCCGCGTCCTGCCCCCGGCAGAAGATTTCATAGCCGCGCTCACCGGTATAGCCGGTGCGCGACAGGGTGATCGGCTTTCCGAACAGCATCGCGGGCATATGGCCCATGTAGGGCAGCGCGCGGACGCCGGGGATGTGCTTTTCCAGATACTCCACCGCCAGCGGCCCCTGCAGCGACAGGTCGTGCAGGTTGTCGTCGAAGCGGATCGAGACATCGCGCCCCGTGGCGGCCATCGTCAGCTGCTCATGCCCCTGACCGGAGCCGTGCACGACGGTATAGCTGTTCGGCCCCATCCGGTAGATGATGCAATCGTCGACGAACTTGCCCGCATCGTTCAGCATGCAGCCATAGACCGACTTGCCCGGGGCAACTTTCTCGGGGTCGCGGGTCGTGGCACGGTCGATGACATGCGAAGCCGCATGCCCGGTGATGTGGACCTTCTTCAGGCCCGACACGTCCATCAGGCCCGCCTTGGTGCGGATCGCCATGTATTCGGCATTCGGATCGCCCTTGGAGTAGGACCAGGCCGTGCCCATCCCGCTCCAGTCTTCCAGGTTCGACCCCAGAGCCTTGTGCCGGTCCATCAGTGCCGAGAAACGCCAGGAATTCGTCATTCTGCAACTCTCCCCGTTGATCTTGATTTTCGCCGAGTGTCAGGCGATTCCCGCCAGAAAGCAATAATGAAGTGCAACAATCTTTCTTGTCAGAAAACAATTGCCGAAGAAAAAGGCCGCCCCGAAAGGCGGCCTTCTTACTGTCAGGCTTCGAGACCTCAGGCAGGCAGGACGAAGAACCAGTTCGCCCAAAGCACCACTGCCGCACCCAGGACGAGTGTCAGGTAGGGCAGCATCCCGGCCTTGCGCTCGCCCAGATCGCCATAGGCGAGACCCATATCGTCGTAGGCCTCCTTCGGGAACTTGCCGCCGTCCTGGACGTAATGGCGATACCAGAACACCGGGAAGATGAAGGCCGCGAAGACCAGCCCCGACCACAGCGCGTTCTCGTAGCCCCAGACCTTGGCGCCCGCGCCGAGGAACAGGATGTTGACGCCTTCCACGGACGCTCCATATGGGCGCTGTCGATGCGGTGGATCCAGCCGGCGTTCAGGTTCAGGAAGTTGAACAGGATGTAGCCGACGTTCGAGATGGCGAGAACGTAGAAGTACCCCCCCACGTCCGAGGCCAGCGCCAGGAGGATCACGTTGAAGCCGAAGTCGGTCCACATCGCGTTGCGCGGTGCGCCGTGGCTGTTGACCTCGCCCAGGTACTTCGGCAACCAGCCGTCGCGCGAACCTTGATACAGCGTCCGCGACGATCCGGCCATTGCCGTCATGATCGCCATGAACAGCGCCAGGATCATCAGGATGACGAAGATCTGGGTGATCACCGGCCCCCCGCCAAGCGTGTTGCCAAGCGCCTCGCCGATGCCGGTGCCGTCGACGATGCCGGTGGCGAGCATCCCCTCTTGCCCGAGGACCCCCTGGAACGAGAACGGGATCAGGAAGAAGAACAGGCAGCACAGCAGGCCCGAATAGAAGATCGCCCGGAAGGTATCGGTCTTGGGGTCCTTCAGCTCGCGGGTATAGCAGACCGCGGTTTCAAAGCCGTAGGTCGACCAGGCCGCGATATAGAGTCCCCCCAGGAACAGCGTCCAGCCGCCGATGTTCCACTCACCATCCACCCCTGAATAGGCGGCCGTGGGCGGCACCAGGTTGGTGACGTTCATCCAGTTGATCGACCCGTTGAACAGCGGCACCAGGCCCACCAGCAGCAGGGGGACCAGCACGATGATCGCAAGGTACTTCTGCGCCGCTGCCGTACCGGCAATGCCGCGTTCCTGGATGAAGAGGATGATCAGCATGAGGATCACGCCGATCACGAAGGTCGAGTTGAAGTGCAGCGTGCCCAGACCCGGCACGGTGATCGCAAAGGCCTCCCAGACCCGGAACGCCGGGGTCAGGGCCGCAACGCCATCAGTGGCGGCAACGGCCTTGATCGCATCTTCGACCGCCGTGCCCGCATTCGCGGCCATGTAGTCGATGACCGACTGCGTTTCCGCCGTATAACTGGCGAGGTTAGCCGTAACCCAGTCGATGACCGGCTGGCTGTCGGCCAGCGGAATCGGGAACAGCGCGTTCAGGATATACCCCGCCGCAATCGCGCAGCCCAAGGACAGCACCGGCGACCAGGCGAACCAGTTGCACCAGACCGACAAGGGCGCAATCAGCTTGCCATAGCGCAGCCAGGCTGTCGCGCCATAGACCGAGGTCCCGCCCGACTTGTTGCCGAACATCCCCGCCATTTCGGCATAGGTAAAGCTTTGCAGGAACCCCATGATCATCGAGATGATCCAGACCACGAAGGCCAGCTTGCCGGTCGTCCCCGCGATCCCGCCGATCGAGAACAGCACCAGGGGCGGCACACCTGCCGCAACCCAGAAGGCGCCTTTCCACGTCAGCGCCCGGACCATTTGGCCCGATCCAGTTTCAGTCGTCATTCCCTCTCTCCTGTTGGGCGACACGCACGGATATTGGGCAGGTCTTGCTGCCTTCCCTTCCAACCGGCATGCGTTGAAGTTCTTGGATGTCGGACGCCGGGCGTCCTTTATTCGTCCCCGATACTCTCCTTCATTCGGTCCAGAATCGTGTCAGGCGGCGTCGCAGACTGCGACCCGATGTCGCGAAGAAAAGCACGGGACTTCAGCCAAGGCGAGAAAAAATTGATCCGTGCGAAAGAAAGTTTCCCATAGATGTCAAAGCTTGGCACGATTGCCCTGCAATGAAGCAGGCGGTGCAGTGTCTGCACCGCCTGACCCATTCCTGACCTAGGTCAGTTCTTCAGATAGCTCTCCATCGAATCCTCCAGCGCGTCCTTCCAGGGCGTGTGGTGGATCGGGGCCATCGTGCCGGTGATGACCGATTTGTAGGCGTTGTTGCGGAACGCCATGATGTCGTGCTTCTTGTGCTCTTTCCACTCGAAGAAGGCCTCGCAGGCGCCGTCCACGTCGAAGGACGGATAGTCCGTCTCGGCGATCAGTTCCTTCACATAGTCGCCCTGATAGTGGATCGCGTCGTGGGCATCCTTGCCTTCGTCCTCGTGCTTGACCCGCTCGGCCACGTCCTTCAGCAGCGCAGCCTTGTCCGTGGGGATCTTGATCTTGCCCATGATCGCGTCGCGGACCCACCAGGCCTGCGCGTCGAACATGTTGAAGGTGAACCACTGGTCCTGCATCCCGACGTAGAACAGCTTCGGATTGTGAACCCAGGCCACGCCCTTATACAGGTCCGCCGTCGCCAGCCGGTTCGCCGTCTTCAGCCGCAGATCGTCGGGCAGGAATGGGAAATGGTGCTTGTAGCCGGTGCACAGGATCACCGCGTCCACCTTCTTGGAGGTCCCATCCGAGAAGTAGGCCGTGTCCTCGTCCATCCGCTCCAGCTTTGGAACTTCCTTCCAGTTCGACGGCCAGTTGTAGCCCATCGGCGCGTTGCGATAGGCCACCGTCACCGACTTCGCGCCATATTTCCAGCACTGCGACCCGATGTCCTCGGCCGAATAGGACGACCCAAGCAGAAGAAGGTCCTTGCCTGCAAACTCCCGCGCGTCGCGGAAGTCATGTGCATGCAGGACGCGGCCGTTGAACTTGTCGAACCCGGGGTATTCCGGGACGTTCGGAACAGAGAAGTGGCCGGACGCCACGATCACGTTGTCGAACTCTTCCTCGTACATCCGGTCAGCCTTCAGGTCATGCACCGTGACGGTAAAATTTCCCTTCGCTTCGTTGTACTTGACCATGCGAACGGTGGTGCAGAACCGGATCCAGTCGCGCACACCCGCCTTCTTCACCCGGCCTTCGATATAGTCGAACAGCACCGCGCGCGGCGGGTAGCTGGCGATCTGCTTGCCGAAATGCTCCTCGAAGGAATAGTCGGCGAATTCCAACCCTTCCTTCGGCCCGTTCGACCAGAGATAGCGGTACATGCTGCAATGCACCGGCTCGCCGTGCTCATCCAGGCCCGTGCGCCAGGTGTAATTCCACAAGCCGCCCCAGTTCGATTGCTTTTCAAAGCACACGACTTCGGGAATATCCTCGCCCTTCGCTTTCGCCGACTGAAACGCGCGCAGTTGCGCAAGGCCCGACGGCCCCGCTCCAATGACGGCAACTCTCTTCTTCATGGTCAACCTCCGGATGGTGAGTCTTTTTTCACGCGTCGGGCGCGCTGGTTTTTCGCAAGCCTAGGGGCATTGTTGCGCCTGTGTCAAATCTTCTTCCTGCTGGTAAACAAACCGAACCCCGGATGCCGACAGCCCCGGGGTCCGATTCACAACCGATGCATGAAAGTTAAGCGCAAGCCGGGTCAGCGGGCAATCGTCACCGTGCAATGCGCGCGCGTGGCCACTTCGCTGGCAACCGAGCCAAGGACCAACCGCTGCAACCCGCGCTTGTCGCCAGTACCCATGACGATGTGGGTGTAGCCGTTCTGCTCGGCATAGGCGATGATCGCAGGGGCGGCTTCGCGCGCGACGACCTCGACCACGCCCACATCCCTCGCACCTTCGCGTTTTGCCAGGGCCTCGGATTCCGTCAGAACCTTCTGGACCTCTTCCGGCTTCCAGTGGCTGATCGTCGGCCCGCGCACCCCACCATGCGCGATGTTCACGGCGCAGATGGTCAGATGGCCCCCGGTCGCCTTGGCGACTTCCGCCGCAAGGATGACTCCGACCGTGGCGTGGTCGCTTCCGTCGGTTGGGCAAAGAATCTTGGCTGTCATGATGTCCATTCCCTTGTCGGTGTCTGGACCCCATCAATCATTACGCGGCAAGTCCTGCCTTGACCTGAGTCAAGAAAGTTTACTGGTGGGTAATGTTTTTGGGAATGTCATTCTACCGCTTGATCCAAGGGACGGTCATCAGCGGGACGCGATCCATCGGATCACAGCACCTCTGACCGCGGCTGAAGCTCTTGCGAGCATAGGAGTTCGACGGCGACAAAGCCTTGGATAACCAGCCCGATGCCAAGAAAACCGTGAAGAAGAGGCATGAAAAAGCTGCCACTCGTCGCATAAGCAACCACTGCAAAGGCCAGTATACTGCCAGTCGTGACCGGCAGCCCGGCCAGCATGAGCGACCTGATTGAGCCCGCGACCATTGAGCGCGACAGAAGAAATGGACCTCGCATTGGCGGATAGATCTTCTGCCTGTCGCCGCCGACAACCGCCCGCTCTCGGGCAAGGGCAGCGGCATTAAGTCGGAAAGAGGCGTACCATAGGATCGGTACTGCGAAGATCGCGGCCGCCGAAATAGTGCAGATTGCAAAGGCAATCAGGTTGCCCCCAGCAGGGAAGAAGTAGATCCCCAAAATAGGAAATACTGGCGCAGGTAGGGACAACAGCACCGCCAATGCGATCTCACGCAGAAAGGCGCGTCGGCCCAGGGTGACAGCCAACGCTTCCGGTGCCATCGGGTTCAGGATCGATACGACTTTCTGCGGCACGTTGAGCTTTTCCTACCCGCCCAGAGATGTCCTTGGCGGGCGGAAGGATAGCAAGCGTTCCGGGAACAGGCCACTCGGTCTGCTGGACCAGGTCCGGATCCCGACCGGGCCGAACTGAAACCAGGCCTGCAGAAAAGCCCCGGATCGCTCCGGGGCCAGTTGGGGGTTCTCAGGTCAGGCAAGGGAACCTTGCGGCGCGCCCGGGGGCCTGCTGCAAAATGTTAAGATTTGGTGTACGCCCGCGATCAAGCCATTGATATTACAGACGTAGTCGCGTTTGTCCACCGTGGACACATCTCAGATGTCCAGCGTCGTCTGGGTCTCCCAGGCCGAGAAATGCGAACAGTAGTCGTTCCATTCCTTGTGTTTCAGCTTCAGGAAGGCGGCCGAGAACTCGTCCCCCATCATCGACTTCAGGGTCTTGTCGCGGTCATATTCCCGCAGCGCATCCAAGAGGTTCAGCGGCAGCTTCGGCGCTCCCTTCACCTTGTGGCCGTCCTGATACATGTCGATGTCGTACCGCTTGCCGGGGTCAGCCTTGGTCCGCACCCCGTCGATGCCTGCCGCCAGGATCACCGCCTGCATCAGATACGGGTTGGCCGCCCCATCGGGCAGCCGCAGCTCGAAACGCCCCGGCCCCGGCACGCGGACCATGTGGGTCCGGTTGTTGCCCGTCCAGGTGACAGTATTCGGCGCCCAGGTCGCACCCGATGACGTCCGCGGCGCATTGATCCGCTTGTAGCTGTTCACCGTCGGGTTGCAGATCGCCGCCAAAGCCGAGGCGTGCTTCATGATCCCGCCCAGGAAGTTCCGGCCCTGATCCGACAGCCCGAGTTCCTTCTTCGGGTCGGCGAAAGCGTTCTTCTTCCCGTCCAACGACCAGACCGAGATATGGGCGTGACACCCCGACCCCGTAAGCCCCTTGAACGGCTTCGGCATGAAGGTCGCGCGGAAGCCGTGCTTTTCGGCGACCGATTTGACCATGAATTTGAAGAACGAATGCTTGTCGGCGGTCTGCAGGACGTCGTCGTATTTCCAGTTCATCTCGAACTGGCCAATCGCGTCCTCGTGGTCGTTCTGGTAGGCCTCCCAGCCCAGTTCCAGCATGTAGTCGCAGATTTCACTGATGACGTCATAGCGCCGCATCACGGCCTGCTGGTCATAGCAGGGCTTCTCGGCGGTGTCGTAGACATCCGAGGGGCCGGAGCCATCGGCGTTCAGGATGAAGAACTCAGGCTCCACCCCCGTCTTGACGCGCAGGCCTTCTTTGGCCGCTTCGGCGATCAGCTTTTCCAGCACGTTGCGGGGGGCCTGGTCGACAAGCTTTTCCTCCATCGTCGCCCGCGCCGCGACCCAGGCCACGTCCTTCTTCCACGGGAGTTGGATGACGCTGTCGGGGTCGGGGACCGCCATCAGGTCTGGATGCGCGGGCGTGAGGTCCAGCCAGGTCGCAAAGCCTGCGAACCCCGCTCCGTCGACAGCCATGTCGTTGATTGCCTGCGTCGGCACCAGTTTCGCGCGCTGCCCACCGAACAGGTCGGTGTACGAGATCATGAAATACTTGACGCCCTTATCCTTGGCCCACTTTGCCAGGTCTTTCGCCATGGTCTGTCTCCCTGTCCGTCTTTTGTTGTTTGCTTGGATAACGACGACCTTACCAGCCGCCGTTCCGTCCCGGTATCCAGTTGGTGCCCGCCAAGGGAACCCCCGCCATTGCCGCTGCCTCGATGGTGAGGGAGACAAGGTCCTCCGGTTCCAGATTGTGCAGGTGGTTCTTGCCACAGGCGCGCGCGATGGTCTGCGCCTCCAGCGTCATCACCTTGAGGTAGTTCTTCAGCCGCCGTCCACCCAGCACCGGATCGAAGCGCTTGGACAGTTCGGGGTCCTGCGTGGTGATCCCTGCCGGGTCACGGCCTTCATGCCAGTCGTCATAGGCATCCGCGGTGGTGCCGAGCTTCTGGTATTCCTCTTCCCAACGCGGGTCATTGTCACCGAGTGCGATCAGCGCCGCCGTCCCGATGGCCACCGCATCGGCCCCGAGCGCCATCGCCTTCGCCACGTCCGCGCCCGACCGGATGCCGCCCGAGACGATGAGCTGCACTTTCCGGTGCATGCCCAAATCTTGCAGCGCCTTCACCGCCTGCGGGATGCAGGCCAGGATCGGCATGCCGACATGTTCGATGAACACGTCCTGCGTCGCCGCCGTGCCGCCCTGCATGCCGTCCAGCACCACGACATCCGCGCCCGCCTTCACCGCAAGCGCCGTGTCGTAATAGGGCCGCGCGCCGCCGACCTTGACATAGATCGGCTTCTCCCAATCGGTGATCTCGCGCAGTTCCATGATCTTGATTTCAAGGTCATCCGGGCCGGTCCAGTCCGGGTGACGGCAGGCGGAGCGCTGGTCGATCCCCTTGGGCAGGTTGCGCATGTTCGCCACGCGGTCGCTGATCTTCTGGCCCAGCAGCATCCCGCCGCCGCCCGGCTTGGCGCCTTGGCCCACAACGATTTCGATCGCATCGGCACGGCGCAGGTCGTCGGGATTCATGCCGTAACGGCTGGGCAGGTATTGATAGACGAGGGTCTTGGAATGCCCGCGCTCCTCCTCGGTCATCCCGCCGTCGCCGGTGGTGGTCGAGGTGCCCGCTTCCGACGCGCCACGACCGAGGGCCTCTTTGGCAGGGCCGGACAGAGCGCCAAAGCTCATCCCGGCGATGGTCACGGGAATATCCAGATGGATCGGCTTCTTGGCAAAGCGCGTCCCCAGCCACACGTCGGTCGCGCATTTCTCGCGGTAGCCTTCCAGCGGGTAGCGGCTGATCGAAGCGCCAAGGAACAGCAGGTCATCGAAATGCGGCAGGTGGCGTTTGGTGCCGCCGCCACGGATGTCGTAGATGCCGGTCGCGGCAGCGCGGCGGATTTCGGCGTTCACCGCCGGGGTGAAGGTGGCCGAATAGCGCGGCGGGGTGCGGGGAAAGTCGCTCATTCAGACTGCCTCAGTACGACGACGCGTTGTCGATGTTGAAATTGTAAAGCTTCCGGGCGCTGCCGTAACGCTTGAACTCTTCCGGCTTGGCCTTCCCGTCCGCCTCGCCGCGCTTCAGGAGATCGGCGAGGAGCGCGAGGTGTTCCGGCCGCATCTCTTTCTCGATGCAGTCCGCGCCCAGCGACTTCACGCTGCCACGCACGAACAGCCGCGCCTCATACAGCGAGTCACCCAGCGCGTCCCCGGCATCGCCTAGCACCACCAAATTCCCCGACTGCGCCATGAAGGCCGACATGTGGCCGATGGAGCCGTGGACGACGATATCGATCCCTTTCATCGACACGCCGCACCGCGACGAGGCGTTGCCCTTGATCACAAGCAGACCACCGCGCCCGGTCGCCCCGGCGTATTGGCTGGCATTGCCGTCTATGATCACGGTGCCCGACATCATGTTCTCGGCCACGCCCGGCCCGGCCGAACCCTTGATGCGGATCGTCGCCTGCTTGTTCATGCCCGCACAGTAGTACCCGGTGGACCCACGGACGGTGATGTCGACCGGCGCATCCACCCCGGCGGCAATCGCATGCGCGCCCTTCGGGTTGATGACTTCCCAAGCGGTCATGTTGGTCTGGCCGCGCAGCGCGTGAAGCGAGGAATTGAGGGCGCGAAGGCCTTCCTTCCCCAGGTCGAAACTCTGCATTCTCTCAACGCTCCCAGAAGTAGACAGTGGCGGGTTCGGGTTCCCAGACGCGGGCGTCCTCGATCCCCGGCAGGTTCACCAGCGCCCGGTATTCCGACCCGAAGGCGACATACTGGTCGGTCTCGGCCATGACGGCGGGCTTGCAGGCGATGGGGTCGCGGACGACGCCGAAGCCGTTCTTGGTGCCGACGACAAAGGTGAAGAACCCGTCGAGGTCGGTCAGAGTAGCTTCCAGCGCGTTGCCCAAAGTCTCGCCAGTCTGCAGCTTGTGGCTGATGAAAGCCGCGCCGACCTCGGTGTCGTTCTCGGTCTCGAAGGTCATGCCCAGACGCTTCAGCTCACGGCGCACGCCGTTGTGGTTCGACAGCGACCCGTTGTGCACCAGACACTGGTCGGACCCGGTGGAGAACGGATGCGCTCCCATGGTGGTCACGGCGGATTCGGTTGCCAAGCGCGTATGGCCGATGCCATGGGTGCCCTTCATCTTCGACACGTCAAAACGGGCGGCCACGTCCTTCGGCAAGCCGACTTCCTTGAAGATCTCGATCGAATCCCCCGCGCTCATCACCTTTACGGCGGGCCGCAGGTGCGACAGGGCCGAACGAGCGGCCTCCATCTGGCCCATCGGTACTTCCAGCACCGCATGGGTCGACTTGATCTTCATCGTCACCGGCTGGCCGATCGCGTCGTGCAGGTCGCCATCGAGGTCCTTGAAGTCCTTGTCGGGATTGGCCGACTGGATGGTGAGCTTGCCCAGACCGTCCTTCGCCCCGCTGTAGATCGCGATGCCTGCGCTATCGGGTCCGCGGTCGGTCATGGTGATCAGCATGTCTGTCAGCATGGCGCCAAGCTGAGGTTCCAGCTTCGGGTCCTTGAGGAAAAGTCCAACGATGCCACACATGGATTCGTCTCCTTCACGTGATTGCGATGACGCTAGCACCGTCTTTGGGGTCCATCAACTGGTAAGAAACAAATTTCACCTGTCGGGAAAATCACTGCCCAATCATCAGGCAAGTGCGGTTTTTCTTGACAGAATGTCGCAGGTAGCTTTCCCTTCGGAAAACAATTTTGCCGCGCAGGGAAACGACGTCCGGGCTGCGTCGGGGGGCGGCAGAACAAACAGCCCAAGGGAGGGAAATGTGGGAGACCTTAATCAGCGGATTGAGGCGATGCACAAACGCGACGTGCAGGTGGCATGGGCGTTCGTCGTCGGCCTCTGGTTTGCCGTGATCTTTGTCGCGTTCGCCACCTGGGACCTTGCGCCTTCGGGCGGAGCCCGGACCCTGCTTCTGATCGGCGGGGCCATCGTCCTGATCTTCAACACCGCCGCGATCGTGGCGATGCTGCGCCACTACCGCGAGGACCGAGACTTCATGTACGGCCTCGACATCAAGTTCCTCGACGAAGCCAAGGGGAGGAAGTGATGGCCCATTACCAACCCCCAAAGCAGGGCAAGGCCAGCCAACTGTTTGACGTGGTCGTGCTGGTCGTGCTGACTGTAGGCGCGCTGTTCGTTCCTTTGTGGATGGGCATGGCGGGTGCGGCGAAAAGCGTGGCGACACCGGTCGAGAATCCGACGTGGGAGACTCTGGGCCAGACCGAAGCGCAGTCCGCCAAATACGAGGCGCTTGGCTACACGCCAGAGTCCGCGCACGACCTGATCCTTGCACGCTTCGACTACAGCTTCTCTGTCACCGCGCTCCTGACGATGGTCGCGGTCATCCTGCTCTACTACTTCCTGATCCTGCGGTTTTCCGAAGTGGAATACCGCGAGGTCATTTCAGAAAAATTCGGGGAGTAAGCCGCCATGGACATGTGGAACTGGCTTGAATACGGCGCCTGGGGGCTGTCGGCCCTGTTCGGGCTGCATATGCTGGTCGACTGGCTGAAGACGGACTCGACCTATTCCGAAGACGTCCTCACCTCATCCCGCGAAGGCGAGCTTGAGGCGATGGCCGAAGAGCACGCCGAAAAGCATGGGGTGAAGTCATGAGCGACGTAGACATCACCTCGAAGACGATGGACGGCATGGGGCCGCATGGCACCAAGGTCGGCCTGCTGCGCGTCCTTGGGCCCGCGCACGTCTGGGCGCTTGGCGTCGGCATCGTTCTGGTCGGCGAATACATGGGCTGGAACTTCGCCGTCGGCAAAGGCGGGGCCTATGCCGCGCTGATCGCCTGCTGGTTCGCGGGCATCCTGTATTCCTGCGTCGCCATGATCGACTCGGAAGTCACTTCGACCGTCGCTTCGGCGGGAGGCCAATACACCCAAGCCAAACACATCGTCGGACCTTTGATGGCGTTCAACGTGGGCCTTTACCTCGTCTTCGCCTACACGATGCTGGAGGCCGCCAACGCGATCACCGCAGGTTACCTCTTCTCGGTCGTGGCCAGCATGTCGGGCCACGCAGAGGCGCTGGACCAGCGGCCGTTCATCATCCTGGTCATCATGTTCCTGGCCTGGCTGAACTATCGCGGAGTGCTGGCCACGCTGACCTTCAACCTGGTCATCACTGCGATTGCCTTCATCGCGATCCTGGTGCTGTTCATCTCGACCACCGGCTTGGTCGGCAGCGGGATCATGGAGCACGCGGCTCTCTTCGAAGGCCACGAACTGCCCTATGGCTGGATCGGCGTCCTTGCGGCCATGCACTTCGGCCTCTGGTACTACCTTGGCATCGAGGGCACGACCCAGGCTGCCGAGGAAGTCCGCTCCCCCGCCCGCGCGCTGCCCTTCGGCACGCTGGCCGGGATCATGACGCTCCTCATCGCAGCCACCCTCACCTGGTACGTCTGTTCGGGCGTCCTGCCGTGGGAGTTCCTGGGCGATGGCGTCAACGGCTCGGTGGCGCCGCTGTTCGACACGGCGCGCCTGTCGGGGTCGAACGCGCTGGTCTGGCTTCTGGGCTTCGGCACCCTCTTCGCCACCCTTGCCAGCGCCAACGGCTGCATCAACGACGCCAGTCGCGCCTGGTTCGCCATGGGCCGCGACAAGTACCTGCCGGGCTGGTTCGGCGCGGTACACCCCAAATACCGCACCCCGTACCGGTCGATCGTCTTCCTGGTTCCCATCGCGCTGATCTTCGCCCTTGGCGCGCCGTTGGACCAGGTGATCACCTTCTCGATCCTCTCGGGCCTGCTGGGCTATACCTTCATGCCGCTGAACATCATCCTCTTCCGGCGCAAGTGGCCGCTGGATTCGATCAAGCGCGGCTATGAACACCCGTTCCACCCGATCCCCGCGATCACGCTGCTGACGCTCTGCGCTGTGACCTTCTTCGCGGTGTTCCTGGGCTACGGAACGCAGCTTGTCGCGATGATCGGGTTCTACATCGTGGTGTCGCTTTGGTTCCACTTCTGGCGCTACCGCTTTGTGAATCGGGGAGCGCAGTTCACCATGCCCTGGCCGAAACCCCGGGGCTACTAAGGCACATGGCCCGCCCCTCGGGGCGGGCCTTTTCCCATGTCCCCGCTCATTCCCCTCGGCATCGCGCTCGCCGCCCTTGGCCTCTGGCTCGCCTTCCGCCTGATCCGCGAAAGCCGCGACCGGGCGAAGTCCCGTGCCAGCTACTTCGATACCGTAAAGCCGCTTTTCGAAGGCGGGGAGACCCGCACCCAGCCCACCGGCTTCCCCCGGATGACCGGACGCCGCAGCGGCCTCGCCTTCGACCTGCAGGCCATCCCCGACACACTGACCTTCCGCAAACTGCCCGCGCTTTGGGTCCTGGTCACCCTGCCCGAGCCGATGCCGCTGGAGGCCACCCTTGACCTGATGGCGCGACCGTCGGGAAACGAGCCCTTCACCCGCTTTGCCACCCTGCCCCAGTCGCTCCCGACGCCTGCCGAGTTGCCGAAAGAGATCGCCATCCGAACGGACAATGCCCCACGCCTTCCGACGTCAGACCTGATCGCGGCACACGCCGACCTGTTCCAGGACCCACGCGTCAAGGAGCTGGTCCTTTCTCCCAAGGGCCTGCGCATCGTGATCCTGGCAGAAGAGGCGGACCGAGGCCGCTACCTCATCTTCCGTGAGGCCGAGATGGGACGCACGCCCCTTGCCCCGGCGCGGCTGGAGCCGCTGCTCGACAGGCTGGCGGCAATCCGTAAGGATGTATTGGCCTTGAAGGACCAAACATGAAACCGCCGCTGAACCCCTACCTCGTCCTCGTCGTTGCCGTGGTTCTGCCCGGCATGGGACAGGTCCTCAACCGCCAGCCGGTGCGCGGGCTGATCTTCGTGTGCTTCGCCGTGCTGCTGGGCGGTTTCACCCTTAAGACCGCCGCACCGGACGTGTCATTCGTCGGCAAGATGGCAGGGGGGCTGTTCGTCTGGGCGATGGCGATCCTAGATGCTTACAAGACCGCCCGCATCCGCCACGCGGTCTGGAGCCATGCGCAACAGAAGTCCTGAAGCTCAAATTCCTTCGAAGGAATTTGCAAAAGCCTTCGAAGACTCTTGCGCCCCTATTCCTGCCAAAGGCTCCCCAGCATCCCCTTCACCGCTGCCATAGCCTCCGGCCCGTCCTCACAGGCAGGGCCGACCCTGACAGCCACGGTCGACGCAAAACCATAGGCCGCGCGCTTGTCTGGGCGGATCGTCACCTCGAACCCTTTCGGCCCCGCAACGACCGACTCGATGGCGTCCTCGGCCCCGAAGGTTTCGTCCGTTGCCTCGAACCAGACCGGGCCGCCTGTGACAGACTGGCGGAAAAGCACATATGCTTCGTCCTCTTCCTCGCCCTCGGCGAACCCGATGAACAGAAAGCCCTCGTCCTCGACCACAGAGCCATAGGCCGCCTTCACTGTAATGTCTGCCATAGGCTCAATACCACTTGGCGATGGGTGGCAGGCTCATTAGCACCGCATTTGCGTCATGCCCGGTCTCCAGCCCGAACTTGGTGCCGCGGTCATAAACCAGGTTGTATTCGGCATAGAGACCCCGGTGCTGCAACTGCACCTCGCGGTCCGCGTCCGTCCAAAGCGTTTCGACCCGACGTTCGGTCACCGGCTGAAAGGCGGGCAGGAAGGCCTGACCGACGGCACGCGTAAAGGCAAAGTCACGCTCCCAGTCGCCGGTGTTGAGGTCATCGTAGAAGATGCCCCCCACACCCCGCGCGCGGCCACGGTGGGGCACGAAGAAGTATTCGTCGGCCCAGGCCTTGAACTTGGGAAAATAGTCGGGGCCGTGCGCGTCGCAGGCCTTCTGCATCTCGCCGTGGAAATGCGCGGTATCCTCGGCATATTCGATGCAGGGGTTGAGGTCGGAGCCGCCCCCGAACCACCAGGCGCCGGGGGTCCAGAACATCCGCGTATTCATGTGCACCGCCGGAGCATGCGGGTTCTGCATATGCGCGACCAGACTGATCCCGCTGGCCCAGAACCGGGGGTCTTCTGCCATTCCAGGAACGCCACGCGCCGCCATCGCCCGCTGGGCCCTGTCGCCGAGCACGCCGTGCACCTCGGACCAGTTGACCCCGACCTTCTCGAACACCCCGCCGCCCCGCATCACGCTCATGATGCCACCGCCGCCGTCGGCCCGCGTTGTCGGAGCCACTTCGAAACGGCCGGGCGTGCCTTTGGCGAACGTGTCCTCAAGGCCCTCGAACGCGGCCACGATCTGGTCACGCAGGCTGCGGAACCACGCTGCTGCCTCTGCCTTGCGGCGCTCGAAGGGATCGGTCATTGTCTTCTCTCCGGATGCACTTCAGGCCATGCCTAGCACCGCAACGCACCGCTTTCCACTGTTTGAGGGTGGCCTTATGAAGCGCATGATTTTCCTGCCACTAGCCCTGCTTGCGGCCTGCGGCACCCCACAGGAACAGTGCATAAACCGGAACACCCGCGATCTGCGTACGGTGGACCGCCTGATCGCCGAAACGCAGGGCAACCTGGACCGCGGCTATGCCTTCGAGACGATCACCGTCTACGAGGATTACTGGACCAACTGTCCCGTGCCCCCGGTGGTCGAAGGCGAAACCCCGCGACCGCCGCGCCTTTGTCTGGATGAGCGTCCGGTCACCGAGCAGCGCCCCAAGGCCATCGACCTGAACGAAGAGGCGCGCAAGCTGGACAGCCTGAAGGTCAAACGCCGCGAACTGGCCCGGAAGGCCGAAGCGGTCATCGCCCAGTGCAAGGCCGAATACCCGGAATGATCAGTGCGACGGCGCGCAGACTACGTCCAGAAGCCCACGCCCGCCGTCCACCGTCAGGATCTGCCCGGTGACAAAGCCCGCCGCATCTGATGCAAGGAACTGCACCGCTTCGGCAAGTTCGGCTGGCGCGGCGATGCGGCCAAGCGGAGTCGCATCGGTGATCTGGTCGCGGAAGTCCGGGTTTTCCTTCAGCGCCGACTGCAGGCTCGCGCTCATCACGCTGCCGAAGGCCACCGCATTCACCCGGATGCCCTTTGGCGCCAGGGCCACCGCCAGCGACCGCGTCATCTGGTCCATCGCTGCTGCAGCCATGGAATAGGCCAGCAACTCTGGCCGGGTCGCCTGCGCTGCAATCGACGACAGGTTGATGATCGACCCCAGCATCGTGCCCGGCTCGACCTCGGCGCGCTGGCCGTGCTGGATCATCCGCTTGGCGGTCATCTGCGAAATCCGCAATGCTGACAGGACGTTGTGCCGCCATAACTCTTCGACGCCGTCCGCCTCGGGCGACAGGATGTCCGAGATGTAGGTCCGACGGTTCGCATTCACCAGAATATCAACCCGGTCAAAGGCATCCACAGTGGCCGACAACAGGTTCGCGATCGTCAGCTTTTCGGTCAGGTCGCCGGAAAACATCCGGATCGGCCCTTCTGCGCGGGCCTCTTCACCGATCTCGGCCTCCAGCTTGGCCTCGTCGACATCGGCGAACATCACGTTCGCGCCTTTGTCCACGAGATGCCGGGCAATGGCGAGCCCGATGCCCGAGGCCGAGCCGGTGACAATGGCGGTCTTGCCGGAAACGGAGAAGGACATGGCTGGCCTCGTGTCAGGGTTTGGCCCGTTTGGGCTTGATGGCTTGGATCACGCGAAAACGGCTGTCGCCCGCGATGTCCCGGACTTCCAGGAAGCAGTCGGCAAGTACCGCATCATAGGGCAGGTGGCGGTTGGCGACCAACCAGAGGCTGCCATCGGGGGCAAGCATCCGCCGGGCAGCCCGGATGAAGGCCGCCCCCAGCGCGGGGTCCGGCGTCCGCCCGGTGTGGAAGGGCGGGTTCATCACCACGGCGTCCAACAACGTCTCGGGCCGCCAGCCGGTAGCGTCGGCCCAGTGGAACCGGGCGCGGGGATCGGGGACGTTCACTTTGGCGCAAGTCAGCGCATCCGCCTCGGCCTCGACCAGATCCAGCCGTTTGACACCGGGACGCTTCAGGATTTCCACCGCAAGGAAACCCCAGCCTGCCCCCAGATCGGCGACCTTGCCGCCAAGCTTTTCCGGCAAGTTTGCAGCCAGCATCACTGACCCCGGGTCGGGTCCATCGGCCGAGAAGATGCCGGGCAGTGTTTGAAACCCGTCAACTAGGCTGGGCCGCGCCGACCAGTCGGACAGGTCCGGCCCGACCGGAAACGACGCAAGCTTGCCATGCGCCTTAGACAGGCTGTCGGACAGATCGACCCGCCCGCGCAGGTCCTTCAGCGCCGTGTCGATCCCGTCGGTCTTCTGGCCGTCCACCGCGATCCAGCCGCCAGGGCCGACCTCGACCGCCGCTCGCGCAATCAGGGCTCGTGCCGCCTCACGCGAACGGGGCAGGCAGACGATGGCAGCGGCATAAGGAGGTTCGGGCGTGACGGAATAGGACGCGGCGAAATGGTCCTGGTCCGGCTTGAACCCGGTCAGCACGACGACCCGGTCGCGCGTAAGGGCCGACAGATCGTCCCCGACTTTCGGCCCGTAAACCGCCACGCGCCCCACGGAGGGAAGCGTCAATGCGCCAGTTTCCAGCGCCAGGGACAATCTTGCGGATCGCATGGGCGAGGGCCTCAGGCCCCCAGATCCCTTCTGCCAGGATGCACGATCATTCCTTTTCCATCGTGCATTGCAGCGGGTGTTGGTGACGGCGCGCGAAGTCCATCACCTGTGCCACTTTCGTTTCGGCGACCTCGAAACTGAAGACACCAACCACGGCCAGACCCTTCTTGTGCACGGTCAGCATGATCTCGAACGCCTGAGCATGGTTCAGGCCGAAGAACCGCTCCAGCACATGAACGACGAACTCCATTGGCGTGTAGTCGTCGTTCAACAGCATCACCTTGTACATCGGCGGACGCTGCGTCTTGGTCTTCGTTTTCGTCAGGATCGAGGTGTCATTCCCCGGGCCATCCGTCTTGTCCGACATGGTCAATGGGCGGATTGGCACGAGAGGCGGGCTCCGAGGTTCAGGATTCGGGGTTGCAACAGACCTGTGAAATATAGCCTCTTTTGCTGCAGGGAAAAGGGGCGGCCATGCTGACAACGATTGGCTTCGACGCAGACGACACGCTTTGGCAGAACGAAACCTACTTTCGGCTGACGCAGGACCGCTTTCTGCAGGCCCTGGTCGACCATGCCGACCCCGTGCATCTGCGCGAACGGCTGGAAGCGGCCGAGCGGCGGAACCTGGCCTATTACGGCTTTGGCGTGAAGGGTTTCACTCTGTCGATGATCGAAACCGCGGTCGAGGTGACCGAGGGACGGGTTCCGGGCAAGGTGATCGCCGACCTGATCGCGTTGGGCCGCGACCTACTGGAACACCCGATGGAGCTTTTGCCCCAGGCCCGCGCCACGGTCACGGCCCTGTCGGCAGAGTTTAGGCTGGTCCTGATCACCAAGGGCGACCTTCTGCACCAGGAACGCAAGCTGGCGCAGTCCGGACTGGGTGACTTGTTCCACGGGGTAGAGATCGTGTCGGACAAGACCGAAGCCACCTATCGAGCCGCCTTTTCCCGGCACGGAACCGGGGCAGATCAGGCGATGATGGTCGGCAACTCGTTGAAATCAGACGTCATCCCGGCGTTGCAGGCGGGGTCGTGGGGCGTTCACGTGCCGCAGGATCTGGAATGGGCCTTCGAAGCCGCGATGGCTCCGACTGATCATCATCGCTTTCACGTCGTCAAGGATCTGGGCGAACTGCCGGACCTGGTCGGTGGACTGCAGTCGTCACCCCACAATTAGCGACCCTCGGTCTGGCCTCCCCAAGATATGGCTGGGCCGGAAGGGCAGTGAAGCATCACGGCAACTACATCAACTGCACCCTGAAACCCTTTGGAATTTTTGGGTTTTCGGATCACTGATCCTGTGCTAGCGTTTTGCCTGAGGCAGAATTCGGCACCGGAAAATCCGGGCCAACAGGCAAAGGGTGGGCGACGTGGTATCGCTTCTCGGGCGGATTTATCGCGCTATTTTCTTGGCATTTGTTGTCACGACTGTGGTGGTGACGTCTCCATTGCAGGCCGCGCCTTTCGCGGCCATCGTGATGGACGGTCGGACCGGAGAGGTCCTTTACGAAAAGAACGCGGACACGCGGCTCCATCCCGCGTCTCTGACGAAGATGATGACACTGTACATCGTCTTTCAAGAGATCGAGGCCGGGCGCCTGTCGCTGGACACCAAGGTGACGGTGACCAAATACGCGGCCTCGCAGCCGCCGTCGCGACTGGGGTTGAAGCCGGGGCAGAAAATCGCCGTGCGCTATCTTATCCGCGCGGCCGCGATCAAGTCAGCCAACGATGCGGCCTCGGCCCTGGGCGATCACATCGGCGGAGATGCTGCCAGCTTTGCCAAGCGCATGACCCGCACTGCGCGCCAGCTCGGCATGCACAACACCACCTTCAAGAACGCCAACGGCCTGACCGCCGAGGGGCACCTGTCGACGGCCCGCGACATGAACATCCTTGGGCGGCACGTGTTCTACGATTTCCCGCAGTACTATCACATCTTCTCGCGCCGGACGGCGGATGCCGGGATCGCGACCGTCGCCAACACCAACTCGCGCTTTCTGGACAACTACGAAGGCGCTGACGGGATCAAGACCGGCTACACCTCGCCGGCCGGGTTCAACCTGACCGCCTCGGCCCATCGCGGGAAAAAGCACATCATCGCTACGGTCTTCGGCGGCACCTCGACCGCAAATCGCAATGCAAAGATGGCCGAACTGATGGACATCGGCTTTGGCAAGGCGAAGAACAAGGTGACCGAACAGCCACCGCAAGCTGCACCGCTGGATGACGCGCTGGTCGCCTCGCTTGAGACCGGGATCGACGAGATCGACGCAGTCGGAGGTGCGGGCAAGACGGTACGGGTGTCCGGGGAGGTGAAGACCTCGCCTCGGCCGAAAGCCCGGCCGGATGCGACCGTGGTCCCGGACGCCGTGGCCATTGCCATGGCCGAAGGGATCGACGGCGCGCTGGCCGAAGCGACCGCCGCACCTGCTCCGGAAGGCACGCTGGAGTTCCAGGCCGAAGCGATGGCAGCAGGAGAGGAAGCCCCTGCCGCTGGACAGCCGGACGCTTCGGAACCGGCCGTCGCCCTGGCTGAGGCAGAAGCTGCGCCGACTGAGGAAACCGCTTTGGCGGATGCATCGACCCCGGCTGCAACCGAAGAGCTTCTGGCACTCGCGACGGTCGAGCCGGAAGCCGTGCTGGAGCCCGGCACGCTAGAAGCGCAAGCTGCGACACTGGCAGCAGCGCCACTGGCCGAGCCACTGGCGCCTGAAGCGACGACTGCGGACCAACCAATTGACCCTGCATTGGCCGGACTGAAGCCGAAGGCACGTCCCGAAGCCTTGGTGGCACCGCAGATTGCGGCAGTCGAGGCGGAGGAGCCCGCACCTGTGGCTGCGGAAGAGATTGTCGTCGCCGAAGCCGCGCCTGAAGTCGTCGTGACCGATCCGGGCCTTGATGCGACCCAAGAACAGGCGCCGCTGGCCTTGATGGGTGAAGTCACCGAAGTCGAGACGGTGGCTGGGGCAACGGCAATCGCGCCCCCCGCGGTCGAACTGGCGATGGAGACTGCTGGGACAGCGATGCCCAAGCGGCAGGCGCCGATCTTCGACGCGGTCGAGACGGCGGAGGCCGAGGCTGACCAAAGCGAGGAAGTGGTGGTCGTGATGTCCACTTCGGGCGGGCGGCACTTTGGTGTGAACGTCGGCGAGTATCCGTCGCGCTACGAGGCCGAGAAGGCCCTTCTGAAGACCGCGCTGGCGGAAAGCGCGACGTTGAACGATGGCTTGCGGAAGACGTCGCAGTCGGGCGGGGCCTGGCGGGCAAGCTTCATGGGGCTGACCGAAGAGCAGGCCGAGCTTGCCTGCCGCCGTCTGTCGGCCCGGGCAATTCCCTGCGAAACGGTAGGAGGCTGAGATGGTCGCTCTGGTTTTCCCGGCCCTGCCGACGGTGACCCTGCCGGTCACCGGCCGCGCCGAACGCTTCCCGGTCCGCCGTATCTTCTGCGTCGGCCGGAACTATGCCGAACACGCCCGCGAGATGGGGGCCGATGACCGGGAGCCGCCGTTCTTCTTCACGAAACCCGCCGATGCGGTGGTCGAGTCGGGCAGCCGGATTCCTTACCCGCCCGCGACCCAGAACCTGCATCATGAGGGTGAGCTGGTCGTCGCGATCGGCAAGGCAGGGGCGATGGTCCCGGAAGAGGCTGCCGAGGCGCTGATCTGGGGCTACGCGGCCGGGAACGATCTGACCCGGCGCGACCTGCAGGCGGACGCGAAGGCGACCAGGCGGCCGTGGGACATGGCGAAGGGGTTCGACAAGTCCGCGGTCGTGGGGGCGATCAAGCCGGGGGCGCTGCCCGTGGCAAAGCTGCGCTGTTCGGTGAACGGGGCGGTGCGGCAGGAGGCCTTGACCTCGGACATGATCTGGACACCGGCCTCGATCATCGCGGCGCTGTCGAGGATGGTCAGCCTGTCGCCGGGCGACCTGATCTTCACCGGCACTCCGGCGGGGGTCGGGCCCCTGAACCGGGGCGACACCTGCAAGGTCGAAGTCGAGGGATTGCAGTCCGCAAGCGTGACGATCGCCTGATCTGTCCACGGTGGACAAACGCCGCGATGCCAATGAAATCAACCCCTTGGAATTTTCCGTTAGGGTGGTGTTAACTTCTGGACTCAGGGCTTTGGGCGGTCGTCCCAGTCCTTGAGCAGGACGCGGTTGGCGTCGCCTTCGGGGTCTTCGAACTGCTTGGTCCGCATCGCCCAGAAGAAGGCGGCAAGGCCGACGCCACCCAGAAACAGCGAGACCGGGATCAGGATCGCGAGGATCTCCATTACTTCAGCCTCATTGCATTCAGCGAAACGGTAATCGACGACAGCGACATCGCAAGTGCGGCAGCAAGGGGCGTGGCCATCCCGACCAGCGCCAGGGGCACGGCGACGATGTTGTAGCCGCCGGAGATCAGGAAGTTCTCGATCATCCGGCGGGTGGCCTGACGGCTGATGCGGACGGCATCGGCGATGGGGGCGATGTCCTGGCCCAGAAGCACGATGTCCGAGGCCACGCGGGCGGCGTCGAGGGCCGAGGCGGGAGAGATCGAGACATGGGCGGCCGCTAGCGCGGCGGTGTCGTTGAGGCCGTCGCCGACCATGAGGACCTTGCGGCCCTCGGTGGAGAGTTGGGCGACTCGGGCGGCCTTTTCGGCGGGGAGGACTCCGGCCTGCCACTGTGGGATGCCCAGCCGGTCGGCCAGATCGCGGACCGGGGCTTCGGCATCGCCGGACAGGAGTTCGACCTGCATCCCGGCGGCTTTCAGGGCGGCGACGGCTTTCTCGGCCCCGGGGCGGAGGCGGTCGGTGAAGGCGAAGGCATGGGTTTCGGGCCGGGCGTAGGTTTCGGGCCGGGGGCCCCCCACCCCCATCCCCTCCCCACGGGGGGGAGGGGAGGCGCTTGGGGTTGCGGGTGCGCTTTCGATGGAGAGGTAAGTGGCGGTCATCGGCAAGGGAGCGGCCCCGCACCAATCGGCGCGGCCAAGGCGGACGCGGGTGCCGTGGTGGTGCCCTTCGATGCCGTAGCCGGGGACTTCGCGGATGTCGGTGACTTGGGCTGGGATGATACCTGCGGCCTTGGCCCCGTCCGCCAGTGCGCGGGCAAGCGGGTGCGAGGAGCCTGCGGCGAGGGCGGCTGCTATGGCCACGGCCTCCTGCGGGTGGTCGGTCAGGGCGACGGGTTCGGGCGTGCCAAGGGTCAGGGTGCCGGTCTTGTCGAAGACGACGGTGTCGACCTCGGCCAGACGTTCCAAGGCGGTGCCGTGCTTGATGAGGAGGCCCTTGCGGAAGAGGCGACCGGAGGCGGAGGTGATGACCGCCGGGACTGCCAGCCCCAAAGCGCAGGGGCAGGTGATGATAAGGACGGCGGCGGAGATGTTGATTGCATAGCGCAGATCGCCGCCAGTGGCCCACATCCAGTAGCCGAAGGCGCTGAACGACAGGATATGGACGAGCGGCGAGTAGAGCTTGGCCGCGCGGTCGGCGAGACTGGTGTAACGGGTCTTCGCACTTTCGGCCACGGCAACAAGGTCGGCGATGCGGTGGAGGCTGGAGTCCTTGCCAGCGGCGGTGACCCGCACGGTCAGGGGGCCGGTCAGGTTGACCTCGCCCGCGCTGACGACGGTGCCCTGCCCCGCCGGGACGGGCAGGCTTTCGCCGGTGAGGAGACTGCGGTCAAGCTCGGACGCGCCGTGCAGGACCACGCCGTCCACCGGCATCCGCGCGCCGGGGCGGACAAGGACGGTGTCGCCTGCGTGGATGTCGGCGATGGGGGTTTCGATTTCCGTACCGTCAAGGATCAGGATCGCGCGTGGGACTTCAAGAGCAGCCAGTTCTTCGGCGGCGGACCGGGCAATGGCGCGGGTGCGGTGGTCGAGGTAGCGGCCGAGGAGCAGGAAGAAGGCCAGCATCACGGCGGCGTCGAAATAGGCGTGGTGGCCGGACATCGCGGTTTCATAGACCGAGATGGAGGAGGCGAGGATCAGGGCGAGGCTGATCGGCACGTCCATGCCGAGTTTGCCTTGGCGGAGGCTGGCCCAGGCGGATTTGAAGAACGGTTGGCCGGCGAAGATCACCGTGGGGAGCGCGATGGCCCCGGAAATCCAGTGGAAGAGGTCGCGGGTGGCATCCTCGGCCCCGGACCAGACGGCGACCGAAAGGAGCATGACGTTCATCATGGAGAAGAACGCCACGCCAAGACGCATCAGAAGGTCGCGGCCCTGGCGGTCGGTCTCGGTCGAGGAGAGGAGGCCGGGGTCAAGCTCATGGGCCTCTTGCCCCTGCCCTTCGAGGACGGCGATCAGCTGGGCGGCGGTGACGGTGCCCTCGGCCTCGACCGACACACGCTTTTGCGTGAGGTTGACGCGGGCGGACCGGACGCCGGGAAGGGCCTGAAGGGCGGCCTCGACGGTGGAGATCGACTGCGCGCCGCCTGCGTTCGGGAGAGACAGGATGATGCGCGCGGCGCGTTCGGCCCGCAGTGCGGCGATGCGCTCGGCAGCGGGGACGACGGCGCAGGCCGGGCAGGCGGAGACCGGCGCGCGGGTGGCGGCGAAGTCTTCGGCCAATGTCATGTCAGCCCCGCACGAAGAGTTCGGACCGCTGCTCGAACAGCGTGCCGTCGGCAGAGGTGGCGGTGACCTTGACCATCCACTTGCCCTGATGAAGGTCAAGGTCGGTGGCATAGACCGCGCCGTCGCGGATGAAGGCGGGGAAGGTGTCGTCGGTGGTTTCGGTCGTGCGACCAACGAGGACCTGCAGGTCCTGCACTTCGACCGGCGTGCCATCGGAGCCCAGGAAGGCGAGCGTCATGCGGCCCTGTTCGTAGCCGGGCGTCATGGTCCAGCCCAAAGCCTCTTGCGCGGCCTTGCGGGCGTTGAAGCCCTGGCTTGCGACGTAGGAGTTGTCGACCTCAAGCCCAGGGAAGGTGCTGACGGCCTTGAAGGCGAGGGTGAGGTTGACCCCGATGATCACCGCGAAGGCGGAGACGGTGATGGCGAGGACATGTTTGCCCGTCAGTTCAGTCGTCATCGTCCTCATCCTCTTTTCCGTTGAAGATCGTATCATGGTGGACCCGGTTCGTGGTGCCCAGCTCCTCGACCCAGAGGCGGACGTCGGTCCGGTCTTCCACGGCCGCGGGGCTGCCCGGGGCGGCGGTCAGGTAGACGCGCTGGGACATGGTTTCGTTCGCAGGGACGGTGACGTTCAGGCCGTCTTCGCCTTCCAACGCCAGGGTCACGAAGGCGTCGGAGGTGACGGCGATGGTGAACTGGGCGTCTTCGCCGTGCATGTTGCGCAGGCGGATGTCGTAGGCGTTGCGGATGGACCCGTCGGAGAGGGTGACGAAGGTCGGGTTCCTGACCGGGGTGACGTTCATGTCGATGGGCGAGCGCAGGAACAGCGCCACGACAAGGCCGATGCCGACCGCGGACCAGAGCGCGGTGTAAAGCATGGTGCGGACGCGGAAGACGTGGGACCAGACGGATTTCGGGGTCTGGCCGGCGCGCTCGCGGGTCTCATCCGTGAGGGCGAGGTAGCCGATCAGGTCGCGGGGCTTGCCGATCTTGTCCATCGTGTCGTTGCAGGCGTCGATGCAGAGGCCGCAGGTGATGCAGGCGAGCTGCTGGCCGTTGCGGATGTCGATCCCCATCGGGCAGACGTTGACGCAGGCCATGCAGTCGATGCAGTCGCCGTTGCCCGCGACGGTCTGCTTGCCGCGGGGTTCGCCGCGCCAGTCGCGGTAGGCGATGGTCAGGGTGTCCTCGTCCATCATCGCGGCCTGGATGCGGGGCCAGGGGCAGGCGTAGATGCAGATCTGCTCGCGCGCGAAACCGCCGAAGAAGAAGGTGGTGAAGGTCAGGATCAGGATCGTGACATAGGCGATGGGATGGGCCTGGAAGGTGACGAGGTCGCGAAGAAGCGTGGGGGCGTCGGTGAAGTAGAAGACCCAGGCCCCGCCGGTCGCGAGGCCGATAAACAGCCAGATCCACCACTTGATGCCGTTCTTGACCAGCTTCTCCCAATTCCAGGGCTGGCGATGCAGCCAGATGCGGGCGTTGCGGTCGCCCTCGACCCAGCGCTCGACCAGGATGAAAAGGTCGGTCCAGACCGTCTGCGGGCAGGCATAGCCGCACCAGACGCGACCGGCGGCGGAGGTGAACAGGAAAAGCCCGAGGCCGGCCATGATCAGAAGGCCAGCGACGAAGTAGAATTCGTGCGGCCAGATCTCGATCATGAAGAAGAAGAACCGGCGGTTCGCCATGTCGACGAGCACCGCCTGGTCAGGCAGGTTCGGGCCGCGGTCCCAGCGGAGCCAGGGGGTGATGTAATAGATCCCAAGGGTGATCCCCATGATCCACCACTTTAGCGTCCGGAAGGTGCCCTTCACCCGGCGCGGAAAGACCGGCTCGCGCGCGGCATAGAGGCTGGGTTCGGATTCGGGGGTACTCACGAGCGGCTCCTTGGGCGCGGGTCTTGGTTCTGCAATCGGGCATTTGGCGCGGCGGGGCCTTGACCTGCATCAATAGGGGCCATCGCCTGACAGACAGAATGCGGCATTGCAGCGCAAATCGGCGTGAGGTTGAGGACCCAGGCCTGAACCGGCTTCCTTTGCGGGAGGGGAGCTCAGAAAATCGAGCGCCTTGCGGCGCAAGCCTTTTGTCTCGCCTCTGGCCTTCGGCCAACCGGCTCGGGCGCGCCTCCGGCGGGAGTACTTGGAAAAGAGCAAGCCCTTTTGCGCCAGTTTTCCAGCTTTCTCTTCATCAAATATCCCCGCGCGGCGCGCAAATGCCGAGCCCTTTTGCGTCCTTCACGCAAAAGGGCGAGACAAAGAGTCTTCGCGCGGCACGCGCTCAATTTCACAGTCGTCCCGACCCCGGCGTGACGAAAAAAGAAGGGGACCCGAAGGCCCCCTTTCAGGTTCAAGGGAACCGAGGGCGTCACTCCCCGCCACCGCGACCGTGGACATAGAAGGCCACGGCGCGGATTTCGTCTTCGGACAGGCGCTCGTTCCAGTTCGGCATGACGCCGAAGCGGGCCTTGGTCACTGTCTCGATGATCTTTTCGCGCGACCCGCCATATAGCCAGATCGCGTCGGTGAGCCTGGGCGCACCTTGCGCGCGGTCGCCCGAGCCGTCTTCCAGATGGCAGGCGGCGCAGTTGTCGGCGAAGATCGTCACGCCTTCAGCCGCGAGTGCCGCATCATGGTCTTGCCCCGAAATCGCCAGCACATGTTCGGCAACCTGAGCGATCTGGGTTTCGTCCAGAAGGCCGTCCAGGCCGAACTTCGGCATTTCGGAATAGCGGGCGTCCGGGTCGGTGGTGTTCCGGATGCCGTGGGTGACGGTCAGGTGGATATCCTCCATCGTGCCGCCCCAGAGCCAGTCGTCGTCCAGAAGGTTCGGATAGCCCTTGCCTTCGAACCCGGCAGCACCCGAGCCATGGCAGGTCGAGCAGTTCGTGCGGAAGACCGCAGCGCCTGCATTCTCGGCATAGGTTGCAAGCTCGGGGTCCGACCCGATGGTGGTCAGGTCGGCTGCGATCAGCTTGTCCTTGATCGCCGCGTTGGCTGCGTCGACCGAGGCGATCTCGGCCGCGACATCGGCGCGGGTCGAGGCCCCCAGAAGACCGGGGGTCGCCTGGCTGATCAGCGGCCAGGCCGGGTAGGCGATGGTATAGCCGATGCCCCAGATGATCGTGGCGTAGAATACCCAGACCCACCAGCGCGGCAGCGGGTTGTTGTATTCCTCGATCCCGTCCCACTGGTGGCCGGTCGTTTCCACCTGCCGCACTTCTTTCTTCAATGGTTTGGCCATGGTTCAGGCCTCCTTACGCGTTTGGGCAGAGTCATCCGCCGCAGGACGGTCGTCGTTGCGGAAGATCGAGGTCGCGACCTCCTGGTGCATTGCGCGTGAGCCCGGGCGGAAGGCCCAGACGCATAGCGCCAGGAAGCCGAGAGTCATCGCCAGCAGGAACCAGCTGTCGGCCAGGTGGCGGAGGAAGGAATAGGTTTCCATCTTTGCCCCCTTACCGGTTCGCCACGGGGGTGTAGGTCGAGAAATCGACCATCGTGCCCAGGACCTGGATATAGGCGATCAGGGCGTCCATCTCGGTCAGCTCGGGCTGGCCGTCGAAGTTGCGGACGTTGACCGGGGTGCCGAAGGCGGCTTCGCCGTAGCGTTCCTCCAGTCCCGAGCTGTCGCCCAGGGGGTCGGCCTGTGCGGTGAAATCGGCCAGCGCGTTTTCCACCATCGCGTCATCGTAGGGCACGCCCGTCATCCGGTTGGTGGCGACCACGTCCTGGATGTATTTCCCGTCAATGATCTGGTTCGCAAGGAAGCCGTAGGGCGGCATCACCGATTCCGGCACGACGGACTTGGCGTTCTGGAAGTGGTCCTGGTGCCATTCGTCGGAATAGCGGCCACCGACGCGGGCGAGATCGGGGCCGGTCCGCTTTGACCCCCACTGGAACGGCCGGTCGTACATCGATTCCGCCGCCAGCGAGTAGTGGCCATAGCGTTCGACCTCGTCCCGCATCGGGCGGATCATCTGGCTGTGACAGCCATAGCAGCCCTCACGGATGTAGATCGACCGGCCCGCCAGTTCGAGAGGGGTGTAGGGGCGAACCCCTTCCACCTTCTCGATGGTGTTTTCCAGGTAGAAGAGGGGGACGATCTGCACGATCCCGCCGATGGTCACCACCAGAAGGCTGAGGATCATCAGCAGCGTCGCGTTGGTCTCGATGACCTTGTGCTTGTCAAGAAAAGCCATTGTCTCGTTTCCTTATTCTGCCGGAACGGCGGAGTTCTGGGTGGCGCGTTCGGGTTGCGCACGGACGGTCATCCAGAGGTTCCAGCACATGATGAGCGCCCCCGAGAGGAACATCAGACCACCCAGCGCCCGCACCACATACATCGGGAACTTCGCGGCCACGGTGTCGGCGAAGGCGTTCACGAGGAACCCGTTCGCGTCGACTTCGCGCCACATCAGGCCTTCCATGATGCCCGTGACCCACATGGCCGAGGCGTAGAGGACGATCCCGATGGTCGCGAGCCAGAAGTGCCAGCTGACCAGTTTGAGAGAGTAGAGCCCTTCGCGGTTCCACAGCCGCGGCACCAGGTAGTAGAGGACGCCGAAGGTGATCATCCCGTTCCAACCCAAGGCGCCGGAGTGGACGTGGCCGATGGTCCAGTCGGTGTAGTGGCTCAGCGAGTTCACGGCCTTGATCGACATCATCGGGCCTTCGAAGGTCGACATGCCGTAGAAGCCGATGGAGACGACCATCATCCGGATGATCGGGTCGGTGCGCAGCTTGTCCCAGGCGCCCGACAGCGTCATCAGCCCGTTGATCATGCCGCCCCAGCTTGGCATCCAAAGGATCACCGAGAACACCATGCCGAGGGTCGAGGCCCAGTCAGGCAGCGCGGTGTAGTGCAGGTGGTGCGGACCAGCCCAGATGTACAGGAAGATCAGCGCCCAGAAGTGGATGATCGACAGCTTGTAGCTGAAGACGGGACGCTCGGCCTGCTTGGGGACGAAGTAGTACATCATCCCGAGGAAGCCCGCGGTCAGGAAGAAGCCGACGGCGTTGTGGCCGTACCACCATTGCACCATCGCGTCCTGGACGCCGGAATAAAGCTGGACCTGAGCGCTGCCGAAGATCGACACCGGGATTGCCGCGTTGTTCACGAGGTGCAGCATGGCGACGGTCAGGATCATCGACAGCAGGAACCAGTTCGCCACGTAGATGTGGGGCTCCTTCCGCTTGAAGAGCGTGCCCATGAAGGTGATGAGGAAGGCGACCCAGACCACGGTGATCAGGATGTCGACGTACCAGACGGGTTCCGCGTATTCCTTGCCCTGGCTTGCGCCAAGGACATAGCCGGTGGCGGCGAGGACAATGACCAGCTGCCAGCCCCAGAACACGAACCAGCCGAGGCTGCCGCCAAACAGGCGCGCGGCGCTGGTGCGCTGAACGATGTAGAAGGACGACATGATCAGCGCGTTGCCGCCAAAGGCGAAGATCACCGCGCTGGTGTGAAGGGGCCGGAGGCGGCCGAAGTTGCCGTAGCCCTGCAGGAACTCGAAGTTCAGCTGCGGGAAGGCCAGTTGCAGCGCGATGACCACGCCGACCAGAAAGCCGACGGCGCCCCAGAAGGCGGTTGCGATGGCCCCCGCGCGGACCACGCTGTCAAAGTATTCGTGCTGCAGGTTCGGCTTCGGATCGCCGGCAGTGCGCAGCACCCAAAGAAAGGCGGCGGCGGCGGCCAGCATCACTGTCACCGCGTTCACCTGGTAGGCGAGGTCATGGGCATAGTTGGCGGCGATCGCGGCGCAGACCGCGAGCAGGCCAAGTCCTGCCAATTTGAGGTAATCCCACATTGTTTGCGTCCCTTCGTCTTGTCTGGCCGGCCGCAATGCCTAGATTCGAAGGCAAGCCGGTCTCGTCGACACCTTCTTCTGCGCCGCAGCGACGCCCGCATGCCATGATCTGTATCAAACTCTGCGCGCGCCGAAGTTGACCTGCGTCAATGCGTGACAGCCTTCGATCGGCAACCCTGTCACCAGAAATTCCGGGAGACCAAACATGGCCTACAAATCCCTGCTGACCATCGCCACCTCGCCCGAGGGGCTGCTTCCCACCGTCACTGCCGCGGCGCAGATCGCCGTCGGGATGGACGCGCATCTGGATGCCCTGGCGCTTGGGGTGGACCGCACGCAGATCGGCTATTCCTACGTCGGCTCGGGCGCGGTGGTCATTGCTGCGGCGATGGAACGCGCCGAGGAAGAGGCCCGCGCGAATGAAAAGGCACTGAATGCGGCGATCCTGGCCCAGCAACCTGCCCTGCGGTCGTCCGTCGATTCGGTCGTCAGCCAGCTTGGTGCCCTGACCGATGTGGTGGCGACGCGGGCGCGCTATTCGGACCTTGTGGTCCTGCCGCGACCCTATGGCAAGTCGCGCGGGGTCGAGGATGAGGCGGTGACCGAAGCCGCGCTGTTCGAAGGGATGGCGCCGGTTCTGATCGTGCCGCCAGAGGGGATGAAAGCGGGCGACCCGAAGCGCGTCGTCGTGGCCTGGAACCAGAGCCGCGAAGCGCTGGTGGCCGCACGCCGAGCGATGCCCTTCCTGCGTCGGGCCGAGACGGTGCAGATCGTCGTGATCGACCCGCCACCGCATGGGGCAGAGCGGTCAGATCCCGGTGGTCTTCTGTGCCAGCTTCTGGTCCGGCACGGCATCAGGGCCGAGGTCCTGGTGCTTGCGCGGTCCCTGCCCCGGGTTTCGGACGTGATGGCCCAGCACTTGCGCGATTTCGACGCAGGTCTTCTAGTGATGGGCGCCTACGGGCACAGCCGGTTCCGCGAGGCGATCCTGGGAGGAGCGACTCGCGACATGCTGGAGAACACCGAAGTTCCGGTTCTTCTGGCGCACTAGGCGGCGGGTTGCCGGGGCGGACGGGGAACCGTCCGCCAACCCGGCCGCTATTGAACGAAGCGCGAGAGGTCCGCAGCGAGGTCGGGCGGACCTACAACGGCAGGGTCGCTGACGGCATCTGCGACCGCGAGGTCGCTTCGCGCCAGCAAGTGCCGGACAATCCTGGCGGACGCCGTCCCATCGCCAAACGGGTTCACCTTGCCGCGCAGTTCCGACTTTCCGCCACGCTGCAGGATGGCCCGGGCGGCTGCAAGGATGCGGTCGGGTTCCGTCCCGGTCAGCTGGGCAAAGCCAGCGGCAATCGCCTCGGGCCGTTCGGATTCGTTGCGCACCACCAGGATCGGCACGCCGAAGGTCGGCGCCTCTTCCTGGACGCCGCCGGAATCGGTGACGACCAGCGAGGCCGCGCTCATCACATAGACGAAGTCTTCGTAGCACAGGGGGTCGAGCAGGCTGACGTTGGGCTGGTCGGCGAGAACGGTGCGAATGCTGCCCGACACAGCCGGATTCGGATGCACGGGCAGGACAAAGGCGTAGTTGCGGAATTCTTCGGCAAGCTCGCGCAGCGCCATCGCCACCGCAGTCAGGATCGAGCCGTGGCTTTCCCGACGATGCAGCGTGACCAGAACGATCGGCTTGCCGCCCGAGATGCGGTGCCGCCACTCTGCCAGCCGCTGCGAGGTCGCGGGCGACTTGGCGATCAGTGCACGGACGGCAATCAGCGCATCGACGACGGTATTGCCGGTCAGATGCACCCGGTCGGGGTCGACGCCTTCGGCCAGCAAGTTCTGGCGCGCCCGTTCGGTGGGTGCGAAATGCAGATCGGCAATCGGCGCGATCATGCGGCGATAGCCTTCTTCGGGCCAGGGTCCGGCGAGGTTTCCAGTGCGCAGCCCGGCCTCGACATGCGCCACCGCCACCCCGGCGTGAAAGCCGGCGATAGCCCCGGCAAGTGCCGTCGAGGTGTCGCCCTGCACGATGATCCGGTCCTGCGGCATGCGGTCAAGCAGCGCCGAAATCGCCCGGTGCAGGTCGGTGAAACGGGCCCCGGCCGTGGTGGCTGCGGGATCCAGCGCAAGTTCGACGTCCGAGCTGACGCCGAAGCCGGCCAGCGCATCGCGTGCCATGGCCGGATGCTGGCCGGACAGGCAGACGGTCAGGTGAACGCCGGGTTCACGGCGCAGGGCAAGGGCAACCGGCGCAAGCTTGATCGCCTCGGGGCGGGTGCCGACCATGACGAGAACACGATGCTTGCGCCAGCTGCGATCCATGAACATTGTCTTCTCCTGTTTCTTGAGAGCAGATGTGAAACAGAAGGTCAGAAAGGAGTTTCGCAATTCCTAAGACTTCAGGGACATCTTCGGCAAATTGGACATAGATCGAAATTAGAATTTTAATTGCCTTCGAGGCAAATAAGCCGGTGATCTTCACAAATGAAACATTCGGGACTCGTGGCCAATGCGAGTCGCAGTTCCAAGTCCAGTACGAATCGCCGCTTCCTGCCGCAGCCAGCGCTCAGCCGCCGAAAATCCGGCAATCAATTCAGCAGCTTGCCACCGGAACCGCGCGCGGCTTCGGCCGGTGCCGACCTGTTGCACAGGACAGCCACCACGCGCGGGCAGCGTCTGTCACAGACGATCCATCTCTTGCACAGCGGTCTCACGCAGGGCGCGCAGATCGGCGATGGAGCTTTCCAGTTCGGCGCGCTGTTTTTCCAGCGCATCCAGTTGCCGGTCGGCCAACTTCAGCCAGGCCTCAAGCTGCGGGCGTTCGCCTTTCTTGCCGTAGATCAGCAGCCACTGGCGGATCTCCTCCAGCGAAAAGCCGAAGCGACGGCCGCGCAGGATCAGCTTCATCCGGGCGATTTCGCGGGGGCCGTAAAAGCGGGCCCGACCTTCCTTCTCTGGCGCCAGAAGTTCGATGTATTCGTAGTAGCGCAAGGTGCGCGGCGTCACGTCGAACCGGGCGCACATGTCCTTGAAGTTGAGGCGGGTGTCGGTCATCCGCGGTCCTCCCGGTGCGCAGCCTAAGATGCACCCCCGCTTCGTGCAATGGTTTCGGGGGGTTGCCTTCCCCCGGTCGCGGCGGTTTGATGCCGGTCGAGGTACCCGATGCCAGACGCGAACGACACCGCCCGAAGCTTCATCACCGCCCTGCCGCACAGCCATGCGCTGGGGATGCAGCTGGAAGAGATTGGTGGGGGTGTTGCCACCATCACCATGCCCTATTCCCCGGCACTGATCGGTGATCCCGAGACCGGGGTGATCCATGGCGGAGCGGTCTCGGCCCTGATGGACACGGCCTGCGGGGCGGCGGTGATGAGCCATCCGCAGGCGGGGTTTTCGACGGCGACGCTGGATCTGCGGATCGACTACATGCGCCCGGCAACGCCCGGCCAGACCATCCGCACGCGGGCGGAATGTCACCATGTTACCCGCAGTGTGGCCTTTGTCCGGGCGGTTGCGACCGATGAAGACGAAAGCCGCCCAGTGGCGATGGCGACGGGTGCCTTCACGGTGGAGCGCAAGGGATGAGGCCGCGCGAGCCGTTGCACCTCATCAAGCAGCGCCGCGAGGGGCTGTTGCGCACCTTGGTCGACGGGGTGCCCTACATCCGCTTTCTGGGGGTGGAGTTCGACCGGCGGGGCGATGAGTTGACGGCGGTCCTGCCGTTCAAGGACAGCCTGATCGGCAATCCGGGCCTGCCTGCCCTGCACGGCGGGGCGACGGCGGCTTTCCTTGAGATCGCCGCGATGATCGAGCTGGCCTGGAGCACCTTGTGGGAGGGCGTCGAAACCGAAGGCGCCCTGCCGGAGGGGCCATTGCGGCTGCCGAAGACCATTGATTTCACCGTGGACTATCTGCGGTCGGGTCTGCCGCGCGACGCCTATGCCCGGGCGCGGGTCAACCGGTCCGGGCGGCGTTATGCGTCGGTCCATGTCGAGGCCTGGCAGGACAACCGCGCCCGCCTTTTCGCCCAGGCCACCGGGCATTTCCTGATGCCGCCGGCCGAACCGAAGTGACCGAGGTCACCCACGCCCGGATGTGGCGGATCGCGGGGCCGATCGTGTTGTCGAACGCGACGGTGCCGCTGCTGGGGGCGGTAGATACGGGTGTCGTGGGTCAGCTGGGAGAGGCCGCTCCAATCGGGGCGGTGGGTCTGGGCGCGGTGATCCTGGCGACGCTCTACTGGGCGTTCGGCTTTCTGCGGATGGGGACCAGCGGGCTGGCTGCCCAGGCGCATGGGGCGGGCGACGGGGCCGAGCGGGCGGCGGTGCTGCTGCGGGCGCTGATCGTCGGGCTTGGGGCCGGGCTGGTGCTGATCCTGTTGCAGGTGGCGCTGGTGGCGGGGGCCTTCACGCTTGCGCCCGCCAGCGCAGAAGTTGAGGGCCTGACCCGGCAGTATCTGGCGATCCGCATCTGGGGGGCGCCCGCGACCATCGCACTTTACGCGGTCACCGGCTGGCTGATCGGGGTGGAACGGACGCGAGCGGTGTTCCTGTTGCAGCTGTGGATCAACGGGGTGAACATCCTTTTGGACCTGTGGTTCGTGCTGGGCCTCGGCTGGGGCGTGCCGGGGGTGGCGGCGGCGACGCTTATCGCGGAGTGGACCGGGCTGGCCCTTGGCCTGTGGTTCTGCCGCGATGCGTTTGGGCCAGTTCTGGTGGCGGCACGGCTCCGTCTGGGAGACAAGGCCGCGCTGCTGACGATGTTCGCGGTGAACCGGGACATCATGATCCGGTCGGTCGCGCTGCAGCTGTGCTTCACCGCCTTCGTCTTCCTTGGCGCGCGGCATGGCGATGTGACGCTTGCGGCCAATCAGGTGCTGCTGCAGTTCCTGGGGATTCTCTCCTACGCGCTGGACGGCTTTGCCTTCGCTGCCGAGACGCTGGTCGGCCAGGCCATCGGGGCAAGGGCGGCGCAGGAGGTGCGGCAGGCGGTTCGGCTCGCGCTGATGTGGACGTTCTGGAGCGGGGTCGTCCTTGGCCTTGGGTTCTGGCTGGCCGGGCCCTTCCTGATCGACCTGATGACGACCGCGCCCGAGGTCCGGGCCGAGGCGCGGCATTACCTGCCCTGGATCGTCGCGGCCCCCATCTTCGGCGCGTTGGCCTGGGCCTATGACGGCATCTACATCGGCGCGCTTCTCACGCAGGAGATGCGCCGATTGATGCTGATCGCCGCTGCGGTCTATGTCGTGGCGCTTGGCGTGCTGTGGCCGTTCGGCAACCACGGGCTTTGGGCGGCGATGATGGTGCTTTTCGCGGTCCGCAGCGTCCTGATGCACCGGAACAGCCCGAAAGTTGCCGCACGCGCGTAAGGCTTGCCTTCCCCCCGGCCCCCGGGCGATATTGCGCGCCCAAAGGGGAGAGCCATGCGGAAGTTTCTGGTCGTGCTGGACGACAGCCGCGAATGCCTGAACGCGATGCGGTTCGCGGCGCTTCGGGCGGCGCATACCGGGGGTGGAGTCACGATCCTGTCGGTCGTCCCGCCGGAAGAGTTCCAGACCTGGATGGGCGTGGCCGACCTGATGCGGGCCGAAGCGCGCGAGCGGATCGAGGCGCATTTCGAGGTCTTCGCCAAATGGATGCGCGACAAGCAGGGGGTGAACCCGGACCTTGTCATCCGCGAAGGCGATCCGGTGAACGAGATCCTGAGCCTGGTGAAGGAAGACCCCGAGATCGGGATTCTGGTCTTGGGCGCGGGATCCGACAAATCGGGGCCAGGGCCGCTGGTCACCGCGCTAAGCCGGAACTCGGGCACGCTGCCGATCCCGGTCACCATCGTTCCGGGCGACCTGTCGAAGGAACGGCTGGAAAGCATCACCTGAGCCCGGGCGGGGCCAATCGGGGATGAAATGGCAGCAGATGGGCTAGCAACCGCTGTTTAAGCGGCTGCTTACAGCACAAGAGGTCGGGGAGCGCTATGTGAGAACCGGGCCGCATCGGGCCCGCTTCCCAGGATTCCTGCATGACGACCGCCAAACTGGCAGCCATTGATGGCCGCCGTCCCAGCCTTTCGCCCGCCCTCCTGAATGCCCTTGTCGCGACCTACCTGATGGCGCTGTGCAACGCGACCTTCTGGGGCCATCTGTTCCGCATCTTCGAAGGCCGCACCGTGACGGCGCTGGTCTTTGCCGGGGCGGTCTGGGCGCTGATTCTGCTGGTCATCTCGATCCTGGCGTTGCGGCGGGCGCAGAAGGCGGTGCTGGTGGCGCTTTTGATGATCGCGGGCGTCACGTCGTATTACGTCGATGTGCTGGGTGTCGTTGTTGACCGCGACATGATCCAGAACGCGATGACTACGACCTTCGCGGAATCAAAGCACCTGATCACGCTGCATTTCATTGGCCATGTTGTCCTGTACGGCGTCATTCCCTCGGCGCTGGTCCTTTGGCTCCGCATCCGCAGGGCTCCGATCCTGCGGGCCGCCATTGGCACCGGGATGGTCGCGGCGGTGTCGGTGGCGCTGCTGGTCGGCCTGCTGTTCACCAACCTGAAGGCCTATTCGACCGTGCTGCGTGCCGACAAGGAGCTGATGGGCGCGGTCCAGCCGCTCGCCCCGATCAGCGGGGCGTTGCGCTATGCGAAGATGATGGCCAAGTCGACACAGATCGTGGTGCAGCCCACCGGCCTTGACGCAGCCCCCGGACCCTACCTGGTCAAGGCGGACAAGCCTGTCCTGATGGTGATCGTCGCGGGCGAAACAGGGCGGGCACAGAACTGGTCGCTGGGGGGGTATGCCCGCGAGACCAATCCCGAACTCAAGACGCGCGACATCGTCTATTTCCCGAACGCCACCAGTTGCGGGACGGCGACGGCGACCTCGCTGCCCTGCATGTTCTCTCCGCTGACCAAGGATGCTTATTCATATGAGGGCGGGCTGTCGAACGAGAACCTTCTGGACGTGCTGATGCATTCCGGGTTCGACGTGGAATGGTGGGAAAACAACACCGGCGACAAGAATATCGGCGACCGGTTGCCGGTGCGACCGCGGATGATGACGGCCGAGGACGGGGCCGAGTTCTGCCAGCCGGAATGCATCGACGGGGTGTTCCTGAAAGCGCTGCAGGACAAGGCCGACACGATCACCGGGAACACTGTGATCGTCCTCCATCAGATCGGGAGCCACGGGCCAAGCTACTGGTTGCGCTATCCGGCAGACCGGGAAATCTTCTCCCCGGCCTGCAAGACCGAAGAGCTGACGAATTGCTCCAGCGAGGAAATCGTCAACGCCTATGACAATACCATCGCCTACACCGATGCCTTCCTTGCGCAGGTCATCGACCTTTTGCAGGCGTCGGACCGGGTGTCGACGGCGATGTACTATGTGTCGGACCATGGCGAGAGCCTGGGAGAAGGCGGGCTTTACTTGCATGGCACGCCCTATTTCATGGCGCCGGAGTATCAGACCCATGTGCCGATGGTGATCTGGATGTCGGACCGGTTCCGTGCCAGTCTGGCCCTTGACACGGGCTGCCTGCAAGCGACAGCGCAAGGTCCGGTCAGCCATGACAACATGTTCTCGACGGTGCTTGGAATGCTGGATGTATCGACCTCGGCCAAGGATGCGAGCCTGGATCTGACCGCCGCCTGCCGCCCGGTTTCGGGCTAATCATGACGGTTCAGGAAAAGCCCCCGCATTCGCTGGCCGGGTTGCAGCGGCTGGCGCGGGAAAGCGCGTTCCGGCAGGAGGTCCTGCTGATCCTGGGCCTGCTGGTGGTCTTTGTCGTCTTCGGGGCGACGCTGCCAGAGATCGCGGGGCTTTTGGCGCTGGGTCTGGTGCTTGTCGCGACCGAGGCCTTGAACACCGCGCTGGAGGTGCTGGTCGATCATTTGTCGCCCGGCTGGTCGGCCTGGGCCAAGGATGCCAAGGACCTCGGCTCGCTTGCGGTGGCCTGCGTGATCGGCGCGGTTGTCCTGTATTCGGGCATCGTGCTGATCTGGTAGGCAATTCGACCGTATTCCCCACGAGCAACGCGGCATTGCAGAACAAGCCATTGGGCAAGTCGATCCGGGGGCCTACCTTTTCGGCATGGGAGGAGCCTAAGTCTGAAAGGCTCATGCTATGTCTGTCATTCCGTTCCGGCGCGAGGTTGCCGCGCCTGTCGTGGCTCTGATCGAGCCGTACTATCACGCCGACGCCCGCACGGTGCCGGTCCGCAAGCTGCGGCCGTTGACGGCGATCGAGCAGATGTATGCCTATTGGGGGTCGGACCTCGTGCAGGAAGCAAGGCGCATATCCGACAGGAACAGTCGGAGACCGGAAAGATGTTTATCCAGACCGAATCCACCCCGAACCCAGCGACGCTGAAGTTCCTGCCCGGTCAGACCGTGCTGGAGCTGGGCACAGCGGATTTCCCAAGCGCCGAAGCGGCTGCGAAGTCGCCGCTGGCCAAGCGCATCTATGCGGCGGGCGGCGTTACGGGCGTGTTCTTCGGGACCGACTTCGTCACCGTCACCAAGGCCGATGACGTCGACTGGGCGCATATCAAGCCGCAGATCCTTGGCGCGATCATGGAGCATTACCAGTCGGGTGCTCCGGTCATCGAAGGCGAAGGTTCGAACGGCGGCGGTCATGCCGAGCATACCGGCGAGGATGGCGACGTGGTGCGCCAGATCAAGGAACTTCTGGACACCCGCGTCCGGCCTGCGGTGGCGCAGGATGGTGGCGACATCACGTTCCACGGCTTTGACCGGGGCGTCGTGTATCTTCACATGCAGGGCGCTTGCGCGGGCTGCCCGTCTTCGACCCTGACCCTCAAAATGGGGATCGAGAACCTTCTGCGGCACTATATCCCGGAAGTGCTGGAAGTCCGCCCCGTCGCAGCCTGAGCCTGACGTGCTGCTGCCGATCCTGGCCTTTGACACCTCGGCCGCGCATTGCGCGGCCGCTTTGCTTTTGCCCGACCGGGTGGTCCAGCGGCTGGAGCCGATGGAGAAGGGTCAGGCCGAGCGGCTGGTTCCGATGCTGGAAGAGGTGCTGATTGAGGCCGGGCTTGGCTGGCAGGACCTGAAGGCGATTGCGGTTGGCACGGGTCCGGGCAACTTCACCGGCGTCCGCATCTCGGTTGCCACCGCGCGCGGGCTGGCGCTTGGGCTGGGCATTCCGGCGGTCGGCGTCACGCGGCTGGAGGCGCTGGCCTTTGGCCTGACCCGTCCCGTCCGGGTGGTCGAGGACGCCCGGCGCGGGGAGGTCTATGTCCAGGACTTCACGGCAGAGGGGCCGGGTGCGGCCCAGCTTGTCGTCACGGATGGCGTCGACGCCCTGTCGAACACGACCGGCAGTGCCGCTGGACCAAACGCCCTGCCCCCCACGATGCCTTTGGCCGAAGCCATTGCCCGCATCGGTGCCGCGCGTGCGCTGACCCCGCAGCCCCGCCCTGCCCCGTTCTACCTGCGCGGAGCCGACGCCGCGGCTCCCTCGGACCCACCGCCGGTGATTCTGCCGTGACGCCCGACGCGCTTGCTGACCTGCACCGGCGCAGCTTCCTTACGCCACCGCCCTGGAGTGCCGCAGATTTCAGCGGGCTTCTAGCCGATCCCTTGTGCTTTCTGCTGGTCGAAGGCGATGCGGGCTTTCTTCTGGGCCGGGCCGTCGCGGGCGAGGCAGAGCTTCTGACGCTGGCCGTCCTGCCCGAAGCCCGGCGCCGCGGGTTGGGGCGCAAGCTGGTCGCGCGGTTCCTGTATCAGGCGCGGCTTCGCGGGGCCGAGCGGGCCTTTCTTGAGGTTTCGGCCGAGAACCCCGCCGCGATTGCGCTGTACGAATCAGCGGGGTTCATTCCGGCGGGCCGGCGGAAAGGGTACTATCAGGTCCCGGGCTGCGCCCCGATCGACGCGATTGTGCTGCAGCGTGATCTGGCGGCTGCGGCGGCGCGGTAAGGCTTTTTGACCAAATAGTCAAGTTTCTGCCGATGCGAAAAGAATCCCGCTTGACCCCCATGCGGGCTTCCGCACTAATCAGCGTCAGGAACCGCTCGCGACCGGGATGACCGGCGGACAGGGCGGCAAACAGAGTTTATCAACCGGGAGAACACCGATGAGCCTTATGAAATCCCTTGCCGGGGCCACCTGCGCATTCGCACTGTTCGCGGGCGTCGCCGCAGCGGAACCTGCGATCATCTTCGACCTTGGCGGCAAGTTCGACAAATCCTTCAACGAGGCTGCCTTCAACGGCGCGACCCGCTGGGCCGAGGAAACTGGCGGTACGTTCAAGGAACTGGAGATGCAGGACGAAGCCCAGCGCGAGCAGGCTCTGCGTCGTCTGGCGGAAGCAGGCGCCAACCCCGTCGTCATGACCGGCTTTGCCTTCGGCGATGTGCTGAACAAAGTCGCCGCAGACTTCCCGGACACCAAGTTCGCGATCATCGACATGGTTGTGGAACAGCCGAACGTGAAGTCGGTCGTCTTCAACGAGCATGAAGGCTCGTACCTTGTCGGCATGATGGCTGGCCTTGCTACCAAGACCGGCACTGTCGGCTTCATCGGCGGCATGGATATCCCGCTGATCCGCAAGTTCGGCTGCGGCTACGCCCAGGGCGTTCTGGCTGCCAAAGCGGATGCCAAGGTTGTCCTCAACATGACCGGCACCACCCCGGCGGCCTGGAACGACCCGGTCAAGGGCGCGGAACTGGCCAAGGGCCAGAAGGCGCAAGGCGCGGACGTGATCTACGCGGCGGCCGGCGGCACCGGTGTGGGCGTTCTGCAGGCAGCGGCTGACGAAGGCATCCTGTCGATCGGCGTCGATAGCAACCAGAACTACATGCACCCGGGCAAGGTCCTGACCTCGATGCTCAAGCGCGTCGACAACGCCGTCTACGAGGCCTTCAAGGAAGGCGAAGCCCTGACCCCCGGCATCAACGTCATGGGTCTGGCGAACGACGGCGTCGGCTACGCGATGGACGAGAACAACGCCGCGCTGGTGACCCCGGAAATGCAGGCGGCGGTCGATGCGGCGGCCGAGAAGATCAAGTCGGGCGAGTTGGTGGTCCACGACTACATGTCGGACAACACCTGCCCGGCGGCGACGTTCTGATCGGCTGACAGCGTGAACTGAAAGGTGCCGCGCCAGACACCTGGCGCGGCATTTTGCAACCGGCACCCCGTCAAAGCCGCGGTCAAGCGGCAGGGGCCGTTGCCAACACGGGGGAAGATATGGCCGACGCTGCTTTCGCCATCGAGTTGAAGGGCATTTCCAAGGCCTTCGGTCCGGTGCAGGCGAACAAGGACATCAACATCGCGGTGCCCAAAGGCACGATCCACGGGATCATCGGCGAGAACGGCGCGGGCAAGTCGACGCTGATGTCGATCCTGTACGGGTTCTACAAGGCCGACGCGGGCCAGATCTTCGTCAACGGCGCGCTCACTCCGATCCCCGACAGCCAAAGCGCGATCCGCGCGGGCATCGGCATGGTCTTCCAGCACTTCAAGCTGGTGCAGAATTTCACCGTCCTTGAAAATATCATTCTCGGGGTCGAGGACGGCCCGATGCTGAATAGTTCGCTGACCAAGGCGCGCAAGGAACTGGAACGGCTGGCGCGGGACTATGAGCTGGACGTCGATCCCGATGCCTTGATCGAGGACCTGTCGGTCGGGCACCAGCAGCGGGTCGAGATCCTCAAGGCCCTGTATCGCCAGGCCGACATCCTGATCCTGGACGAGCCCACGGGCGTCTTGACCCCTGACGAAGCGGACCACTTGTTCCGCATCCTTCAGGGGCTGAAGGACCAGGGCAAGACGGTGATCCTGATCACCCACAAGCTGCGCGAGATCATGGAGGCGACCGACAATGTCAGCGTCATGCGACGGGGCACGATGGTCGCCACGGTCAAGACCGCCGAGACCAGCCCGGAACAACTGGCCGAGCTGATGGTCGGCCGCAAGGTGCTGCTGGAAGTCGAGAAGGGCCCGGCGAAACCCAGCGAGGTGGTGCTGAAGGTCGAGGACCTGCGGGTGCGGGACGAACACAAGGTCGAACGGCTGAAAGGGATCAGCTTCGAGATCCGGGCGGGCGAGATCCTGGGCATTGCCGGAGTGGCCGGGAATGGGCAGTCCGAGCTTTTGGCAGCCCTTGGCGGGATGCAGGCCGCAACCGGCCAGGCCACGCTGAAAGGTGCCGCGCTGCCCTTGTCCGGGACGGGTTCGGACGGGCAAAGCCGCCGCCGCGCCGGCATCGCCCATGTGCCGGAGGATCGGCACCACTACGGCCTGATCCTGGACTTCTCTGCCTGGGAGAACGTGGCCTTCGGCTACTTCAACGATCCGGACTACCAGAAAAACGCGCTTTTCATGGACAACGACGCGATCCGGGCCGACACGGAACGGAAGATGGCCAAGTTCGACGTGCGCCCGCCGATCCCGACGCTGCCCGCGAAAAGCTTTTCAGGCGGGAACCAGCAGAAGATCGTTGTGGCGCGCGAGATGGAACAGAACCCGGCACTGCTTTTGATCGGGCAGCCGACCCGGGGGGTGGATATCGGCGCGATCGAGTTCATCCACAACCAGATCATCGCGCTGCGCGATGCCGGGGCTGCGATCCTGCTGGTCAGCGTCGAGCTGGACGAGATCATGAGCCTGTCGGACCGCATCGCGGTGATGTTTGACGGCAAGCTGATGGGCTTCCGCGATCCGGAGACAACCGACGAGCGGGAGCTGGGCCTGTTGATGGCCGGGGTCACCGGCAAAGGGGAGGCCGCCTGATGGACCGCTTGCCACGCTGGGCCGATGTGGCCCTTGTCCCCTTCGTCTCGCTGACGCTGGCCGCGATCATCTCGGCCCTGGTCATCATCGCCATCGGGCAGGACCCGTGGGAGGCGATCACGACCATGGTCAAGGGCTCGGTCATGGATGCCTATGGCTGGGGCTATACGCTGTATTACGCGACCAGCTTCATCTTCACTGGCCTCGCCGTGACCGTGGCCTTCCACGCGGGCCTCTTCAACATCGGGGGCGAAGGACAGGCGCAGTTGGGGGGCTTGGGCGTGGCGATGGCGCTGTTGTTCATCCCCTGGCCGCACTGGACGATTGCGCTGGTCGCTGCGGCCTGCGGGGCGGCGATTTTCGGGGCGGCCTGGGCGGCGATCCCGGCCTATCTGCAGGCGAAACGCGGCAGCCACATCGTGATCACCACGATCATGTTCAACTACATCGCCGCCAGCCTGATGATCTTCATGCTGGTCGACGTGCTGCGCCCCCCCGGCAAAATGGACCCGGCAACGGCGAACTTCCCCGAGGCGGCGCATCTTCCAAGCTTTAACGAAATCCCCGGCCTGAACCTGTTCTTCACCAGCGGAGTGCCTGCCAATGTCACCTTCTTTATCGCTTTGGCGATGGCGGTGGTGGTCTGGCTTCTCCTCTGGCGGACGCGGCTGGGCTACCAGATCCGCGCCTTCGGCAAGTCTGAGCCCGCAGCGCGCTATGCCGGGATCAACCCGACGCGGATCATCATGATCGCGATGCTGATCTCGGGTGGCCTTGCTGGCCTCATGGCCATCAACAACGTGATGGGCGAGGCGGAGCGGCTTCTGGGCAATTCGGCCAGTGGCGCGGGGTTCATCGGCATCGCGGTGGCGCTGATGGGGCGGAACCATCCGGTGGGCGTGGTGCTGGCGGCGCTTTTGTTCGGGTTCCTGTTCCAGGGCGGGGCCGAGCTCGGCCTCTGGACCAAGATCCCGATTGAACTTCGGACCGTGGTGCAGGGTCTGGTGATCCTGTTCACCGGCGCCCTGGACATGATGGTGCGGATGCTGCTGGTGCGGATCTTCGCGCTCTTCCGCTCACCCAAGCTGGAGGCCGCGTGATGGATTACGCAACCCTTCTGCAGCTTCTGGACTCGACCCTGCGGCTGGCGACGCCGCTCCTCTTGGCCTGCCTTGCGGGGCTTTATTCCGAGCGTTCGGGCGTTTTCGACATCGGGCTTGAGGGCAAGATGTTGGTCGCCGCGATGTGTGCGGGGGCGGTGGCCTTCTACACTGGCAACGCCTGGATCGGGGCGCTGGCGGGCATCGCCGGGTCGCTGGTCTTTGCGCTGATCCACGGGGTCACGTCGATCACTTTCCGCGGCAACCAGCTGATCGCCGGGGTGGCGCTGAACTTCCTTGCCTCTGGCCTTACGGTGCTGGCGGCCCAAAGCCTGTTCGGCCAGGGCGGCCGAACGCCGCCGCTGCAAGGCGCGGCCCGGTTTGGCGAACTGACGCTGCCCTTCACCGAGGCTTTGCGCCCGGTGCCGGTGATCGGCCCGCTGTATGCCGACGTGATCTCGGGGCACTCGATCCTGGTCTACCTGGCCTTCGCGATTGTCGCGGTGACCTGGTGGGTGCTTTACCGCACGCGATACGGCCTGCGGCTGCGGGCGGTAGGCGAGAACCCGGCGGCAGTGGATACGGCGGGGGTCAGCGTCAAGGGATTGCGCTTCTCGGCCGTGATGGTCACGGGGGTCCTGTGTGGCCTTGCCGGGGCCTACATGGCGACGGCGCTTCAGGCGGGCTTTGGCAAGGAGATGACGGCGGGGCGCGGCTATATCGCGCTGGCGGCGCTGATCTTTGCGAAATGGCGCCCCGTCCAGGCGATGTATGCCTGCCTGCTGTTCGGCTTCTTTCAGGCGCTGGCCCTGCGGCCCGACGTTGTGGAGTCGGTGGTGCAGGTCAAGATCCCGGTCCCGTTCCTTGACGCGCTGCCCTATATCCTGACCGTGATCGTGCTGGCGGGCTTCATCGGTAAAGCGATCCCGCCCCGGGCAGGCGGCGAGCCCTACGTCAAGGAGCGGTGATGGCGGACGCAGAGACCCTTGCCAAGCTGATCCGCGCTCGCGCCGGGGACGCGCCTGTAGCCTTGGGCCTGATCCTCGGCTCGGGCCTCGGCCATCTGGCCCATGCGGTGGATGGGGTGGCGATCCCCTATGGCGACCTGGCCGGTTTCCCGCATGTCGGTGTGTCAGGCCACAACCCGAACCTGCATGTGGGCGCGCTGGAGGGCGTTCGGGTCGCGGTCTTCGGCGCGCGCGAGCACTACTACGAAAGCGGTAATCCCCGCGCAATGCTGTTGCCGCTGCAGGTTCTGAAGGCGCTGGGGGCGGAAAGCCTGATCCTGACCAATGCCGCCGGGTCAATGCGCCCTGATGTTCCGCCGGGCAGCGTCATGCTGCTCTCGGACCACATCAACTACTCCGGCCTGAACCCGCTGATTGGCGAGAAGACCGACGCGCGCTTTGTGCCGATGACCGATGCGCATGACCCCGCGCTGCGTGCCGCGTTGAAGGCCGCTGCAAAGGCGGAAGGCGTCGACCTGCCCGAGGGTGTGTACTGCTGGTATTCCGGGCCGTCGTTCGAGACCCCGGCGGAAATCCGGATGCTGAAGCTTCTGGGCGGCGACGCGGTGGGCATGTCCACCGTTCCCGAAGTGATCCTGGCCCGGTTCCTGGGCCTGAAGGTCGCCGCCATTTCAACCATCACCAACATGGCCGCGGGCATGTCGGACGAAAAGATCAGCCACGAGCATACCAAGGCCATGGCCCCCTTGGGTGCGGCAAAACTGGAACGGATTCTCAGGGAATTCCTGCGCGGGCGGAAGTAAGCGAATCGGGATTTGACATCCCCGGCAAAGCCGCGCAACCCTTTGAACATCCCGCCGCTTTGCCCCTGATTGGGCCGCCTGATGCAGCTCTACCTCCCCATCGCCGAGGTTTCGGTCAATGCCTTCCTCATTCTGGGGCTGGGCGGAATCGTGGGATTCCTGTCGGGCATGTTCGGGGTCGGCGGCGGCTTCCTGATCACGCCCTTGCTGTTCTTCATCGGCGTCCCCCCTGCCGTCGCCGTGGCCACCGGCGCGAACCAGGTCGTCGCCTCGTCGATCTCGGGCGTCCTGGCGCAACTGCGGCGCAAGGGCGTGGACTTCACGATGGGCACCGTCCTTCTGGTCGGCGGGGTGATCGGATCGGTCTTCGGGGTCTGGGTCTTCAGCATCATGACCCGGTTGGGACAGATCGACCTTTTCGTGCAGCTGTCCTATGTGCTGTTCCTGGGCCTGATCGGCGCGATGATGTTCCAGGAAAGCGTCCGAAGCTTTCTGCGGGCGCGCAAGACGGGGGCGCCGATCCGGCGGTCGCATGTTCACTCGTGGGTGCACGGCCTGCCCTTCAAGATGAAGTTCCGTGCCAGCGGGCTGTACATCAGCGTGATTCCCCCCGCCCTGATCGGCGCGGCGGTTGGCTTTCTGTCGGCGATCATGGGGGTAGGCGGCGGGTTCATCCTGGTTCCGGCGATGATCTACCTTCTGGGGATGCCGACGAAGGTTGTGATCGGCACCTCGCTGTTCCAGATCATCTTTGTCACCAGCTTCACCACCGTGATGCATGCGGTGAACAGCCAGACGGTCGACATGATGCTGGCGCTGCTCTTGATCCTTGGGGGCGTCGTGGGCGCGCAGATCGGGACCCGCGTCGGGGTGCGCCTCAAGGCCGAGCAGTTGCGCATCCTTCTGTCGCTTCTGGTCCTGACCGTCGCAATCCGGATTGCGGTCGACCTTCTGGTCACCCCGGACGAGCTTTACTCTGTCGCGCCGGGGGTCATGCCATGATCCGCGTGCTGCTGATGCTTCTGGCCCTGGCCCTGCCTGCCGCCGCGCAAGAGCAGATCGTCGCCGGGATGAGCCAGAACCGCGTGTCGATCACCGCCGATTTCGACGGGTCGGAAATCCTGATCTACGGCGCAGTCAAGCGCGACGCCCCGCCCCCCGACGGCGGCCCGCTGGAGGTGATCGTCACGGTCGAGGGGCCGTCAGCGCCGGTGGACGTCCGCCGCAAGGGTCGGGTTGCCGGCATCTGGGTCAACAATGCCTCGGTCCGCGTCGCCAGCGCACCAAGCTTTTACGCGGTCGCCACCAGCGGGCCACTGAACCACATCCTGTCGGACATCGACAACCTGCGCTACAGCATCACGATCGAGCGTGTCATCCGCGCGATCGGCATTTCCGGCGAGGCCGAGAAGGCGGGCGAGTTCATCCTTGCCCTGCTGCGGGTGCGCACAAACGAAGGCCGCTACCGGATTCTGGAGGGCAAGGTCGAGCTCACGGAAGAGACGTTGTTCCGCACCGACATCATCCTGCCGGCCAACCTGACCGAGGGCGAGTACAAGGTGCGGCTGTTCCTTCTGCGCGACAAGCGGGTGATTGCCAGTCAGGAGCGGGTGATCGGGGTGCGGAAGGAAGGGTTGGAGCGCTGGATCTTCAACCTCGCGCAGGAACAGCCGCTGATCTACGGGCTGTTGTCGCTGGTCTTGGCCGCAGTGGCGGGCTGGGGAGCCTCGGCGGCGTTCCGGCTGATCAGGGTGTAGTGGCCGGATTGGCCGAAAGAACGGCGGCCTGCCACGCGCTGGAAGATATGCGCGGTGAGGCTATCTTCTGTGCGGGGGCCGCTGGGCCTCCCAGATCAATCATCGGCTGATCAGCGCCCCAGTGGGAGAAGAGCATGCGCGACTTGCCCGAGATCCTGAACTGGCGGCGGCTGAACAGCAGGATCACTTTGTCAGGCCAGCCGACCGAGGCCCAGTTGTCAGAGATCAAGGATCTGGGCGTCACCCAGATCATCAATCTTGGCCCCCATACGAACAAGGGCGCACTGCCTGACGAGGCAGGGACGGTGGCCGATCTTGGCATGGTCTATGTCTACATACCCGTGGACTTCGAAAACCCGACGGTTGAGGATTTCGAAAAGTTCTGCCAAGCGATCGAGAGCGTGGACGGCCAGACCATCCATGTGCACTGCATCTACAATGCGCGGGTCACAGCCTTCTTCTACCGCTACGCCAGGATGGGCAAGGGCGGCAGTGAAAGCGATGTCTTTGCGATTATGGACGGGATCTGGCGCCCCGGCGGGGTCTGGGCGACGTTCGTAGGGAACCCGGACGACTCGGAAAAGCCAAACCGATACGCAGGTTACGAGTACTGAGGCGCTACTCCGCTTCGGACAGAAGCGCCTGCACATCACGCCGCTTGGTGAACATGGCAAGGGAGCCGTCGGCGTTGCGCGGCCAGTCCGCTTCGGGCCGGTCGCGGTAAAGCTCGACCCCGTTGCCGTCGGGGTCGTCGAGATACAGGGCTTCGGAGACGCCATGGTCCGACGCACCGGTGAGGGGATAGCCCGCCTCGACCAACCGCTTCAGGACCCGGGCCAGCGACTTGCGGTCCGGGAACAGGAAGGCGGTGTGATAAAGCCCGGTATGGCCGGGCGGGGGTGGCGAGCCGCCAAGGCTTTCCCAGGTGTTGAGCCCGATGTGGTGGTGATAGCCGCCTGCGGACAAAAACGCCGCCTGGGAGCCGTAGCGCATGGTCACGTCGAACCCGAGAATGCCGGAATAGAACGCGATCGCCCGCTCAAGATCAGCGACCTTCAGGTGGACGTGACCGACACGGGTTTCGGGAGGCAGGGACATCGCGGCACCTTCCGGCAAGGGATGTCCCGTAGTCTACGTCGGGGAAGGCCACAGGACCACTGCACTTTTGGCACAGGTCTGGTGCGCGGCGGGTCAGCCCTTTTTCTTGGCCAATGCGGCCTCAAGCGCCGCAATCCGCGCCTCAAGGGCCGCGTTTTCCTCCCGCGCTTTCTGGGCCATGGCGCGGGTGGCGTCGAATTCCTCGCGCGTCACGAAATCCCGGTCGGCCATCCAACGGTCGACCCAGCTTTTCATCGCCGTCTCGGCCTCGGTCTTCGCGCCCTGGGCCACGCCCATCGCGTTGGTCATGAGCTGGCTCATGTCATCGAAGAACTTGTTGCGGGTCTGCATCGGCCACCTCCTGCTGGTCTGCCCTATATGGCCCCGCCCTGGCAGCAGGGCAAGGCGGTGCTTTGTCGCCGCCGGTTGACATCATCCGCACCCACCGCGACAAGCGGGGAAACCGCAGAGGGCCCGCATGATCCCCTTTCCAGATATTTCGCCGAACCTGGTGTCCTTCGAGCTGTTTGGCTTTGAAATCGCGCTGCGCTGGTACGCCTTGGCCTATATCGTCGGCATCCTGTTCGGCTGGTGGATCGTGTTGCGCGCGATCCGTACGCCGAGCCTTTGGGCCGGAGAGCCGCCGCTGACCGCCGAACAGGTGGAACGCCTGCTGACCTGGATCATTCTGGGCGTGATCCTGGGGGGGCGGCTTGGGTATGTCCTGTTCTACGACCTGCCGACCTATCTGGCGGACCCGTTGCAGATCGTCCGGGTTTGGGAGGGCGGCATGTCCTTCCATGGTGGCTTTGCCGGGGTGGTCGTGGCCGGCATCTGGTTCTGTCGCCGCGAAGGCATTCCGATGCTGTCGATGGGCGATCTTCTGGCGATTGCGGCACCGGTGGGTTTGATGCTCGGTCGGCTGGCCAATTTCATCAATGCCGAGCTGTGGGGCCGCCCGACCGACCTGCCCTGGGGCGTGATCTTCCCGGGCACGGCGGCGCAGACCTGTCCGCAGCTGGTGGGCCTGTGCGCCCGGCATCCAAGCCAGCTGTACCAGGCCGCGCTGGAGGGGCTCCTGCTGGCGCTGGTGCTGTTGTGGCTGGCGTTCCGGAGGGGCTGGTTCAAGCGCCCCGGTGCGGTGATGGGGGTGTTCTTGACGGGCTACGGGATAGCCCGGTTTGTCGTTGAGTTCTTCCGTCAGCCTGACGCTCAGTTCGTCAGCGAAGGCAACCCGGTGGGTCTTGCCCTGCACTGGGGTGGCTTGGGGCTGACGATGGGCCAGATCCTGTCGCTGCCGATGATCGCCATCGGGCTGTGGTTCATCCTGCGCACCCGGGCGCGGTGAAGGCGGGGCCCGATGACCCCGCTTGCCCGGCTTCTGGTCCAGCGCATCCGCGAGGCGGGGCCGATCAGCGTGGCCGACTACATGGCAGAGTGCCTTCTGCATCCGGTGCACGGCTACTATTCGACGCGCGACCCCTTCGGCGCGGAGGGTGACTTCACCACCGCCCCCGAGATCAGCCAGATGTTCGGCGAGCTTATCGGGCTGGCGCTGGCACAGGCCTGGCTGGACCGGGGGTCGCCTGCGCCCTTTACGCTGGCCGAGCTTGGCCCCGGTCGCGGCACGCTGATGGCCGACATCCTGCGCGCGACGAAGGGGGTGCCGGGCTTCCACGCAGCGGCGCAGGTGGTGCTGGTCGAGGCCTCGCCCGTGCTGCGGCGGAAGCAACAAGAGACGATCAGCCGGGGACATGATCTGGGCTTGCGCTGGATCGAAGCGGCGGGCGATCTGCCCGAGCAGCCGTTGTTCCTGGTCGCCAACGAATTCTTCGACGCTTTGCCAATCCACCAGTATCAGTTTGTGAACGGCGGCTGGCACGAACGCCTGATCGGCGTGCAGGATGGGGCGCTGGCCTTCGGTTTGGCTGAAGGTCCGACGCTTCCCGGCACCATGGCCATGCACCAGCGCGAAGACGGCCTGGTCATCGAAGAGAACCGCATCGGTCGCTTCGTGATGCTGCAGGTCGGTCACCGGTTGCACCACCACGGGGGTCTCGCTCTGGTCATCGACTACGGCGGCTGGCGGTCGCGCGGTGACACGTTGCAGGCGCTGCGCCGACATGAGTTCGACGACCCCCTCGCGCATCCCGGCGCGGCTGACCTGACTGCCCATGTAGACTTCGAGCCGCTCGCGGGCCATCAGGCGCATTTCTACTCCACGCAGGGCGCCTTCCTGACCTGCCTTGGCATCGACGCCCGGGCCGAGCGGCTGGCGCGCAATCTCACCGGCGAGAAGCTGGAAAGCCACTGGGCCGCGCATCGGCGCTTGACCCACCCGGAAGAAATGGGTTCGTTGTTCAAGGTACTGGCCGTGACTTCGGCCGGCTCCCCGCAGCCTCCCGGATTCACCTGATGCCATCGACGCTGGAAATCATCACTTCGGACGCGCTGCGGGCCCGGCATGGCTTTTTCACGCGCAAGGGCGGGGCGTCTTCGGGCATCTTCGCGGGGCTGAACTGCGGCACGGGGTCGTCCGATCAGACCGAGATCGTCGCGATCAACCGCGGCCGTGTGGCGGATGCGATGGGGGTTGGCCCCGAGGCTCTGGTCACGGTGCATCAGGTCCATTCCGCGCGGGCGCTGCCGGTTACGGGACACCTGTCGATCCGGCCCGAGGCGGACGCGCTGGTCACGGCGACGCCGGGTCTGCTGCTGGCTGTCCTGACCGCGGACTGCCAGCCGGTGCTGTTCGCCGACACCGAGGCCGGGGTGATCGGTGCCGCCCATGCAGGATGGCGCGGGGCGGTCGATGGGGTGCTGGAAGCCACGGTCGAAGCGATGGAGGGGCTGGGGGCCGAAAGGTCGCGGATCACGGCGGTCATCGGCCCGACGATCAGCCAGGCGTCCTACGAGGTCGGCCCCGAGTTCTTTGACCGCTTCCGCGCCGAGGACGAGGCAAGCACGCGGTTCTTCGCCAACGGCCAGGGCGACCGGCTGTTGTTCGATCTGCCGGGCTATGGCCTTTACCGCCTGCGCGAGGCCGGGGTCGGCCACGCCGAATGGACCGGCCACTGCACCTACCGCGATCCAGAGCGGTTCTATTCGTTCCGCCGCACAACCCACGCGGGAGAGGCCGACTACGGCAGGTTGATTTCGACAATAAGACTTTGATGTGGCGATATGGGGCATGAAATGCTCCGATTGCAGCAAGGTTCTTCCGCAACCCTGCCGCAATCACCCGCCAGATTTATCCCATCAGACTGGCATGCGATGGGGAATCCGATGATCATCCAGATGAAGACCAAGCGCCGCTGGATCCTGTCGATCCTGGAAACCGTGGGTGATGCCGCCGACGGCCGGGTTGTTGCCCGGGCTACGGCACGCCAGACGACGGGCCGGACGATGATTGCAGGCCAGAAGGGTTTTGCGATGCGGCTGAAGTCGGCGACCCGTCAGGTCAGCGACGCCTCGCGGTAAATCAGGCGTTCTTCGCCAGCCGCGCCTCAAGTACGTCGAAGGGCAGCCCAGGCTCGTCCTTCGCACAGCGGATCACCAGGCTGGTCTTGACGTTGGCCACGTGATCCGCGCGCAGCAGTTCCTCTGTCAGAAAGCTCTGAAAGCTCGACAGGTCGGGCGAGACGCATTTCAGGATGAAATCGATCTCGCCGTTCAGCATGTGACATTCGCGAACCAGGGGCCAGGCCCGGCAGCGCGCCTCGAAGGCGGCAAGGTCGGCCTCGGCCTGTGAGTTCAGCCGCACCATCGCGAAGACCTGCACCTCGAACCCCAGTTCGCGGGCGTTGATGTCGGCATGGTAGCCACGGATGAAGCCCTGTTCCTCCAGCCCGCGCACCCGGCGGAGGCACGGCGGAGCCGAGATGCCGACGCGGCTTGCCAGCTCTACGTTGGTCATGCGCCCATCGGCCTGCAGTTCCGCCAGAATCTGACGGTCGATGGGATCCAGCTTGTGCGTGACCATGGTGCCTCCGTTCCTAGTCTTACTTACGCGCGGGGCAGCCATTGCGCAATTATATTTCAACATCGCGCAAGAAAACGTATCGCCCTGTCCGTTGCGGCCGGTGAATGGCCGCTATGCGGGGGCTTTCCGCTCCGGTCCTGGGTGGCTATATCGGGGTCCGGCATACGAGGGACATCATGGGCGACACGCGGCATACCAAGGTTCTGATCATCGGCTCCGGCCCGGCGGGCTATACCGCCGCAGTCTATTCGGCCCGCGCCATGCTGAACCCGATCCTGGTGCAGGGGTTGCAGCCCGGGGGGCAGCTGACCATCACCACTGAGGTCGAGAACTGGCCGGGCGATCATTCGGTGCAGGGGCCGGACCTGATGGTGCGGATGGAGGAACACGCCAAGGCGATGGGGGCCGAGGTGATCTCGGACTACATCACCAGCCTGGACCTGTCGAAGCGGCCCTTTGTGGCGACTGCGGACAGCGGGACGACCTATACGGCCGATGCGGTGATCCTGGCGACGGGGGCGCAGGCGAAGTGGCTGGGGCTGCCGTCGGAGGAGAAGTTCAAGGGGTTCGGGGTGTCGGCCTGTGCGACCTGCGACGGGTTCTTCTACCGCGGCAAGGAGGTGGTGGTGATCGGGGGCGGGAATACGGCGGTCGAGGAGGCGTTGTTCCTGACCAACTTCGCCTCGAAGGTGACGGTCGTGCACCGCCGCGACAGTTTCCGCGCCGAGAAGATCATGCAGGACCGGCTTTTCAAGAACCCGAAGATCGAGGTGGTCTGGGACACTGCGGTGACCGAGATCCTGGGGACCGAGGCCCCGCTTGGCGTGACCGGAGTGCGGGTCCAGAACATGAAGACGGGCGTGGAGGGGGTGATCCCCTGCGACGGGTTTTTCGTGGCGATCGGACATGCTCCGGCGTCGGAGCTGGTGAAGGATCAGCTGCCGCTGCATTCGGGGGGGTACGTGGTTGTTGAACCGGGCTCGACCCGGACAGCGATTCCGGGGGTCTTCGCGGCGGGGGACCTGACCGACCACATCTACCGGCAGGCCGTGACCAGCGCCGGGATGGGCTGCATGGCGGCCCTGGATGCGGAGAAGTTCCTGGCGGGGCACTAGGCCTGACCTGCGTGGACAGATTTGCGGACCCTTTGGGATCAAGGGGTTGCGTGTGGACGTTCAGGAAGCGTTAAGCTTTTGGGCGGGCGGGGTTCCCCTCACCCTACCCTCTCCCCCAAGGGGAGAGGGGGTCTTGTGATCCGCCGGTGCGCTTTACTTGATGCGCCGGAAACGTCGCGCCACTGACGTGATCCGGAGCGCAGATGCTTAGCGCAGCCGCAAGCCGTCCTTGTCGAACAGCATGGCGTCCCGCGCATCGAAGCTGAGGCCGACCTTGGCGCCGGGCTCCAGGCTGACCTGGTCGTGGCGTTCGACGATCAGCTTTTCGCCCGATGGCGCGGTGAGGTGGACGTAGGAGACGCCGCCCAGTGCCTCGGTCAGCTCCACCCGGTGGGTGTCGCCCGGCCCGATCTTCAGATGCTGCGGGCGGAGGCCGACGGTCACTTCGTTTCCGGCGGCGGGGAGGGTGACCGTGGTCGAGACCGTTCCGAGGCCCTTGACCGTGACCGAGCCGCCCTCGGCCACGCCCGCGACGAAGTTCATCGCCGGGCTGCCGATGAAGCCCGCGACGAACTTGTTGTCGGGGTTGTTGTAGAGGTCGAGCGGTTTGCCGACCTGCTCGATCTTGCCGGACCGCAGGACGACGATCTTGTCGGCCAGGGTCATCGCCTCGACCTGGTCGTGGGTGACGTAGATCATCGTCGCGCCGATCTCGCGGTGGAGACGGGCGATTTCCACGCGCATCTCGACACGCAACTCGGCATCCAGGTTCGACAGGGGTTCGTCGAACAGGAACACCTCTGGTCCCCGGACGATGGCGCGGCCGATGGCGACGCGCTGGCGCTGGCCGCCGGACAGGGCCTTGGGCTTTCGCGCAAGCAGCGGTTCCAGCTTCAGGATGCGGGCGGCCTCGGCGACCTTGCGGTCGATCTCGGCCTTGGGGTGGCCGGTCATCTTCAGGCCGAAGCCCATGTTTTCCGCCACGGTCATGTGGGGATACAAAGCGTAGGTCTGGAAAACCATCGCCACGCCACGTTCGGAGGGGTCGATATGGGTCACGTCCCGCGCGCCGATGCGGATGGCGCCGGAACTGGTTTCCTCCAGCCCCGCGATCATCCGCAAAAGCGTCGATTTCCCGCAGCCCGAGGGGCCGACGAAGACGCAAAATTCTCCGTCGTCGATTTTCAGTTCGACCCCGTGGATCACCTGCACATCGCCAAAACGCTTGACGACATTCTCCAGCGTTACTCCCGTCATGGGTTTCCTCCCCCCGGTTAAACCTGTTCCGGAAAGCGCCAGCTTTCCGCCTCGGCGGCGATCTTCGCCGCGAAATCCCTGATCATCGGGGCCTGGTCCCCGAGTTCGTCCAGCGTTGTCCGCGCCGTGGTCGAGGTGACCGACAAGGCCCCCATCACCCGCCCGGCGCGGGATAGAATCGGCACGGCACAGCAGATGATTCCCGCCTCATGCTCTTCGCGGTCCCAGGCATGGCCCCGGGCGCGAATCGCCTGAAGCTCGGCCAGAAGCGCGTCGCGGCTGGCAAGGGTGTGGGGCGTGTGCCGGTAGAAGGACTGGCGGGCGAGAGCCTGCTCCAGCGCCTCGTCGGGAAGGTAGGCGAGCATCGCCTTGCCGACCCCGGTGCAATAGGCGGGGCCGACCTTGCCGGCCTGGGCGAACATCTCGACGGGTCGCGCGGCGTTGCGCTTGTCGACGTAAAGCACCTGGCCGAGGTCCATCTGGGCGAGGTGGATCGTCTCGCCGGTTTCGCGTGCCAATTCATCAAGATAGGGCCGCGCGATGGGGGCGAGCGAGGACTGCGACCAGGCGACATGGGCCAGCCGGACAAGGCGCACGCCCAGCGCATAGGTCCCGGTATCGGGGTCAAGCGTCAGCATGCCCTGATGCGTCAGGGTCTGCAGGAGACGGTAGAGCGTGGCCTTGGGATAGTCGGACTGGGTGAGGAGATCGGAAAAGCGTACCGGGCGGCCATGGCTTGCGACCATGTCGAGAACGTCCAGCGCCTTGCCGACGGTTCCGTCTGCGTGTCCTTCCGCGCCCAACAGTCCCTCCCCCGAACGTGGTTGTTGACAGGGTTAACGATAGCCGACATAGTTTTCAATATTCAAGACTAAGTTTCAAATAGTGAAACCAAAGGGAGGAAACCATGGTTCACAAACTGTCGGGCGCAGTCGCGCTCGGGGCGGCGCTGTTGCTGTCCACATCGGCCTTCGCGCAGGACAAGCGCGTCGTTACCTGGAACGCGGACTACGACCCGATTCCGCTGGCTGCCGCCGAAGCCCTGATCGCCGATTTCGAGGCTGCAAACCCCGAGATCGACGTGGTCCTGACCAACTTCGACCACGAGGCCTACAAGAACGCGATCCGCAACTTCCTGACCGCGGACCCGCCGGATCTGGCCAACTGGTATGCCGCGAACCGGATGCGTCCGTTCGTCGAGGCGGGTCTGTTTGCCGACATCTCGGACGTCTGGGATGCCAATGGCCTGAACGAGTCGCTGGCGTCGTCGGTGCTGTCGTCGACCATCGACGGCAAGAAATATGCGATCCCCTACACCTACTATCAGTGGGGCATCTACTACAACCGCGACGCCTACAAGGCAGCGGGCATCGAGGCCCCGGGGCCGGACGGCGTGACCTGGGACCAGTTCCTGGCCAACTGCGAGGCGTTCAAGGCTGCGGGCATCGACTGCGTGACGACGGGTTCGTCGGCCCTGTGGCCGGTGGCAGGCATCTTCGACTATGTGTCGATGCGCACCAACGGCTATCAGTTCCACAGCGATCTGGCTGCCGGGAAAGTGTCGTGGACCTCGCCGGAAGTGGCGGCGGTGTTCGACAATCTGGGCAAGCTGCAGCCCTATGTCACCGCGAACCATGCCGCGATCGACTGGCAGGATGCGGCGGCTCTCCTCGTGCAGGGCAAGGCTGCCAACTACGTCATGGGCAACTTCGCCGTCGGCGTCTTCAAGGAAGGCGGGATGACGAACGACAACCTCGGCTTCATGGTGTTCCCGGAAATCACCGCGGGCATCGCACGGTCCGAGGAAGCGCCGACCGACACGATCCACCTGACCTCGGGCGCGAAGAACCCCGATGACGCGAAGGCGTTCCTGGCTTACATGGCCAGCGCAGAAGCGCAGACCAAGTGGAACGGCGCGGTGGGCCAGCTGCCGACCAACAGCGGCGCTTCGGTCGATGCGGCCGATCCGTTCCTGACGGCGGGCTTCCAGGCACTGTCGACGGCTACGGGCGGGATCGCCCAGTTCTGGGACCGCGACGCGGATGCCGAATATGCCAAGGTCGGCATGGAAGGCTTCCAGCAGTTCCTGGTGCAGCCTGAGGAGCGCGCAGCGATCCTTGAGCGGCTGGAAGCGGCCCGCACGCGGCTGTATCCGCAGTGATCTGAAGCTTTGGGCGCCTCCCTTTCCGGGGGGCGCCTTTCCGTTTCCGGGGGGGAGACATGGCTGAGGCTGTTGCGACGACCGCACCGCGGCGCTGGACCCAGAGGACGGTGGCGCCCTGGCTTTTCCTGGCGCCCGGGCTGTTCATGTTCGGGGTCTATGTGCTGTGGCCCATCCTCCAGAGCGTGACGCTGTCGTTCTACGACTGGGACGGGCTTTACAACCAGGATGGCCAGTTCACTGGGCGCTTCGTCGGCATGGGGAACTATGCCGAGCTGATGACGGACCCGGCCTTCGAGACGAGTCTCTGGAACAACCTGAAATGGCTGGTCCTGTATATGCTGGCGCTGCCGATCGGGCTTTTCATCGCGATCTTCCTGAACCAGACGGTCACCGGCATCCGGCTTTACAAGTCTTTGTTCTTCTTTCCCTTCGTCATCAGCCAGGTCGTCGTCGGCCTGATCTTCGCCTGGTTCTATGCCCCGAACTTTGGCCTCTTCTACCTTTTGACCGAGAACGTCTTCGGTCAGGGCACGGCAATCCTCGCTGACCCCGACCTGGTCACTTACGGCATCATCGCCGCGGGCCTTTGGCCGCAGATTGCCTATGTGATGATCCTCTACCTGACCGGCCTGAACAACGTCGCCCCCGACCAGATCGAGGCGGCGCGGCTGGATGGGGCCAAGGGCTGGCGGATGCTGTGGTATGTGGTGCTGCCGCAGTTGCGGCCGGCCACGTTCATCGCGGTGATTGTGACGGTGATCGGGGCGCTGCGGTCGTTTGACCTAGTGTCGATCATGACCAACGGCGGGCCGTTCGGGTCCAGCCGCGTGCTGTCCTACTACATGTTCGAGATGGCGCTGGGCGAATATGGCTTCCGCATGGGCTATGGCGCGGCGATTGCCGTGGTGCTGTTCCTGATCATGATGGTCTTCATTTCGGGCTTCATCTGGAAGATGTGGCGCGACGAGAGGGAGCGCTGAGATGTTTCCGCGTCCGATCCAGAAGTCCAGTGCCACCTCCCAGTGGGTCTACACCATCGCGCTGCCTGTCGCGCTCCTCCTCTGGCTCTTCCCGCTCCTAGGCGTCGCGCTGACCTCGTTGCGACCCGCGTCGGACCTGGCGCAGGGGAACTACTTCGGGATGCCGTCGGGCATCGCGTGGGAGAACTACGTCTACATCTTCACCGAGACGCCCATCGGGCAGTACATGGTAAACTCGCTTTGGGTCACGATCCCCACCGTCATTGGCGCGGTCAGCCTGTCGCTGATGACCGGCTTCGCGCTGGCGGTCTACGGGTTCCGGGCGAATATTCTGGTGTTCTTCATGTTCGTGGCGGGGAACTTCGTGCCGTTCCAGATCCTGATGGTCCCGGTCCGTGACATGACACTGCAACTGGGGATGTATGACACCTGGTACGGGTTGGCCCTCTTTCACATCGCGTTCCAGACCGGGTTCTGCACGCTGTTCATGCGGAACTTCATCAAGGCTTTGCCGTTTGAACTGATCGAAGCGGCCCGGGTGGAAGGTGTCAGCGAATGGCGGATCTTTTGGTACATCGTCCTTCCCCTGATGCGGCCCGCCATCGCGGCGCTGTCGGTGCTGGTCTTCACCTTCATCTGGAACGACTTCTTCTGGGCCACGGTCCTGACCCAAGGGGTGGACAGCCAGCCGATCACGGCCGGGCTCTCCAGCCTGAACGGCCAGTGGATCGCGCAGTGGCATCTGGTCAGCGCCGGTTCCATCCTGGCCGCGCTGCCGCCGGTGGCGATGTTCTTCCTGATGCAGAAGCACTTTATCGCCGGCCTGACGCTTGGGGCGGTCAAATGAGGGGTCCAGCCTTGCCGTCAGCCTGCTATGGCGACCGGAAAGGCTGCCGGGTAAGGTCACGCAAGACAGCGTGAAAGGCAGAAGGCATGGCAGTGGTTTTTGACGATCTGAAAGGTCAGTCGGTCTTCATCACCGGCGGCGGTTCGGGCATTGGCGCGGCACTGACCGAGGCGTTCCTGCGTCAGGGGGCGAAGGTCGCCTTCTGCCAGCGGTCCGACGCCACGGCCTTCTGTGACGAGATGGAAAAGGCGACGGGCAACCGGCCGCTGTTCCTGCCCTGCGACATCGCGGTGACCGACCAGTTGCAGCTGACGCTGGCGACGGCGGCGAAGGTGCATGGGCCGATCACTGTGCTGGTGAACAATGCCGCGAACGACAAGCGGCATGAGACCCTGCAGACCGACGAGACCTTCTGGGACTGGTCGATTGCGGTGAACCTGCGGTCCTATTTCTTTGCCTGCCAGTCGGTCATTCCGGGGATGAAAGCGGCAGGCGGCGGGTCGATCATCAACTTCTCGTCGATCAGCTTCATGATGGCCGACAAGGGCTATGCCGCCTACATCACCGCCAACGCCGGGATCGTCGGGATGACGCGGACCCTTGCGCGCGAGTTTGGGCCCGACCGCATCCGGGTCAATGCGGTGGCCCCCGGCTGGGTGCTGACGGAACGGCAGAAGGAGATGTGGGTTACCCCGGAAGGGCTGGCCGCGCATCTGGCCCGGCAGTGCCTTCCCGATCCGATCCAGCCCGAGGATCTGGCCGGGACCGTGCTGTTCCTGGCGTCGGATGCCTCGCGGATGATGACATCGCAGACACTGGTTCTGGATGGAGGCTACATCTCGTCATGACCAAACCCGTGACACCCGCCTGGATCGCCGTCGACTGGGGCACGTCGAACCTGCGCGCCTTCGCCATGTCGGCGGATGGGCGCGTTCTGGCCGAAGCGTCCTCGGAGGACGGCATGGGCAAGCTGACCCGCGACGGGTTCGAGCCTGCGCTGGTACGGCTGATCGGCGGTTGGCTGTCCGAGGGCGCGACGGTCATCGCCTGCGGCATGGTCGGCAGCCGTCAGGGCTGGTGCGAGGCGCCCTATCGCACGGTGCCTTGCACTCCGGTAGACCGGTCGGGACAGGTGCAGGCGCCGACCACCGATCCGCGCCTGCGGGTGTTCATCGCGCCCGGATTGAAGCAGACCAGCCCGGCGGACGTGATGCGCGGCGAGGAAACGCAGATTGCCGGGGCGCTGCAGCTGATGCCGGGCTATGACGGGGTACTATGCCTGCCGGGGACGCATTCGAAATGGGTGCATGTCTCGGCGGGTGAGGTCGTCAGCTTCCAGACCTTCATGACCGGCGAGATGTTTGCGCTGTTGTCCGAAGGGTCGGTTCTGCGGCACGGGATGCAGGGGACGGGCTGGGATGATGCGGCCTTTGACGGCGCTGTGACCGATGCGCTGTCGCGGCCCGAACGGCTGGGGGCGCGGCTGTTTTCGCTGCGGGCAGAGGGGCTCTTGGCCGGGTTGTCGGCGGCTGCGGCACGGGCCCGGCTGTCGGGCCTGTTGATCGGCACGGAACTGGCGGCGGCCAAGCCCTATTGGCTGGGGCAGCGCGTGACGTTGATCGGGGCCGAGAAACTGTCGGCGGCCTATGCCCGCGCGCTGGCGCTGCAGGGCATCGAGGCGAAACGCCTGTCGGCCACCGAATGTACCCTTGCGGGCCTTGGCTCGCTTTCCCCGCAGACCGAGACCACAAGATGACACACCGGAACCTGATTGCCATCCTGCGAGGGATCACCCCGCCCGAAGCTGCTGCTGCCGCGAAGGCACTGGTGGCGGCGGGGATCACCCGGATCGAGGTGCCGCTGAATTCTCCGCAGCCGTTTGACTCCATCGCCGCGATGGTTGCTGCCGTGCCGGGAGCCGAGATCGGGGCGGGGACGGTGCTGACGGTGGAGGATGTCGCCCGCGTGAAGGCGGCGGGGGGGACGCTGGTGGTGTCTCCGAACGCGGATGTCGAGGTGATCCGGGCCACGGTCGCGGCGGGGATGGCGTCGTGGCCGGGGGTGATGACGCCGACGGAGTGTTTCGCGGCGATCAAGGCGGGGGCGACGGGGCTGAAGCTGTTTCCGGGCAGCCTGATCGGTCCGGAGGGGTTGAAGGCGATCCGTGCGGTGCTGCCGAAGGATCTGCCGGTCTATGCCGTGGGGGGCGCGGGGCCGGCGAACTTTGCCGACTGGGCGAAGGCGGGGGCGCAGGGCTTTGGCATCGGCACGGCGCTGTATGTGCCGGGGCTGTCCACCGCCGAGATCGCCGCCCGTGCCACGGCCATGGTGGCAGCCTATGACGAGGTGTTCGCATGATCTACGACGCGCGTCCCTGCGAGTTGGGCGAGGGCCCGTTGTGGCATCCGGTCCGCAACGAACTGTTCTGGTTCGACATCCTGAACCGGACGCTGCATTCGAAGGCGCAGTCCTGGACCTTTCCCGAACTGGTGTCGGCGGCGGGCTGGATCAGTGCGGACGAGCTGCTGATCGCCTGCGAGACCGGACTCTTCCGGTTCAACCTGGTGAGCGGAGAGCGGACCTCGGTCGCGAACGCCGGGACGGCGGAGACCCGGTCGAACGACGGGCGGGCCGACCGGCAGGGCGGGTTCTGGTTCGGCACGATGGGCAAGAAGGCCGAAAAGGGTGCAGGCGCGATCTGGCGCTGGTATCGCGGCGAGGTGCGGCAGCTGTTTCCGGGGGTCACGATCCCGAACTCCATCACCTTCACTCTGGATGGGCGGGCCGCGCATTTCTCGGACACGGCTGCGGGCAAGGTGATGAAAGTGGCGCTGGATGCGCAGGGCTGGCCGTCAGCGGACCCGGAGCTTTGGCTGGACCTCGACCGGGCCGGGCTGAACCCCGACGGGGCGGTGATCGACGCCGGGGGCCGGTTCTGGAATGCGCAATGGGGGGCGGGGCGGGTCGCGGCCTACGGTCCGGACGGAGCCTTCCTTGAGGCGGTGGAGACACCGGACGCGCTGCAATCCTCATGCCCGGCGTTCGGCGGGGCGAACCTGACGACGATGTATGTCACGACCGCGCTTGAGCACCTGGATGCCGAGGCGCGGGCGAAGCATCCGGCGTCGGGCCAGGTCTTCGCCTTCCCGAACATCGCCAAGGGCCTTCCCGAACCGCAGGTTCTTCTATGAAACGCACGCTGGGCGTCTGCTACTATCCCGAACACTGGCCCGAGGCGCAGTGGGCCGAAGATGCCGCCCGCATGGCGCGGTTGGGCTTGACCTGGGTCCGGATCGGCGAGTTCGCCTGGAGCCGGATGGAGCCGGAGCCGGGCCGCTATGACTGGGCCTGGTTGGACCGAGCGATCGAGGTGCTGGGGGCGCGGGGGCTGAAGGTGGTCTTAGGGACACCCACGGCGACCCCTCCGCGCTGGATGATCGACCGGCATCCGGACATGCTGGCGGTGGACAAGGACGGCAAGACGCGCGGTTTCGGGTCGCGGCGGCATTACGATTTCTCTCACCGAGGCTATCGCGGCGAGTGTGCGAAGATCGTCGCGCTGATGGCGGAACGCTATGGCAAGAACCCGGCAGTGGCCGCCTGGCAAACCGACAACGAATATGCCTGCCATGCGACGACGCTGAGCTATTCGGAGGCGGCGAAGTCTGCGTTCCAGGACTGGCTGGCGCAGAAGTACCAGTCGCCGGACGCGCTGAACCGGGCCTGGGGCAATGTGTTCTGGTCGATGGAATACCGCGATTTCCGCGAGGTGGGGCTACCGAACCTGACAGTGACCGAGCCTAACCCGTCCCATGTGATGGATTTCCGGCGGTTTGCGTCCGAGGAGGTGGTCAGCTTCAACAGGCTGCAGGTGGAGATCATCCGCAGACACTCGTTCGCGCCGGTCGCGCACAACTATATGGGCGCTGTGACCGAGTTCGATCATTGGGACGTCGGTGCCGATCTGGATATCGCGTCCTGGGACAGCTACCCGTTGGGCTTCCTGTCTGACCGCATCCCGGCAGAGCCTGAGCACAAGCGGCGGTTTGTCCGGCAGGGCGACCCGGATTTCCAGGCGTTCCACCACGACCTCTATCGCGCCGTCGGTCGGGGCCGCTGGTGGATCATGGAGCAGCAGCCGGGCCCGGTGAACTGGGCGCCGTTCAACCCGGACCCCTTGCCGGGGATGGCGCGGCTTTGGGCCTGGGAGGCCTTTGCCCATGGCGCCGAGGCGGTGTGCTATTTCCGCTGGCGGCAGGCGCCCTTTGCGCAGGAGCAGATGCATGCGGGGCTCTTGCGGCCCGACAGCGCGCCCGCGCAGGCCTTTGGCGAGGCCGAGCAGGTGGCACAGGAGCTGGCGTCAATGCCGCCCGAGGCCGGGACCGCGAAGGCCGATGTCGCGCTGGTGTTCGACTATGCCTCGGACTGGGCCTGGGAGATTCAGCCTCAGGGCCGCAGCTTCAGCTATTTCTGGCTGGTGTTCCACGTCTACAAGGGACTGCGGCGGCTGGGGCTGAACGTGGACATCGTGCCGCCGGACGTTGCCGACCTGTCCGCCTACAAACTGGTGCTGGCACCGGGCCTTTATACGCTGTCCGATCCGCTGAAGGCGGCGCTGGCGGGGCATCAGGGGACGGCGATTATGGGGCCGAGGACCAATGCGAAGACCGCGAACTTTGCGATCCCGGTGCCGTTGCCCCCTGCCCTGCCGGGGTTGGATGCCGTGGTCGCGCGGGTCGAAAGCCTGCCGCCGGATGTGCCGGTGCCGCTGGCGCAAGGCGGGGCGCTGGTGAACTGGCGCGAGAAGCTGGAGGGGACGGCCCAGGTCGTCGAGGTGAGCGAGGACGGCTGGCCCGCCCTCGTCGTCGCGGGCAAGCAGCATTACCTCGCGGGCTGGCCGGACGATCAGGCGCTGGCCCGCATCCTGCATCGCGCCTGTGACGCGGAAGGGATCGAGACCGATCCGCTGCCGGAAGGTCTGCGGCGGCGGGATACCGAGACGCACCGGTTCCTGTTCAACTACAACCCGGTCCCGGCGGAATGGGGCGGGGTCAGCATTCCCCCCGCCGGGGTGCATTGGGTGGCGAGCTAGGATTGTCGCCTAAAATTCTTCGGCGAAGACTTTTGGGCGTCGGGATCAATCGTGGACGGCCACTGTCCCCGTGACCGGCAGGAAGGCTGCGGCATTCGGGCCAAGCGTCAGCCGGTCGTCCTGCAGGACTGCGTTCAGGGACGGACCAACCGGCCCGGCGACGCCTGACACGGTCAGCGACAGGGCCACGGGCGAGAGGTTGAAGAGGCAGAGGAGCGCTGCGTCGCCCTCGCCCCGGACAAAGCCCAGGACCGGCTCGCGCAGGGTCAGGAAACGGGTCTTGCCGTCGCGCAGCACCGGCGTCGCTTTGCGGAAGGCCAGCGTGGCGCGGTAGTGCTCCAGGACCGAACCCTGCGCGCCGTCCTGGCCTGCGACATGGCGGGCGGCCTGTTCCGGCTTGACCGGCAGCCAGGGCTTGCCCGTCGAGAAACCCGCGTTCGGGCTGTCGTCCCAGACCATCGGCGTGCGGGTGTTGTCGCGGCCGATGGGTTCGGGCCAGAAGGTGATGCCTTGCGGATCGGTCAGTTCCTCGAAGTCGAGGGGCGTGTCGGTTTGGCCCAACTCCTCCCCCTCCCACAGACAGACCGAGCCTTCGAAGGCAAGAAGAAGCGACCCCGCCTGCTTGGCCAGGTCGTCGACATTGTCGCCGTGCTTGGCCCAGCGAGTGGCGTGGCGGACGACGTCGTGGTTGGAGAACGCCCACATCGGCCAGCCGTCCGGGGCGCCCTTGAAGAAGCCTTCGACCTTGTCGCGGAAGAAGGTGGCGTTGTAGTCGTAGCCCATCAGTTCGAACGAATAGCACTGATGCAAGCGACCCGGAGCGGTGTATTCGCCCATCATCCGGATCGCGTGGTGCGCCTCGCCCATTTCGCCCACGCTGGCTGCGCCGTATTCGTCGAGAAGGGTGCGGATGCGCTCCATCCACAACAGGTTCTCGGGCTGGTTCTTCGAGAAGAGGTGATACTGCATTCCGTAGGGGTTGCCCTCGGGCTCGGCCTTCACCCGGTAATCGGCCGGGTCGTCGCGGTAGAGCGGGTCGTGGAAGAAGTAGTTGACGGTGTCGAAGCGGAAGCCGTCGACGCCGCGTTCCAGCCAGAAGCGCATCGCCTCCAGCGCCCAGTCCTGGACCGCGGGGTTGTGGTAGTTCAGGTCGGGCTGCGAGGTCAGGAAGTTGTGCAGGTAGTACTGCTTGCGCCGGGCGTCCCACTGCCAGGCGGGCCCGCCAAAGACCGACAGCCAGTTGCAGAGCGGCATGCCGTCGTGCTTCGGATCGGCCCAGACGTACCAGTCCGCCTTGGGGTTCATCCGGTCCTTGCGGCTTTCGACGAAGAAGGGGTGCTGGTCCGAGGTGTGGTTCAGAACCTGGTCGATGATGACCTTGAGCCCGAGGTCATGCGCGCGGGCGACCATCGCGTCGAAATCGGCCAGGGTGCCGAAGACCGGGTCCACGTCGCAGTAGTCGCTGACGTCATAGCCCATATCCTTCATCGGGCTCTTGAAGAACGGGGACAGCCAGATGGCATCCACACCAAGTGCTGCCAGATGCGGCAGGCGCTGGGTGATGCCGGGCAGGTCGCCGATCCCGTCGCCGTTGGAATCCTGGAACGACCGGGGATAGACCTGATAGGTCACGGCGCCACGCCACCAATCCGACATTCCCGTCTCCATCCTGTTCGTGCCCGCCTGTTCCTGACCCGCCCTTAGCGTCTGCCCGGCTTTGGCAAAAGGCCAAAGCGGTTTCAGTGGGCTGCACGGCGGATAATCCGCAGATTTGCGCCAGTTGCGCAACGCTTTCATCGGGTGCCTTGTCGCATCGATCAAAACCGGTGATCGTAACCATTACAATTCTCTGTTTGACGTCTGCCGCACTGCGGCGCAGGTTCCGCCTTCAACCCGGAGCCACCATGACCAAAGCCGCCATCTTCACCCCGGTCCTGATCGCCGGTTGCACGATCCTGATGATTTCATTCGCGATCCGGGCCAGCTTTGGCGTGTTCCAGATCCCGATCGCGACCGAGTTCGGCTGGCCGCGCGCGGACTTCTCCATGGCCATCGCGATCCAGAATCTGGCCTGGGGCATCGGTCAACCGATCTTCTCGGCCTTTGGCGAACGGTTCGGCGACCGCAAGACAATCGTGATCGGCGCCATCCTGTATTCGCTGGGGCTTGTGCTGTCGGCCTATGCCATCACCCCGGGCCAGCATCAGGCGTTGGCTGTCCTGGTGGGCTTCGGGATCGCAGGCACCGGGTTCGGGATTATCCTGCCGCTGATCGGACGCGCGGCCTCGCCGGAACGGCGCAGCCTGACGCTGGGGATCGGGTCGGCGATCGGGTCGGCCGGACAGGTGCTTGGCCCCCCGGCGGCGGAGATCCTGCTGCAAAGCTATAGCTGGCAGACAGTCTTTCTTATCTTTTCGGTCGCCATTCTGCTGGCCCTTCTGGCACTGCCGATCCTGAAACCGCCCGCCAAAGCCGCCACGCACACCGAGCCGCACGAGCCGATGCTTACCGTCCTCAACCGGGCGATGCGCGATCCGTCCTATGCGCTGATCTTCGTCGGGTTCTTTTCCTGCGGCTACCAGCTGGGCTTTATCACGGCGCATTTCCCGGCCTTCATCACCGAGGTTTGCGGACCGATCGACCCGGGCGGGATGCTGGCGGGCTTGGGGATTGCCACCACCTCTGTCCTGGGGGCGACAGCCATCGCCGTGATCGGCATCGCCAATATCGGAGGGTCGGTCCTGTCGGGCTGGCTGGGCGGGCGGTTCCCGAAGAAATACCTTCTGGCGGCGATCTACACCGGACGGACCCTGGCCTCGGCGATCTTCATCCTTTTGCCGATGACCCCCACCAGCGTCCTGATCTATTCGGTGGTGATGGGATCCCTGTGGCTGGCCACGGTGCCGTTGACCAGCGGTCTGGTCGCACAGATTTACGGAGTGCGCTACATGGGCACGCTTTACGGCTTCGTGTTCTTCAGCCACCAGATCGGCAGCTTCCTGGGCGTCTGGCTGGGCGGCAAGATGTATGACCTGAACGGCGACTACACCCTGGTCTGGTGGATCGGCGTCGGCGTCGGGGCGTTCTCGGCCATCGTTCACCTGCCGATCCGTGAGCGGCCGATGGTGGCGCAGGCAGCGTGAAGGAAGCCTAATCGCGGTAAGGCGGCTGGACGATCAGCACTTCCAGATCCCGGTCCGGCGAGTAGTTGGTCTTCTCGACGACAAAGGTTGTAGGCCCGGTCTTCTTCACCCCATTGGCGCAAAGCGAGATCACGTTCTCGGGCCCGCCCTTGTCCAGGGTCAGGGTGAACTTGCCGATGGGACCGGCCCAGCTGTTCGCGGTCCGCAGGACGTAACTGATGTTGTAGGCTGTGCCGTAATTGCCGAACTCGTCGCCCTCCGGGTTTTTCAGCGCTTTCATCATCGCCTTCGAGGTGCCCGCGTCGATGCAGTACTGGTCGATGTAGGATTGCATGTACTCCTCTGGCGGTTCGCTCCAGCCAAAGAGCCCCCCTCCCGAGCGGTTTTCATACTCATGGCTGATCTTCACCACCGCATTGGCAGGGAAGGTCTGGGTCCAGTGATAGCGCAGGATCATGGACCAGCGTGCGTAGGTGTAGCCATCGTCGAAACTGGCAAGACCCAGCGCGGTCGCCTCGGCCTGCTGTTCGGGCGTCAGTTCGGTCAGCGCCTGGATCACCTTGGCATCGTCCAGCGTCAGCGGAATGCCCAACCGGGCAAGGTCGGCCGTCACATCCACGCCGGGGGTGTCATACTGGAACGACAGCGGGCGGCCCTCTTGCCATTCCGGTTCCAGGACGGCGATGCGGTCTAGCTTCACCGCGACCTCCTGGCCGTCAACGACCGCCTTGAACGCAACCAGGTTTGCCCGGTCCAGGTCCGTGGGCAGGTTCCAGTCCGACTCACGCCATACCGGAATCGGCGGCATCGGAAAGATCACCTCGCCGGTCACGTCGGTGTCGGTCAGGTTCCGGAAGACATAGTCGACGGCGATCTTGTCGATGCCGATGAAAAGCCGCTCTTCCTCCATCGCGACGGCGTCGGTCTGGTCGAAGGTCAGGCCGGTGGCAGACAGGCCGCCGAAGCCGTCATTGGCAAAGGCTGGCGCGGCAAGGAGCAGCAGGGAGACAAGGGAAAGGCGCATCGAGACCTCCGAAGGGAATGCGCGCATCTGACGCCGGAAGCTGGATTCCCACAAGTGGTCCCGGGCGCCGGAGTTTTCGAAAACTCCGGACCGATTTCTTCGAAGAAATCGGCCTTGCGCCGCCCTGCGGCGCTTGTCACAACCTGCCCACTTCCCAAAAGGCCCCGTCCCCATGCGCATCGGCATTGCCGCCCTGATCCTTGCCTACGTGTTAAGCCAGTTCTACCGCGCCTTCCTGGCGGTGCTGTCGCCGGTCCTGAAAGCCGATCTTGGCCTGTCGGCGGCTGATCTCGCCTCGGCTTCGGGCTGGTGGTTCCTGGCCTTTGCGGCGATGCAGATCCCGATCGGAGCCTGGCTGGACCGAGTGGGGCCGCGACTGACGTCGGGGCTTCTGATGGCGGTGGGGGCCGGGGGCGCGGTGCTTTTCGCGCAAGCTACGGGGGCGTTCCAGATCAAGCTGGCGATGGCGCTGATCGGCATTGGCTGCGCGCCGGTCCTGATGGCCAGCTATTTCATCTTCGCCCGCCAGTTCCCGCCCGCCGTGTTCGGCACACTGGCCGGGATCACCATTGGCGTCGGGTCGCTGGGCAATGTCGCGTCGTCCCTGCCCCTGTCCGCGGCGGTCGAGGCCTTCGGCTGGCGCGAGACGGTGCTGGGTCTGGCGGCGATCACCGGGGCGGTGGCTGTGGCGATCCTGATGCTGGTGCGCGACCCTGAACGGCTGGAGACTGCGCGGGATGGCTCGCTTCTGGACCTTTTGCGCATTCCGGCGATCTGGCCGATCCTGGCGATGATGGTGGTCTGCTACATGCCGATTGCCGGGCTGCGCGGGCTTTGGGTCGGGCCCTACTACGCCGACGTGCACGGAGCGGACCCGCTGGAGATCGGGCAGGTGGGCCTGTGGATCGGGCTGGCGATGGTGGTCGGCAACTTCGCCTACGGACCGCTGGACCGCTGGCTTGGCACCCGGAAGTGGGTAATCTTTGGCGGCAATGCGTTGACCCTCGCCTGCCTTGTGGGCCTGTGGTGGTTTGCTGCCGCCCCGCCTTGGGTGGCGACAGCCCTACTGGTGGCGGCCGGGTTCTTCGGCGCAAGCTTTCCGATGGTCATCGCGCATGGCCGCGCGTTCTTTCCGCCGCAGCTGATGGGCCGGGGCGTGACGCTTCTGAACCTGTTCGGCATCGCGCCTATCGGCATTGCCCAGATCGCTACCGGACGCATCCATGCTGCGACCGCCCCCGTGCCCCCCGCCGCGCCCTATGAGGCGGTGTTCCTGTTCTTCGCGCTGGTCACGGCGGTGGGCCTTGCCGTCTACCTGCTGTCACAGGACCGGACGGACTGACGCGGCCCGGTCGAATCCGCTTCCCCCCTCGCCGCGCATGCGCTAACAGGGCTACAAGGTCGTCGTCGCGGGTGCCACGGGCAACGTGGGCCGCGAAATGCTGAACATCCTCGCCGAGCGCGAGTTCCCGGTCGATGAGATCACCGCGCTGGCGTCGCGCAAATCTCTGGGCACTGAAGTCAGCTTTGGCGACAAGACTTTGAAGACCAAGGACCTGGACACTTTCGACTTCACCGGCTGGGACATTGCGCTGTTCGCCATCGGATCGGACGCGACGAAGATCTATGCCCCGAAGGCCGCCGCTGCGGGCTGCGTCGTGATCGACAACTCGTCCTTGTATCGCTACGACGCCGATGTGCCGCTGATCGTGCCGGAAGTGAACGCCCACGCGATCATGGGCTATGCCAAGAAGAACATCATCGCGAACCCCAACTGCTCGACCGCGCAGATGGTGGTGGCGCTGAAGCCGCTGCATGACCGCGCCCGCATAAAGCGTGTGGTCGTCGCCACCTACCAGTCCGTTTCGGGGGCCGGGAAGGAAGGCATGGACGAGCTTTGGAACCAGACCAAGTCGATCTACAACCCGGTCGATGAGGTTCCAGCGAAGAAGTTCCAGAAGCAGATCGCCTTCAACGTGATCCCGCAGATCGACGTGTTCCTGGACTCGGGCGAGACCAAGGAAGAATGGAAGATGGTGGCCGAGACGAAGAAGATCCTCGACCCCAAGATCAAGGTCACCGCGACCTGTG
>LNFM01000322.1_pt1 | contig 122574 bp, 100 predicted proteins | sample 596031 | NCBI WGS metagenome assembly LNFM01 (sample SAMN04254537, study PRJNA301005) | activated carbon metagenome | isolation source: dual media filters at the Ann Arbor, Michigan drinking water treatment plant | place: USA: Ann Arbor | reverse complement strand
TGCGCCAGACAGTAATCGATGGCCAGCCGGGTGTTGCGGCGCTGTTCCAGGCCGTCCATCGGCTGCAGAAAAAAGAGTTCGAAGTCGAGCCCCGCAAAGCGCTCGGGCAGCGCGGCGGGTTGCGGGTACACCAGCTTCAGCTCGTGGCCGCGCGTCAGCACCACCAGGGCATCGGCCTTCGGGCTCACGCAGATCCAGTCGAGACCCGCAGGCGCCGGCTGCGTGCCATTGGTCTCGACGGCGACCTCGAAGCCCAGCGCATGCAGCGCATCGATCAGCGGCGCGTCGAGTTGCAGCAGCGGCTCGCCGCCGGTGCACACCACCAGTGGCCTGCTCGGCCGCCCCGCTGGCCAGTGCCGCGCGATATGTTCAGCCAGCGCAGCAGGCGTGTCGAACTTGCCGCCGCCCGGGCCATCGGTGCCCACGAAGTCGGTGTCGCAGAAGTTGCACACCGCACTGGCGCGATCGGCCTCGCGGCCCGACCACAGGTTGCAGCCGGCAAAGCGGCAGAACACCGCCGCACGACCGGCCTGGCCGCCCTCGCCTTGCAGCGTGTAGTAGACCTCTTTGACGGCGTAGGTCATGGCTTGCAGCTCGACATCACATCGGCCCGGTCAGTGCGATATCGCCCACCGACACGGTGGCGCCGCAGCCAGGTGTCTCGAACAGATCGACGCGGTCGAGCTGCGGCAACTCGCGGCGTGCCTGTTCGGCGATCCAGGCAGCGATGCCGGCGGTGTCTCCATCGGCGAGGTCGGCAATCTCATGAATCGGCTGGTGATCGAGCTGCTTGAAGATCGGGTTGAACGCCGACTTCACATCGCCGAAATCGACCGCCCAGCCCAGCAGCGCATCGAGCGGTGCCGCGAGATGCAGCCGTAGCGTGTAGGTGTGGCCGTGCAGGCGGCGCAGGCCGCTGCCATCGGGCGCGTGCCGCAGCTGCACCGCGGCGTCGAGCGTCATCTGCTTCCAGATGCGGTGCAACACGCCATCGAACACTGCGCCGCAGCTGCCGGTCTCGTACACCGTGACGGTGGCAAGGCCCTGCAACTGCGGCACCAGGCGCTCCCACAACCAGCTGGCGAGCCATTCGCTGGTCGGGTTGGCGAGCCCCGGCAGGTCGTTCAGGCAACCGTAGTTCAACTGGTGGTGCAGCGGCGCCCAGATCGCGTCGAGGTCGTCGTGGCTGAGGGGGGTGTGGCCGCGCGCATCACTCGTGCGCACATGCAGCACCGCCTCGAAGCCGTGCCCGTGCATCGTTCCGCACTTGTGGCCGAGCGGCACATTCGGCAACCGGTGTGCCGACTGGAAGGCATAGCGTCGCCACAGCATCACCTGCCCCGCGGCATCGAGCTGGGCACCTCGTTGTGAGGTGCTTTGCACGCCGAGCTCGGCGGGGCCGGGAAGATCGAGCCGGTCGCGCATCCAGCGCGCCAGATGCGCGTCGGTCGGGTTGGGCACCTGATCGTTGAGCAGACGGTGGTCGAGCAGCGCCGCGCTGGCCTGAAGCACGTCGCGCAATCGTTCGACTTCACCACCTGGAAACGCGGCCCAGTTGGCAGGCAGTGAAGCGCGCAACTTGGCGACGAATCCATGCCCGTGCAAGCGGCCCGAGGGGTGCCCTGCGGGCAAGGCCTCGATCTGCCGCGCGGCCTCGAAGCCGGCCTGCGCACAGAACACCGTGTTTGTAGTCAATGGCAGGGACAACGATGCCGGCACGGTCAGACCATCCCGAAGCGCGCGAGCAGCGGATCGGGCGCACCCGCCTCGGCAAAGCCCTTGGCGCGCAGCACGCACGAGTCGCAGCCACCGCACGGCCGGCCGTCGGGGCCGGGGTCGTAGCAGCTGCTGGTCTGCGCGTAGTCGACGCCCAGACGCAGGCCCTCCTGAATGATCTGTGCCTTGCTCAACGAGATGAGCGGCGCATGGATCTTCAGGCGCTGCGTGCCCTCGACGCCGGCCCGGGTCGCCAGGTTGGCCATGGTCTCGAAGGCCGCGATGTAGTCGGGCCGACAGTCCGGATAGCCCGAGTAGTCGAGTGCATTGACGCCGATGAAAATATCGGTCGAGCCCAGTGTTTCGGCCCAGGCCAGGGCAAAGCTGAGGAACACCGTGTTGCGCGCCGGCACGTAGGTGATGGGAATGCCGTGCGACATCTCATCGGCGCTTCGGTCCTTCGGTACGTCGATGTCCGCGGTCAACGCCGAGGCGCCGAAGGCCCGCAGATCGATCTGCGCGGTGACGTGCCTGGTGACGCCCAACGCGCGCACGATGGCATCGGCCGCGTGCAGCTCATGCACATGGCGCTGGCCGTAGCGAAAGCTCAGCGCGCAGGGCTCGAACCCGCGCTCACGCGCGATCGCCAGCACGGTCGAGGAATCGAGCCCTCCGCTCAGAAGCACCACGGCGGGTGGCCGGCTCGCCACGCTTTGTTCCATCCACGCACTCCGCAACACTGATTCGTTGAACAGCGTGCGAGTTTAGGGTCTGCCCCAGGTCGCCCTGGAACAGAACGGGGCGATTCACTTCAACGCGACGGGCTGCCCGGGGCGACTGAAGTCGCTGAAGGAGACCCCGTGGGCGCGCTCGCCGGCACAAAGCGCTCTGCGTCTGCGCGATCGCGGTAGTCCTGCATCAGATTGAAGAGCTCGACATCCGCCAGCCCCAATAACGGATCGCGCTGCCAGAGCACCTCACCCACGCCCTTCTTGCGGTAGCGGTCCAGCAGCTCCGCGTTGAGCTGGACCAGCCGGCCGTTCTTGACGGTGCAGGCAGCCACCTGCGCCGCCTGATCGTCGTGTTGCCGCTGCAGCTGCAGTTGCTGCTCGTTGCGCAGCCGAGTGAATTGCGCCAGCTCCTGCGCCTTCTGTGCCAGTGCCTCGTCACCGAGTCGCTTCTGCTCTGCCAGTTGCTTTTCGAGCGCCGCGACGCTGCTCAGCAATTGGAGGCGCGCCGCTTCAGACGTTTTCAGGCCTCCGCTGGCCTTGCGCAAGGCCTCGTCGCGCGCCCCTGCCTGCCGGGCCTGCTCGGCGAGCTGCGCATCCAGCTCAGCCTTTTCGGCCTCGACCTTCGCCTTGGCCGCCTGCGCGTCTTGCACCTGCTGCCGCAGGCCCTGCAGCTGAAGCTGCGCCCTGCGAGCAGCTTTCTGCGCATTCTTGTCCTCGGACTGCGCCAGCCCCTCGGTCGAGGTCACCACGGTGGCCACGGCCATCAACGCCAACGCCCAGTTGCGAACGGCCATCATGATGCTCAGAACTTCAGGTTCAGGTCGAACTGAAACACATCGATCGACAGCGGCGGACCCGAGATCGAATCCCCGCTGAAGTAGCGAAACGCCACGGCGGTGTTCTTTGCAACGCCATAACTGGCGCCGAGGATGTAGCCCCGCGCGTCGGTGCCGCCAAGTCGGAAATCGCTGTCGGTGTAAGCGTCCAGCAGGGCGTCGCGCTCGACGCGCTTGTAGGCAGCGCTGACCTGCCACTCGTGCAGTGCTTTCACCTCGGCCTCTCCCAGGGCCAGCTGCAAGTGGTACGCATTGACTTGTTTGTCGACATCGACGCCCACACGCTGGCTGACCTCGCGGCGGTTGAAGCCCAGGTTGCGCACGAAGTCGCCCGTCACGATGAGCCGCTTGCCGGCGATGGACGGCAGATCGACCTGGCCGGTCGCATTCAGCAAGTGGTACTCGGCGGCCAGCCCGAGCAACGGCCGCAACACATCGGAAGAGATGTTGTAGTAGCTGTTGCCCTTCTGCGCGAAGGCCGGCGCCGTGCTTTCCCGTGCCGATGAGCCGGGCGCGCTGACCTTGCCGAGCAGATTGACATAGTGGTAGTAGCCAAGGCCGACGCGGGCGCCGATGCTGCGCGGCGAGGGTGCGAGGGTCGCACCCAGCTGTCCGCCGAACAACCACTTGTCAGCCGACGAGAGCTCGACTTCCTGGACCGGCAGCGCGGCCAGGGTCGCGAAGCCACGAATGGCCGACGTGAGCTTCGGCGTCCACTGCAAGGCGACGCCATCGAAGCTCAGATCGTTCGCCCAGAGCAGATTGGTCCCGAACCAGGGGTTGCCAAACCGACCTGCCGTTGCACTGAACTCATCGCGATGCCGATAGCGCACATAAGCACGATCGATCAGCACCGTGTAGCGGTTGTTGTAGGTGCCCAGCGTCTGGTTCGAGGACACCGGCTCGGTGGCGCTGCCGGTCGTCAGGCGCACCCCCGCTGACCAATGCTCGTCGATGGTCGCCGTCAGCCCGATGCGGGCGCGCACCCGAAGTCGCTCGCGGTCTTCGCTGGTGTTCAGCAATGACAGCGCACGGCTGCGGTTGGTGTCGAGAATGCTGAGTGCCGCGGCGTTGTCGTTGGAAAAGCGATCCAGCTGCGTGCGCACGCGCAGGTCACCGTCCCATTCGAGGCGGCGCACCCAGCCCGGGATCGCGCCCGGACCCGACCAGCCTTCGCGGAACGCCTGGGCGGCCAGTTCGAGGCGTATCTCTTCCTTCAATTCCTTGCGCACGAACTCGGGGATGTAAGGCACACGCACCGTGGCGGGCGCAGGCTGGCTGGAGCCCGCAGCGCCGGTCGCTGCGGGCGATGGCGCTGCGGCCCATCCAGGGGCCACTGGTGCGGCGGCAGGCGCCCCGGAGGCTGGCGTCACCGGCGCCACACCGGCCTCGCTGAGCAGGGCATTGCCCGCCTCGCGAGGGAGGACGCCTTGCGAGACGAGCTGAGAGATCAGCTTGGACATCGTCGCACGCACCTTGTCGATCTCGGACTCCTGCGCGGCAGCGGGCACCGTCACCCAGGTGGTCATGGCCAGCGCAGCAGCCAGGCGTTGCAAAGGGATCTTCATACGCGGTGGGGAGGTGAATACGCAGTCAATGGGTGATGGGGCGTGCGGATGCGAGCGATCAAGAGCGGTTGCTCAGCCGCAGCTGCATCGGCCTCATCGAGCTCGGTGGGACGTCTTTCAGCGGCGTCATGTCGAGCAGGGTCAGCTGGATCAGGTCGTCCACCTTCGGGTCGCCCGATCCGCTCACGATGTCGGCCTTCTGCACGCGCCCGTCATCGCCGAGCCAGATCTTCACGACGACCCTGAACTCTTCCTTCAGTACCTTGCGGTTGCGCAACAAGGCCTCGTAGAACTGGCGCTGCAGCAGGCCCGAGTAGTAGGCGCCGCCGCCTCCACCGGTGGTCAGATAGTCGCGCCCGCCCTTGTTGCCCGCCAGGCCGAATCCGTCGGAGCCGGCGCCGCCTTCCGCGTCAACACCGAGAGGCTTGTCCGATGCAGGCTTCTCGTCAGCGGCCTTCGGCTCGTCCGGCTTGGGCTCATCCTTGGGCTGGTCGATCTTGACCTCCTCCTTCACCTTGGGCGGCTCGGGTGGCTTCTCGGGCGGCTTGGGCGGCGGCGGAGGTGGTGGCTGCTTGATCAGTGCAATCTGCTGCACGCCGGAGGGCTTGGCGGAGGGTCCTGACAGGAACTTCATCAACAACAGCGTCGCCCCAACCAGCAGGGCCACCAGCGCCAACGCGAGCCCAGCCGTCTTGATCCATGAACGGCCGGGCGTTGCATCGTCCTCGTAGTCGTCCATCGTCGGTCGTCCGCACGCCGCGGCGTGCTACTTCACCAGGCGCTGGGTGACCAGGCCGAGCTGGGTGATGTCGAGTCGTCCCATGAGGTCGAGCACATCGACGACCTTTTCGTAGTGGACTTTCGCGTCGCCCTTGATGACCACCGGAAAGCTCGGATTCACTGCCTTCAGCTGGCGCAGGCGATCTTCCAGCTCCTGCATCGTCACCGGGTAGGTGTCGAGGAAGATCTGGCCGTCGTCGCGGATGGTGATGGCCTTGGTCTGCGGCTTGGCGAGGCTGGGCGCCGCACTGGCCTTGGGCAAGTTGACCTTGATGCCCTGCACCGAGGCCGTCGTCATGATGATGAAGATCACGAGCAGCACGTAGCTGAGGTCGAGCATCGGCACGACATTGATCTCGTCGTAGGGCTTGCCGGCGGCCTGCATCTTCATGGTGTGGGCCTCAGACCGAGTGGTTCTCGGCGATGCGAGTGATGAACTCGTCGACGAACACCTGCATGTCCGAGGTCAGCTCGGAGATCTTGCTCTGCAGGTAGTTGTAGCCAAAGAGGCAAGGGATGGCGACGGCCAGACCCGCCACCGTGGCCACCAGCGCTGCGGCGATGCCCGGCGCGATGGCGTTCACGTTCACGTCGCCCGCTGCGGCAATGGCTGCAAAGGTGATCATCACGCCCACCACCGTGCCGAGCAAACCCAGGAACGGCCCGCCAGCGATGGAGATGGTGAGCACCACCATCTGGGCGTTGAGGCGCTGCAGCTCACGCACGAGCCGCGCATCGATGGTCGCGCGGATCGCATTCAACGACGGGTCGGTGAGCGTCGGGGCACGCCCCTCCTTCGCGTAGACCGCAAAGCGCTCCCGCAGCTCGTGGGCGCCAGCCGCGTACAGCCGATAAAGCGAGGAGTAGCGGTAGGCCCGGGCCGTTTCTTTCTCTGCCTTCTCCACCGCAGCATCCTGAGCACCAGGGCGGATGGAATTCACCAGCTTCTCGAACTGCGCCTTGAACCGTTCGTTGTCCCGGGCCGCCTTGTTCACGAGCATGGCCTTGGTGATCATCACCCAGAAGCTCACCACGAACATCACGGCCAGGATCGCGATGACCACCCAGCCGTCGATCGTCACCGCGCCGAGCAGGATCTTCAGATACGAAGGGCCACTTTCAGCTTCACCATCGGCTTCGGCCGGACCATAGACCACCAGCCGCTGATCCTGACCCTGCGACAGTGCCGCGGTCTTGATCCAATCGGCGGAGCGCGCGGTGGTCGACACCTGCAATTCATCGATCTCGCCCGTGAAGCCCTTGCCCATGACGGCGCCACCGCTGAGCTCCGGCACGGCACCCGCTACTTTGGCGACTTCCTGCCCGTTCAGATAGAGCGTCAGCCCGTCCTTCACGACGATGGCCACGTGCTGCCATGCTGCAGCGGCAAGAGGCATCGATGCAGTGGCTGAGAGCGCTCCGGACTGTGCTTCCAGCTTGCCGCCGCGCAGCGCAACCACGAGCGGAGAGACACCCTCGGTCTGCGTGTACACCGGCGCATCGGTGAGGTCGGCCGGCTTGATCCAGAAGGACAGGGTCATCCCATTGGCGCCTGGCTTCAACGACGGTGTCGCGGGCAGGACCAGTTCGGTGTTGCCGTCGAAAGCGAGCGCGGCGCCCATGAGGCCCGTGCCGGTGACCTGGGCGGTCGCACTCGACGCGTGGTTGGCATTGGCGGTCGAATCCTGTGGCAGGGCCTGGCGCTCGTCGAAGTGATAGACCAGTCCCTGGGCAGCGTCGTAGCTGCCTTTTGCATCGTCACCCGAGACCGCTGCCGGGTTGCCGTAGTACAGCCAGATGAACGCATCCTTGGCGCCTGGGGCGAGCTTGGGCACCTGTACCCAGACGAACGCGAGCTCATTCAGGCCATCGAACTTCTCGATGTGGAACTTCAGCGGCGTGGTGTCATCGCTGGCGATGAATCTCAGATCGCTGCCGTCGGGCTTGGCGTCGAGGAATTGAAAATTGCCGGAGTGCAGTCGAACCAGGACGGGCGCCGAATCCACAGCCGACGCAATCGGCAGCCCCTCGGCCGAGGTGTCGAGCCCGATCTTCACGCGCAAAGGCCAGTCGGCACTCCACGCGCCATGTGCCACGCCAGCCACGAGCAAGCCCCACAACACCAACACAACAGCAGAAACTTTTCTCATGACAAGGCGGGGCTTCAGCATCTCTGCGACGAAGCTTGCGATGTTGAAGAAGCTTTGTGGCAGTGCTGTGAATTGACATGAGCGTTCCGTCATTTGACGAAACAGTCCTTTTGCTGCTCCTTGCAGTTCTTGTCACCGAAGCCCAGGACTTCCACGGTCAGGATGCTGGGCTTGACGATGCCTTCGGCCGCAGCGGCGGCTCGCGCCGCGTTGGTCGCGGCAGCCGCGGCCTCCTCCGCGGATTTCGAATTCGCGGTGGCGCCCGAGCTGGACAGCGCTGCGGCCACGCTGCCTGCGGAAGCCACAGGCACCCCCGACGACGAGCCCGACGCACTGATGCTGCTCGCGTTCAACACCGACTGTGCGTTGATGACAATGTTGCCGCTGGATCGAATGCCCGCTTCGCCCGCATCAATGGCGCCGGCTGGTGCATACAGGTAGATATCGCCCGCCTTGGGCGTCAAGAGCGGCCCCAGCCCATCGGGGTCGGATGTCAGCGTGCGGATGCCACTGCCCACGGCGCTGGCCGGCGTGATGACCTGCACGCCGATCTGGTTGCCGTCGGCATCGAGGATGGGCAGACGCACCGGCGCTGGTGTCGTCAGCGAGGTTTGCGCGCCACGGCCCGCATCGATGCTGCCTTGCGATGAATACAGAAGGATGTCGCCGCCCTGCGCGGTGATGACCCGGCCTTGATTGATGCTGAAGTCGCCGGACACCACGCTGCGGATCGCACCACCGGCATTGGTCAGCAATCCGACCGTGTTGTTTCCTGGTGTGGTGAGGCCCACCACGATGTCGCCACCCGGCGCCCACAAGTCGATTCCGCTGCCCCCATAGGTCTGAATCGAGGTCTGGTAGCTGAAGAGGTTGCCCTGGGACACCGCGGACGGTGGCACCACCGACCCAGTGGCAGCCGCCAGCGCGTTCGAGAACACGATGGGCGTCACACCCGTGGGCAAAGCACCCTCGCGACGACGCAGCAGGTAGTCGCTGAAGACCCGCGGGTACCGCTGGTCGAATTCGACGAAGGCTGCATACGTGGCACCGTTCGGTGCGGCTGCCAGTGCGGCAATCGACCCCGCCGCGCTCAACGCCGCCACGTCGGATTCGGCATTGAGCAAGGTGTACAAGCGTGCCGCCGCGGCGCTGTCTGCCGTCGGGCCCAGTGGCAGGCTGTTCGAGCGCAGAGCGTCCTGGTACGCCAGGAGCGCGCGCGGTGCGGCGGTGTCGAGCCCGACAAAGCGGGCATAGAGCGGGTCTGCGGTGGCAAGGGCCGCGATGCTGCCCGCTGACAACACCCGGGCGGCATCCGGCTCGGTCCCCAACTGTCGGTACAGATCGATGATGTCGCTTGATGCCCCATTCAATGCGATGACTTCGGCATACGCCGCATCCATCGCCGCCAGATTCACCTCGCCTCGGACACCGGCAAACGCAGAGATGCGCGCGCTGTCCTCGTAGGGAATCTGGGGGTTGGAATCATTGCCTGTGGCGACCAACCCGCCCAGGCTGCCCTGCCCTCGCACGCCGTTGGTGGCCGCGCCGCCGAGGTCGATGTTGCGGCCGGCCTGCAACAGCAAGCGGCCCGGACCGCGTATCTCGAAACTTCCGGGGTCGCGGAAGTCGCCGTTGTCTGCGCGCACCTCGCTCAGGTCATCAGGCTTCAGGTTCTGCAAGCTCAGGCTGGCGCCAACGATGTCGGTGCCCGCCCGCAGGCGGCCTGGCGCGGTGTAGGTGAGTGTTGTCGCTGCACCGCTGGACGAGAAGCCACCGTCCAGCGCCTGCACATCGAAGACATACGGCTGATCGCTGTCGCGCTCGACCAGGCGTGCATCGCCAGCGCGGGCCTGCAAGCCCGTCACACCATTGAGCTGCCGGACGTTGTTGTTCGCGTCCTGGAAGCGGCTGGTCGGTGTGATCACCGTCGCTGGGCTTCGGTCAGAACCATGGAATCCGACATGGGTCAGCGAATCGCCGGCCAGGAACGCCACGCTGGCCGTGGCCGACGGGAACGTCGTCAATGCGTCGGAGCGCAACGGGCCGGTGATGTCGCCGGTGAACGCGACGAAATCCAGGCTGGCAGGGTAGGCGCCTGAAATGGCGGTTTGAACGGAGGTCAGCTGCGACACCGCATTGAAACTGCGCCAGCTCGATGCCAGCACCGCGTCATAGCTGAGGTTGCCGCTTTTCGCGACCACACCAGCGCGGCTGTTCGCCGAGTAGGTGAAGAAGGTCGACACGCTGCCCTGCGTACCGAAGCTCGGGCCCCGCACCGCATCGCTGTTGTCTCGGCTGGTCTGGTACAGCGCGGTGGGGTTGCTGATGGTTTGCAAGCCGACATTGCCACCGGCCACGAGGTCGATGCTGGCGCCTTCGGGCACGCTGCCACTGCTGACACCCGCCAGATAAAGCTGGGTGTGTCGATCGGTCCCGATGTCACCGCCCGCCTCGACCCGCCCCTCGCCGCGCGCCACGAAGAACGAACTGCCGTCGATGTCTTCGCCGGCACGCACCATCAGGTTGCCACCGCCTTGAACATCGACCTGACGCGCATTGCCGGCGTCGCGGTAGGTGCGCCCGGTGGTCGGCAGTGCGGCGGCGATGTCGCTGATTCGGCCACCCGCGGAAATGTCGATGTCACCCCCGGCCAGTGTGCCGATGCCTTGCTGGAAGCGCGGCCGAAAACTCCACCAGTCGGTGGGCTGCAGCGCTGCGAATGCCACATTCGGGTTGCGAGGGCGGCGCAGCCATTCATTGATCCAGAGGTCTCCACTGCTGCCCACCGCACCGACCAAGTCACCCCCGGCACGGATCGAAATGCCACCGCCGTCAATCGCCCAGCGGTTGTTGCCCTGCACCTCGGTATCGGGCGCACCGATACGCCCACCGGTGTAGATGCTGCTTGCAACGTTGTCGATGGACACGTGGTCCGCTGCCGCGATGTCGATGCGGCCGGTGCCGGTGCGCAGCCGCGCATTGGCACCGGTCAGCCACAGCGACCCGCTGGACAGGGCGCTGCGACCGCGGGTGGCCAGCGGGTTGGCAGCGCTCAAATCGGCACCGGCTACCAGGCGGAGGTTCCAGGTGTCGCCGGCCAGGATGTTGTCGTTCGGTGAGCCCAGCGATTGACTGATCGTCAGATCGCCGTTGGCACGGACGGTGAGCGTGCCGGGCCGATCGCCGGCCAGCCACTGTGCCGTGGTCAGGTCCCAGGCCGCGCCCAAGGTGACGTTGCCACTGCTGCGCAGCTCGGTGGCGCCGAGTAAACGCGCACCGACTGCCACGCCCGTTTCGTCCCGCAAGCCGCCGAGGACGGCGCTCGGGTTGCTGCCGCTGATGAACGCCTCGTGGTCGCTCGCATAACCGCTGATGGTGGGTGCGGTGATGCTGCCACTGACCGTGTAGCGGCGGGTCGCTTCGACATCGACCGAGGCCGCCGCATCACCAGGCTGACCGGCCACATGCGCTGCCAGGCCGCTGGTGCTGTAACGCAGCACCGTCCCGTCAAGCTCGGTCGGCGCCAGCTCATTCGTCGCACTGCGACTCACGCCAAAAGTCACCGAGCCCGCAGGTCCGGCATCGCCCGCGCGTACATCAATGGTCGATCCGGCATCGAACCGGAGGCCGTCTTCGCTGCTGGCCACACGCACTTCGCCACCGCGCGCGCCTGCATTCGAGGCACTGGCAACGATGCTGCTGCCAGAGGCAAGATCAATGGCGTCGCGAGCGAACAGCTCGACACGCGCGCCCCCCCCGGCGGCGCCTGTGCCGATCTGACCGGCGACGTCCAGCCGACCCGCGTCGACCGCCAGCCCCACGGATTGAGCCGCAACTTGGTCCTGGGCACCGACCATCAGATCGCCGCTGCGCAGGCGCAGCTGCCGCGATTGCGCAAAACCGCCCTCATTCAAGGCGCTGTTCAGGGCGGAAAAGTTCACCAGCGATCCGAGGTCGATGTCGACCGAGCCCGCTCGCGCACCCGCCGCAGCGCGGCCCGCGACGCTTCCTTCGAGCGCCAGCGATTCCGCCTGAACGACCCACTGCCCTGCGCCACCGCCCTCGGTGGCAGCGGAAACATTCACCATCGACCCGGCCTGGATGGCCACCGGACCCGCCGCTGCACGGAGCGTCACCGTGCCGGCATCGGCAACGGCGGAACGGCCGTTGAAATTGCGCGCCTGACCACGCGCATCGAGCAGAGCGCCTGCGGCCAGGTCGATGCCATCTCCTTCATCGGTGCCGCGCGCACTCAGTGTGATCTGGCCAGAACGCGCCTGCACGGTGGTGGCCACATCGATGCGCTGACCTTCCAAGGTCAGGCGACCCCCCAGTTCGATCTCGCTGGATGCGGTGCTGGGCGCCGGACTGGCAGAGGCGCTACTCCCGGTCAGTGACAGCCCAGCGTAGACCGGCGCGTCCACCTGCGTGTTGTCGGCCGCGCTGACGGTCTGGTTGGAGCCGCCGGCAGCCAGCACGCGCGGTGTAGAGATCGTCAGTCCGCCCGCCACCTGCAAGCGACCCGATCCTTCACTGCGCACGCTGTCGACGGCTGCCAGGCTCGTCGATGCAAAGCCTGCAATGGCCTTCTCTCCATCACCGAGCACCAGGCGATCGGCTTGGACCGCCAGGCTGCCGCTGCCGACGCTGGCCACTGCAGGGCTGTCGCTGCTGTTGCCCAATTCGACACGGCGTGCGGCAACAGTGGCCTGCGCCACCTGCGCGTCAACGGTCGAGCGACCGCGCAGCAGCGGCGTGTCCAGCGTCAGGCTGGCCAATTGGTTCGATCCCAGCCGTGTCGCGCCGATCAGGTCGATGGCCTCATAGCCGCGCAGCACCAGTGCATCGAGCGACCCAAAGGCCGCGAGATCGGTGTTCGACAGCACCAGTCCGGTCAGCACGCCCGTGGCCTGGGCGGTGTCGCCCAGGTTCACCATGGACGACGACAGGCTGAGCGAGCCGCCCACGCCATCGCTGCCGCCGACGCGCAGCTGCCCTTGCGACTCGGTCGAGCGCGTTGCGTCGATCAGGAGCGCGCCGTTGGCACTGAGTCGGGCACCCGCCGCAATGCGCACATCGCCCGTGGCATTGGACGCTGACCCTCGATCGACCCGCGAGGCAGCGCCGGTGCCGAGCCGAATCAACGCCCCCGAGGCCTCACTCGCGATCACCTCGGGCGCATCGCCCAGGGACGCGCCGCCCGCGGTCAGGACACTGCCAGCACGGACATCGATCCGTTCGGTGGCGGCCATCGTCAGTTCGGGCAGCAGCACCGCGCCTGCACTGCTGTTGGCCACCACCACCTCGCTCGCGCTGGTCGTGATGGCGATGCCGCTGTCGGTATCGCTGCGTGTACCGCCCAGCAGCACGCTCGCATTCAGGCGAGACAGCGACACGCCTTCCAGCTGAAGAAAGTCGGGGGCCAACGTCGGGTCGCCCGCCTGGTCGACCACGGCAATGCGGGCGCCGCCGATGTCGACTTCAGCCACGCGGCCGATGCCCTGTGTCGGCGCGCGGGCTGCGGCGGTTTCGAATTGCCCGTTCAGGGTCAGTGCGCTGGCATCGGCCACCACCAGGCGACCCGCGTCCCACGGTGCGCGCGGCGGGGTGCGTTGACCGAGCAGCGCCGCAGCGGTGAAAAATTCCGCGCCGTTGAAGTTGAAGTCAGAAGACAAAAGCGCAACCGCGCCCGGGCGGACAACGACGCCGACGCTGTGCGCTTCAGCCACTGCCGTGCCGCGCGCACTGCGAAAGCCTGCCAGCACGGTTTGTCCGTTCGGTAATTTCGTGGTCTGACCCGGCGCAAGATTGCGGAAGGGCGCACCCGTTTGCAGCTCCACCAGAAAGGCGCCCGGTAACAAGGCATAGCGGGCAGGCAGCAAGGTGTATTCGCCCGCCGGCAGCAAGCCACCCGCACCAATCCGGACGCTGTCGTACAGCGCGTTGTCACGGCCCTGCAGCAACGAGAAGCCGAGCCCCGGGTCGCTTGGTGACTGCGTGTCGCGGTCGTACGGGCTGAGCTGTAGATTGGCGCTGGGGATGACAGCGTAGGTGTTGGCCGCGCGCGTGATGTCGGCATCGCCACCGCTGCCCGGGACGAACTCCACCGCCTGGACATTGCCGCCACCGCTGAGATCAATCACCGCACCGTCTTGCACATCGACGGCCGGCGCACTGAAGCTGATGCGCTTTCCGGCGTCCGTGACGGCATTCAGCGTGGTGGGGGGTGTGACACCGCCATCGACATACCGCCACAGGATGCCCGACACCGTGCGGCCGTAGGGCACGGTCAGACCGTCGGCGGACACCGAGGTCAGGCTGCCAGCGGCCAGATCGAGCGCCGTGTCTGCCCTCAGATCAATCTCACCCAGCGGTGCGAGCAGCCGGCCCGACTGCTGGATCGTGTCGGCTTGCAGCGTCAGCTTGCCGCCCGCCGAGTACACACTGCCGGGCGACGCACCGTTGTCGGTGACGCGGATCGCACCGCCCGCCACGGGCGCGTCGGTCGGTTGTGCGCGCACGGCGATCGTGAAGTCGGTGCGGGTCGTGGGATACACCTGCGCCGCATCGAGTTCGACGCTGCTGCTGGTGTTCAGCCGGCCGACCTGGCGCGACGACTGTTGTCCGCCGTCCGTCGACTCGACGGTCAGCGCACGTCCGATCAGGCGGATATCGCTGTCGCTGGCCAGGCGAATCAGGCTGCTGCCATTGATGGTGAATTGGCCATACAGATCAACCGCGCCGGCGTCGACATCCAGCGTTCCCGCACCGGCGCGAGTGGCCACCACGGGCGAGGCGCTGCCCTCGACGACCTGGAAGGTGCTGAAGGCACCGTCTGAAATGAGTTGCCGCTCGCCCAAGGACTGGCCGAGGGCCACCGTGGACCCGCGCAGACTGACCTGTGCACCGTCTGCCAGATCGATCAGCGGCGCATCGAGGCGGATGCCGCGCTCGAAGTCCAGGAGGGTGCTGCCTTGAAACTCGATGCGGTTCTCAGCCTGCAGTCGCAGTTTCTCGACCCCCGCCGCAGCCAACGCATCCACATCGATGCGGGCGTCGACGAAGCCGGGGGGGGTCGATGGGGCGGCTTGCCCATCGGCGGTGACCACGATGCGGCGTTCGGCGGGCCGCACCGTCTGCCCATCGGGCGCCCGGAGCTCCACCGCCACGCTGCCGCCGGCGGCCGTGGCGGAGCCGCCTTGCGCCAGCAGCGTGCCGTTCAAGACCACGCGATCCTGCGAGCGGACGGTCAAGGTGCCTGCGTGGCCATCGAGGTTCCGCTCGATGTAGCCCGGCAAGCCGTCACTGGTCGAGGCGTCGACCGTCTGGTTGACCCCACGGATGTCGATGCGCGCACCGGTCTCCACGCGCACCCCGCTGGCGCGTGCGTCCAGCGTGACCGCGCCCCCGTTGACCAGCGTGCCTTGCACGCGACCCTCATCGTTCGGCGTGGCGATGAAGACGCCAGCGGTTGACAGCTCCGCCTGTTCGCCCAGACGCAGATCGGACGCAGACAGATCGGCTGGGCCCCGCAGCGTCGCCGTGATGCTGCCGCCTGGCGCCGTGATGCTGCCGTCGATCTGTAAACCATCGACCGCCGACAGGCTCACCTCGCCCCGTGGGTCGGTGACGATCGATGCGCCGGCGTGCAAGTGGAAGCTGGCTTCACCCTGCGCACCGCCGGTGACCGCATTCAGGACCAGCGATGCCGCCTGGCGCTGCGACAACGGCAGTGTCTGCCCACTGGCAATCGATGCCAGTTCACCTCCGGTCGGCAGCAAGGCCGCGGCGGCCCCCGGAATGACGACCCAGTTTCTTTGCAGCACGTTCAGTGCGCTGCCGGCAAGGATGTCGATGCCACCGACGCTTTCGACGGTCACCTTCGAGAAGCCCGCGTCCGAGAACAGGCTGGGGACAAGACGCGTTGCAGTCGAGTCCGAGGGCCACGCGCCGTCACCGATCACGGCACCTGCCAACTTCAGCTCCAGCTCACCCCCACTGGCCAGCGCGTAGCCACGCAGATCGGCTTGCAGCCAGTCGGGCCTGGGCTCGGCGGAGCCCGTGGCCAGCGCCAAGGTCCCGCCAGTGCCGCCGCTGATGCGACGGCGCGAGTCGATGGACGCACCACCGCCCACATCCAGCACCGCGCCGCGCTCAAGGCGGGTCTCGAATTCACGCTCATCGATCTGGATGGTGATGTCACCACCGTCGATCGCGCGGGTACTGCTGCCGTCGGCGCTGCGCCGCACGCCCGGCAATGGCGCGCCGACAAACGAACCATCGGCGCTGGCGGTGTTGACCCAAGCGCCGGCTGTGGACAGCACGGCATCACTGCGCACGATGACGCGCTCGGTCACCGTCGCCAGCTCAGGTGAAATCGGCGCGGTCGTGGGGATGACCGGCTGCACGGTGAGCGTGCCGCCCGGCAATCGGATGTCCCCCGCCAAGTCGATCTGCGGTGCACGAAGGATCAGCTCGCCGCCGACGCCAGAGGTCAGGCTGACATCGGAGGGCAGCACGATGCGACCATTGGTATTGAGCTCGACCCGACCGAAGGCGGTTTCGACCAGCCCTTGCTCTGTTTGCCGGGCGGTGCCGAACACCTGCGATGCCGCCAGCGTGAATGCATCGTGCTGTGCGCTGGTCAGCACACCCGACGCACCAAATCCGGCCCCCAGGCTGTCACTCGCCTCCTGCCGGAAGGTGAGGTTGCCGATGCGCTGGCTGTCTGGGAAGCTGCCCTCGGCTGGGCTGTAGTCACCGATGCGCAGCGTGGCGCCGCGCGGCGCCTGGGTCAGTTGTCGCGTAGCCACGGTGACGCCGCCCTTGAACGTGCCATCGAGCACCAGCCCCTGGTTCGAGCTGATCGACACCAGGCCACCGTTCAGGCCCTGGCTGTACGCCTCCCGAAACACGCCGATGTTGCCCAGCGGGTTGGCAATGCGGGTGGTTTGACCCCAACGCGTGTCCACCCGCACGTATTCATCGAGCGACTGGGTGTACTGCCGTTGCTGTGGTGCCGTGGCGATGTCGTAGATCTCGCCGTCATCGCCGAGAAGCCGGGTCGTGCGGGACATGCCGCTCTGGTAGCGGTAGCCACCCCCGGAGGCATCGATCTCGGCGCCGAATCGCTGGATCACTGAGCCCGTCGAGCCGATCTGCAGCTCACCGCCGCCCGCCGCTTTTTCGGTCACGGTGCGCGCCACGGCACCGCGGTAGCCGTCGAGCGACAGGATCGGGTTCTCCTGCGTCAGGTCCACCGTCACGGTGGCGCCGCGCAGGATGCCGGTCTTCTGATCCGGCGCGTTCTTCAACTCGTTCGACGTGACGCGAAAGGTCTGCAGGTTCTTGCGGTAATCCACATCGGCCCAGGCACCAGCCACACTGGTGACGCTGCCCGCGCCCAGATCGACCCGCGCGCTGGTGGGATCGCTGCTGTCGCTGGCATCGAGCGTGATGCGTCCACCGGGGACCTGCAGCGTGCCGTGGTGGGTGATGGTCTTGGCGCTGGCCTGGATCACGCCGCGGTACGGGAAGTAATCCTGGCTGTCGGGCACTGTGGACGCATCCGCCGTGTCAGGCACCACTTCAGTCACGCTGCCGGCAGCGAAGTTCAGCGTGCCCGATGCCACAGCACCGGTCGGTGCGCCATCCACATCGACTGCACGGGCACGGGCCGTCAGGTAGACCGAGCCATTGCTCTGCACCGCCGTCTTCGCCGAGATGCGACCCTCCTGATTCACCGCCAGCGCCGCGAGCGAGACATTGCCACGGTCGGCGCCGATCGTGCCGGCATGGCGGATCAGGTTGGTCAAGTTGACGCCGCTGCCCGCCGGCGCGGCCTCGACTTCGACCACGAGGCCACGCAAGGTGATGTCATTGACATCGGCATTCAGCGCCAGAAAGACGCGCTGGCCAGCGGCAAGGATCACCTGTCCATCGGGGGCCTGGATGATGCCGCTCTGGTTGTCGATGGCGGGGCCAAACAGCAGGATCGAACCGCCCGCATTGGCCGTCAGTTGCGGCACCGCATCGCTGGCCGCGCCGCCACTGCCCAGCACGATGGCGCCCGGCTGCGAGCCATCGGGGCGCGCCGGCAAGGTGTTGCCGTCGGCGTCATGGCCGCCGGCAAAGGCCGGTGCGCTGAGACCACCGCCTGTCAGCACACCGGACAGAAAGCGCTGGTTGGTGATGTTCAGGGACGATGCCACCAGCGACTGGACGTTGACCTGTGAGCCACGGTCGAACAGGATGCCGTTCTGATTGATCAGCAGCACCTGACCGTTGGCCGTCAGCTTGCCCTGGATGACGCTGGGGTTCGCGTCATGAATGCGATTCAGCGCGGAGGCTGACGCGTTGGGCTGCACGAACTGCACCTCGCTCGCGCTGCCGATGTTGAAGGACTTCCAATCGATGATGGCGCGCTGGGTGGCTTGATTGACGGTCAAGCGCGGGCGCGCAGCGCCGGCGGCAGTTGTGCTGATCACGGCTTGGCCGCTGACCACACCGCGAAGCTGCGGCAAGGTGGCCGCCGGCAGGGGTGGTGCCGCTCGCGAGGCGGTCGAGTGCAGCAGCACGCCGAGGGCAGCCAGCACGGTCAGGCTGCAGCTCGCTCTGGATCGGTGTGCGCAAGCACCACTGTGAGCCGGCAATTCAGGTCGCACACGCACGAATGGAGATGTCATGAACGAAGGCAGGCAACAAAGGGCAGTGCGATTGAAAAAAGCCAGCGCCCCGGAGGGTCGCTGGCGCGGCAGAGCCGAACCGAAGTCACCGATTCACCGGCGACCTCGGAAAATCACCTCAAAAATTGGCCTTGCCAGACTGGCAGTTGTTGAGCGTGGTGCCACTGACCAGGCGCGACCAGGGGTTGCGCGGTGTCGCACCGCTGAAGTCCGCGGCCGGCAACGGCGTTGCCAAGGCGTCGAGCGCCATCAAGCCGGAAGGACCGAAGGTCTGATCGCCTGCGTTGATGATCGCCACAGTCGCCGGATTGGCGAAGTTGTTCTTGAGCAAGGTCAGGAAGGCCGGATAACCCAGGGCCGACGCCGTCGGCGAGGTGCCCAGGCGCGTGTTCAACGCCGCGTCGGTGTAGTACTGGTACGCGCCGCTGGCGACCTGCGCATGCGTCGGTGCCACACCGCCGATCTTCGTGAAGCGCAGCTGGCCAGCGGCCGTCTGCTTGTACTCCGTCGACAACACGCCGATGCCACCGTGACCGCTGGCGTTCAGGCCTTCCAGGCAGCGCACCACCTGTCCTGAACCGCTGGCGTTGAATGCGATGTCCGCGGGCGAAGCGGCATTGCAAGCGGCGTCTGCTGCAGCGTTGTTGAGGAGGAACGTGCCCGAGACAAACGGGTCGGTATCCTCGAAGCAGCTCTTGGCGCCGGACGTGCCGTTGATTGTCTTGGCCACCACGGCTTCATAGCTCTTCTGCGTGCCTGAGGTGTCCGCACGGCGTGCCACGTAGATCGTGTCATCGGCCAGGCCACTGTCGATGCCCAAGGCACCCCACGACTGACCGGACTGGGTGTACATCGAGGTCAGTTGCGCTTGCGACAACGACGGCATGCAGGCTTCGCCCACCAGACCGGCCAGGTTGGTCGCGCCGCAGGCAGCGGCTGGCGAGATCGTGCCGCCCGCATTGGCGGTGGTCTGCTGGGCCAGCGTGGCCAGGCCCTGCTGGCGTTGCAACGCCTCATAGATGTTGCGGGTGACCGGCGCGCCGAAGATCACCGAGGCCAGCGCTTCGGATTGCAGGCTGTCGTAGTTGCCGGCAGCCGGACCGAAGAACGAGGGCTCGACATCGGAGATGCCGATGTAGGACAGCGCGTTGGTGGTGTACAGGCTGGTTGCGCCCGCGCATTCGACGTTGGTGTAGCTCGACAGCGGGCCAGCGCCGTCAGGATCGACGATGGTGGTGGTGGCGTTCGCGCCGGTGCAATTGGCAGCGACCTTGGTCAGGTCCAGGAACGGCAGCGGGGTCGCGTTGTTGACCGGTGCCACACCTGCGCCAGAGCCGCCGACCGAGTACTTGTAGATCGCCACCTTGGTGGTGCCGGGGCGTTGGGTGATCGACGGCCCGCCGGTGCAGAAGTACACGAAATTGTTGCTGATCGCGTAGCGGTGCATCGTGCCTGGCGAGCAGACGCGAACGGCGGTGGCCAGCAAGCCGGGGTCTTGAGCGGTCGCACCCGAGATGCGGATGTTCATCGTGTTGTTGCCGGTACCCGTGCCGAACTCGCTGGTGTTGGTGTACTGGTCAGCGGTCAGCGCGTAGGCCGGGGCAGCGATCACGCCACAAGCGGCGGCGATGGCGGCGGAAAGTGTCTTGAATTTCATGGTGTGTCCTTGAATCAGGTCAGGAATTGGGCGAAGCAGCGGCCGCCCTCTGGCTGCCGAAGCAGCAAGAGGTGAGGCAGAAGCCGGGTCAATCAGGGAATAAAGGTCAGGCCTGGTCGATCGCTTTGCGGCGACGGAGGGCGCCAATGGCCCCGATCAGGCCCGCTCCCATCAGCCAGACGGTGGAAGGCTCAGGCACTGGCGCGGCAGGGGCCCCGGCCAGGCTGTAGCTGAAGTCGCCATTGCCGGCCAAGGAGACGGCGGCGAAGCCGGTGCTGTTTCCGTACTGGATGAGCGGAATCTGCGTGGCGGCTCCACCGCTGGCTTGGGTGCGCACCAGGTAGTAAAGGCCGACGCTCTGACCCAGCGAAGCCAGGCTCAACGAACCCAAGCCAAAGTTGGAGTCGAACGTTCCCGGCGCACCGGAATTGGCGAAGAAGGACAAGCTAAAGGGCGTACCACCTGCCAGGGTGTTGAGGTTCCCCGCATTGCCAGAAGCGGCGTAAGTGCCAACCTGACCGTTGCTCGCCGTGAGCGCAGAGGCCGATGAGGTGATCGCGCGGGCGACGCCACCGGACGCTGCGGTGCTGATGCTGTCCGATGCGGTCACGAACCAACGCACGCTGGCGGTGTCCTGGCCCGTCAGCCAGTTGCTGAAGACAGGATCCTGAAAGCTCGACGTGTTGCTCTTGTCCAGCAGCAAGCCGGCCTCGGGCGTCTTGTCGCCGGTGACGCCACCGTCGCCCGCGAGCGTGGTCACGCTGCTGGGCAGGAAGCTGTTGATGAAGAAGCCGGTGTCGCGGATGTAGAAATCACGCGAGACGGTGTTGAAAGCGACGATGGCGAGGCTGCCATTGCCGGTGCTGGCGGGCGTCAGGTCGGCGTGGGCGGCGCCAGCCATCGACGCGATGGCGACAGCCATGGCGGTCATCTTGAGATTGAGTTTCATGCTGAGTTCTCTCCTGGGTTGGTAGACGGGGTAAACGCGTTCGTGGGCCTTTGCTCGCGGCGTGCCTCCCTGAGACGGGAACCTTCCGATGTGCAGACTTTAGAAATCCTCTGTGTCGCCATCGTGTTCGCGCACACCCGGTTCACTGAACCATTCGGACTAGGCCGATCGGGTCGATGCCTAGAACTCGATCACGCCGCTGGCGTGCAGGCGCGGGGCGCCCTTGCTGGTCTGTCGTGCGTCGCGCAACGGCCAACCCACATCGAGGGAAACGCTCGCAAATCGGTGTGCCTGCAAACGCAGGCCAAAGCCGACACTGGTCAGCGTGTCGCCGGCATCCTGCCCGGGCAAGGCGTCCTTGAGGCGCAGCACCGCCCCGTCGAAGAAGGTGTGCGCAGTGAACTGGCCCCACCATGTCGATGACTCAGGCGCCAGATTGCCGGTGCGCAGCTCGATCGAGGTGCGCAGCGCCTTGTCGCCGACCGCGGTGGCGTCCAGGTAGCCGCGCACGCTGTCGACGCCACCCGCGACGAACTGCTCGTTGCTGATCAACGGCTGATCACTGAGCTGAGCGTCGACGCTCGCGTACAAGGTGAAATCGTTCGGCAGCGACTGCATGCGTGCGAGGTTGGCCTTGAGCACCGCGAAATTGGTCTTCGACTGGAACCGCTTGTCGCTGAACTGGGCCTGTCGGCTGGCCAGTCCGCGGACCGCAAACGTCAGGCCGCCACCCGTTTGCCAATAGCCCTGCTTGTCAACCAAAGTGGCCGCATAGCTCGCACTCAACGGCAGATAGCGAATGGGTGTGTTGAAGGACGTCGACGGACCGCTGCTGGTGAGCTCATCGAAGTCCTTGTAGTCGGCCCCGAGCGTGATCGAATGGTTCAGTGCCGCACTGCCGTCCAGCAGGAACACACTGCGCAGACCATAGATGCTGCCTTTGCCGAAGATGGTGACGCCACCGACACCGACCGATGTGTTGCTGTTCGAGCGGGTGTACGAGAACACGAGCAATCCACTGCCCGTCGGCACGGTGTAAGAGCCCGAGAAAACTTTCACCTGGCGGGTGTCTTCCGGCGAGACTTGCACCTGGGCGCTGATGCTGTGTTCGCGCTGCCACAGGTTGTCGTAGCGCAGCGAAGCCTGCAGTCGCGACGAGGTGGTGTTGGGGCTGTATTTGTTGTTCAGTTCGAGGCTGCCATGCAGCGGAAACTGGTCTTCCACCGTCAGGTCGACTTCAGTGGTGCCCGGCACCTTGCCGGGGCGCAGCAGCGGTGTGACCCGGCGATCGGTTGAGGTGTTGACGGTGGCGAGCTGCTCGGTCACGGCCTTGAAGTTGGGCACCGCGCCTTCGGCCAATGCCGGTACCTTGGCGAGGATGCGTCCCTGCGAGTAATAGCGCGCACCAACCACCCGCAGCCGGGAGACAGGCGCCTGCACCACCTGCAGCGTGACCACGCCGTCGGTGATCCGCTGCTCGGGCGTATCGACCACCACCGTGCCGTACCCGGCCTCCCTGTAGGCACCTTCCAGCGCCAACCGCGCCGACTCGACATCATCGACACCACGCCGCTCACCCAGGAAGGGGTAGACGGCGCGCTCGATGCGATCCACCGACAAGACCGTATTGCCCTCGACACGGAACTCGAACACATCGAATCGCGGACCGGCGGGCGCCGCGCTCGGCTCGGCTTGTGCCGAACCTGCCAACGTCAAACCCACCGCACATCGCAGCCAGAATGCCGACCCACAGCCACCGCGGTAAGAAAAGACCATCCGATCGATTCTTCCGAGACTTCATGACACTTTGTCGTCAATGCGTCATCGATAGCGAATGATCAACGGGGCCAATGGCGTCTGGTCGCCGACCGCGCAAGCCACGCTGCGCGCGGTCGCAGAGTCTCGGCACTCGCGCGCAGCGTCATCACCGAAGCGCTCGGCCTGGGTCGCGCACACCTGCTCGTCATGGGCGGCGATGCGGCTGCAGGCCTCGGGCGTCCGCGTTCGCAGGTCCTCCAGGGTGGGTCGTGGCACGCTCTCAGGCTTGGCCGCGCTCGCGTCTCCTGGCCCGGCACCTGGCGGCGATCCGGCAGCGCCAGGGGGTTCGGTGGTGAGCCGCTCGACGGGGGCCGTTGGGCTGGCGGCCGTGTCGCGAGGCTGCGCGGCGCTCAAGGGCGGTGGGTTCGATGGCGTCAGCAGAACCTCGGCAGTGGGCGCGATGAAGCGCCAGCCCTGATAAGAGCTTGCCACCGGCGCGGCATAGCCTGCCACCACGATGGTCCGAGGGTATGGCGCCCGGCTCGACAGGCTGTGCACACCGACGATGCCGCCGTCCGGTAACCGGATCAGCCCCCACTCCGCGTTGCCGGTCAGCGGGTCGAGGAAGATGCGCCGCAGGTGACGCAACGGGGGGGTGGCGCGGTTGTCGCGGAGCAGATCTTCGAGGCGACGCGGATAGACCTGGGCCACATTGGCACCGAGCGCGACGGAGTGCGCCCGGTAGCGGTCGATGGCAGATGCGATCTGCCGTCCGACGAAGACCAACTCAACCTCGTTGTCTCGCTGCTGCGCCGTGGCCCAGACCACACTGGCCGCTGCGGAAGTGATCGCCAGGAGGCTCACGATGAACAGCACGCCGAGATAGGTGAACCCTCGCAGGTGTTGACCACTGCACACGCGCCGGGTCGCCGTCGCCATGTCAGTCCGGGTGCAGGATGCCCAGGCTCATCGCGCGAGCAATCGCGTGGGTGCGGGTGTTCGAATCGAGCTTGCGCAAGATCGCCTGGATGTGGTTCTTGATCGTCCACGGGCTGCAATTCAGCAGTTCAGCGATCTCGAGATTGGTCTTGCCGCACTTGATCAGGTTGAGGATCTCTTCCTGACGTGGTGTGACCAGCCGACCTTCGCGCTGTGGTGCGCCTCCCGCCGCTTCACGCTCGGTGGCCAACACGCGCAGGAACACGCTGTGCAGGTGCGGCACCACCAGTTCGATCAGGTAGCCCAGCCGGGTGTCGAGCCCGACCGACAAACGCGAGAAGCCGTAGACGGCCTCGACGCGGCCACGCGAGCCCATCACCAGCTGCGCCGCCAGGTTCTTGAGCTCGTTGGTGGCGACCAGCGACAGCAACTCACCGTCGACCGGTCGATCGACGGTGACCGAGGCGCACGGGCTGAAGACGACACTGGATCGGCTGCCCTCAGCCACAGCCAACAGACGCGATATCAATCCGGCCTGTGCATCGGCGACGGCGTCGAAATGCTCCTGCCGAAAGTATCGGCTGGCGCTGAATCGATGCAAGACCATGCCTTGGCGTGAGCCATCGTCGATGCCACAGATGAGAATTTCATGTGGGATCAACGCCTGCACAGCGCTCTGACTCCAGACGAAGAACTGCTGCCGACTGGACACGAGGAACGACGCTTCCACGGCGTCGACAAAGCGGCTGCGGTCGGCGTCGGTGAGTCTGGCGGCGGGGCTCATGGGGGGCATGGCGCGACGAAGCAATGAGGGTGCGCACGACCTTCCCGCGGCACCCACGGCGTCGGTGCAGGGACAACGGTAGTGATCGTTGGTGACAATTGATCGAGGGTGGCAATGCGGCCGTCACCAGTCTTCATAAGCACCGCCATCCAGACTGTCTCCCGGCGCGCCGCTGCGCACGTCATAAACGCCTTCGCGCCACTCGCCTTGTGGAGGCGGCACCGTGACCCACGTGGCCGAGCTGCCGGTGATCGGATCGGGCGGTACGCGGCGCAGGTATCGCTTTTCGGCCAGTTCATCCAGCGTCTGCGGGTAGCGGCCACGATCGGCGTAGTACTTGTCGATGGCGTCCCGCATGATGTGCAGGTCCTGACGCAGCACCGCTTCGCGGCTGCGATCGACGCTGTGGAAATACCGCGGCAGCGCCAGCGTCAGCAGGCTCGCGATGATGGCCATCACCACCATCAATTCGACCAGCGTAAAGCCTTTGACCGTGCGCATTCGAATCACCATTCCCCGTACGGTCGCCCGCCCAGGCTGATGCGTGGCGACAGCGAGTAGACATCGAACACATCACGACCGGGCTGCGGGTTGTCGACATCACTGTCGTGACTTCGAAGCCCCCAGGTGTCGGCAGCGGGAATCGTGGGATCGGCCATCGGATCTCGCGGCAGGCGACGCAGGAAGTACAGCTTGCGGCCAGAGGCATTGCCCGCGTCGACCACGCCGCGGGTCAGCGCGTCAAGCGTCGGTGGGTAGCCGGTTTCATCAGCGGCTTTCGCGATGCGCCCGCCGTCAGCAGCCAGCTTGTAGGCATCGATGGCCTCGCGGATCTGACGCAGCGCGCTGCGCAGCTCCTGCTCCTGGGTGCGCTTGACCGCCAGGTCAGCGAAGCTCATCGCGCCGCCGGCCAGCAACGCGAGGATGGCGACGGTGATCAACAACTCGATCAGCGTGAAGCCACCGGCCGCGCAGCGACCGTGCTGACGCGCCAGACCTGGCGAGCGCTGCATCGCATTCATCGCGGTTCAGCAGGTGCTGGAGGTGGCGCGGGATCCGCGGGCACTGTCGGCACGGGCTCGGCCTCGAGCGCTTCAGGCTGATCGCTGCCTGGCCCGGCCGCGCGCCGCGCACCGCCCGCAGGCGGAAGTTCGATGCGACCTGGCCCCTGCACGCGCAGCGGCGGCGCGCCAACGGCGGATTCGGTGCCTCCGAGGTGTTCGGTGCGATCTGGCGTTCCTGCTGCCAGGTTGCGCACCACACGCGGGGTGATCAAAAGCACGATCTCGGTCTTGTTGCGGTCGTTGCGCTCACTGGAGAACAACCGGCCGAGGATCGGCAGGTCGATCAGCCACGGCAAGCCCACGGCACCCTTGCGGTCTTCGTCGCTGATCAGGCCCGCCAGCGCCTGCGTCTCGCCGTCCTTGAGCCGCAGCGAGGTGGTGGCCAGCCGCGTGCCGATCTGGTAGGTCAGACTGCCGCTGCGGCTGCGCACCTCGCGCACGATGTTGCTGACTTCGAGGTTGATCTTGACGCCCACCTCGTTGTCCAGGAACACGTTCGGCTCCACATCGAGCTTCAGACCGACATCGAGATAGCTCACCGATTCGGACACGCCGACGTTGGCGGTTGCGGTGGTGGTGATCACCGGCACGCGGTCGCCAATCAGGATGCGCGCCTTGTCGCGGTTGCGCACCCGGATGCGCGGGTTCGCCAGGATGTTGGTGTCGCCGTTCTGCGCCCGCAGGTTGACCGAAGGGTTGTCGACGCCCACCGCCGAGCTGCGGATGTTGCGCAGCCGGTCCAGGGTCAGTTGCGTGGTGGTCAGCGTGTTGTTCTGCACCGTGGTGTTGCCGGTCGCGGTCGAAATCACCGTCGCCGGGTTCTGCACGATGTTGAGCAGGGTGAACTTGCCCGGCGGCTCCACGCCGATTTCGGCCAGGCGCGAGCGGTTGACTTCCAGCACCTCGACATCCAGCAGCACCTCGGGCTCGGCGAGGTCCTGCTCGGCGATCAGCTTGCCCGCCAGCGCGATGGCGGCTGCGGTGTCGCGCATCGTCAGGCTGTTGAGTTTTTCGTCGGCGTACAAGTCCTTGGTCTTCAGCACCGTCTTCAGCATCGTGAAGACCGCCTTCGCCTCCGCGTTGGCGAGGTAGAAGGTCTTGACGGTCAGCTCCAGGTAGTCCTTTTGCTTGGCAGCGGTGTTGGGATAGATCAGCACGGTGTTGTCGTTGAGCACCTTGCGTTCGAGCTGGTTGGTCACCGTCAGCACACCCAGCACGTCGTCGATGCTCAGGTTGGCAATCGACAGCGTGACCTTGATGTCCGGCTTGACCTCGCGATCGAAGACGAAATTGATGCCGGTGCTGCGCGACAGCGCTTCGAACACCGCCTTCAGGTTGGCATCGCGAAAGTTCAGCGACACCGGCTTGCGCAGACTGGCCTTCAGCGTCGGTGGACCGGTCTCGGCGCTGCGGCCCGCGGCGCTGTCGAGTTGGCGCCTCAGGGCCAGCGCACGGGCACTGGCCGGGTTCTCCGACAGCACCTGGCGCAGCCGCTGCCCGGCCTCGTCGAGACGATCCTGCGCGATCAGCGTCTGTGCCTCGTCGAGCCGCGACTGTTGTCGGCGCCGCGATTCGACCGCGTCCAGGCCAGCCAAAGCCCGGTTGTTGGCGGCGTCGAGCGTGAGCACCCGCCGGTACAGCGCGGCAGCGTCATCGAGTTGGTCGGCGTTGCGCCGGGTATCGGCCTGGGCCAGCAGCGTGCCGATCTGCTTGTCACGCTGACGAATCGCCAGGATGCGGTACTCGCGGTTGCCGGGCTCGAGCACCATGCCTTTCTCGATCTCCGACAGCCCTTCTTCGGGCTTGCCCTCATCGATCAATTTCTCGCCCTGGCGCACGAACTCGCTGCCGGGCGCACAGGCCACCAGGCTTGCCACGAGCCACAACGCCAGACCGCGACCGGCGGCGATCTGCCACAGCGGCTGCTCGGAGGGGCGCGTCATCGCCGGCTCCGCAGGGCAACGGTCTGGGTCTGGTTCAACGGCAGGTAGGTCAGCGTCATCTGTGTCTCGGTCATCTGATCGATGCGGTAAACCGCGTCGACGGTGTCACCTGCCTGGACCGGCAGGACGCGCTCGCCCTCGCTGAAGAAGGTGGTGCGAACACCGTCCTCAGTCAGCCCGCCCAGGTAGGCATAGGGAAACGGCGGGGCCACTGGCACAGGCGGTCGCTCGGCAGCAGCGGCCGCTTGCGCTTTCGAGGGCAGTGGCTGCCACGCGGTCGGGTCGAATCCGGTCGCTCCCGCAGAGCCGACGTCAAGGTCACTGCGGGCCAGCGCGCGCTGGCGAGCGTCCAGGCGATCGAGCTGAAGCTCGCTTGCCGACGGGTCGGCGGACGCCGTTGTCTGTTGAGCACGTGGACGGCTCACCGACTGAGGGCGAACTTCAACGACCTCGGCATCGCCCGTCATCAGCGCGACCACCCGTTCGCCGATCAAGACACTGCCGACCACCACGATGCCGATCGCGATGCGTTTGCGGGCGGGAGACATTTCGGCCATGGCAAGGACCCGCGTGCTCAGTTCGACGGCGCGGCGGACAGCACCACCCGCGACACGGCGGGGGGCACCGCGGACTGCGGCTGAACGACAAACAGCACGAAGCGCAGTTGCGCGTCGAGCAAGGGCGACTTCGGGTCGCTGCGGCGCAGGTTGACTTCTTCCATCGCGAGGCCAGGCAGCTCGCGCAACGCTTCGCGGGTGAAGCGACGCAACGCGCGGTAGTCGGCCTGCACCGGCATCGTGATCGCATAGCGCGCCAGTGGCTCGTCGGGTTCGCGGGTGAACCTGAACTCAGCGCGGTTCAACTGCAGGCCGTGGCGCTGCGCGGACGCCTGCAGGCTTGCCAGCGTTGGCGCGATGCCCTGCTCACCCGGAAAACGCTGGCGAAACGCGAGCAGCTGCTGCTGCGGCGTCACAGCGACCGGCGCCACCAGGTCGGCGGCGGACCGCAAGCGACGCGCCAGCAGTTCGCTATCCGCATCGAGTTGCCGAGCCTCGGCGCGCAGCGGCTCGATCACGCCCCACACGCCCATCAGCGCAGCACCTGCCAGCAGCAGCGCCACCCAGCCGGCCAGCCCGATCGCGCGCAGCCCGCGCGCCAGGTTCCAGCGCCAGCGAATCACGGCTGCTGCCATGTCGCCGCCAGCGTGAAAGACACCACCGGCACACCATCGCGCGCAGCAACGCTGTAGCTCTGCAGGTGCACCTGCCGCAGGCCGGACTGCATGGCCATGCGTTCCACATAGGCCAGCAGTTCGTCCATGGTTCGCGCTTCTCCGACCAGCTGCAGCGTTCGGTCACGTGCGTTCGGCGTCAGCGCAAGCAGACCCAGCCCCTGTGCATCGGCACCCTCGATCGCGTCGAAAAGCCCGTCCCACGGCACCACGAGCCGGTCGATCACCGCATTGGCCTGGCGCATGTCGGCCTGGGTCTGCGCGTCGGCCATCTCGGCGCTGCGAAGGCGATCCCGACCGGGGTTGCGCTGCTGCGATCGGGCCTTGAGCTGGTCATGTCGGCTTTGCGCCAGCGCATGAATCTGCGCGGCCTCGCCGTACGCCTCGGACACCGCGACCACACCCATCACCGCCACCAGCAGCGCGCCCCACCCGATCCAGCGACCACCGGAAACAGCCGGCCGGCGGAAGTCAAGTTGCAGCGCAGACCGTGTCATGCGGTCACCTCGTCCGAGAGGGCCACAGGCGCCGGTGTGGCGGCGTCACGTACCGGTGTCAGATCGATGACCTGCCACGGCAACACCGTCCGCGGCATGACGACCCCCTCGGACCGCAGCAGGTAGACGGGGCAACGCGTCGCCTCCATGCCCAGCGCGAACCAGTCGCGATCGAGCGCGTGGGCCAGATCGAGCACGCGCGATGGAATTCGCCTGACCAGCAGCGGCTCTGCGGGCGACTGCAGCAGCAGCGTCGTCGAGACAGCGTCAACGGCCACAAACCAGGTCAGATCGGGCGGCATCTTGTGCCGCGCGAGGTTGTAGCCGTGCATCAAGGCGGGCTGCACGCTCACCAGCGCCAGACGCCTCGCCTGCGACTGCGCATCGAGCTGGTCGAGCAAAGCGGTGTCGATCGCGCAGGCGAGCGTCGCCGCGCCGTACCGTGTCGCTTGCTGCCGGACGGTCCAGCCGCGCGCCGCGTCGCCGTAGGCTTCTCGGAAGCATTGCTCAGCCAGCAACTGGCGCTGTGCCGGGCGGCTCAGCTCGTCGCGCCACGGCACGATCTGATACCGAGCGCCCTCGCCTGCCACGATGCAGGTCATTGGGGTGCCCGGCGGCAACGCCAGCGCGTCGAGCTGCTGCCCGATGGCTTCGGGTCGTGTGTCGGTGAGCCGCCATTCGACCGCTGTCGACCGTGCACCCGGCCACGGGCCGCGCAGACGATCAAGCCACCAGCGTGACACGATTGACCTCGTCCAAGGTGGTGAGCCCGTCCAGGAACAGCTCGACCGCGGCATCGCGCAAGAAGCGTGTGCCGTTGCGCCGCGCTGCCTCCTTGATCTGGCGAACGGGCGCACGGGCGACGATCAGCTCGCGCAGTGCGTCGTCGAGCATCAGCAGCTCGCCGACCGCCTTGCGGCCCTTGAAGCCGGTGCCGCGGCACTTTCCGCAGCCGCGACCTGCCTTCAGCACGTGGCCTTCAATGCGTGCCGGATCGATCAGCGCATCGAGCAATGCCTGTTTGACCACGGTCACCGGCTCGCTGCAGTGCACACAGTTGATGCGCACCAGCCGCTGTGCCAGGACGCCCGTCAACGCCGAGACAAAGCTGTACGGATCGACGTCCATGTGGGTGAAGCGGCCGATCACGTCGAACACGTTGTTGGCGTGAACCGTCGACAGCACGAGGTGCCCGGTCAGCGCGGCCTGGATGGCGATCTGTGCGGTCTCGGGGTCGCGGATCTCGCCCACCATGATGCGATCCGGGTCGTGGCGCAGGATCGAACGCAGCCCTCGGGCGAAGGTCAGGCCCTTCTTCTCGTTGACCGGTATCTGCAAGACCCCGTGCAACTGGTACTCGACCGGGTCCTCGATGGTGATGATCTTGTCGTGGCCGTGGTTGATCTCCGAGATCGCGGCGTACAGCGTGGTTGTCTTGCCGCTGCCGGTGGGGCCAGTCACCAGCAGCAGGCCGTAAGGGTCGCGCGCCATCCGGCGAAACGCCGTCAGCGTGGCGTCGTCGAAGCCCAGCACGTCGAGCCGCAGGCCCGACACCTGGTCGGCCAGCGACTGCTTGTCGAGCACGCGCACCACCGCATCCTCGCCGTGGATGCTGGGCATGATGGACACCCGAAAGTCGATCTCACGCCCCAGTGCCTTGACGCGGAATCGCCCGTCTTGAGGCACGCGACGCTCGGCAATGTCGAGTTCGGACATGACCTTCAGGCGCGACAAGACCTGCTCGGCGAGTTCGCGTCCGTCGATGGCACCCACCTGCGTCAGCGTGCCGTCGAGCCGGTACTTGATGACCAGGCCGCTCAGGTTCGACTCGACATGGATGTCGCTGACGCCGCTCTTGAGCGCGTCGTAGAGCGTCGAATGCACCAGCTTCACGACCACGCTGGTGCCCTCGCCGATCGAGCGGATCGACAGATCCTCGAGATCGCCGGTGCGGGTCTGAGCGCCTTCGCGGGCGGGCATGGCCGTGTCGATTGCGCGCATCGACTCCTCATGACGCGACAGCAAGGCCGCGATGTCGTCGGCGGCAGCGAGGCGTATCTCGTGCGGAACGGCCAGTTGCTCCACACACCAGTCCTGCAGGCCATGATCGAACGGGTCCGAGATGACAGCGATGACATCGCCGCCTTCGCGGCACGCCATACAGCCCCGCCTGGCCGCATCGGCATAACCGATCAGGTCAAACGCCGGTGCCAGCAGCGACAGCGCCGCACTGCCGAGCACTTCATGGTGCATCCGCTGACCCAGCGCCTGCAGCAACAGCTCGGGCGACAGCGCCAGCTCGTGCTGCAGGACAGTACAAACGCTTTGCTGCTCATGTGCTGCACGCGCCCGGGCAGCGCGAATGACCTCTGGCGTCAGCCGAGCCACAGCGTCTTCCAGCTCCAACGGGCGTTCGATGACCGCGTTCATTGGATGCTGCCCGCCAGCTCGAAGATGGGCGCGTACATCAACAGCACCACGACACCAATGACCAGACCGATCGCAATCATCAACAGCGGCTCGAACAGTCGAATGAACCAGTCGATCGCCTGCGCAATGTCTTCCTCGTGGAAGCTCGCCGTCCGCTCGAGCAGTTCGCCCATCTGGCCTGTCCGCTCGGCCACGCGCAACAGGCGCAGCGAGACCGCGGTGGTGAGCCCGTGCGCCTCGAAGGCGGCAGAGATCGATTGGCCTTCGCCGATGTCTCGGCGCGCAGCAGCCAACGAGGCATGCAGCGTCACGGGCAACAGTCCCGTGACCATGTCCAGCGCAGTCAGGATGGGGATGCCCGCTTGCTGCAACATGCCCAGCGCGCGGTAGAAGCGCGCCAGTTGATACACCCGAACGGTCTCGCCGATGCGCGGGATGCGCTGGATCTGCCTGGCCATCACCAGACGCACCTGCGGGCGACCCGATGCATAGATCAGCACGGCGCAAAACAGCACCGCGCCGCCCAACAGTTCGAGCCAGTGACTGTTCGCGAACTGGCCCCACTGCAACAGCAATCGCGACATCAGGGGGATGCGATCGCCCAGGTCCTGAAACACCAGGCTGAACCGCGGCACCACGTACAACAGCAGGAACGCGATCACCAGCGAGCCCACGCCGAGGATCATGGCCGGGTAGATCGCCGCGCCGACAACCCGCTTGCGCAGCAGATCGGCCTGCGCCCGGTACACGATGAATCGTTCGATGGCCTCCGTCAGCGCGCCGGTCTTCTCGTTGGCGCGCACGCTGGCGACATACAGCGGCGGAAACATCGCGGGCTGCGCTTCGAGCGCCGCTGAAAACGACAAGCCCACCTTCAATTGGTCATGCAGCCGCATCAGCACTTGCTTCGTGTCACTGCGGCTTTCGCGATCGGCCAGTGTCTCGATCGCCTCGACCACGGACAGTCCGGCCCGCAGAAGAATCAGCAAGCTCTGATTGAACTGAAGAAGAGGGAAGTCGGGCGACTGACGCCAGGCACCCTGCTTCGCGCTCGCCGCCGCTTGGATTTCGACAACCGCATATCCCTGTGCCTCGGCCTGTCGTCGCGCGTCTGCCGGGTCACTGGCATCGAGCGTGATCGAGACGGCTTGCAGGCGACGGATCGCGCTGACGGCGTACTGCATGGGTTGCGCGTGCAGGAGATGGGCCCGCACTCACCAGTTGCCGACGTCAGCGTCCAGCCCTTCGCCCCCCGGGCGACCGTCACGGCCGGTCGAACTGATGTCGAAGTCGCCGTGCTCGCCAGGCGAGACATACAGATAGCGCTGGCCCCAAGGGTCCGGCGGCACGGCCTTCTCCAGGTACGGGCCATCCCACTTGCTCACACTCGCAGGCCGTGTCACCAGGGCCTGCAGCCCCTGCTCGGTGGTCGGGAAACGACCGACATCCAGCCGGTATTGCTGCAGGGCCTTCTCAAAGCCCACCAGCTGCGCGCGCGTGGTCTTGATCTCGGACTTGCCGATCTGAGAAAAGTACTTGGGCCCGACGTACGCGGCCAGCAGCCCGATGATGACCATGACGACCAGCAGTTCCAGCAGCGTGAATCCTCGATGCGGGCGGACGGGGACCATGGCGAAACTGACTCGGGCGTTGAACAGCCCCGCAGTGTGTGCAGCGAATATGACGTGCTGGTGAACCCCGGCCGTTCGCGGGCCTGCCCTGTGTCGTGTCCAGCGTGGCGGCACCTGCTCGTGAATGGTGTCTCGGCGGCGTGACGCACCGGTGTCAGGCGAACTGACCCAAAATGACCAACCAACGCTTCTCGACTGGTCATCTCCTTGACTGCAGGACAACGGTAAACAGAAGTAAAGCCGCTGTCCTACACCGCTTGCCTGTCACCGCATCCACACTCCGGTTCGTTGAAGACTCGTGTGAACTTTTCTCTACCTCCCATGAAAAAGACCCTTGCATTGCTCTTCGCCGTCGCGGCCCTCACGTCTGCCCATGCAGAAACCAGCGTTGGCGTGTCGATCGGCATCAACCAGCCCGGCGTCTACGGCCGCATCAACATCGGCGACGTGCCCCGGCCTGCCTTGGTCTACCCGCAGCCGGTCATCATTGCGCAGCCGGTCATTCCGTATGAGCGCCGACCGATCTACCTGTATGTGCCAGACCCGCACCAGAGAGACTGGCGTCGCTACTGCGGCCGCTACAACGCCTGCGGTCAACCGGTGTATTTCGTGCAGGACCGGTGGGTGCGTGAGCGCTACGAGCGGGAACACCCCGGCTGGGACAAAGGCCGCAAGCACGGCTGGGACAAGCACGGCAGAGACCATCGCGGCGGCCATGACCGGGGTCGCGGACGAGACCACGACGACGACCGCGGACACGGCCGAGGCAAGGGTCACGACCGCTGAGAAACCGGATCTCAGAGCGCATCGACTATCCTCAAGCGACTCTGCTGACCCCCAAGGCCTTGATCTTCAAGGCCTTTTTTCCGTGTCCGACACCCTGAACCTGCCCAACCCGCGCCATGCGGCGCGCCTGCCTGCCCACATCGGCAAAGCCCAGTTCGAACGCATCCGTCAGGCGGCCTTCCGGCTGCCGCAGGTCGTGAAGCCAGGCGACTACATCACCGAACGCAGCGCGGGCTTCGAGGAACACCTCGACAAGCTCGGCCTGGTGCTGCTGCAAAAGGCAGTGGCCGGGGCCCGGCCGAGCCGCTGGATCGCGCCCGAGCTGATGGACAGCGCACTGGCGCACCTCGACGCCGTGGGCAACGGCCCCGATGTGCGTGCGCTGATGCTGGAGCGCACCGCGGCGCTGGAAGCGATGGGGGTGGCGCGCGATGCCGGCGTGTGGACACGACTGATCAGCCACGCACTGACGCTCGCCGAGGCGGGCTGGAAAGTACCGGTGCTGTTCCGCGTGCCGGTCGATGCGACCGCCGTGTGGGCCTTCTACCGCGACGGCGACAAGGCCACCCTGCTGGCGGCACTCGGCGCGCCCCCGCCCTTCCCGCAGGCGGCTGAGCTGATCGCGCACCTCGACAGCCTGGTGGCACGCAGCCACGCGTTCAAGCCCAACCACCTCGAATCGCTGCTGCCGCGCCTGCAGTCCGAATGTGCGACGCCGCAGCCGCTGGCTGAGCTGAAAGCCGCGTTGATGCGCGCGCAGGACCGCTGGGAACACCGCGCCGCCGAACTGGACACGATCGAAGGCCTGAACAGCGAGCTGGCCTTCCAGGGCTACCCCGACACCTTCGAGAAAGCGCGCCGCCTGCAGCGCAGCGTCACGCTGTACGTCGGCCCACCGAACAGCGGCAAGACGCATGCGGCCTTCGAGCGGCTGGCGCAGGCCCACGATGGCGCCTATCTGGCGCCGCTGCGATTACTGGCGCTGGAAGGCCGCGACCGGCTGGTCGGCCGCGGCGTGCCGTGCTCGCTGCTAACCGGCGAAGAGAACGTGCCGGCCGATGGCGCGCGGGTGGTGTCGAGCACGATCGAGATGGTCGGCACCAACAAGCCGATCGACGTGGCGGTGATCGATGAGGCGCAGATGATTTTCGACCCGTCGCGCGGCTGGGCGTGGACCCAGGCCATCGTCGCAGTGCCGGCCAACGAAGTGATCATCATCTGCTCGGCCTATGCGGTGCCAGCCATCGAGAACCTGCTGGGCTTATGCGGCGAGCGCTGCACCGTGCGGCATTTCGACCGCAAACAGCATGTCGATTTGCTGCCTCAGCCCGTCCCGATCTCGGCGCTGAAGCTGGGCGATGCGGTGGTGGCGTTCAGCCGCCGCGACGTGCTGACGCTGCGCGACCAGATCGCTGCCAATGGTCATCCGGTGTCGGTGATCTACGGTGCGCTGCCGCCCGAAGTGCGACGCCGCGAGGCCGAGCGTTTCGCCACCGGCGAGTCGCACATTCTCGTGGCCACCGACGCGATCGGCATGGGGCTGAACCTGCCGATCCGCCGCGTGCTGTTCAGCACCATGACCAAGTTCGATGGCACGGCTGACCGGGCACTGAATGAATCGGAAGTGCACCAGATTGCCGGCCGTGCCGGGCGCTTCGGCATCCACGAGGAAGGCTTCGTCGGCGTACTGAAGGACGCCGAGCCACAGGCCGCACGGATGCTGAAGGAGCTGCTGCCGAAGACCCCGCGCGCGCCGCGCGACTTCAAGGCACCAGTGGCGCCGAACGGCTGGCACGTCGACACCATCTCGTCGCGCCTGCACAAGACCCAACTGCGCGAGGTGCTGGGCGTCTTCGTCGAACAGCTGAAGCTCGACGACGCCCACTTCGCGGTGGCCGAGCTCGACCAGATGCTCGACCTGGCCGAACAGCTCGACCGCTGTGCACCCGGCCTGACGCTGAAAGAGCGCTTCACCTACGCACAGGCCCCGGTCGACACCCGCACCGACACCCAGGTGCAGGAGTTCCTGGACTGGACCAGCAGCCACGCGCTGACCGGCCGGGCTGGCACCCCGTGGTTCCTGAAAGACGTCGACGGCCACAGCCGCCTCGACCGGATGGAACAAGCGCTGCGCGCCGTCACGCTGTGGCTGTGGCTGGATCTGCGCTTTCCTGGCGTCTACGGCCACCTCGACGCGGTGCTCGAACTGCGGCGCCAGCTCAACGACGGCATCGAGCGGCAGCTCAAGGGCAAGCGGCCGCTGGCGCAGGTGCGGCAAAGGGCACGGCGATAGGCATCCTTCAAGCAGCGATTCGGCGCTAAATGGCCCCGATAGCGTATTGCCTGCCATGCCCTCTTCAGTGTCGGAGAAATTTACATATCCGTGGATCTGCGTTCGAAAAACCCAATGAATTCAGTGAGTTAGTACGTTGGAACATCAATTGCTTAGTAGTACTTATTAATAGCTTTCCGAATTCGGAGCACCTCGTGAACCCATCCAGAATGCTTTCAGCTGCGGCCATGGTTCTTGCGACCTTGGTTTCGACCAGCGCGTTTGCGGCCCCTGTCTCATGCGGCCCCTGTCTCATGCGGCGACGGTGCGGGCGTAGGACTTCGCGTGACGACGGTTGATCCGGCCTTGGTCGGCGGCTTTTGTTACACATCCGAAGGCAATTTCAATTCGAATGACTACAACACGATCTTCGGTGCTGGGTTCGGTGCGGTAGAGATCGATAAAGACCAGGCCCAAAACCCTGGTGGCAACCCCTACGAAGCATGGCTGACCGGCTACAGCTCTGCCACGTCAGGCAACTGGACGGTTGCAGAAGACGCCTGGAACAAGTACCAGCGCCTGTTTCTCGGGTTCCACTTCGGCGAACGTAAACCTGGGCTCGCTGCAGCAAACCCAGACACCTTCATCATTGAGCTGGCACGCAGCGACAATGCGGGATCGTGGTCACTGAGTGGACCGACTGGCGTGTTGTTGAACGATCTCTCGCACATCGATCTGATTGGCGCGGGCCTGTGCACCGCAAACCCGAAGGTTTGCGACGGCGGTGGTGGGGGCGGCGGCGGTGGAGGTGGCGGCTCAGTGCCGGAACCTGGATCGCTGGCCCTCGCCGGCTTGGCATTGGCCGCGGCTTACGGCGTTCGTCGTCGGCAGCGTAGCTAATCCCTCCCCCCGCCATGGAAAAGACCCGCCGAGGCGGGTCTTTTTCATGGGAAGCGAATGATGGCTGCTATCGAGTGACCTGCTTCGTCACGATGCTGCTGTTGCCCGCAGCATCCCTGGCCTCGGCCCGCAAGGTGTACGTGCCCGCCTTTTCCTTGCGTGTGTTCCACGCGTAAGACAAGGAGCCGCCCACACCGCTGGCCTTGAGCACGCCGTTGATGTACAGCGACTGCCTGATGCCCGCCGCACCTGAATTGTCGGTGGCGCTCAGGCTGACCTGCACCGTGCCCGAGACGGTGCCGCCCTTCGGATTCATGATGGCCACGCTGGGCGGTGACACGTCGGCAACCACGCTGTTGGCCACATTCACTGTCACCGCACTGGATGCACGGCTGTTGCCTGCAGCGTCATAGGCGGTCGCCATCAGCGTGGCATTGCCATTGGCAACGCTGGCGCTGTTCCAGGCGAACTGGAACGGCGCAGAGGTATCGGTCGCCACCAAGCCGTTGTTGGCGCGCAGTTCGACGCGTGTGATCCCCACGTTGTCGGTCGCCGAGGCATCGACATTGACCACCCCACTGACCGTGCTGCCCCCACCGGGTGAGGTGATCGAAGCGTTGGGCGCCACGGTGTCGGTTGGGGTGGCCACGCGGGCGGCGTTGACCGCCGCAGCGGCGTCGATACGGCCATGCCCATACACCGGGTCACGTCCTGGCACGCCGAGATCGACGGCGCTCGCGTACAGCAGGCTCTCGACCTGAGACGCGGTCAAGGCCGAGTTGGCCGACATCATCAGCGCGACCACACCTGCCGTCACCGGGCTGGCGATCGAGGTCCCCCACCACTGCTCGTAGCCGCCATTGCGGGCCGTGGTCCAGATGTTGATGCCGGGCGCAGAGACGGCGACAAACTGGCCGAAGCTCGACCAGCTGGTTTTCACGTCACTGGAGTCGGTGGCCGACACCGGGATCATCGTGGTGCTGAACGGCAGGCCTTCGTCGATGCCGTTGTTGCCTGCGCACACCACCACCAGACCGCCCTTGTTCTTCATGTACTGCGCCGCGCTCTGCACGGCAGCACTGCCCGCCACCCCCACATAGCTGATGTTGGCCACCCGCGCGCCGCGATCTGCGGCCCAGGTGATGCCCTGAGCGACGGTACTCCAGTAGGCGTAAGCGTTCGCGTCGGCAATGCGGATCGGCATGATCTTGGCTGCGCCTGCCACACCAGCCACACCGACGCTGTTGTTGCTGGCCGCGGCGGCCGAACCTGCGACCGCCGTGCCGTGGCCGTGCACGTCGCTGGTATCGCTGTTGTTGTTGTAGACATTCCAGCCCGGCACCAAGCTGGCTGCCAAATCGGGGTGGGTGGCCGACACACCGGTGTCGAGAATGGCAATGGTGACGCCGCCGCCGCGTGTGGTGTCCCAGGCAGTGGGCGCGTTGATCTTGGTGCTGTACCACTGGCTGCCCAGGTACGGGTCATTGGGCACAAACGCCGCCGAGACGCGCCGGTCAAGCTCTGCGAACTTGAGTTTGGGGTGGTGCTTCAACAAAGCCTGCACCGCCTTTTCCGAGGCGTTGGGCGGCAGATCGACGATGTGCAAATCGCTTTGGCCAACCCGCCGCGCCTTGCCGCCGTGAGGGCGCAACACACCTTCGAGATCAGCCGCGCTCAGTCCTGCGCGGGGCAGCACCAGCAATCGCCCTTTGGCAAATTCTTCAGCACCCGCGGCTGGAGCGACCGCGCTGGGCGGTGCCGCAACCACGGCCATCGATGCGCACGCCAGAGCCATTCCGACAACCAACGCGGTCAGCTGGAATGGGTGGGCAATCTGGAACGGCGCACGAACGCCAACAGGAACCAAATGAAGCGGGGTGTCGGTCACGGGCTTCGTCCTCTAATCTCTCTTTGATATTTTTCACGGCGCATGTGTCACGTCGCCGTTCCGCTGACGGGTGCGTCTTCCATGGACGTTCCCCACCATTACCGCTTCCTTTCGGTCGGAAGCGCTGCCGACCTGAGGCCCACCTGGTAACAAGAGGTACGCCTCTCTCCGAAGAAAAGTGGCAGGCACAGTGCGCCGTCAGCGGCCGCTGACGACCTCAGCCATAGGACGGAACCGGAGGTGCTGCCGTCGGTTGATGCACAACCGACAATGCTTCGATGAAGCCACCCGCCAGATTGCAACCCCTGATCGATGAAGGCCTGATCGACACCGTCGTGCGGCAGCTGATGAGCGGCAAGGAAGCGATGGTGTTCGTCGTGCGCTGCGGTGACGACACGCGCTGTGCCAAGGTCTACAAGGAAGCCACGCAGCGCAGCTTCCGGCAGGCGGTCGATTACACCGAGAACCGCAAGGTCAAGAACTCGCGCCAGGCTCGCGCGATGGCCAAGGGCAGCCGCTACGGCCGCGAATCACAGGAAGCCGCCTGGCAAAGCGCCGAGGTCGATGCGCTGTACCGGCTGGCCGGCGCCGGTGTGCGGGTGCCCAAGCCCCACAACTTCCACGACGGCGTGCTGCTGATGGAGCTGGTGACCGATGCCGAGGGCGACGCCGCGCCGCGGCTGAACGATGTGGTGTTCACGCCCGAAGAGGCGCGGGCCCACCACGCCAGCCTGCTGGTCGAGGTGATGCGGATGCTGTGTGCCGGCGTCGTGCACGGCGACTTGTCGGAATTCAACATCCTGCTGGCGGCCGACGGGCCGGTGATCATCGACCTGCCGCAGGCGATCGATGCCGCAGGCAACAACCACGCGCCGCGCATGCTGCTGCGCGATGTGGCCAACCTGCGCAACTTCTTCGGCCGCTTTGCGCCGGAGCTGCTGAGCACCCAGTACGGCCCCGAGATCTGGGCGCTGTACGAACGCGGCGTGTTGACGCCGGAAAGCACCCTCACCGGCCGCTACGAGCCACAGCTGGGGGCGGTTGACCTCAGCAGTGTGATGCGCGAGATCGATGACGCCCGAGATGAAGAGGCCGCACGCCGATTGCGCATGGCCGCGGCGCCCTGACCTGGCCGGCGCCGATCAGATTCATCCGCGCGCACCGGCCAAGTAAGCGGCTGTCAACTCGTCGCGCGGGGATTCAAACAGGCGCTGCGACTGGCCGAATTCGATCAGTTGGCCCACGCGCTCGGTCATCCAGAAAAACGCGGCGTAGTTCGCAATGCGACGCGCCTGGGCCAGGTTGTGCGTGACGATGACCACGGTGTAGCTGCCGCGCAGCCGCACAATCAGATCTTCGACCACACCCGAAGACAGCGGGTCGAGCGCAGAGCAGGGCTCGTCCATCAGCAGCACCTCGGGGCGCAAGACCAGCGCACGGGCAATGCACAAGCGCTGTTGCTGCCCCCCCGACAGGCCGAGCGCTGGCGCGTCGAGCCGGTCGCGCACCTCCGACCACAGCCCCACGTCGGTGAGTGCGCATTCGATGCGGTGAGCCAGCTCGTCGGGCCGACGCACGCCTTGCTCGCGCAGCGGCAGTTCGAGGTTGCGGCGTATCGACAGCGGAAACGGATTGGGCTTCTGAAAGATCATCCCAACCCGTTGACGCAGCGCACGCACGTCGCAGCCCGCAGCGTAGACGTTGTGCTCGCCCAGTTGCACGCTGCCGCGCACGCGGGTGCCGGGAACCAAGTCGCTCAAGCGATTCAATGCCAGCAACAGCGAGGTCTTGCCACAGCCCGACGGTCCGATCAGTGCGGTGATGCAGCCCTTGTAGATGTCGAGCGACACACCGCTGAGTACCGTTTGTCCGTGGTAAGCCACCGCCAGTTCACGCACGCGCAACAGCGGCACGGGGGTGCAGCACGGCGCCCCCGGCTCGATCTCGCCCAAGGTGTACGCGAGCGCCGTCGGGTTCGGCATCATGCGCGTGCCAACTGCCGCGACCAACGTTCGCCGAGCGCGGTGGCGAGCAGGTTGATGCTGACGATCAGCACCACCAGCACACCAGCAGCCGCGTAAGCAGCGCGGTCACCGCCCGCGACATTCATCGACAGGTCGTAGATATGCACCGCCAGCGAGCGGCCGGAATCGAACAACGAGCCGGGCATGCGATCCACGTAGCCGCTGGTGAATATCAGCGCTGCTGTCTCGGCGGTCGCGCGTCCGACACCCAGCATGGTGCCTGCGGCGATGGCGGGTGCCGCCGCCGGCAGCAGCACATGCACGACGAGGCTGGTGCGCGACATACCGAGTGCCGCACCGCCACGCCGCCAGTCGTTCGGCAAGGCAGCCAGCCCGGCTTCGGTGGTTCGTATCAGCAGCGGCAGCGCCATGCACGCGAGTGTGAGTCCGCCCGAGAGTATCGAAAAACCCAGCCCGAGAAAAACGCCGAAGAACGCGCTGCCGAAGAGGCCGAAGACGATCGAAGGCACGCCAGCCAGCGCGTCGAGTGCCAGCCGCACGCGACCTGCCTGCACGCCAGAAAACTCGACCAGCCACACGGCCGTCGCCACACCCAGCGGCAGGGCAACGGCGAGCGCCACCGCCAAAATGGCCAGCGTGGCCACGAGTATCGGCGCGATGCCGCCGCTGCGCCCCGCGTTGGCGGGTTCGTCGAGCAGGTAGCTCGCCGACCACATATCCACGCCCTGGCGGACGATGTCATACAACACCCAGGCCAGCGTCAGCATCACCAAGGCCGCCACACTGAACATGACCACACCGAACAGCGTGTCGCGAGCACTGTGCCGGTCGCGTTCAAGTCGCATGTGACCCCCTGCGCTCAATGCGCTGAGCAGCGGCCGTCAAGCCCAGTACCAGCAACGCCAGCGCCAGACCAGAGGCAAACAGCGCGGCGCGGTGGTCACCCATCGCGTACGCCATTTCGAGCGCGATGTTGGCCGTCAGCACGCGCACCGGGTCAAACAGGTTCGTCGGCGTCTGAACCACATTGCCGGCCACCATCAGCACCGCCATCGTCTCACCGGCGGCACGCGCCGCCGCCAGCACCGCCCCGGCAGCGATACCCGCCCGCGCTGCGGGCAGAACGACACGCCAGACCGCACCGCAGCGCGACATGCCGAGCGCAGCCGCCCCTTGCAGCCACGGCAGCGGCACGGCGGCCAACGCGCTCGAACTGGTGAGTGCCACCGTGGGCAGAATCATCAGCGCCAGCACCAGGGTGGCGGCCAGCAGACTGACGCCCGGGGGCTGCCACGCGGCGATCAGCGGCACCAGTACCGTCAGGCCCCACAGCCCGTACACCACCGAGGGTATGCCTGCGAGCAAGCCCACGCCGATGCGCAGTGTCATGGCCACCGAGGGCGGTGCCAGAAATCGCTCGTAGACAGCGACCGCCAAGCCCAGGGGCAGCGCCAGCACCATGGCTCCGAGCGTCGCCGCCAGCGTGGCCCAAACCATCGGCATGACGCCGTAGCGGTGCTCAAGCGGAAACCAGCCGTCATCGCTCCAGAAACGGGTTGCATTGCCGCCGTCCAGCACGGGCGCGGCCTCGACCACCAAAAAACCCAACACCAGCGCAAGCAGCAGCACCGAACCGGCCGCCAGCGTGCCGAGCAGCCGCCGCACCGAGCGATCCAGATCGGAGTGCACCGTCCAGACGCCTCAGGTGGGCGCCAGCGTGACGAAGGCCTGCGCTTCGACGAGGTCGTGCACCGCGGGCGACCGGGCGTAGTCGATGAAACGCTGTGCCAGCGGCGCAAGCTCGCCGCGCGTGACCAGGTTCAGCGGCCTCGACAGCGGGAAGCGGCCACGGCGCACCTCGTCCACCGTGGCGGCCACGCCCGACATCGGCAGCAGTCGGATCGGTGTGCCCAGCGCCACCTCGGATGCGGCCGCGCCGATCGACACGTAGCCCACCGCGCCGGGGTTGGCAGAGACGGTCTTGATGCCTTGCTGGTTGTCGCCGATCACTGCCTGCGCCCGGATGTCGCTGTTTTTCAGCTTGAAATGGGCCAGGAACAACTCGAGCGTAGAGCGTCCCTCGGCCTTGTTCACCACACTGACCTTCAACGCCGGGCCACCGACCTCGCGCCACTGCGTGGTTGCGCCGGTGTAGAGCGCGCGCACCTGCGCGTCGCTGAGCGTGACGACCGGATTGCTGCGGTGCACGATCAGGCCGATGCCGTCCAGCGCGATGCTGTGGGCGACAAGATCGGCCTCATCGGGCTTGAGCGCCCGCGAGACCAGTCCGATCTGCGCGATGCCCGATCGGGCATCAGCGATGCCACGCGACGAGCCGCCCGTCTGCACGTCGATGCGCACGCCGGGGTTGAGCTTTTCAAAGCGCTTGGCGATCTCCAGCACCAGCGGTGCCACAGTGCTGGAGCCTGTCAACGTCAGGCGCTCGCTGGCCCGCACTGACAGCGCAGGCAGCGTTGACAACAGCCATGCGCCCGCAGTGATCAACCAGCGGCGGCGTGGCATGAGTTTGGGCAGGCTCATCGACACAAGCGCCACCTGTGATGCGCGACGGGCTTTCGGCAGGGCGGGGAACCAATCGTCCATGAGGCTGCAGTGAGTGGTGGTCTGGTCGGTCTGCGTGGCGCACCGAGTTCTTACAAAACAGGGCATGGCCGTGGCATCTTGACCACGGCGAGGATGCCGACAACCTGTATCAGAATCCACCGGCATCGAAGCTTGGAGTGTGGCCATGCCGCACTGACCCAGCATCCAGAGAACCATCGGAAAGGGCCGAACCATGAAGTTGTTCCCAGCAGCCACCACGCTGGCGGCGCTTGCCGTGGCGCTGATCCCAGCGCATGCGCAGACCTCCGTCGCCGAAGCGCAGGTCAACGCCCTCGAAGGCCTGTTCGGCCAGCACGAGGGCTTGCGACGCGCCCATGCCAGAGGCCTCTGCGCCAGTGGTTACTTCATCGGCAACACCGTGGGTCGTGCGCTGTCGAGCGCGTCGGTGTTCAGTGGCGACAAGATCCCGGTGATCGCCCGCTTCTCGGTCGGGGGGGGCCATCCGAAGATCAGCGACAAGAGCAGGACGGTGCGCGGACTGGCCTTGCAATTCAGCCTGCCCAAGGGCGAGCAGTGGCTGACGGCGAACATTTCAGCGCCGGTGTATTTCATCAGCAAGCCCGCACAGTTCGCACCGTTCATGGCGGCACGCTTGCCCGATCCGGCCACCGGCAAGCCTGATCTGGTCAACTTGAAGCTGTTCTCCGAGCTGAATCCAGAGACGCTGCGACAAGGTGCCTACCTTGCCAAGGCGCCGGTGCCCGCCAGCTACGCCGCGGCGAACTACTGGAGCGCCAACGCGTTCGAGTTCATCAGCGCGAAGGGACAGCGCCAGTTCGTGCGCTGGCAGTTTGTGCCGGAAGGCGGACCACTCGGGCTGACCGACGAGCAGCTCAAGTCGCTGCCGAATGAGTTCCTGGCCGATGAGCTGCGCGCGCGCGTCGCCAAGGCCCCGGTGGTGTTTGATTACAAGGTGCAGCTGGCCGAGGCAGGCGATGCGGTGACCGATCCGACCCTGGCCTGGCCCGATGCCCGTGTCGTGGTGCCGGCGGGCAAGCTCTACATCGACAAGGTCGAAGCGGCTGAGGGGGGCGCCTGCGACAAGCTCACGTTCAACCCCTTGGTGCTGCCCAAGGGCATCAAGCCATCGGCCGATCCGGTGCTGCTGGCACGCCCAGCGCCCTACGGCGTCTCGCTCGGCCGACGACTGGGCGAGGCGGCAAAGTAAGCCGTCGGTTGGTCGACGATGTTCGCTGCGGCAATTCAGCGGAATGTGTCAATCACCCTTGAAGCAGGGCAATCACGTTGTTTTTTGAACCATCTCGCCACGCCGTGGCGGCCAGCATGCGAGTCTGTTGGATGAACCTGAACGCATCACGCCAGACGTGCGCCCTCCCCTGGCCGCGTCGGCCCTGAGGACCCCACCCCATGTCGACGTTTGGAGGCACACTGCCCGATGACCGCGCGCGCCACATCGCCCATCCGGTGGTGCTGAAAGGCGTGACCCGCACCTACCGGCTCGATGCGGTGGACGTGCCGGCACTGATCGACATCAACCTCGTCATCTTGCCGAATCGCTTCACCGTCATCTCGGGGCCGTCGGGCAGCGGCAAGACGACCTTGCTGAACCTGATCGGCTGCATCGACCGTGCAGACCAGGGCTCGATCATGGTCGGCGGCAGGCCCGTGCAGACGATGGACGATGACACGCTGTCCGACTTCCGCGCCCGCCAGCTCGGCTTTGTTTTCCAGAACTTCAACCTGCTGCAGGTCCTCACCGCCTACGAGAACGTCGAGTACCCGCTGGTGCTGACTGGCGTGCCGGCAGACAAGCGCCGAGCCCGCGTCACCGCGCTGCTCGAAGCCGTCGGGCTGGCCGACCGTGCCAACAACCGACCAGGACAGCTGTCGGGGGGACAGCGGCAACGGGTGGCGATCGCCCGGGCGCTGGCGCTGCGGCCGCAACTGGTGCTGGCCGACGAACCCACTGCCAACCTGGACAGCAAGACGGGCAGCGAGATCATCGCGCTGATGCGCGAGATGCAGCAACGCCACAAGGTGTCGTTCATTTTCTCGTCGCACGACCCGAAGGTGCTGGAAGCCGCCGACGACGCGGTGCACATCCACGACGGTCGCATCACGTCGATCGAGCGGCGGCTGGCCATGGCAGAGTCACGCACATGAACACACGTTTGCTCCCTCGGCGGCAGCTGCTGCACCTGCCAATGGCCGTGGCCGCGCTGTGCGCAGGCGTGGGCCAGATGCCTTCGGCGCATGCCGCGGTTGACGCACAAGCCCTCCTTGCCGCCAGCGACGCGGTGCGCAATCCCTCGCGGTCTTTTGCCGTCACGGTGAATCTGATCGAGTACCGCAGCGCCAAGCAGACCGACAACAACACGCTGTCGGTGTACTCCAAGGCCGATCCCAACAGTGGGCAGTACCGAAGCCTGATCCGTTTCGCCGCACCCGTGCGCGATGTCAACAAGCTCATGCTGAAGAACGGCAACGACTTGTGGTTCTTCGACCCGGCCAGTCAGGCCAGCATCCGGCTGTCTCCTCAGCAACGGCTGCTGGGACAGGCCTCCAATGGCGACGTGGTCACGGTCAACATGGCCAAGGACTATGCGGCCGAGTCGGGTGGCGAGGAAGACACCGTGGACGGTGAACGCGTGCCGCGCCGTTGCCACAAGCTGCTCTTGGCCGCCGCGTCGCCTGATGTGACCTACCACCGCGTCGAGATGTGGGTCGAAACCGGAACGGCACGGCCCGTCAAGGCGCGCTTCTTCGCCGAGAGCGGCCACTTGCTGAAGACCGCCTACTACCGCAAGTTCCAGTCGCAGCTGGGTCGCGAGCGGCCCACTGAAGTCGTCATCATCGATGGGCTCGACCCCGCGTGGGTGACCGTCATGCGTTACAGCGATTACGCTTGGCGTGATGTGCCAGAAGCCTGGCTGCAACGCGACTACTTACCGCGCTTCAAACCGGAGTGACCATGCGCCGCCACATTGCCTTGTCCACCTTGCTGATGTGCAGCGCGTTGTTGGCGCCCACCGCCCGTGCCGCCGAAGCCCTCGACGCGCTGCCCAGCGACCTGGATGCCCTCTCGCTCGCAGACAATGCGCCCACCGAGCCTCAGGCCGTGGCACGCCCGTGGCGCTTGTTCGTCGAGGGCAGCCTGCGGCGCACCTCGATCGACGATCCCGATTCGCGCTACGAGTCCAACCGCGCCTCGATCGATGGGCGCATCGACGCCACACTGGCGCCTGGCATCCGAGGCGTGTTCTCGAACCGATTGGATCTGCGCCACAGCAATCGCCGAGGGGTCGAAGGCGACGTCAACACGGTGCGAGAGGCCTACCTGAGCTGGGCGCCGACCGACCACCAGGTCTTCGACCTCGGTCGAGTCAATGTGCGGCACGGCGCGGCCTACGGCTACAACCCGACCGACTGGTTCAAGGAAGGCGCCGTGCGGTCCATCGTCTCGCTGGACCCTGCCGTGCTGCGCGAGAACCGCCAGGGCACCGTCGTGCTGCAGGGCCAGCACCTCTGGAGCGGTGGATCGCTGAAAGCGGCCTACTCGCCGAATCTCGGCGACCGGCCCAACCCGGGCACGTTCTCACTGAACGTGGGCGCCACAAACCCGCACCACCGCTGGCTGCTGGCGGGCAGCACCAAGATCAGCGACAAGCTGAACGCCGAGCTGCTGCTCTACGGCGGCCAGAGCACCCGCGAGCAACTCGGGCTGAACCTGTCAGGCCTGGTCGGCGACGCCACTGTGCTGTTTGGCGAATTCAGCATCGGCAAAGGGCCGTCGCTGATCGCGCAATCGCAGAATCTCAACGCCAACTCACGCTACCGCAGTCGCGCCGCCGTGGGGCTGACCTACACCACCGAGTTCAACCTCAGCCTGACCGCCGAGGCCGAATACAACGAGGCCGGTCCCACCCGCCGCCAATGGCGCGCGCTGCCGGGGGTCACGCCACTGGGCCAGCTGGGCTTCCTCGAGACCAGCCAGGCGCTACAGGACCTGCCGGCCCGCAGCGCCGGCTTCGTTTACGCCACCTGGAAAGACGCGCTGGTGCGCCGCCTCGATCTCTCGGCCTTTGTGCGCCGCGAGAACGAAACCCGCAGCCGCGTGCAGTGGCTGGAAGCGCGCTACCACTGGGATCGGGTCGATCTGGTCGCGCAATGGCAGCAGTTCTCCGGCTCACGGCAATCGATTTTCGGCAGCGTTCCGCAAAGCCGCACCATCGAGCTGGCCGTGCGGTTCTACCTGTGAGGGTCAGCCGGCGCGAGATTGATCAGCGCCGCGCGCCGTGCCCGCGAGACACGCCGCAGTGATGTCGGCCGCGATGGACAGCGACTCCGCCAGCCCACGGCTGGCTCAAGAGGCACGCCTGCTGGTGGCACTGCTGCGCAGTTCCCGCCTGTTCCTGCTGTTCGGCGAGCCTGGATCGGACAAGTCCGCCTTCCTGCAATCCTCCTTGCTGCCCTTGCTGCAACGGCGCGCCGAAGACCAACAGCCGCCCGCACCCGCCCGTGAGGCAGGGGTGGTGGTGCCGTTTCCCGACCGGCGTGCACGCGCAGGTTCAGCGCGCCGCAAGCGTGAGGTGGTGGTGCTGTTCGATGACTGGTCAGGTACGCCGTTGCCGGCCTTGCAGGCCCGTCTTCAGTTGGCGGCCACGCTGGCGGATCCGGTGTCGAACGGATCGGCGCCCTCCTTGACGGAGAGCCTCTGCGCACTGAGCGAGCGCCTCGACATACAGTTCGTCGTCATCCTTGATCGATTCGAGGAATTCCTGCGCCTGCCCGCGCAGCGTGAGGGCGTCACCGAATTCGCCGATGCCTTGGTCGAGGCGCTGAATGCAGCGCAGTTGCCGGCGAGCTTTCTCTTGTCGCTGGACGAAGACGCGCGCCCCGCCCTGGGCAGCTTGCGCCGTCGCGTTGCCGGCTTCGACGACTTTTCGTTGAAGCTGCCGGGCGTCGTCGCCAGCGTCAGGCCGCCACCGATGGCTGCTCCGGCCCTGGCTCCCGCGCCCCCCACGCCACCTGCGGCACCGCGCACAGCCGCCGAGTCGCCGCCCTCGACAGTCAAGATCAAGCGACCCACGCCCCTGCGTGCGCCCGTGAAGACGCAGGACGTGTATGCGCTGATCGAAGACAAGCTGATCCGCACCTCCAGCGACAACGATTGCGAGCCATTCCAGGGCAGTCAGCCCGGCGCTCTCCCGCCTGAACGGCTCACACGCCCACCGCCTCCGCCGTTGCGCAAGCGCAGAAGAGCCAAGAATTCGACCTGGCCCGAAGAATTCAAGGCCGAGCCCACCGCACAGCCCGCTGACCCACCGCGCCAGCGCCGGCGCCCGAAGCCCACGCTGCTCGGTCGTTGCAAGGCGCTGTTTTCCCGCTGGTGGCGACCCTGACGCCCAGTCGACAGACTCGCCGACCCGCTTGCGAGGAATGCGTCCAGATGCAAGCAAATGCGTCGGGTTCGCCACACAACTCACGAATCACGAGGGCCCGGTCGAAACCGGCCGTGCGAAACTTATTTGTCTATTCTTGAAGCGGTCTGGAACATGAATCCTGAGTCTCCCATCATCGCGGTCGTCGGCCTGGGTTACGTCGGCTTGCCCCTGGCGGTCGAGTTTGGCAAGCGGTTTCCGACCATTGGATTCGATCTGTCACAGCGCAAGGTCGATGCCTACCGGCGCTTTGAAGACCCGACGGGTGAGGTCTCGTCAGAGCAGCTTCGTGCGGCCACGCTGTTGAACTGCACCACCGACGGCGCCGCCTTGAAAGATGCCGATTTCATCGTCGTCGCCGTCCCGACGCCGATCGACGACGCCCGCCGTCCCGATTTCTTTCCCCTCGTCAGCAGTTCCGAGACGGTGGGTCGGCACCTGAAGCGAGGTGCGATCGTGGTCTATGAGTCCACGGTGTACCCCGGTGCTACTGAAGAGATCTGCGTGCCGGTGCTGGAAAAGTTCTCGGGCCTGAAGTGGAAGCAGGACTTCAACATCGGTTACTCGCCCGAACGTATCAACCCCGGTGACAAGCTGCGCACGCTGACCAAGATCGTCAAGCTGGTGTCGGGCGACACGCCCGAGACGCTGGCCGTGGTGCAGAAGCTGTACGGCGCCATCATCGACGCGGGCGTGTATCCGGCCAGCAGCATCCGCGTTGCCGAGGCGGCCAAGGTGATCGAGAACACCCAGCGCGACCTGAACATCGCATTGATGAACGAGCTCTCGCTGATCTTCAACCGCATGGGCATCGACACGCTGGAGGTGCTGGAAGCCGCCGGCACCAAGTGGAACTTCCTGCCGTTCAGGCCCGGCCTGGTCGGTGGCCACTGCATCGGCGTCGATCCCTACTATCTGACGCACAAGGCCGAGATGCTGGGCTACCAGCCGCAGGTCATCCTGGCGGGCCGTCGCATCAACGACAGCATGGGCAAGTACGTGGCCGAGCAGACGGTCAAGCGGATGATCGCGGCCGGCCAGCCGGTCCGAGACGCGAACATCATCGTGCTTGGCATGACCTTCAAGGAAGACTGCCCGGACCTGCGCAACAGCAAGGTCATCGACGTGATTCGCGAGTTGCAGTCCTATGGCGTCAAGGTCCATGTGCACGATCCACTGGCCGACAACGACGAGTGCCAGCACGAGTACGGCATCGGTCTGACCACATGGGACCAACTGCCCCAGGCCTCGGCCATCATCGCGGCCGTGGCGCACCAGCCGTACAAGCAGATGGGTGTGTCGAAGCTGCTTGAAAAGCTCAAACCCGGCGGCGTGTTCGCCGACGTGAAATCGGTCTACGACCCCGCTGCGGTGGCGCAGGCAGGCCACGAGTTGTGGAGGCTGTGACGACCTACCAGGCGTTGCAATCCGCGCTGCGGGCGGCGCCCAAGACCTGGCTGGTGACCGGCGTCGCTGGTTTCATCGGGTCGAACCTGCTGGAAGCCCTGCTGATGCTCGACCAGCGTGTGATCGGGCTGGACAACTTTGCCACCGGCCACCGACACAATCTCGACGAGGTGCAGGGTCTGGTTGGCGAAGCGCGGTGGGCGCAGTTCAAATTCATCGAAGGCGACATCCGGCAGTTGACCGACTGTCAGGCCGCCTGTGCCGGGGTTGATGTGGTGCTGCACCAGGCTGCGCTGGGCAGCGTGCCCCGCTCACTCGCCGATCCTGTGACCACCAACGCGGTCAACGTCGACGGCTTTCTGAACATGCTCGTCGCTGCACGCGACGCCAAGGTTCAGCGCTTCGTGTACGCGGCCAGCAGTTCGACCTACGGCGACCATCCGGCGCTGCCCAAGGTCGAAGACCGCATCGGCGCGCCACTGTCACCGTACGCGGTGACCAAGCTGGTCAACGAGCTGTATGCCGATGTGTTTGCACGCGCCTACGGGGTGCAGAGCATCGGGCTGCGCTACTTCAATGTGTTCGGCCCGCGGCAGGACCCGAATGGCGCCTACGCCGCGGTGATCCCGAAATGGATAGACGCGCTGATCGGCGGCCGACCTGTGCAGATCAATGGTGACGGCCACACCAGCCGCGATTTCTGCTTTGTCGCCAATGCGGTGCAGGCCAATCTGCTGGCGGCCTGCACGCCACGTGATGACGCCGTCAACGAGGTCTACAACGTGGCGGTCGGCGACCGCACCAGCCTGAACGAGTTGTTCGCGCTGCTGCGTCAGCACCTGCTGCCGACCTTTCCGCAGTTGCACGACGTGCAGCCAGTGCATGCCGACTTTCGCCCTGGCGACGTGATGCACTCCCAAGCCGACATCGGCAAGGCCACCGATCGACTGGGCTACCGGCCCAGTCACCGCATCGGTGACGGGCTGGCCGAGGCCATGCGCTGGTACATCGCGCCATCGCAGCGGGTGGGCGGTGTGCCAACCTCCCGCGACTGACGCGAGCCTCCATCGGCGGCCGGTCAAGCCGCGCGGCGATCGTTCTTCGGTGCAGCGCTGAGCTCGACCGACAGGATCGCCAGCAGCAGCAGTAGCAAGGCAACACGTGGCATGTCCATCACGCTGCTGATGAGGCCGATGCACAAGCCCCCGCACAGTGACGCGACCAGAAACGGCGCGATCGGAGGCGCCACCCTGTCGCGCCGCATGATCGCTGCGACCATCGACCACAAGGCCCACGCCATGCAGACGGCGAACGCCATCACCGCGAACAGCCCGCGCTCGATCAGCAGTTCAAGCCACAGGTTGTCGATGTGCCAGGGAACGTAGTAGCCCTGCGCCGATGGGAACCAACGGGCCATGCCTTGGGCGAAATCACCGTTGGCGAGTTGTTCCACCCGGCTGAGACCGGCCAAACTCACCCGGCGTATGTCGATCTGCCGACCTGCATCGAAGATCGAGACTGAAAACACCCCCTGCCGTGGCGCCCAGACACTGCCCACGCTGAGCGGCGGGCCGCGCAAAACCAACGCGCCTTGCTGCCACTGCGAACCCGTCGGCGCCACTCGCAGCCAACCTGACTGACAGCGGCGGGGATAGAGCAGGTGCAGCTCACACAAGGAAACGTACACATCCGTCTCGACCGCAGCGCGCGTCTCGAACCTCACCACCCGCGGTCCGAGGGTCTTCAGGCTGACCCGCTGCGTCAAGGCGAACAGACCATCGATGTCCGAACGCGTCTTGGGCCCGAGCACCCGCACGAAAGCCGCCCCCTCAGTCGCCCCAGCGCTGACGAACTGCACATCGCCAGGAAATTCCCGGCCCGGCACCTCGCGCGCATACGTCGCGGGCAGCCGGCCGGCACCGATGCCGAACAACCAATCGGTCGAGCCATGCATCAGACCCAATCCGTTCTGCCAATGCTGGCGGCGGCTGTCCAGGTCCTGGTCGCTGGTGCCGATGCGCTCCTGCATGTACGAGCCCAACCCCAGCACGGCAGCCACCTCGATGGTCAGCGCCACGGACAAGGCGATGCCTGCCAGCGTGCGCCAGCGAATGCGCAAAGCAGGCCAGCGCTGCCAGCGCATCAAGATGACCAGCAACAGCAAGGAGCCGAGCACGGCTCCGTAGACGCCGCGCGAGAAGGTGGTCAGACACGCGTACGCGGTGAGCAGCGCCAGCAACGCCAGCAGGCCCCAGCGCAGCGGCGTGCGGGTGACCCACAGTGCCCAGACGACGAAGGGTGTGGCGAGCGCCAGGTAGGCATCGATGGCCGCCCCGCCGACATGCATCTCCCAGAACAACGCCGTCGTGCGATACCGGGACGAGAAGTCCCACAGGCCGGTGTAGGCCAGGCGCTCCCAGAGCACGGCAAGCGACACCACGGCCAGGCCTGCGACCATGCCCCAGCCGAAGTAGTGAAGCGCCTCCGATCCCCTGCGCGACAGCTCCCAGCGCAACAGCGGCCAAAGCAGTGCCGCAAACAGAACACTCTTGGCGCTGCGTAGCGCGTTGAGCGGGTCGGCATAGCCTTGGAAGAGGCTCAACGGAATGTCGCGAGCTGCCCACATGGGGTGGACGACCGCGACTGCGCTCGCCACGCCAAAAACAACCGCGGAGGCGGCAAACAAAACCTGGACAGGAGCCGGCTCGACTGCTGGGTCACGACGCCGAAAAACTTCGAAAGCCCGGTGGGAATACCCGCCACAAATGACCCCGAGGAGCAGCAAGTCGAACTCTTCAGTCACTGTCCAACCGGTCCATGGAGCGAAACTCATCCATGGCAAGGCAAAAGGAACCACGAAGAGCCACACCACAGGGCGCCACGCGACCAGTGCACACCAGACCAGCAAGGCGCAAAGCACCCCCCAGGGTGCGACAGGATGTCGCCATGCCAACGCGACTGCAACCGTGATTGAAACCAGTGCAACGGCGAGATGACCACAGCCCCTCAGCGCAGGCTGGTACCTGATGCGGTCAACCATGCGACGGCAAGGCGGTTGGGGGCTCCTGAAACATGCAATGGGCCGCCCGATGCAGCCTATCGGGCAGGGCCTTCGTCAGCAGCGCAGAGCAGCAGGGCCTCGAATCGTTCTGCCATGGCAGCCCACGCGAATCGTTCGACCGCCACTTGTCGACCGGCATGTCCGAGCTGTTCTCTGCGGACTGGATCGGCCAGCAGTTCGAGTACCGCATTGGCGAAGGCTTCGGCGCCATCCCGTATCAGGAGATTCTCACCATCGCTGGCACCCAAGCCACCGACACTGACCGAAGTGGCAACCACCGGGCGAGCCATCGCCCAAGCTTGTAGAAGCTTGTTCTTGATCCCCGCACCTGCAAGCAACGGGCACGCAAATACGTCAGCGGCAAGAACGAAGTCACGGATGTCAGCGACCGCTCCGGTGACGATCACCCGCTCCGATTCCAATTCGCGCAGGCGCAGCGCAGGGTTCCGCCCAACCAATGCAACGGTCGCGTCTGGGCGCGCGGCCCAGACGAGCGGCATGATCTCGCGGACCAGGAACAGGGCGGCCTGCTCATTGGGAGGGAACGCCATGCTGCCCTCGAACACGACACGGCCCGGCACCGCAGCCCGCTCGGCGGGGGCGTAGTAGGTCGTATCGACACCGTTGGCCACCACCGAAACCGGCACTCGGGGTGACACCCGACTGAAAGACGCCGCATCTTCATCGCCTACCACCACGCACCGTGACGCGCGCCGCATGCTTTCACGCTCAAATCGTCCGAATACGTGGGCGTACTTCCAGAGGCGAATTTTGTTGATCAGGCCCGGCGTGCTTCTTCGCGCCCGCTGGAATGTGAGCACCATGTCGTCGACCAGATCGGCCACCACGGGCACGCCAGCCCACGTTGTGGGCAACTGGGTAAACAGAACCGCGCCAGCGTCCCAGATCACGTCGTACTCGGACGGATTGATCTCGGTCGTCAGCAACTGCTCGACCACAGGACTGTGCACATAAAGCGCTGCAGGGCTCCAGCCCGTGAAGGGCCCGAGCCAGCCAGCGGACGGACGCGCAGGCGGTCGCGGAGCAGACCAGATGCGGCCGAACACCCCGGGCGGTGCACAGACCGATTGAGTTGCCTGTCGCAGACAAAGCAAGTCGATGGTGTGCCTGCTGGCAAGTTCCCGAGCGAGGTTCAGAACACGCAAAACCAGGCCATCAGCCGGCTCTGAAAGAACTCGATCGCACAGCAGCAATATCCTCATTGCGCGGAACGCCCGGAAATGTCGCCCAAGAATTTCAGCGTGGCCACTTCCACCTGAAGGCGAAGCGCGTGGCTGGAGAACGTGTGGTCAGCCCCTGGAAGATCGATTCTGCGGACCTCTGATCGCTGCCAGAGCGCCTTCCACTTCGGGTGCGATGCCGCGTAGCCAAGAAACTCTGCGCAGACCAGGTCTCTTCCACTCAGGATGTACAGCTGAGGACCCTTGAATGACACGGCACCCAGCGTCATGCGCTCGCGGTAGTCGGCGGGGGCATCTGCAACAGCGACGCTGCGGCCCGACTGCGATCGTGCGATGCGCCACAACTTGCCCGCGATCTCCCGCACGGAAGATGCAAAACGCACATGGCCCGACAACAACTTCTTCCAAAAAGCGGGATCTGCCAGACGCTTGACGTAGTAGTGCCTGATTTCCGTGCGGGCGTGAGTCGTTGGATGGCGGACCCACGGGTTCAACAGAATCAGTCCAGCCCAGGTGGGCACCGCGCTCGTACTCATCAGAGCAGCCGATGCGGCGTCACACAGACCCCAGACAACCACGCGGCGCACGCCGGGTGCGGCGCGCTGGAAAGCGGAGGTCGCCGCCGCGAGGTCGGGCCCGAGCGCCTCGAACCCCGGGAACTCGCCCTCGGAGTCACCCATGCCTCGGACATCGAAGCGCAAGGTTGGATATCCAGCGTCGGCCAGTCGGCGCGCCAGTAAAACGAATTGTCGATGGCTGCCGGCTCGGTACTGCGGGCCACCCACCGCAATCAGCACGCCCAGGTCGCTGACCATCCCGATCGGCATCGACAACACCCCGACCAGGCTGTCCTGGAGGCACTCAAACCTCAAGCCACTTTCGGTGCATTTCATGCGGGCAACGCGTCGCAGGTCGCTCGAACAAGCTCTGGCGCGACTTCAATTTCCTGTGCGCGCCAAAAGCTGGGGCCAGCCACCACTGATGCGCGAACTTCGGCGCTCGCGGGCAGGGCTGACAGCAAGCGTTGGCTTGTGGTCGCCAAACCGGCATCGGGTCGAGGCGACACCTCCAACCAAACGACACGCAACAAATGCTCGCTCAGCTGAAGCTCGGCCGCGGCCATGGGTAACGCCAGCGATGGCGACAGCAGGTAGCCTGCCACTTCGATCTTCTCGCCCGCTCGAAGCCCATCAAGCGGGTCTGCGCTGCGTGGGTCAGCCCCCGGCTCCTGCCCCAGCCAGGCTGAACCCGCTTTCAATCTCAGGAACTGCTGCAGTTGCTGCCGACCCGACACGACGGGTTGCCAGAGCACCAGCCCAACGCCTGGCTCAGGCCGTTGGCTCAAACTCATCGATGCGAGCAGCCCACCCAGACGCAAACCCCAAAGCCAGGGCTCAAAACCCGACTGCGAAAACAACCATCGCCGGGCGGCCTCGACATCTTCGAGCCATCCGTCCCAAGTCGCGTCAGAAAAATCACCCCCACTGTCGCCCGTTCCGCTGAGATCGATTTGCAGAACATGCCAGCCACGGGCAGCCAAGGCACGCGACTGCAATGCCGCTGCGCGCCGTGACTTGTTCATTTCCTCGGCAAAGGGGGGAACGTAAACAAGCGCACCAACGGCCGCCGCTGCAGGGGCATGATGCAAGCAAAAAATCTCGCGGGAGCCAACCGGCAAGTAGAACGGGACCGCTGGCTCTGGACGAGAAATCACTTGGCCGCTATCTGCTCAACAAAGGCCAGAAAACTACCAAAGGTGGAGAACACGTTGCCATCGATTTCATCGTCTGAGATTTCGACGCCGAAGCGTTCCTCGATGGCGGTGATCAACGACACCACGGCCATCGAGTCAAGCTCCGGAATCGCGCCCAACAAGGGCGTCGATGGAACGAAGCTATCGGCGCGGCCGTTGAGGCTCAGCACGTCATTGAGGATGGCTCGAAGTTCGTCAGATGCGTGCATTTAAGGTTCCTGAAACGATGACTTTCATTGTAGGCAGGGAGCAGCGGCGCGATGCGACTCTCCCCTCATGATCAACGCGGGGGGCGCAGACGAACGACGGGTCTGTGCAACTCACTGAAGGACGCGTGCACGTACGGAAATTCGGGCAGCCATGAAAGCTGGAGTGGCCCGATCAGCACGAAAACCGCACTCCCACACACCTCCGCGCCCAAACGTGCGTGAGAGGCCAGTGACGCTGAATTGAACGCCGAAATTCGGCTGAAGCTCCATTGAATCCCTTGGGCCGCCAATTCTGCGTCCACGTGGCTCCACAGTCGCGCCATCGCCCGTCCGATTCGGTACTTTGGCTCGACATAGACGTCGAAGTCCCAGACGCTGACCTTTTGCATTTGAAGAACAAAAGTACAGCGCAATTCATCTTCCTCGTAGCACCCGCTTTGCAACCAGATAAAGCCAGCGAATTCACCGCGCATGAGCAGTGCGGTGCAGGTCGCGCCAGCGTCAAAGCGCCGCGACATGATCGCCTGTGGGCGTGGCAGGTGTGCCACGAGCGGATCGTCACGCTCGATCCGGCGGATGGTGGCGGAGGCGTCCTGACGTACCGGGCTGGCCGAACGAGCCCCGATCGGCTGCGCCACCAGGTAGTACTTGACCAAGCGCAGTCGATGCCCGCTCGCCTTCTCGAGAACACGGCTGATGCCATACAGCGCGCCGTCGATCCAACCGAATTGCTTGAAAACCGAGCGAATACGCATGCGAGTCTGATTTGCTCTTGCAATCAACACTATGCCTCACTGCTCGCGCAAGAACAGTCGCCGATGCGTGCGAACTTCACTCCTCGGGCGTGCAGCGCTCACATTCGGAGGCGAACTGGCATCCCATAATCCGGCGACGCGACAAATTCGGCGAGCGCCTTTTTTGTTCTGGACTCAGCCCTTGAAATCATGATGCACGCCAGCCTCTTGCACGATCTTGTCTCGCTGTCTGCAGATCGCTTTGGTGAGGCTGCGGCGCTGACTCACGGCGACATCACACTCAGCTACAACGCGCTGCACGCAGCTGTTGCGGGCTTTGCAAGTGGTTTGCGTGGCATCGGCATTGCGCGCAGCGATCGCGTCGCCATTTACCTGGACAAACGGCTCGAAACGGTCATCGCCAGCTTCGGAGCGCCCGCAGCGGGTGCGGTGTTTGTTCCCGTGAATCCGCTGCTCAAGCCCGAACAGGTCGGCCACATCCTGCGCGATTGCAACGTGCGCGTGCTGGTCACCTCGCCGGAGCGGCTGCTTTTGCTCCAGAGCACGCTGCGTGAATGTCCCGACCTGCGCCACATCGTCGTCACCGGCAGCGAGTCGCACGCATCCGACACGCCGCTGCACACCTGGGACCGCTTTATGGCGAGTCCGTCGCGGGCTGGGCATGGCGTCATCGACACCGACATGGCAGCCATCCTGTACACCTCTGGCAGCACCGGCCGACCCAAGGGCGTGGTGCTGTCCCATCGAAACATGGTGGCTGGAGCCAAAAGCGTTGCCAGCTACTTGGGCAATCACGAGAAAGACACCCTGCTGGCTGCCCTGCCGCTCAGTTTTGATGCGGGCTTCAGCCAACTGACCACGGCCTTTCACACCGGTGCGCGCTGCGTCCTGCTGAATTACCTGATGCCGCGGGATGTACTGAACACCCTCGAAAAAGAACACGTGACCGGGCTGACCGCGGTACCGCCGCTGTGGATTCAACTGGCTCAGCTCGAGTGGCCCGGCAGCGTCACAGAGCACCTGCGCTACATCGCCAACACCGGCGGTCGCATGCCGCTGGAGACCTTGCAGCGCCTGCGCGGACACTTGCCGCGCACTCGGCCTTTCTTGATGTACGGGCTGACAGAAGCCTTCCGGGCCACCTACCTCCCACCAGAGGAGGTCGATCGCAGACCCGACAGCATCGGCAAGGCCATTCCCAACGCCGAGGTGCTGGTGCTGCGCGAAGACGGCAGCGAGTGCGCCCCCAACGAGCCCGGCGAGCTGGTGCAGCGCGGCGCCTTGGTGGGGCTGGGCTACTGGAACGATCCCGCCAAGACGGCCGAGCGCTACAAGCCCTTGCCTGCCGGCCTCGACGCACGCCCAACGGGCCTCGTGATCCCCGAGATCGCCGTCTTCTCAGGCGACACCGTACGCCGGGATGAAGATGGCTACTTGTATTTCGTGGGCCGGCGCGACGAAATGATCAAGACCTCAGGGTACCGCGTGAGCCCCAACGAGGTCGAGGAAGTGATCTACGCGACGCGCCTTGTGGGTGAAGTGGCGGCATTCGGCCTACCGCACCCCCGCCTCGGTGATGCGATCGTCATTGTGGTCACGCCCGAACCAGGCGCTCAGGTTGACATCGACGCGCTGAAGGCCGAATGCAAGGCCCGTTTCCCGTCGTACATGGTTCCCGCGCACATCGAGGTTCGCCCCGGCCCGCTGCCGCGCAATCCCAACGGCAAGATCGATCGCAAGCTGATCGCTGCCGATTTCCCTGGCCTGTTCGAGAACGCGCGATGAGCGATATCCCCCGAGCCGTCCCGGCGCATGCGCCCATGGACCAGTTCACCTGCCGCGGTGATGAATTGCTGGTGGGTGGCATGCCGCTGTCTCGCCTGGCCGAGCGCGTGGGCCAGACGCCCTTCTACGCCGTTGATCGCGCCCTGCTGAATGCCCGTGTGGCCAGCCTGCGGCAAGTGCTGCCAGAGCGCATGTCATTGCACTACGCCATCAAGGCGAACCCCATGCCAGCGCTTGTGCAGCACATGGTGGGTCTGGTGGACGGTCTGGACGTGGCCAGCGCCGGCGAGATGCAGGTCGCACTGAACGCCGGCATGCAGGCGCAAGACATCAGCTTCGCCGGCCCTGGCAAGCGCGACGCCGAACTCGCACAGGCGGTGGCCGCTGGCGTGTTGTTGAACGTTGAAAGCCCGCGCGAGGCGCGAGCGCTTGCCGGTATCAGCCAGCGCCTGGGCTTGCCTGCCCGCGTGGCCGTGCGCGTCAACCCCGACTTTGAGTTGAAGAGCTCGGGCATGAAGATGAGCGGCGGACCCAAGCAGTTCGGCATCGATGCCGAAGCCGTGCCCGAGCTGCTGCGCGAGCTGCCAGCGCTGGGCTTGGCCTTCGAAGGCTTTCATCTTTACGCTGGCTCGCAGAACCTGAAGGCAGCGTCCATCGTCGAGGCGCAGCAGAAGAGCTACGAACTGGCCTGCCGACTGGCCGACCAGGCTCCTGGCCCGGTGAAGGCGCTGAACCTGGGCGGCGGCTTCGGCATCCCCTACTTCCCTGGCGAGACGCGGCTGGACCTGGGCCCCATCGGCGACAACCTGGCCGGTATTGCGCAGGACGCCGCGCAACGCCTGCCACAGGCCGAGTTGATCATTGAACTGGGCCGTTATCTGGTGGGCGAGGCGGGCGTGTACGTCTGCCGCGTGGTGGACCGCAAGGTGTCGCGCGGGCATGTGTTTTTGGTCACCGATGGCGGCCTGCATCACCACCTGGCGGCATCAGGCAACTTCGGACAGGTGCTGCGCAAGAACTACCCCGTGGCCATCGGCAACCGCATGGGTCAGCCTCAAGGCGAGCCTGTCTCGGTGGTGGGCCCCCTGTGCACCCCGCTCGACCTGCTGGGCGACCGCATGCCGCTGCCCGATGCCCAGCCCGGCGACCTGATCGTCGTGTACCAGTCGGGTGCCTACGGCGCCACGGCCAGCCCGCAGAACTTCCTGGGCCATCCTGCTGTCGCTGAAGTGCTGGTCTGATGCGCCTCGACGTCGATCTGGCTGCACTGGCCTCGGGCACGCTCGCCGATGCCACACGTTTACAGCTGAACGCGCACGAAGGCCTCAGCGCGCAAAACGCTGACAAACTTGTGCTGGTCATCGGCCAGCCGCGCACGGGCGAGACAGTGCTCAGTGCGGCCGACCTGCTTCAGCGCCATGCGCGCATGGGGGCTGGCTTGGCTGAGGGCCTGCATGGTGCCTATGCCATCGCGGTGGTGGACGCGGCGAAGCGCCAGTTACTCCTGTTCAACGACCGCATGGCCGTTCACGGCTGGTGCCACGCCGGCAGCGGCGGCCGGCTGCGCGTGTCCGACCGCGCCGACACCCTGGCCGACGGGGCGGCCATCGACCCTCAGGCGATCTTCACCTACCTCTTCAACCACGTCATTCCGGCACCCGACACCATCTACTCGGGCGTGCGCCGCCTGCCGCCCGGGCATCGGCTGGTGGCGGATGCGCAAGGCACGCTGGTCGAGCCCCACTGGCAGCCCGTGTTCAGCGCCGTCGAGAAACCGGATTTCGATGCGCTGAAAGACGAGTTTCGCGGCCTGCTGCAGGGCGCCGTCGCGCGCGAGGCGCAGCGCTTCGGCAGCGGTGCGGTCGGCACCTTTTTGTCGGGCGGCACCGACAGCTCCACCGTCAGCGGCATGCTGCGCAAGGTCACTGACGGGACGGTGCACGCCTATTCCATCGGCTTCGACGCCGACGGCTACGACGAGATGGACTACGCCCGCCTGGCCGCGCGGCACTTCGGGCTGAACCACCACGAGCATTACCTGACGGCCGAAGAAGTGGCCACCGGCATGCCCCAGGTGGCCACCCATTACGACCAGCCCTTCGGCAACTCATCGGCCGTGGCGGCTTACCACTGTGCCCGAGTGGCGCGCGAGGACGGCCGCACGGCGCTGCTGGCCGGTGACGGCGGTGACGAACTCTTCGGCGGAAACGCCCGCTACGCCAAGCAACGGCTGTTCGGTCTGTACGAGCACATTCCCGCGCCACTGCGCAGCTTGGTGATGCAGCCCCTGCTGGACAACCGTGTCGCCGAGCGCCTGCCCGGCCTGAGCAAGGCTGCCAGCTATGTGCAGCAGGCGCGGGTGCCCATGCCGGACCGGCTGCACATGTACAACCTGCTGGCCCGCCTGGGCTTGGCCCAGGTGCTCACCCCCGCCTTTCTCGCCCAGGTGAACCCGGGCCACGACCAGCAAGCCCACCGCGCGGTGTACGCCCGCAGCGCCGGCGCGAGCCAGGTCAACCGCATGCTGGCCTACGACTGGAAATACACCCTGGCCGACAACGACCTGCCCAAGGTCATCGGCACCACCACGCTGGCCGGCATCGCCACCGCCTTTCCGCTGCTCGCCGACGAGGTGCTGGACTTTTCGCTGAAGCTGCCCGACGACTACAAGCTGAAGGGCCAGCAGTTGCGCTGGTTCTTCAAGGAAGCGCTGCGCGGCTTCTTGCCCGACGACATCCTGGCCAAGAAGAAGCAAGGCTTCGGGTTGCCTTTCGGCGTCTGGGCGCTGAAGCATCCGCAACTGGCCCGGCTGGCCGACGACGCACTGGGCAGCTTCGGCACCCGCGGCGTGGTGCAGCCGGCCTTCATGCACAAGCTGCGCACCGAGTTGCTGCCCGCACATCCGGGGTACTACGGCGAGCTGGTGTGGATCGTGGCGATGCTGGAGCTGTGGCTGCGAGAGCGCGCTCCGCAATGGCGGCAGGCTTGATGAAGGGCGAAGTGGTTGATTACGCCTTTGGAATTGCCGTGCCCGCAGTTCGTAGAGACTGACTGCCGAGGTTGGACGTAATCCGATGAGCCATATCGCCACCCGAAAGCAATTTGGTCGCAACTTGTCGAGCGGCTGGCTGCTGCTTGCGGCCGAGGTGGCGGTGGCGTTCTTCCTCACGCCTTTCATCATCCTGAAGCTGGGCGCCGCGGCCTATGGCATCTGGTCGTTGATGATCGGGCTGATCGGTTACATGGGGTTGGTCGACATCGGGCTGCGGGGCGCCGTGGGCCGGTACGTCAACCACTACATGGCGTTGTCAGACCAGAAAGGGCTGGGCGAGGTGGTTTCCACCTCCTGCACCGTGCTCACCGGCCTGGCGGCCATTGCCCTGCTCATTGCGCTGGTGATCGCCCCCAACTTCGCCAGCATCTTCCCCAAGACACCCACAGCGCTGCTGGGCGACATCGCCTTTGCACTGCCATTGCTGACACTCGGGCTCTGGATGTCGTTCATCTCAGCCATCCTGAACAACCTGCTGGCAGCCAAGGAAGCCACCTACAAGGCCAACCAGTACGCGCTGTTCACGCTGGTGCTGCGCACTGCTGGCGTGGTGGCGGTGCTGGGCTCGGGGCATGGCATCGCAGAGCTGGTGTTGGTCAACCTCGCGGTTAGCGTGGTGGGCATCGCCATCACGTTCCTGACCGTCCGCCGCGCCTTCGGTGAAGCCATGCCCAAGCTCATTGGCTTCAGCAAGGCGCGACTGCAAGAAATGTGGGCCTATGGCATCGCCACCTTCGTCAGCCGAACGGCCAGCACCATGGCCAACGACTCGGCGCCCATCATCGGCATGTGGGTGCTGGGCCCCGAGGCCGTGGCCATCTATTCCGTGGCGCTCACGCTCACGCAAAATGCGCGCCGGCTGCAGGACATGGCCAACATAGCCATCTTCCCTTCGGTGATGAAGGCAGGCGCGCTGCGCGACATGGCCGGTCTGCGCGGCCTGTATCTGCGCTTCATGGACATCAGCTTCAGCATCGGCGCGCTGGTTTTCATCGGGCTGATGGTGTTTTCACGCGACTTCCTCAGCCTGTGGGTGGGAGCCGGCTTCACCGAAGGCTCCATCGCCGTGGCGGTATTGGCCTTCGGTTACCTCATGCAAGGCATCGCCAGCACGGCACCACTCACGCTGCACAGCCTGGACCGCGTGGGCGTCACCGTGAAGATCGGTCTGTGGGAGGCGGCCGCCTGCGTCGTCTTGACGGCCGCGCTGCCAATGTTCGGCCTGGGTCTGCTGGGGCTGGCCCTGGGTACCACGTTGCCGAGGCTGGGCTCGAACCTGGCGTTGTATCCATGGCTGGCTGTTCGCACCATGGGGCCTGAGCTGCGCAAGCCCATGTGGGAATCGATCGCACGCAATCTGACACTCTGCCTTGCGGTGGGTGCGTTGATGGTGGCCTTGCACTGGCTGGTGCCCGGCAGCAGCTGGCTGGCACTGATTGCCAGCGTGGGTGCCGCGTGCGTGCTGCACCTTATCTTGGTGGCGCTGCGCATCGAGGGCCCACCGGTCATCGGTTTTTTGACCGACCCCATTCGTCACTGGCTGACGCGCCGGGCCTGAGCACCATGTGGAAATGGTTGACTGCGATGGCCAGCCCGGGTGGGCAGCGCGGCAGCCTGAGCGTGTTGTTCTTTCACCGCGTCTACCCCGACGTGGACGACATGGCGCCAGGCGACCCCACCGTGGCCAGTTTCGACGCCCGCATGGGCTGGCTGCAGTCGCAGTTCAACATCTTGCCCCTGGCCGAGGGGGTGCGCCGGCTGCGCGAGGGCAGCTTGCCGCCCGCTGCCGCTGCCGTGAGCTTCGATGATGGGTACCGCGACAACCTGATCAATGCGGCACCCATCCTGCAGCGGCGCGGCATTCCGGCCACCTTTTTCATCGCCACCGGTTTTCTGGATGGCGGCATCATGTTCAACGACGTGGTGATCGAATGCGCTCGGCGCAGCCGCCTGCCACAGGTCGAACTGCCTCGTCTGGGCCTGCCACCCATGCCGCTGGGCAGCTGGGCAGAACGCCGCGATGCGGCGATCACTGTCTTGCGGGCGCTGAAGTACCTGCCGATGCCGCAACGCACTGAGCATGTGGCTGCGTTACCCGAAGCCTTTTCAGTGGAACTGCCGAGCAACTTGATGCTGAGCACGGCAGAGCTGAAGGCACTGGCGGCCCTGCCTGGGGTCGACCTGGGCGCACACACCCACAGCCACCCGATCTTGTGCAGCCTCAGCGACGACCAGGCCCGCGCGGAGATCGAGCAGGGCCGTGAGGTGCTGCGCGAACTGACGGGCCGCCCCGTGCCGCTCTTCGCCTACCCGAATGGCCGCTGGCGGCAAGACTTCGACGAACGCCACCGCCAGATGGTGCAGGCCTGCGGCTTCGAGGCCGCCTTCAGCACCGAGCCGGCCGTTTGCCGAAATGGCGCCGACCTTTGGGCACTGCCGCGCTTCACGCCCTGGGACCGGACGGCATTGCGCTACCGGCTCAGAATGTTGCAAATGCAATGGTCACGCGAGCCGGCGCCCGCACATTCTTTGACGTGAACATGCAACCGGACACAGGAGCCCACATGACTATCTGCCGCCCTGCTCGTATCCAGGCGCTCTGCGCCATGGCCCTTGCGTTGTTGCTGCAGGGAGGCGTCACATCTGCCTGGGGACAACAACGCTCGCCCATCGCGCGGGCCGGCCCCGTTCCCCACGATGTCAGGCCGCAGGTGCAACTGTTTCAGTGCGGCAACTTTCAGGGGCACTTCGGGCCGATGGACTACCGAAAGGCCCACAAGCAGGACATTCGCCTGGTGGAGGAGTGGCACTTCGATGCCGAACTGGGGATGTTCATGCGTGGCCAGGAAGAAGGGCGCACAAAGGCCGGCACCACACATGCAACCAGCGGCTTCCAGTACACCTTGAAGTCCTTCCCCAATCACCCGGTGGCACTGATGGTGATGGAACAGGCAGCGCGCAAGAAGAAGACTGAACAGCCCAGTGCCGACTACCCCATGGAATGTTGGTACGTGAGGGCCTTCATGATCGCCCCCGACGACCCCATCGTGCGAGCGTTCTACGGCGTTTATCTTGCGCACCGAAATCGGCCCGAAGAGGCGCGCCACAACCTGGACATTGCAGACAAGGGGCTGCGCTACAGCCGAACCATGCAGCACATCCTGGGTGAAACACGGCTGGTTTTGAAGGACCATGAACGCGCGCAATTGCATGCGATGCGCGCTGCCCAGTTGGGCTTCAGGGGCCAAGACGTGGAAAAGGCACTGCGCGCCGCGGGCCAGTGGAAGGAAGACCTGACACTGCCAGACGAGCCGCTTGATGCCGACGAAGTAGCCGCCCCCGCCTCAGCGGCATCGGCCAGTGACAACTGACACCCCCCGTGCTGACCATCGGTGTAGACGCACGCAGCGTGCTGTGCAAAGAGCCGCGCGGAGAAGGCAAGTCGCTGCTGCGCCTGTACGCGGAGATGCTGCGACAGCAGTCCGATCTGAAGGTATGGTTCTTCGGCGATTCAAAGGCCAGCGAGTTCACCGGCACGCTACCGCCCGGCCTGTGCGTCGACGCGCCCCGGTCGTGGGGCCACCGCATCAATGGCTGGGAGAACATATCCCTGCCCTGGCGAGCTTGGCGCCGAGGCTGTGACGTGCTGCACTGCGCCAGCAGCGGCGCGCCGCGATTCAGTGCCGTGCCGGTGATGTTGACCGTCCACGACCTCATTCCCCTGGTCTTTGATGACGGCCAAAACTCCCGTTTCAAGGTCAACTTTGCCCGTCGGCTCGATAACGGACTGGCCATCGCACGTCGCATCGTCACGGTGTCCGAGCACACCCGCAAAGATCTGCTTGCCCGAACGCCACAGTTGAGCACGCCTGTGGACGTCATCCACTGGGGCGGCGACGACCTGGTGGGGGACGGGCCGCTGCCCACACCAGCATCCCCGCCCTACCTTCTGGCCTTCGGTGGCGAATCGCGGCGGAAGAACACGGACTACCTGCTAGACCGCTTTATCGCAATTGCGCCATCGTTCTCTGAACTGCGCCTCGTCTTGGTTGGCGTCTCGGCGGCGTGGCAACGCAGGCAGCTAGCCCAGCGCCTTTCGGAAACCGGACTTGCCGATCGCGTCACCTTGACCGCCTTCGTTTCAGAAGCCGAGCTTGACGGACTGTTCAACGGTGCCATCGCTGTCCTGTACCCCTCACTCTACGAAGGCTTCGGATTGCCCCTGCTTGAAGCGATTGGACGCGGCGTTCCAGTGTTGGCAAGTGATTGCTCAAGCATCCCTGAAGTTCTGGGTGGAGCGCCTGGTGCGCTGCCACTACGACCCGGTGAAAACGTCGATGCAATTTTGTTGCGCCTTGTGTCCGACCCAGAGTTTCGAGAGCAATGGGTGCGCCGACAGCGAACCGAACTTGATAGATTCCGCTGGTCAGATGTAGCAAATCGGACTGTGGAGAGCTTACGCGCAACGATGTAGGTTTTGCTTCTTGTCACTACAGGGGGCCGATTTCTATTGCGCTAAATTCGTGATCGCTGATGGAATATATTCTCAACAAATATCGCGAGTGGGCAATTACAGGGCTTTATTAAGCCCCTCGCCCGCTCAGCTGAAAGGAGGCGCCGTGAAAGTTCGAGATCTTTATTGGACGTTCAGAACGTTGCTACAAGAGGGCGGCGGAATGGGGGCGGCCATTTGGTTTATGCTATCAGTACTTAAATTCAACAGTACGGTTCGAGTGCGAATTCGTGGAGAAAGATTAACTGTGAGAATCGGGACACCCGATGTGGATGTTGCTCTCAGTTGCCTGTGTGGCGAGTTCTCGAAATTGATCAGCCTGAAGCCAGTTTTGTCGCACGGTTTTATTATAGATGCAGGGGGGTATATTGGAACTGCAGCCATCGTCTTCGCCAAGGCCTACCCAGAAGCGAAAATAGTTACTATCGAGCCTAGTAAAGCCAACTTTTTTATACTCCGAAAAAATACGGATAAATATCCCAACATAATAGCTATTAATGCTGCGCTGGGCACTCACGAAGGCCAGTTGCAATTACGGGATCGAGGCACTGGTTCGTGGGGGTTTACGATCGTTGCCCAGCCCGAGGACAACCGGGAGGCGGAAATAATTGAAGCAGTTCGCTGCACAACGGTTCCCGAATTGCTGAAGAGCGAGGGACATAGCTTTATTGATATTATAAAAATTGACATTGAAGGTGCGGAGAAGGAATTGCTGACACAACCTAATGAGTGGATCTCCAAAGCTGATGTCATTTGCATAGAGCTGCACGATCGAATCATTGGCGGTTGTACTCAAGCATTCGAACGCGCGACTCAAGGTCGGATTAACAGCAAACTTGATGGTGAAAAGTTTATTTCACTAAAAGTTGCCAACTTGACGTAGCGCCAGACTCGTCTGAAAGACTGCGGCCAACTCACAGATGGATGATATGGACATCTCCTTGAGATGCATACAGCCTACAGCGCCAGCGGCTCACGAGATGAGCGCTGTGCGGCCTATTTTCTAAGAAGAGCGCTCTGATGATCGTGAGCCACAGCCTTTCTCCACGCCCCAATGTCTCGGTCGTAATCGCACACCACAATCGACCGAACTTGCTTGAACGAGCGATCAATAGCGCATTGTTGCAGGGATCTTCAATACTTGAGATCATAGTAATCGACGACGGGTCAACCGAAAGAATTACGCAAAGCACAATCGATTTTTATAGCCAAGATCCGAGAATAAAATTCTTTCTAGAGACAACTAATTGCGGTCAGTCTACCGCAAAGAATAAGGGGATTATTAAGTCTACCGGCGAATATATTGCGATTCTTGATGACGATGACGAGTGGCTGCCTGAAAAAATTTCTCGGCAATTAAGTTTTATCGAAGAAAATAATTTTGATATATGTGCTTGTGAATTTATTATTATTGAAACTTCAGGTCGCCAACGAGCGGTTGAATTTCCAAAATTCAATGGGGATCCCACGAAATACATCCTCAACGAGGACGGGCACCTACAAACTAGCACATTTCTTATTCGCGCAGCAGTTGCAAAAAATCTCTTGATAGACTCAACGCTAAAAAAGTTTACAGACTGGGATTTTTTATTTCGAGCCCAACACGCAGGATACAAAATTGGAATGCTGCACAGCCCATTGTCACTTTACCGATTCGATGCTGGAGGAAATATATCTTCCACACTTGCTCCAGCATTAGCATTTGAATATATAAAATCCCACCGCCACTTGATTTCAGACCGAATTTCTTTCAGGTTTGCGGTATGCGGAATAGCACAAATGCATCGCGAACGAAGAGAATTTCTAAGTGCGCTTCGAGTTCCATTTAAAGCCATTAATGAATATGGCATCTTGGATGCCATCAGCGCGCTCAGATCTATCCTATCTACCGTGAAATATATTATCACTTACCGTTTTTAGAAATTCGATGCCATTCCTGTGGCAGTTTTTGGCGATCCAATTCCTGCGCTGAAGGTCTTCGAAACTTCGATTTCATTTCAAGCGAGCTCACGACGTCAATTCCGCCAAGCCAAAACCGAATCGAATGTCCCGTCGCCGAACTCTCTACGTATCGCGCTGTCATCCGTTGGAAGATGGCTCTGGGTCTCAGCAAAGATCTGCTGTAGCGATTGATGCGCTACGTACCCTCGGCGATGTCTACTGGCTCGAAGGACCTCCTGCCCACGACGACGCGCTCGCCACGCACGAGCCTGAGAACGAACACCACAGCTTCCGCGCGGTCTTGTCAGCACGCAGTCTGTTGCGCCAAGCGCCGGCGGCTTGGCACGACTTTGTGCAACCCAGCAGCGCGCGGGTGATGCTCTGCGACAGCTGGGTGACCGCCGGGCGAGTTTGTGTACCCAATAAAGTCGAGGCCGCCACTCTCGCCGCACAAATCCGTCAACGCTTTGGGAACGAGCGCTTCGACGTTGTCTACGCCTTCCAGGCGCAGTCCGGGGCATTGATGGAGCCGATTGCTGAGCGGCTATTGAAGCCGGGCGGGCTGTTCGTTGTCGATTGGGACGCTGCCGAGCGGCCTGGCGTCGCGGCACAGTCGCTACAGCGTCCTGGCGGGAATACGCTGTTCGCCATGGCTCGCAGGGCGTTAAACGATTTGAAGTTGGGGCGCGTGGAGCGCCGGCTTTTAAGAAGCGCTGGATTGACCCTATGCGCCAGCAGATATGACATCGGTTACTTCGAGCATGCCGCCGGTCATAGCCGAGTCGCCCACTTTGCGAACTGCGTTCGTATACCCCACCCGCCTGCCAGTCTGCCAGCCGTGCCGAACCAACGCGTACTTTTTGTTGGACTCATTAACTATTGGCCGAACGAGCAGGGGTTACTTGATTTTCTGAAACACATCTGGCCCAGCGTCCGACGCGAACTACCAGAAGCCGTGTTTCGAATTGTCGGACGCGGCTGCACTGCTGCAATAGCGGCGTATCACGGTAGAGATGGCGTCGACGTGGTAGGCCCGGTGGATGACGTCACCCCCCACTATGCTTGGTGTGATGTTGCCGTCGCGCCTATGAGATTCAGCGTGGGCTCTTCCATCAAGGTATTAGAGACGCTCGCTCACAAGCGACCCCTGGTGGCGTATGAAGCGTCAGCACGCAGACATGATTTGCGGGCTGGTATCGACTTGGCTGTGGCGGAGAGTGACTCCGATTTCTCGCGCCAACTCATCGATCTGCTGCGAGATCCCGCCAGGCAGCAGACACTTGCTGAATCCGGTTACGACCGCGTCCGCAGTCGATATGACCGCCAGCAGATCGTTACGGGGCTGGTTGAAGCAATCAGAACCGCGCACGACAAACTCCACCGCCACGATTGACGGGGTACGGAGTTGAGCCCAATCGCAATTACACAGACCGAATGAGCTGGCAATGACAGTAGAGCAGTCAGCCTAAAAAGGCATAAAGCTCAATTTTTTCAACTCGCCTTGAAAAGCTTTTAAATAAGCGTGACCATACTGAATGTCTGGCTCCAAATGGTTACCTTCGGCCCACTCGTTCCAAGATTTCAGGAAAACTATGCGCTCTTCTTCTGGCTGCGCTGCCACCCGGGCAAAGGCCTTTCGCAACTGAGTCGCAAACTTCTCGGGCGTCGAGTCATGGAGTACCAGACCTCGGCCCTGACTTCTAGGCGTATTGTCCCAGTTCGGGATCACTGTCGGCATGTAACTTTGCCCTGGTCGCATTGGGATCGGCGCCACTTTTTCCAATAGATCCGAATACTGAATTACGGTAGGTCGATTTAGAAATTCTTGGATCTTTCCAGCCACCTTGTGAACGGGTCGACTCCATGGGGCCCATTCGCGACGCTTGGGTAACAGAGGTACGTGAACCACGCGATCGTATCCATTCGCGACTGTGTCAAAAAGCGGGTCGTGGTGCTGGCACACAAGATACAAACCCGGCAGACCAGCACGAACCGCCATGTCACGCCATAAGTCAAGCGTGCGTTTTGATTCTGTCAGGCCGCTTGGCCTATAGATCATAAACAACGGCTTGTCATCCACACGTACATACCGAGGATCGGTGAATGCAGGGAGTAGAGCCTCGAAATGCTGCCGGTGATCATCGTCACCCGGATAGGTCTGCTCTACCAAGATGCGCCGGTCTTTCAGGCCATGCCAAACATCAGACCATGTTTCGTTGGCCCATGCTAGGCAAAATGGAAAGTCAGGCCGCCCAGAAGACAGCACTTCATTGAAGGGCCGCTCCAGGAGTCGGCGCCCACCACCAAACCAATAGTGGTAATAACAAAAAGCGTGTATTCCGTATTTTTTCGCAAGGGACGCCTGCTCAATTCGAGTTTCTTCCAAGCGCAAATCATAGTATCCAAGATCAGCAGGTATATGTGGCTGATAGTGCCCTCGAAAGAGTGGCCTTGCGCGCGCCGCATTGGTCCATTCAGTGAATCCGGGGCCCCACCACATATTATTTTCCGCAATCGGATGGTATTGCGGAAGATATAAAGCAATCGCGCGTATGGACATATATTGGTCTAGAAGCTGGCCGCAAATATTTCTTGCGCCAATCAGCATTCAGAATTTAACGTCGCATATGCCGTTAAAATAAAACCTCGCGACCAGAGGGCAGCTTCCTCCAGCGACGTCCGTGGTTTAATTTTCCAGCCTTGACCTCCGCTGAAACTTCTCGCATGGCTTTGAATGCCTTGAGCTGCAACAAATCGCGCACCTTATAAAACCAACTTGACCGCCTCAAGACAGCAAACGAAAGTGTCGTCGGGTCAAGCGAGCGCTCTGAGGTGAAGGATTCAAGGCTGTCCTCACTGACCCAAGCCAACTTGGGGCGAACTATCGAGCGGAACTCGATCGCATAGGGCAGGTGGTCATACAGGTCGATGGGCTTCAGGATCGGCAGGGCGTGCTTCAAGCGCTGTGCGGCGCCCCGCTGGCTGATGAGGTAGGCATGCAGGGTCTGCGGGCCTGCAGAAAGCGTGTGGGCCTGGATACCGGGCGCCAGCGTTACCGCCGCGTCACGGTCGTAAAAAACCGGCCCGCGGTCGTTGTGGTCGTCGCTGTCCAGGAAGCAGTAGTCGAAGGCCAAACTCTCGCAGCCCTGGCGAAGCAATGGAAGCACACGCGGGTGTAGCCGGGCATCATCTTCCAGCACCAGGGCTGCATCCAATCCCTCATCCACCACGGCCTGGTATGCGGCCAAGTGAGACAAGTAACAACCCAGTACTCCCGCGTGATATGACTGTCCAGGCGCAAGCAGCTCATGTTGACGAGCCACCGGCAACCCTCGTCCGTCAACGCCCTCGATGATTCGGAACTCCACGCCCAGAGAAGCCAGGTGCTCGCTGATCTTTTGTCGACGTGTGGCTGCCCGGGCGAGACTGATGACGAAGACAGGTATGCGCTGCATCACCGCCCCACTCATGCCTTGGCATCCATCAGGCGACGAATGGTTTGTCGAACCTGTTGTTCATAACGCCGGCTGGTGAAGCGCGCATACCCGATGTAATGCGCCAGCCGGGTGTCGAGTGACTGGCTGTCGGCATTGCAGTAGCGCGGGTGCGGCAACATGAAAGCCCCCGGTGCACTCGCCGCCAGCAGGTTGGAGGTGACCTGCTCGGTGCCCCATTCGTTCCAGCGCTGGCCGTGCAGCGTGCGCAATGCAGATGACAAGTCATCCAGCCGCTGTGGATTGAGCGCACCTCGGCCAAAGCCGGTGAAGCCGGCACAGCCACGGGCATAGCGCCAGTCGGCGGCGTGAGGCAGTTCGTTCATGCGCGACTCCACCAAGGGCTGTATGTGCCCGCTCGTCGCGCAAAGCTTGCGGCCGTACTCGGCGGCGTGGTCAAGACTGGTGATCTCCACCCCCGCCTCGGAACGCAGCACAAAGCTGGTACCGCTCAAGGCGGCCTCAACCACTTCATTCAGCGGCGCTTGCGTCACGGTGTCGGCATCCACCTGCACTACGCTGGTCTCGGCATTGAACACCGAGATGGCGGACAGCCGCTCCCAGCAGCCGCCCACCGGCAGCGCAGGGCGGCGGAAACCAACCGCGTCCACGATCTCGATATGCGGCAGGTGTTGACGCAGCACGGCACGGTCGCTGTGGTCCAACGTGGGGTCAGCCACCAGCACCACACGTGCAGGCTGCGTGAACAGCGCAAACGACTTGATGGCCACCAGGTAGGGAACGACGTCGCGGTGCTGCACCATCGATACTGCGGCGAAGTCATTTTTGCCGCGGGCCAGCGGCGGCGTGGCCAGCACGCCTTTCGCAGCTTGATTGAACAGCAGCTTGTTGAAACGCTCGGTGAGAGTGGTCATGGTCGGGCAGCCGTCTGTAGTCTTGGCATGGCAGCGGCGGCCACGTCGCGCGGCCGGGGTACGTTGTTCAGAATCTTGTGGCGCACGATCACCAAGGCCGCCATCAGGTAGTAGGGCCCGTCAAAGTAGGCCAGGTTCAGGAAAGCACCGCCGACGGCAAAACCGATCAGGCTGATTTCGATCATGCGGGCCAGGGCCAGGTCAGCCCCATCGCGCGCATTGCGCGCCAGCCAACGGCAGTTCCACAGCACGGCAATCCAAAAGGAGAGATAAAGCCCCAGGCCGACGAAGCCATGCTGGCCCAGCACCTGGAAGTAAATGCTGTGGGCCACGGCAATGAAGGCCGGGTTGGGTGCGTATCGCTGGAAGATGTCATCTGTTTCCAGCGTGAACCCGGCTCCGAAAAAATTCGAAGTTGCCACATTGAAAGCCACGGTCCAGGCATTGATGCGCCCCATGGCGGATTCGTCTTGCTGGTAATTGCTGATGGTACCCATGCGCTCCCACCAGCTCTCGGGCATGAAGGTCAGCACAAAGGCCAGGCCGATGACGATGGGCACGATCAGCCTCAACTTGTGTGGGCTACGCAGGATGAAGGCCGTGGTCATGGCTGCAATGCCAAGCAGCGCGCCTCGCGACTGTGTGCCTAGGGTTGCGGCCACGGTCAGGGCGATCGAGACCCAGAGCGCCCGTTTGATCCACTTGTTGGTCTGTGTCAGCACAAAGTAATACAACAGCGGCACGGTCATCACCATGCCCAGGCCGATCTCGTTGTTACCGTGCAGGAAACCACCTTCGCCGCGCACACGGAACTCGCCGCCCGTGGCAATGGTGAAGATGCCCCCCTTGATGCCATAGAAAGCCACGCTGAAAGCCACCACGGCGATCAGGATGTCGACCTGCTTGCGAGTGTGTATGGCAAGTATGGTCACCAACGTGAACAGGTTGATCTTCAACACCTTGTCAAGCTGTGCCAGGTTGTCTTGCGAGGGGACCAGGGAAAAGAAGTAGGTCACCACCATCCACAAAGAGAACAGGATGAGCAAGATCACGGGTGCTACAAACGGCAAGCGCTTGGGGTCGGTGCTGATCAGCAGTCCCAGCAGCGTGACGCCACCGGTCATCATGGCCAATGGCTTACTCACCATGAAGCCGTAAGCCAGGGCGTGCGGCACCATGAGACTGACCCAAATCCAGGACATGACGCCGATCCATGGATGCCGCAGGGCCATAGGCAGCAGCACAGCCAGTACCAGCGCCAAGGCAATGTCACGCATGCCCAGACCCCAGTAAACGCGCGTACAGCGCGGTGTTTTCAGCCGCCACCCGGCTCGTGGCGTAGCGCTTTTCGGCCAGCTGCCGGCCGGCGTGCTGCATGGCGTTCAGCTTGGCCGAGTCGGCTTCCAACTCAGTCAGTGCAGCGGCAATGGCAGCAGCATCCGCCTTGGGCACGAAAATGCCTTCGCGGCCATGCTCGAACAGCTCCCGCATGCCGCCCACGGCAGTCGCCACCACGGCTGAGCCGCAGGCCATGGCTTCGACCACCACGCGGCCGAAGGCCTCGTTCCAGAGCGATGGCACCACGGTGACATGCGCAGCGGTGAAGACGTCAAAGGGCTGCTTGATGTAGCCGAGAAAGCGCACGCGCTCGCCCAGGCCCAGCGCGCTGGCTCGTTCCTTCAGCGCCGCCATTTCTTCGCCCTCACCGGCCACGAGCAGCTTGATGCGGGCGGGGCAATCGACCAGCGCGTCGATGGCGTAACGCAATCCCTTCTCCGCAGAGACACGGCCCACGTAAGCCACGATGAAGTCACCTTCGGCGCAGCCCAGGGCCTGCCGCGCCGCCTGGCGCTGGGCGTTGGTGGGCGCCAGCGCAGGTATCCGCACGCCGTTGTAGATGACCGAAAGGCGGCTTGCCGGAAAGGCGAACTCGCGCTTCAGGCGCGGCGGGTAGTCGTCCCGGTTGACCGAAACGGTGGCGTGCAGCGCACGCGCCCATATGCGGCCCACCAGCATGTCGGGCAGCATCCACAGGCGCGGGCTGGGGATGAATCCCAGAAGGCGGCCCCGCGGAATGCGGTCGTATGGTTCGGGCATGGCGCGCATGGTGCCGACCAGGCGCGCACGAGTGCACAGACGCGCCAGCAGTGGCACGAGCCACATGCCGGGTCGCCAACTGATATTGAAGTGGATGATCGGCGCACGCACGCGGCGGAAAAGACGCCAGGCTGCTCTCGCCACCTGAAGAGGGGTGCGCTCGGGTGCCCAGTCCAACACCAACAGCGGCAGCTTCATGGCGCGCGCCTGCGGCAAGAAATCGGTCGCCTCCAGCGCCGGCTCGTAGCACACCACCACACGCTTGCCCGCGCTCTGCTGAGCCGAAGCCAACTCCAGGATCGAACGCTCGGCACCACCGAAAGCGGCCGCGCCCAAGGGAAAGTAGACGATGTCGCAATCGAGCAGGGTGGGCTGGACGACATCGGGGGTGCCTCTCATGCGGCCACCTTGCTCACGACATACCTGTACTTGCCCGAGGCCTCGGCCGCGATCGCATCCACAGCCTGCACCTCGATGGTCACGTCTCCACCCAGCCGAGCCTTGAATTCACGCTCGATACGTGCAAAGGCCGCGGGCAGGTCACAACCAGGACCAGGCACGAGTTGCACTCGGGTCAGTCGCAGGGTTTCCTGCACGATCTTGAACTCGCTGATGCCAGCGATGTCGCGCAGCGTGTAGATCAGCGCCAGGCCGTGCATCACGGTGCCATCGGCCGCGCGCACGAAGTCCGTGGTTCGGCCTTGTATTTCACGCAGCAGGGGCAGACCGCGACCGCAGGGGCAGCAGGCATCGTCCATCACCGCACGGTCGCCAGTGCGGTAGCGGATGAACGGAAAGTCGCTTGTGGCCAGGTGCGTGACGACGATTTCGCCGGCCTGGCCAGCGGGCAACACACGACCCTGCTCGTCGACGATTTCCACCATCACGTCTTCGGCGGTGATGTGCATGCCGCCCTGCGGGCACTGGTGGGCGATGAAGCCTGCGTCGCGCGAACCGTAGCCATTGGCCACGGGGCAGTCGAACACGCTTTCGATGGCTTGGCGCTGTTCGTCGTACAGGCGTTCGCTGGTGCAGAAGGCCACGCGGATGCCCAGGTCGTTCATCACCACGCCGCGCTGTTTGGCGTGCTGGGCCATCTTGCTCAGCGCCGACGGATAGCCGAACAGCATGCGCGGGCGGCGCTGGCGTATGCGCTGCAGAAAACTGTCGAGCCGGGTGTCGGACATCTCGAAGGCGGGCAATAGTTCGGTGCGCATCAGCGCATCGCGCAACTGCTTGACGCGGTCTTGCGCGCCTAGCTCGATGGGGGAGCCCCAGACGACGATTTCGGGGTCGCCGATGTCGACGTTCCACCAGCGCGTGGCGCGCCACTTGGCAGCCACGTCGTGCGTGACACGTTCACGCCCGATGAAGAAGATGAGCGGCGCGCCCGAAGACCCACCCGTATTGAAGCGGGCCAACCCCACAGCCTGAGCCGACTTCAGTGTTTCAGTGTGGGCGCGGATGACGTCCTTGGTGAGAAAGGGCAGCGCCTGCAGATCGGCCGTGCTGCGCACGCCCGCTGCGTCGAAGCCCAGGCGCGCGAACAGTTCGCGGTAGTAAGGCACGTGCTGCTGCGCATGGACCAGCAGCGCCCGCAGACGTTCCAGTTGGAAAGCAGCCAAGCGGTCGGCCGGCCACCACTGACTTTGCTCCAGATGCTGACGCACGCGCACGGTGTCGTGCTTCTTCAGTTTTTCCTGCAGGGGGAATACAGCGCCCGCAACCAGCCGGGTGTAGATGCCGGTGGATGGCTTGGCGTTGGGTTTGGCAGTGGAGGCCTCGCTCATGATCGCCCTGCCGGAAGCTCCGCATAGATCCCCAACACCGATTCCACCATGCGCTCAATGCCGTAGAGCGACCGGCAGCGCTCGGCAGCGGCGGCGCCCTGGCGTTGCCGCTGCTCGGGCGAGCGAGCCATGGCATCCAGTGCGGCGGCCAGCGCTGCAGCGTCGTCGGCGGGCACGACATGCCCTTCCAGACCATGGCGCACCACCTCGGGCATGGCCCCGACGGCTGAAACGACCACCGGCAGGCCCATGTCCATGGCTTCCAGCAACGCCATCGGGAGGCCTTCAGCCAGCGATGGGAGCACAAAGCCCTGTGCGCCTGCCAGCAGATCGATCTTGGCGTTGCCTACCACCGGGCCCAGCACCTCCAGCCGGTGACCGAGCGACTGGCGAGTTATCTCGTCGCGCGTCCACTGCATGAATCCTGGTTCTTCTTCGCCACCGGCCAGCACCACCACCCACGGCTCGCGAGCGAGCGCGGCGGCCTCAAGCAGCAGGTGCACACCCTTGCGGCGGCCCAAGTTCCCCAAAAAGACGAAGCGGGGCTTCTCAGGGCGGGCGACGGCGTGTGCCACGGCAGGCATCGATACGCCATTGGCCAACACCATGAGCCGAGCCCCGGGCCAGCGCAGTGCCAGCCGCTCCTGCCATGCCGGCGACAACACCACCACCACGCTGGCGCGCCGACTCAGCCAGCGGGCCAGTGCGGCAGCGGGTGCCGACAAACCATCCAGGAATTCGTCGAAGCGAGCGCCGTGAATGTGCATCACCACCGGCGCACCGCGCAGACGGCTCAGCAGCAGCAACGCACCATCGAGGAAAAAGGTCAGGCCGCTGCAGGTGTGGATATGCGCCACGGGCACGGGCTTGCTGCCGAACAGACGCCACCAGTCGACCATCAGTTTGATTCGGGTGACGACGCCCTGCCAGAGGGGGCGACCGGGCGCCGTGGTCTTGCCGGTTTCAAAGAGCTGCAGGTCCACCCGCTGCGCCAAGCTGGAGGCCTGCAACGCAGCCAGCACCGACGCCATGCCACCGACCGCTGGCGGTAACGGACCGGACATCACCACGGCGGGGCGTGTCATGCCCTGCGGCCGGACACCAGCCGGGTGTAGGCAGGCACGTACTGGGCGACCGATCGGCGCCAGGTACGCTCGGTTTCAACAAACCGGCGACCGGCGGTGCGGATGTCGGCGGCCAACTGAGGGTCTGCGAGCGCGTCGTTCAGCGTCGTGGCCAGGGCCGAAGGGTCGCCCGCCTTGAACAGCAGGCCCGTCTCTCGGTGGCGTATCAGTTCCTTGTGCCCCCCCACGTCCGAAGCCACCAGCAGCCGGCCCTGGGCCATGGCTTCCAGCGGCTTCAGCGGCGTGACCAGTTCGGTCAGGCGCATCGAATGCCGGGGATAGGCCAGCACGTCCACCAGATCGTAGTAGCGCTGTACCTCGTCATGCGGCACGCGGCCGGTGAACACCACCTTGTCGGCCAGGCCCATCGCCTGGGCCTGGGCCTTGAGCGCGGCGTCCTGCGGGCCACCACCCACCAGCAGCAGGCGCACGTCGGGACGACGTTGCAGTAGCTCGGGCAGCGCCTGTAGCAGAAGGTCCAGGCCTTCATAGGCATAGAAAGAACCAATGAAGCCCACCACCTGCTTGCCGGACAGACCCAGGCGGGCTGACAGCTGGGCGTCGGGCTGGCCGCCAACGTCAAAGCTTTCGATGTCCACAGCGTTGGGGATCACGGTGACACCGCTGGTCGGCAGGCCGCGAGCGACGATGTCCGCACGCAGGCCTTCGCAGATGGTGAACACATGCGCCGCATTGCGCAGCGCATGGGTTTCCATGCGACGCGTCAGCCGGTAGCGCAAGCTGCCTTCGCGGGTGGTGCCATGGTCGACCGCGGCGTCTTCCCAGAACGCACGCACTTCATAGACCACAGGGATACCCAGCGTGCGTCCGACGCGAAGCGCCGGGATGGCGTTGAGTACGGGAGAGTGCGCATGCAGCAAATCCGGACGCAGTTGGCGCGCCACCTCTTCGAGACGCGTGGTCAGATGCTTCATCAGCGTGATTTCACTCAAACCAGGCAGTTGCAAGACCTGGCCGCTCGCATGGGCTGGCGTGCGATGGAAATGCCAGCCGTCGATGGTTTCTTCCAGCGCCTGACCGACGGTGTGCTTGGGGCTGGTGAGGTGGTGCGTCTCCCAGCCCAGCGCGCGCTGCTCACGCAGCAGCGAGAGGGTACGGAAGGTGTACCCGCTGTGCAGCGGGATGGAGTGATCGAGGATGTGGAGGACGCGCATGGCCGTGTCAGTGCGGTGCAACAACCAAGGCGGGCGGGTTGCCGGCTCGCGAGCTGGGCGCATCGACCACCTGGCGCAGAAAAGCCTCGAACATCATCAGCGACCACAACGCAGCACTGTGGTCATGACGGCCCGCCTGATGCTGGTCGATGAGACGTTCGAGCTCGCTGCGCTCAAACCAGCCGGTGTTGGCGAGCCGCTCACCCAGCACGGCACTGCGCAGGCGCTGTTTCAGCGGCCCACGGAACCAACGTGCCAGTGGAACCGCAAAGCCCATCTTGGGGCGGTAGAGCACGTCGTGCGGCAAGTGGGGCTCCAGTGCTTTCTTGAGCAGGTGCTTGCCTTCGTTGCCCTTGATCTTGAGGGACGAGGGCAATGTGGCCAGCCATTCCAGCAGGGGGTGGTCCATCATCGGCTCGCGCACTTCCAACGAATGCGCCATGGAGGCCCTGTCGACCTTGGTGTTGATGTCACCCACCAGGTAGGTTTTCATGTCGAGGTATTGCACCAAGGCCAGCGGGTCATCGGTGCCGGCTCGGGCAGCGTGGCGCCGGAAGACCTCGCTGGCGTTGTAGCCCGCCAGTTCGCGGTGGAAGCGTGGACTGAACAGGGCTGAACGGGCCGGTCCGCGCAAGATGGACATCTGGTGGAAGTACGCCTCGACCGGTGTGCGAGCCATGCCCTCAAAGGTGGTCTTGGCACGCAACACGCGTGGCGCCCAGTCGGCCTTTGGGTAAACGCGGCCCAGCAGACCGAACAGCGGCTCGCGCAAGCCCGCAGGCAGTCTCGCGCGGCGTCGTTCTTCCGTCAGGTGCGTGCGATAGCGCCGATAGCCCCCGAAGGCCTCGTCGCCACCATCGCCCGACAAGGCGACGGTGACGTGCTGACGGGCCAGCTGACATACGCGATAGGTCGGGATGGCGGAGCTGTCAGCGAAGGGCTCGTCGTACAAGCGGGCGAGCTGATCGATGAGGTCGAAGTCGTCGCTGTGCACCGTCTCCAGCCGGTGGTTGGTTTGGTACCGGTCGGCCACGGTCTGGGCGAAAGCGCTCTCATTGAACTGCGGATCGTCGAACCCGATAGCGCAGGTATTCACCGGCCCGTCGCTGAGCCCCGCCATCAGGGCCACCACTGCACTGGAATCGACGCCCCCGGAGAGGAAGGCGCCCAGTGGCACCTCCGACATCAGTCGCACGCTGACCGCCTCTCGCAAGCGGTGCAGCAGTTCATCCTGTGCCTCAGCCGCGCTGATGTCGCGATCGAGCGTGAAGTGCAGGTCCCAGTACTCACGCGGCTCGGGTACCGGCTGGCCTCGGCGCAACGTCAGCGTGTGTCCTGGCGGCAGCTTCAACGCCTGGCGGAAGATGGTGCGCGGCTCGGCCACGTAGCCAAGAGCGAAATACTCTTCCACCGCCAGCGGATCGATATCGCGCCGGAGCCCACCGTGGGCGTCGCTGTACGCCAGCAGGGACTTGAGTTCCGATCCGAACAAGAAGGTGCCGTCGTCCAAAGAGGCGTAGTACATGGGCTTCACGCCCAAGCGGTCACGCGCCATGAAGAAGGTCTGGCGATTGCGATCCCAGAGCGCAAACGCGAACATGCCTCTGAAGCGCCGGACGCAGTCCTCGCCCCACGATTCCCAGGCATGGACGATGACCTCGGTGTCACTCTGCGTGCGAAACACATGACCCAACGCTTGCAGTTCAGAGATGAGCTCGCGGTAGTTGTAGATCTCGCCGTTGAAAACGACGACGACCGAATGGTCTTCATTGAACAGCGGCTGCTGGCCGGTCGCGATGTCGATGATCGAGAGACGGCGATGCCCCAGACCCACACCGGGCTCGAGGTGCAAGCTGCCCTCATCGGGGCCACGGTGTTGCTGCGAATCGTTCATGCACTGAAGCACGCCGCGATCGACCGCGCGAGTGCCGCGGGTATCGAAGATACCTGTGATGCCGCACATGGCTCAGTGCCCCGCGCCGCGAGTCAGGAGCTGGTCGTACAGGCCCTGGTAGGCGCCGACCATGGCTTGCATGCTGAAGCGTTGCTCGACTTCTGCACGCGCAGCGCGCCCCAGCGCCGCGCTGTAGCCGGGGTCGCGCGCCAGGCGCACGAGGGCTTGAGCCATGGCCTCGGGATCGGAGTGGGGCACCAGTTCGCCGGTACGGCCTGAGTCGACCAGTTCGGGATTGCCTCCTACAGCAGTCGCCAGCACAGGCAAACCGCTGGCCATCGCCTCGAGGATGACATTGGAAACACCCTCTGACCGCGAGGGAAGCGCGAAGCAGTGCATGTTGCGCAGAATGTCTGCAATGTCATGCCGTTCTCCGGGCAGCCAGCTCAGGCTTGCAACACCGCCGCTGTGAAGAATATCCATGACTTCAGTCCGCAAAGGCCCCTCCCCGACGATCATCAAGCGCAATCGGTCCTTCAGGTCTGGTGCGAGGCCGATGGCCCGCACGAACGCTCTGGCCAAGGTCGCTTGGTCTTTCACCGGCTGGATCCGACCGACTGTACCCACGATCCAGTGGCGTTCGGGAGAGAACGGACACCCGGCAATGCCTGGCGCGCGCCCTGGGGCGGGCTTGAATTTTTCGGCATCCACACCGTTGTAGAACTGGCTCAAGCGGCCAGCGGGCACGGCGACCACCCGAGACAGGTAGCTCTCAAGGTCTTTGGACAGCGCGATGTAGTGGCTGACGAACGGTCGATAAATCTTGCGCACGCGGTCATACCGGGTCACACCGGCGTCTAGGTCGCGGCCCTCACGGCCGTGCTCACTGTGTATGCGCACGGGCACGCCCGCAGCCCATGCAGGCACCACGGCTTCCAGCGCCGCCAGGTTGCGCGTATGCACCACGGCTGGACGCAATTGACGGAACAAACGGAACAATTTCGGGTACTGCCACAAGCCCTGCCCTGGCGGCTTGTTCAGCGCCAGGGTGGGAACGCCCTCATGGCGAATGCGATGACGGAAGTCTGTCACTTCGGTGAGCGCCAACACTGCATGTCGATAGGCCCCGGTTGGCATGTGATTGATCAGATTGACAATGCCGTTCTCCAGCCCACCGGTGTCGAACCGGTAGACGATGTGCATCACCAGGGGCCGGTTGTCAGCGGTCGCAGTGCGCGGCTGCACCGGGTGTGCAAAGGTGTCAGCGGCCATCCCGCACCCTCCGCAGTTCAGCGTCGATCGCGTCAAGGTTGTCGCGCAGATAGCTTTCGAGGAGCGCCTCACCGGCCCCATCAACCGACTCGAGGGCGTGGAAGATCAGCACGGCACCATCATCGCCGCGGCCTTGCAGGCGATACCACGCGCCATAGACTTTGGCAGCAGTGTCGTCGGTCGTGTAACGACCGTTGACCCAGTACAACTGCCAAACGATCAGCCGCGTGGTGTCGGGCTGACCGACCGGACGGCGCAGCACGGCCGTGCGCACGGCCAGTTCAGCGCCTGAATCGAGCACAACCGGGCGCACGCCCGTACGAGCCAAAGCCCAGTCGTGGTCGGTCGAGCGAACAAGTTGGTTGTTGGAACTCACCAGCTTGCTATCGGCGCTTTGTTGCCGGAAGTAACCGATAAACAGGCCCACCGATGCGCTGGCAGGTTCAACCGTCGCCGCATACCCGCCTGCCAGTCGCGCAGCGGGCTTGTCGATCACGGGCATCCAAGAGCTCGGGGGTTCGGCTGATCGCCAGCGTGCGGCAGGCTCGCCCAGCTGCGGCACAGCCTGAGATTCATGCGCCAGCAGGCCATTCAGCGCGAACACCGGGAGCAGGAGTACGCCAGCCGCTGCCACGGGCAACGCCCATGGCAAGCGTCCACCCGGCCCGATGACGCCCGTCATCCTGGCGGCCGGTGCCACCTCGGGCTCTGACCAGCGCGAACCGATCATGAACATCAGCAGGATCACCACGCCAAAGAACACCCAGCCGTAGATCAGATGATCAGCACCAGCGGCCAGCTTGTTGTTAGACAGGTGCCCCAGCATCACGATCAGGTAGGCGCGCACCCAGTTGGCCACGATGGGAACGACCAACGCCACGCCCATGAACAGCCAGCGCCGGCGCATCGAACGGTAGTTCAGGTAGGCGAACAAGGCGCCGACCATCAGCGAGGCGATCAGGTAGCGCACGCCGCTGCAGGCCTCGACCACCGACCAGGCGCCCGAGGGGATGATGAATTGATGTCCTTCGCGATAGACCGGAATCCCTGACAGCACCAAGGCAGACACCGTGAAGTCGGCGGTGCTTTCCATCAGCCAAGGCATCAGAAATTCACCGATCGGCACCGCGAAATACAGAAACCCGAGCGGGAACAGCATCTGCCGCGTGGCGGGCCAACCGACAAAGGCAGGCACCATCAGAACGATCAGCGTCACCAGCATGAACTGACTGACTGCGTTGACAGTGGCCAGATCGCCCAGCAGCCAGAGCAGCCCCGCTGCAGCCATCGGCAGCAGCAGCCAAGGGATGCTTGAAGGCTGCTCGGCCGCGATGTCAGCGCGGCGCCGCCAGATCAGCCAGGCCGAGATGGGCGGCACCAGCAGGCAGTGCGCGAAGGTGTCTGAGCGCAGCCAGATTTCGACCATGGCGGCCACGGTGTCACGGTAGAGCAGCAAGGTCGCGACGATGAACACGGCAAGCATGGCGAGCCGTTGCGACCAGGTCGACATGGTGCGGGCGCCAATGATGGCGCTCATGGTGCAACACCGGCGTCGATGTGACGCTCGATCCGCGACAGATGCGACTGCCAGCTGTAGCGCTGCAACACACATTGCCGAGCTGCAGCACCCACTTCCGCGGCACGCGCCGGGGTGCTCAGCAGGGCCGACACCGCTGCGGCGAACCCTGCCGCATCGCCGGCAGCCAGCAGTTCGCTCCCCACCACGGCATCGATCGGCGCGGCGCACGACGTCGAGGCCACGACGGGTCGGCCCATCGCCATCGCCTCCAGCACCTTGTTCTGGATGCCGCGCGCCAGCCGAAGCGGGGCCACCACTGCGGCCGCATGCTGCAGGTACGGGCGGACATCGTCCACCGTCCCGGTGACATTCACGCCCTCGCCGCGCAGGTCCAGCACAGCAGCGTTCGGGCTGCGCCCCACGATGTGAAAGCGCAAGCTCGGCCACTCCTCGCGCAGCAGCGGCAAAACGTCTTTCACGAACCAGGTGACCGCATCAACGTTGGGCCAGTAGTCCATGGCGCCGGTGAACACCAGGGGCTTCTCGCCCGCTTCATAAGGCGAAGGTCGCGTCGGGTCCGGGGCGAAGAAGTCGGCATCGACGCCGTTGCACATGGCTTCGACCTGATCGGCGCACTCTGGCGCGAGACTTTGGAACAACCGCGTTTCGCTCTCGGTGACAAAAAACGAGGCCTCCGCCCGCGCGGCGACCTGGCGCTCGTAGCTCAGCAGATGCGTACCCTCGCGGCGATAGATCCACGACAGCGGGCCGCGGTGCGCCTGCGCATAGTCGGACCACTTGGCCGAATCGACATCGACGAAATCGACCAGCATGCGCAGATCGGGCCGGTGCTCCACATACTGCGCCATCGATGACGAGAACACCACGGCCGTGCGGATGTCGTGCTCACGCAGCGTGCGATCCACCCAATCGGCCAGGCCCGCATCGCGGTAGTAGCGCAAGGTCAGTGCCTGACCGTCGAGCAAGCCCCGCAAGCTGCGCAGCTTGGCGCTGCGCGGATCGAGCCGAGCCACATGCAGGCCGGCGCACAGCGCGCGCAGCGTGTCGATGTAGGGCTCATCGGCCGGGTCGTCGATGAAAGTGCCCAGGAACACCCGGTGCTGAGACACCAGGTGCTTGAGCAAGTGGTACGAGCGCACCTTGTCGCCCTTGTTGGGCGGGTACGGCATGCGGTGCACCAGGTAAAGCAGGTCCACCGCGCTCAGCCCAGGTTGCGCACAACATAGGGCCCGAGCCAGTTGGCCATGCCGATGGGCATGCGTCGCCACGCTTCGATCATCAGGCGGAACTTCGCATTGGCCGGGTTGTTCTGCGGCACCGCGTCGCGCTTGTAGAGGCAGTATTCATAGTGCAAGGGGGCAGGCTCGAAGCCCCAGTTCTTCTTGAACGCAAACGACCCGGTGCCCTGCTTGCTGCGGCCGTAGTCGAACACCTTCAGCCCACGCGCGCAGGACAGGCGCATCAACTCCCAGTACTTGAAATCGTTGGCGGCCAGGTCGCGGGCCGACTCGTCATCACCCGCGTAGTACGGCAGCACCTCGTCGCGGAAGTAGAAACTCAGCACGCCACTCAAGGTCCGCCCGTCGGGCCCGCTGACGATCAGCAACTCGCAGTCATCGCCAAACTGCGCCTGCAAGGCCTCGAAATAGCGTTTGGGCAGCGCGGGCGTGCCGTGACGATGCACGTTGTCCGCATACAGCGCGAAGAAGCGATCGACAGCGGGGTCGATCTCGCTGCGCAAACCGTTCTTGATGCCCTTGCGCACCATCGCGCGCTGCTTGCGCGGGATGGCCAGCATGTTGGCCTCTTCCTCGGGCAGGATGGGCTTGCGAAAGGTGACGTACAGATCCTGGCGCGGCCAGTCATCGTGGCGCGGCTCGACGTGGCGCAGCTCAAGGTGATCGACGCCGAGACGCTGCGCGATGCGCTGAGCCTCGGCTTCCAGTGCGCTGGCAGCGTCGGCATTCATGGCCGCCACCCCGCCGTACACCGCGAAGGGCAAGCTGACCAGCGAGTTGCCGAACAGCATGGACTTCACGTGGGCCAGCGGCAGGACACCTTCGATGCGACCGTCGGTTTCGGCGTACAGAAAGTAGGTGTCGTGGCGAAACACGCCACTCATGATGGATTGCCAACCGGCCCGATGAAAGAACGTGGCGGTCGGGCACGCCAGTACGAACGCATCCCAGCGTTGCGCGGTGGCGAAGTCGTTCAGTGTGAGTTTGTTGACGCGGTGCACGGCGAGGCAGATGAGGCGTGATGCGGGGCCAATGGGGGCTGGCGGTCAAGAAAGAGATGATCCATCCGACCCCATTGAAAATCTCGCAGCAGGCACTCCAGCCGATGCTCCATCCGTTCAATGTTCACGTAATGGCGAAATCGTGTCTTGCCATCGATGCCAGCCACGCGCGGCTGATCGGCATCGATCTCCCACGGATGGAAATAGAAGATCGCCGATTGCTGGTCGCGCGAGCGCACCTGGCGCAACATCCAGCGCGAGACCGCATACGGCAACAGCCGGAAATAACCGCCGCCGCTGGACGGCAGGTTGCGCCCGAACAGCCGCAACGTGGTGATCGGGACTTCGATCAGGCTGTCGTTGACGCGGTGCGCGAAGCGGGGCGCATCGGGCATGCCGTAATGGTCGTGCGCGATGGGGTAGATGCTGGAGCTGTAGCGGTAGCCGGCACGGGCCAGGCAGTCGAAGGCCCATAGATTGCTGGTGCCGATCGAGAAGCTCGGTGCGCGATAGCCGGTCACGGCCGTGCCACACAGGTCTTCAAGGATGCGCTTGGCGCTTTCGATGTCGGCGCTGAACTCGGCTTCAGTCAGGTCGCTGGCGCGTTGATGGCCATACCCATGACTGGCAACCTCATGCCCCTCCTCCGCGATACGGCGGACCAGCTGCGGATAGCGCTGCGCGATCCAGCCGAGAGTGAAAAAAGTGGCTTGGGTCTCGTGGCGCGACAGCAGCGCCAAGATGCGATCGACGTTGCGCTCGACGCGACATTCGCGCTGATCCCAGTCGCTGCGCGCGATGTAGGGCGCAAACGCGGACACCTGAAAGTAGTCCTCGACGTCGATCGTCAGGGCGTTGCGCAGCGGTGCACCCTGGCTCACGGCGGGCGCGCTCATCAGGATTCCTGGGTGCGCGGCAGCCACTGCCACAGATCGCTGGCAATGCGATCGGCTGCATGGCCGTCCCACAGCTCGGGCACGCGGCCTCGCTTGCCCTGACCCGCCAAAATCTCGGAGACGCCTTGCAAGATGGCCAGCCGGTCGGTGCCGACGAGCGTATTGGTCCCTTGCTCGATGGTGATCGGGCGCTCGGTGTTCGGACGCAGCGTCAGACAAGGGACACCCAAGGCCGTGGTCTCTTCCTGCAAGCCCCCTGAATCGGTCAGAACGACGGTGGCCCCTGCCATCAAGCCGAGCATCTCCAGATAGCCCTGTGGTGGCAGCACCAGCAGGCGGGTCGGGTCGATGAGCTCGGGAGCAGCCAGCTTGTCGATCTGGCTGCGGGTGCGCGGGTGCATCGCGAAGATCAGCGGCAGTTGCGTCGCCACCTCACCCAGAACGGCCAGCAGGGCGCGCAGCGTGCCCGGATCGTCCACATTCGACGGACGGTGCAACGTCACCACGCCATAGCCATTCGGATGGTCGAGCACCGCGGGGTCGATGTCGTGCGCACGCAGCGTTGCAGCGGCACTGTGCGCATGCTGGCGATGAGCGTGCAGCGAATCGATCATCACGTTGCCGCAGAAGCTGACGCGCTCTGCCGAGATGCCCTCGGCCAGCAGATTGTTCAGCGCGCTGCGCTCGGTGGTGTAGAGCCGATCGGCCAGCTGGTCGGTGACGATGCGGTTGATCTCTTCGGGCATCTGGCGGTCATAGCTGCGCAGGCCCGCCTCGACATGCGCCACCGGGATGCCCTTCTTGACCGCGACGAGCGTGCACGCGAGGGTGGAGTTCACATCGCCCACCACCAACACGCAGGACGGTCGATGTGCATCCAGCGCAGGTTCGAATCGACGCATGACCTCGGCGGTCTGCACCGCGTGGCTGCCCGACCCGACATCGAGATTCAGATCCGGAAGCGGCAGCCCGAGGTCGGTGAAGAGCTGCCCGCTCATGCCCTGGTCGTAGTGCTGCCCGGTGTGCACCAGCAGCGATGGCAACGGCGGGACGTGATTCGCCAGCGCGCGCAAGATCGGCGCCATCTTCATGAAATTGGGCCTGGCACCGACCACGCACATCACTGGCGCCACGGTGCCTTCAGCAGAACGTTGATTCATCTGCTGCTTTCGTCCGACGTGGTCTTGACCGCACCGACCAGTTTTTGCAAGAGCCCGATGAGTTGCACGTTCTGTCGTTCGAGCCTGAGGAGGCTGCGCTCCACGCGCTGCAGTTGATCGAGCTTCTGCTCGGCCATCAGGCTCGCCAGCTGCCCCGACATTTGGACGGCGGCCTCGGGCGCCAGGCTGATCTTCGACAGATCGATGTCGGGGATCAACTCCGAGTGACCGGCGTGCAATGCGGAGCCGATCGGCTCGAACGGCTTGGATGGAACGGCCGACTCTTCGTTGGTCTCCTGGACCACCTCGTCGACGTCGGCGTGGGTCAGGTGGGTCTTCTCGGCCAGGAAGCCGAGCAGCAACAGGCGATCGCAGAGCGAATTGATGCGCCGGGGGATCCCGCGCGTGGCCTTGAAGATGGCGTTGAACGCGGCGGGCTCGAAACTGGGCTTGCCATTGGATCCAGCGCACGCCAGCCGATGCTCGATGTAGCGCTGTGTCTCCTCGGCGTCCAAGGGGCCAATGTGGCAGGTGGCCGCCACGCGCTGACGGAACTGCTCCATCTCCGGGCGCTGGAGGATCTCGCGAAACTCTGGCTGACCGACCATGAAGCTTTGCAGCAAAGCCTGGTTGCCGAACTGGAAGTTCGACAACATGCGCAACTCTTCCACCGCCTGTGCCGTGAGGTTCTGCGCCTCGTCGACGATCAGCAAGCAGCGCTTGCCCTGGCTCGTCTGGTTGACCAGAAACGCTTCCAGTGTGATCAGCAACTGGGCTTTGGACACATCCTTGACGTGAAAGCCAAATGCCGCACCGACCATGCGCAGCGTGTCCTCGGCCCCGAGCTGGGTGGTGACGAGATGACCGATCACCACATCGCTGCCGTGCAGGCTGTCGATCAGCGTGCGCAGGATCGTCGTCTTGCCAGCGCCGATTTCACCGGTGATGACCACGAAGCCCTCGTGCCGCGACACGCCGTACTCCAGATAGGCCTTGGCGCGGCTGTGCTGCTTGCTGCCGAAATAGAAGCTGGGGTCAGGATTGAGCTGGAACGGTTTGCTCGTCAGCCCGTAGAACGCCTCGTACATGGTTAGAACTGCACCTTCAGGCTGGCCAGGACGGCACTTTCTGTGTAGGGGTCGGTATCGCTGCTGAACAAGGTTCTGCGCGCAGAGATCGAGAGGTCGACCTGCGGGTTCAGGCGTGTGGTGTAGGTGGTGGACAAGGACCGCAGACGGGTTGTCCGCTCGTCCACGGTGGAACTGTTCTTGTTGAGGGAGAGGTCGGCACTGAGAGCGGACAACGGCGTCAGACGGTGCGACAGGTTGAGGGCAAAACCCGTTGAATGCAGGTTGCGGCCATTCGACAAATCGCCTGCAGTGGTATCAGACGGGTTGGCCGCTCGCGCGTCGTTTCTTGTGGTCGACATCAACAAGGTGCTGCGCACGCCGATCAAGGCCAGCGAAAGGCTCTGCCGCCTTTGGATCGAGGCCGTATTGGTGAGGAATCCACCATTGAGGCGGGAGTCCCGCGTCAGGCCCGAGTTGCGCAGAAAGGCTTCCACCAAAGCCGTTCGCTGCACGGGATCGGGAGCAATGGAAGCGAACTGCGCATAAAACAGGTCGAACGCGCTGATCGATGAGGCGCCATTCGCACCCGCTGTCGTATTGACGTCCTGACCATCGACAAACGTCCATACGGTGCGAGGCGTGCGATGCTCGAATCGGACGTTGTACGCATTGCCGAAAAACCGATGGTCGCGCGTCACATCCAGCACCGTGCGTTCCGTTGGACGCCAGTTGAAGCCCACGCTCCAGTTCGTCGTGGCCTGCTGGCTCGAGGAGCGGTAGTCATTGCGCTCACGGCCTGCGCCTGCCGACAACTGAAACTCCGGGGACACCGTGAAAGTCAGCCGGCCGTTGAAACGCGTGGATTCCTGTTTGCCCTGACCATCGAAGTCCGAGCTTTGCTGTGACGCGACCAGGTTCCAGCCCAGCCGCGAAAACAGTGCAGTACTGGAGCTGAGGCTCAGCGACGCCTCATTCGAGCTCGACTTGGCACTCGAGCCGCTGCTGTTGCTGTTCGTCCAGTTCCAGCGGGCTTGGTAATTCGCGAAATTGCCCAGTGGACCTCGCACGTAAGGGGCGATCTGGTAAGTCGACACTTCGGCACGGTTGCGATCAGCCAGGCTGCGGTCGACTGAACGGCTGCCAAGCGCAGAGATGCTCTGCTGGGAGATGCTGGCGCTGGCATCGACGTATGCCCAGTTGTCGATCGCCTCTGCGGTGCCTTTGGCACTGAGTGCCTGCTGCACCTCGCTGGCCGACGAACGGCGCGCGTACACCAGTCCGTGCACGGCGTAATCGACTTCGCCGGTGAGTCGCCCGGAGCGGCTGCTCAAGCGCAGCCCCGGGCTGATGTCGGTGATGGCATCCGCGCGCGCATCACTGCCTCGGTCGAGCCCCGCGTTGCTGGTGACGGTTTGGGTGACCGAAAGTCTCGGCTGCCACTGCACGCCGGAGCCCCCGCCTGAGCCTTGCTCCTGGGCATGAACAGCAAAGGCGGCGACACCGATCACGCCCATCATCGGCTGCAGCACTTGTCGCCCCAGCCATCGCGGCCGCGTCAATTCAGGAACGAGCTCCTTGGGCCTTGCTGGCCGGCACTCAGTGTCACGCATTGCCACTGGCTGTCCCGTAGCCGTAGCCATAGCCGTAGCCATAGCCGTAGCCGTCCGAACTGTTACCACGCACCTTGTTCAGCACGAGGTTGATATTTGCGCAGCCCTTGATCGTGGACAGCGCGTGATCGACATCGGCCTGCAGCGTTCGTTCGGCCTGGACCACCATCACCACCTGCCCCATCTGGGTGGCCAGTACCCGTGCTTCTGTCGTCAAAAGCAGCGGTGGTGAATCGAAGATGATGATGCGATCTGGATAGCGCGCGGCCATGTCGTCGAGCAGCTGTCGCATCGCATCACTGGCCAGCAGCTCGGTCGCCTTCGGACGGCTCGACCCACTGGGCAAGATGGTCAGCTTGTCGATGTTGGTCTTCAGCAGGACGCTCTGCATGTCCTTGCCGCCTTCGAGCAGATCGAGCAAACCAGGCATGGTTTGCAAGCCCAGCATGCGCAGTATCGAAGGTCTGGCGACGTCGGCATCGACCAGCATGACCGTGTTGTCGAGCTCCATCGCGATGCTCATCGCGAGATTGAGTGATGTGTAACTCTTGCCCTCGCCCGACAGCGAGCTGGTCACCATGATCAGATTGCCGTGCTTCAGCGCCTTCTCGCCCGTCGCCTTCGCATTGGCGAGCAATGGCCGCTTGATCAGTCGGAATTGGTCCGCTGAGTGCGAGCGCGGCGCGTTCGGCGTGACGATGCCCGCAGCGCTCAATACATCGAGATCGAGCGTCACCTGACGCGAGGTTGGGGCAAGCACCGCAGCCTGTGGCACCGACGTCGCGTTTGGCTGCGACACAGCCGCTGAGGACACAGGTGACTTGGGTGGGGACGCAGGCGCGACCGGTTCAGGAATCTCTGCGCCGGCGTTGCGCAGTTGCTCGAGTCGTCGCGCCGCTTGTTCAATCAGGCTGGCCATGTCATTCAGCCCTTTCTGGCGGCCATCAGCGCCATGCCCAGCATCAACATACCGAAGAAGCCCACCAAGCCACCCGAGGAGATGGCGAACTTGACCAATCGGATCTTTTCAAGCCGGACATCTGCCGGGTTGGTCACCATCGAGACCGTCCCGAGCAAAGGGAAGTCGAACTTCGTTCGCAATTGCGCGGCACTGTGGAACACCGGGCGCAACTGGCTGGCGATGAATGCAGTGAGGAAGCCGGACGCCAGGGCGGCCAACATCGCGACGAGAAGCAGAAAGAAACGATTCGGCGAGACTGGATTTGGCGACACCCGCGGTGGATCGATCAAGCGGAAGTCGGCAACCCCAGCGGCAGAGTCCAGCTCACCCGACATGGATGCCGATTCACGACGTTTGACGAGATCCTCATAGTTCGCCTTGTGTACGGCGTAGTCTCGATTCAACTGCGCAGCCTCCGCCTCGAGCTGTGGAGCCGTCTTTGCGGACTCCCGGGCCTGGTTGTATCGAGCGGAATACTCCGCCACCCGTGCCTTCAGTGCGGCCACCTGCACTTCGGAATTGGCCAGCAATCTGTTGAGCTCCTGCGACACGAGACTGCTGCCATTTGTCGCAGCGATGGCAGGCGCTGCCATGGCGGCCTTGCGCAACTCCTTGACCTCTTTTTTCTTCTGCTCTTCGAGGTCGAGCAACAGCTTTCGGGTAGCGACCACATCGGGATGCTTTTCAGTGAACCGCTGCAGCAGCGCGTCCAGGTTCTGCCTCTGCGTTGCGATTCGAGCATCAATTTCCGGTGTGGCGACGGAGAATGCAGACTCTTCAAGCAATGAATTCAACGAGGAAGAACTACCGCCCTGTGATTTCTCGTTGATCAGTTGCTGCCGCGCAGAATCGCGCGCCTGCTCAGCCTCGCGCAACTCGAGTCGCGCCGTTTGAAGCGCCTCGGAAAGCGAACCGATTCGAGCCACCGAATCTACGCCTTCAGCGCTCTGGCTTTCGATATTGCGCAGCCTGAATTCCTTCAGGCGCGTCTCCGCCTCCAGCAGCTTGTTCTCGTACGCCTTGATCTGCTCGTTGATAAACACTCTTGCCGTGTCCGAATCCTTGCGACTTGCACCGAGGCTCGACTCGATGAAGATCGACACGAAAGATTGAATAACCCGTTGAGCCTTGGCCGAGTCAGAGTCGCGGAAAGACAGGGTGTAAAGGTTGTCTCGGCCGACGGACTGAATGCGCAGACTGGTCATCAGACCAGACACCAAGGCGTCTTGTTCGCTCTTTGATTGGCTTTCGAGGTCCAGATCCGCCATTCGAACCAGTTTTTCGACGTTCGGGCGACTGATGAGCGTCCGGCTCAGCATCGAGACTTGCTGATCCACATTGGGTTGGACCGCCAGGCCTGCCATCAGAGGCTTCAGGATCGACTCGGTGTCCACATAGATGCGCGACGACGCTTCGTACTGGTCCGGGATCAGGAAAACCGCCACGGCGCCAGCGGCGGCAACTGCCCACGCCACCAGAATTGACGGCCAGCGGAAGCGCCACATGCTTCTGGCGTAGGTCGTCAATTGGGCTAATAGCTCTTCCATTCGGATGATCGATTCAGATGTTCGAAACGTGGGACGCGGGCGCTTTAAAGCATTCGACTGCGCGAGGCAAGTGCGCTCAAATCAGCCGGCGCAATCAGAAGAAGCTTTGCGGGATGATCAGGATATCGCCCGGTTTCATCTCGACATTAGCGGAGATATCGCCGCGCTTGACCAAGTCTTTCAACCGGACGGTGTACTGCTTGTTGCCATCGGCGGTGCGCAAGATCGTGGCGTCATTACCTGCAGCGAAATCGGTGAGCCCACCGACCGCGATCATGACGTCGAGTGCTGTCATTTTTTGCTTGTAGGCCAGCACCTGAGGCTTCGCAGCCTCGCCAACGACCCGAATCTGCTGGTCATAGGGGCCGACAAAGCCCGTGATGATCACGGTCACCACGGGATCTCTGACGTACTTGCCGAGCAGCTTTTCAATATCCCGAGCGATTTCCACCGAATTCTTGCCCTGGGCGACCAATTCGTCGATCAGAGGCGTAGAAAACTTGCCGTCGGGGCGCACGGGCACCGACATCGATAGCTCTGGGTTGCGCCAGACGATGATGTTGAGGTTATCGCCGGGCCCGATGATGTAGCTGTAGTCCTGCGTCGACGCGTTGGTGGGGGCCGGGGGATGGTTGTTGCCGGGGAGAAGGCCGCATGCGGACAACATCAGCGCCCCAACCAGAATCAACGCACGTTGAACTACCCGCCCCTTGAGCGTCGTGAACATACTCATGGTTCCATCCCCTTTTTCAGATTGACTCAGTTGGGCGCCCGGGGCGACCCGGGATCTCGCACACGATTGTTATTTTCGGTAACGAAAATCCACTCATTACCCGCAAGTGACGATGATGGCACGCTGAAAGCAGATGCAACAACGTTTGCACCGCCCGGCGTGGCCAAAACACCGCGGCGAACGTGAATTTTGGGCAGGCCGGCGCAAATCGCTGAGCACAGCAGCACCCGAGCCTCACTGAGGCTTGAGCATGTCGAGATCTGACTCCACTGATGCGTGAAAAAGCGGGATCAGAACCGTCACTTGCGTACCGCGCTGCGGCTCGCTTGCCACAGAGATCTTGCCGCCAAGTTCGTGAATGTATTGCGAACTTTCGTAGGCACCGATGCCCATTCCGGTCGACTTGGTGGATTGAAACGGTTTGAACAAGCGATCGCGGATGAATTCGGCGGACATGCCGTGCCCTGTATCGCCCACGACGATGCGAGCACGATCGCCCAGGGTATCGAGCTCCACCCAGACTTGGCCCTGTGGGTCCGTCGCCTCGACTGCATTGAGCACCAGGTGCCCGATGACGCGCTCTATTCGCTCTTCATGCCCGCGCGCCATGGCGGGGCGAATGAGCCGAAGCTCCAGACGCCTGCCGCGGCTGGCAGTGTGAGCTTCGATTCGGCGAATCACCGCTGCCAGATCGACACCGAACGCCGTACCGGCTGGCGTGGTGCCCTCACGCAGCTGGGCCATCAGCTGCCGCATTTTCTCGAGGGAGTTCTCAACGGTATCCAGCATGTCCTTCTGGAATTCCGGATTGGCATGCAGCCGTTTGGCGTTCTTCATCATCAGCGAGAGCTGGGTCACGATGTTCTTGAGGTCGTGCACCACGAACGCTGACATCCGATTGAACGCATCGAACTTGCGCACTTCCAGCAGCGACTCGGTGGCCACCATCTGAGCGAGAAAGCTCGCTGCCTGGCGGCTTGCTGTCTTGAGCAGGTCGTGAACCTCCCAGTTGGCGTCGAGAGGCGTCCGCGACCGCAGCAGAACCACAAATCCAATCAGCTTGTCCCCGACGATCAGCGGAACGATCAGCCAAGACTGCGGAATGGCCTGCAGCCATGAGGGCAGCGAGATCGACCCATAGCGGCCTGGGAACGAGCGGAACTCCTCCAGATTGACGACCGCCTTTTCACGCTCAAGCAGGCGGCAGAGATCCGAGTCCTCCTCTTCGCTGACCGATGCGGCATCCATGTTCAACCGAACGGTTTGCCGAAAACCGCTGGCCTCCGGGCGCTTCATCCACAAGCCGCCGCCAGGACTCTCCACCAGATCCGCCAATCCTCGGATGACTTGCTGCCCCATCTCCTGAGGCGTGCCCTGCGCACAAAGCGCTTCGGTGAATTTCAGCCATTCATCTCGATAGTCGTATCGATATCTGAAAAAGTTCTTGCTGACAAATATTCTGAGCTTGGCTCGAGCTGAACCAGATACGGCAAGCAGGAGTAGAAATATCAAAGAGGCGAAGACAATACATATTTGGAGCGCGCGCCCCCAATCTCCACCAAAATACTTGACGTAATAGCCGATGGCGGAAATGAATAACAAATAGATTCCGCAGATCAGCAATGTCGCGGAGTGAAATGCAGCGGTGCGAGACACGCGCAGCCTCGACGTCCAGTCGATGCCAAGCCGCGAGGTGGAAACAAAAAGCAGTGGGGCCATCAGCGCATGAACCGCGCCCCGGATGCTCTGGACATCGGCGTCGATGGTCCCAAAGATGACCGCCTGCGAATACATGTAGAGATCGAACGCGAACGAGCCCGCCAGCGCCGCACTGACGGGCTTGACGCTCCAGCGCGAGTCGGGATCGACGTTCCTGAATACCTGCTCGATCAGCACCAGCCCGAGAATCGAGAGCGACATCGACATCATCGGCAGCCCGCGAAGCTGCAGTGACGATTCCTCAGGGGCGAGGTAGCGCAGTACCTGTCCCGCAAACACCACTGCCACCAAGCACAGCGCCGCTTTGCTCAGCGGCGTCACGCCTCCCGACGCGAGCGGATCCTTTTGAGGCCGAAGCAGCAGCAGGAAGGTCAGCCACAAACCATAGCGACCCACGTCGACGATGGAAGCGAGGAATCCAAGCAACTCGGACTCGGTCAGTACGCTGGCCAGCGTCAACCATCCCCACGCGGAACTGCAGCAGACAGCACCGAACAGCGCCTTTCCGGATCGACTGGCAGAGACACGCCCTGCCCCGATTCGAAGCAGCGTCAATGCGAACGCCAGATACGCGAAGCCTACGAGTCCGAAGCCCCAGGCCATGAAGGTGTTGTCGTGAGGGCTCATTCAGCTTGCGTTTATGCCTGTCACTGCGAGTCTGACGGGGCTCAAGGCCGTTGACGATTGGACCGAGCCGATGAACAACGTCAGTCCATCAGGCATGACTGTCATCGTTGAATTCGAGGCACGGCATGTGACATGTTCGTGAAACAAGGGGTTGCGTCCACGATGTTTGCGACATCGCCTGCAGTCAGCAAGCCTGCTGACGCAGCAAAACCCAAACTCGCGTGCGAAACGTCTCGGCAGACCCCCTACTCAGGGGATGCCGCGGGAGGGATGCCCAACAATAATTGCGGTGATGGTCGCCCATCCGCCCAATGTCGTCGGCGGGTCGCGAGCAACGAGGACTCGTCAAGTCCCTTCCCGTTCTGATCAATGAGAGGCCGCCCACCATGAGGGTATACCGACACGATGTTTTGCCCAGTGCCCCGACCGGCATGGTGGTGGATCTGTCGTTGTGCTTCGTCGCCATGTTGCTGGCAGCGTCGACCCTGACCAGCAGGTACATGACCATCCCCGACGCAGTCCCTGAAAAACCTCTTGTGTTGTTCGGCGCAACGTTCTTCGCTTTGGTCACGGCGTTGATGTATGCGTTGGTTGGACTGTATCGCCCCAAAACCATTTCGCTCAGCGCCAAGGCGTTACGCACCGCCGGCGCCATTTGCATTGGTGGCTACGTCACCAGTTTGGTACTGCGATTTGTCGCCGATCGTGGCTACATTGAGCAATTGATTCCAGCCGCTATTTCTTATCTTGCCCTAGGTTTGGTTCTTTCCAGGGCTTGTTTTTACGTCATGCAGCGGGTGACGACTTTGCCGGCCGTATTGATTGTTGGCACTGGCGATGAGGCTGAATCCATTGCGGCCGAACTGCAGATGCCTGGCCGCACAGCGCGAAATGTGATCGGATTCTTCGCCACCTCGGAGAATTCAGTCGAGAAGAAGAACGGTATTCCCGTATTTTCCAGCAAGTCTTCTCTCATTGATTTGGTGTCTCGATACTCCGTCAAGGAGATCGTGATCGCAGTGAAAGAGCAGCGCGGTGGTGCCATCCCGATGGACCAGTTGCTCGAGTGTCGAATTCGCGGCGTTTCGGTGCTTAACTTGGCAGGCTTCAGCGAAAAAACGAAGCGCGAAGTTCGCATCGATAGCTTGAAGGGCAGCTGGCTGGTCTACGGCGACGGTTTCGTGCAAGGCCAGATGCGGCAGTTCATGAAGCGCGCCTTTGACATCGTCAGTTCGAGCATATTGCTGATAATCACAGCGCCCATCATGGCGGTGGCCGCCCTGGCGATCTGGCTAGACAGCTCAGGACCCGTCATTTATCGCCAAGCCCGCGTTGGATTGGGCGGGCGCGTTTTCATGTGCATGAAGTTTCGAAGCATGCGCGCGGATGCAGAGCGAGATGGCGTTGCGCGATGGGCCACGAAAAATGACCCTCGCGTTACCCGCATTGGTTCATTCATGCGCAAGACGCGCATCGACGAGCTGCCTCAGCTGTTCAGTGTGCTGTTTGGTGAGATGAGTTTGGTCGGCCCCCGCCCTGAACGGCCGGCGTTCGTGGACAAATTAAAGGCAGAGATTCCGTTTTACGAATTGCGTCATTCAGTAAAACCTGGCATCACAGGATGGGCGCAGGTTCGGTACCACTACGGAGACTCTCTTGACGACGCGAAGAAAAAACATCAATTCGACTTGTACTACGTCAAAAATAATTCCCTGCTGCTGGATATTCTGGTTTTAATTGAGACGGTGAGTGTTGTTATATTCCGAGAAGGCCAGTGACAATCTCGTCCTCTTGAATCTTCGACAAAGACCGACATTCCTGGAACAAGGAAGCACGACATGAACGACAAGATTACGCCTCCAATCAACGCCCCGGAGCCCACAGCACCGGCAAAAGCCGGTGGGCTCAGCCGCCGCAATCTCGTACGTGCAGGGCTTACAGCCGCCCCGGTATTGGCCGCGATGCACAGCAACACGGTGCTGGCAGGCGGTGGTGATCACAGCTGCGTTCGCCCGTCATCGTTTTCGTCTCTCATTCGCGCGAACATGACGGTGAGCAGCGGTCGCAACATTCGCTCCGACTACCAGTGCAAGTCGCACGGCTATTGGAAAAACAACAATGGCAATCTGACGAAGGATTACAAGACAAAAACGAAGTTTCTCTCTTCGGCGACTGGCTTCACAGCAAATCCGGGTTCGGCATTCACCGATAAAACGCTCCAACAGGTGCTGGACATGGGCGGCAACGCCAACACCACAGCTTTGGCTCGCCATGTCGTGGCCGCATTTCTGTCAGCTAAATCGGTGAGCAACAATCCCGACTCGGTACTTCTGAGCGTGGCTCAATGCCAGGCGATCTGGAATGGACAGGGTAATTGGTCGCCTTTCGCCGGCACCAACTGGACGCTCACTGACACACTGGCGTATTTCAATAAGGTCTTCGGCCCAGCATTTTTGTGATGGGAGACGGCTTGTCCGTCCGCTGCGGGTGCCCGAGAGCTTTTGCGCTGGCCCTTCACAGCTTTGAGGACGGAGTCGTGGTGTACGACGAAGCAGACGGCAGTCTTCATGCTCTCAGCCCGATCGTGGGTGAAGCGCTTGGGCACCTGATCCGGCACACAAATCTGGATGGTCCCGACTTGGCTCTTCTGCTGCAGCTGGATCAACCTGAAGCGTTCGAGATGGCGCAGGTTCGCAGCTTATTGAATGACTTGGTGGAATTGGGCTTCGCGGAGTACGCCCTGGCGTGAACCCACCTGTCAACCTGGATGCGCTGACTCTGACCGAACTTGCCCATCGTTTGGCAGGCGATGGGATCTATCTCCAAGTTCCGCCCTTCGTCGTGCACATCCAGAGTCCCATTCCTGTGGTTGCGCGAGGATTGCACGCTCTGTACGGCAACCATGTGCTGTTGGAGGGCGGCGAGCACTTCGCCGATTTCCATGTGGCTGTGGTGACGCGTCACAGGCCCTTCAAGAAGTTGTGCGTCTTCAAGATGGATGGGTTTGAGCCCTTCACGCCGTTGGCGTACGGAGAAGCCTTTGCGTTTCTCGAATGGGGCATGAACTGGTGCGTCACCAGTTATCACCACAACTGGCTCACCATCCATGCGGCAGTGCTCGAAAAAGACGGCGGTGCAGTGCTTCTACCGGCACCACCCGGTTCGGGCAAAAGCACACTGTGCGCGGCACTCATGCTGAATGGTTGGCGTCTTTTGTCCGACGAAATGGCTCTGTTGGACCCGGTCACTGGTTTTGTCACTCCGGCTCCCAGGCCGGTGAGTCTTAAAAATGCGTCGATCGACGTCATTCGCCAGCGCTCCCGCGGCCTCAATTTCGGCCCGCCCGCGCATGACACACTCAAAGGCACGGTGGCCCACATGGAGGTGTCTCCCGACAGCTTGGCTCGAGCGCACATTCCCGCCATGCCGGCTTGGGTGATTTTCCCCCAGTATTCGAAGGGCGTTCCTTTGACGGTGGGGGATCATCCGAAATCCCAAGCATTGGTGGAACTCGCCTCGAACAGCTTCAACCACCACGTGCATGGCCGTGCGGGTTTTGAAGCGCTGGCGCAGTTGATCGAACGCTGCGACTGCCACGACCTGCAATACTCTTCGCTGGACGAAGCACTGACTTGGTTCGATGCGTTGGAGTTCCCAGCATGAGTGCCGCTGAGCAAGAGTTGTTGCTCACCGCTGTGCTCCACCCAGACAGTATGAAAAAGCTGTCCCTGGCGCAGTGGGATTTGCTTATTCGCCAGGGGCGACGTGCCGATCTGCTGGCCCGAATCGGAGAAGACGCGCGCCTTCACGGGCTGTGGGACACCTTGCCCGCTGCACCACGCAGACACATCGAATCGGCCATGAAGCTGGTGGCGCGCCAACACGTGGAACTGCTGCATGAGGCCAGGGCCATTGCGCAAGCGCTTGCGCCGCTCGGAGAGCCTGCGGTTTTGCTCAAGGGCGCCGCCTACACGCTGGCGAATCTGTCAGCCGCGCGCGGTCGCATGGTGTCAGACGTGGACATCCTCGTACCCAGGCACCGCCTGAGTGAGGTGGAGTCGGCTTTGATGATGGCCGGCTGGGTGCAGACGAACCGTAATGCGTACGACCAGCATTACTACCGGAAATGGATGCACGAACTGCCGCCACTGCGGCATGTCAAGCGCGGCTCGGTGCTCGATGTGCACCACGCTATCCTCCCGCCGACAGCGCGCCTCAAACCGGACTCGGCGCTGTTGCTGGCGGACACGGTTGCAGCAGGCAATGACGAAAAAATCCGGGTGCTGAGCAAACCCGACATGGTCTTGCACAGTGCTGCACACCTCTTTCACGAAGGTGAACTGCAGATGGGACTGCGAGGACTCGTCGACCTGGACGCTCTGCTCCGGGAGTTCAGCAGCGATGTCACTTTCTGGCCTCAGCTGCATTCGCGCGCCCAGGTACTTGAGCTGGAAGGACCGCTGCATTTAGCCCTGCGCTACACGCGTTTGCTGCTGCAGACGCCTGCGCCTGACCGCCTGGAGGCCGAGTTGCTGCTGGCAGCCCGGCGCCGCGGCACCGTGATGCATCCGGCAATTCAGGACGCGTTGTTCTTGCGCGCGCTGCAACCAGACCACGCTTCAGTGTCGGACCGCTGGACACCCTTGGCCCGCGGCGTTTTGTATTTGCGCGGTCACTGGTTGCGCATGCCGCCCGCCTTGCTTAGTTGGCATTTGATGCGAAAACTGGTCAAAAACCTGCAACCCGGAAGCACCACCGCATGATTCAAAGCGCACGCCGTGTATGGAGCGTTGTCTAGCTGGCTATGTGGGTGTGAGCGGCTTCGGCCAACGCTGATTTGCCCAATACCATCGCACGCTTCAAACCTTCCGTGTTGCTTGTGGGCATATACAAGGCCACTGGCAGCCAGCGCTTCCGGCCGCGAGGCACAGGCTTTGTTGTCGAAAACGGTCTGATGCTGGCGACGGACGCCCGCCTGTTGCTACTGGCCGGCAGAGGTGATGGTCCTACGGCGGCGATGCAGCGGCGGCGAGCTTCTGGCGAACGGCGGATGCGCTCGGTAACGGTGCTGTACACCTAACAGGAACGAGGCCTGGAGCTGATGCGCATGGAAGAACCGCCCGGGTCGGCCACGGGGCTGGACGGGGCTGGTTGACTCGAACACGGTGCGCGAGGGCGACAACCTCGCGTTCATGGGTTTTACCACCAGTGGTGCGCTGAGTTTCTCGGTCGTCAAGCACTGGGCCACGGTGTCCAGCATTTCGGCGGCGGCGCTGCCCAGTTGCTCCGCCGTGAGGCTCAGCGAATGGCCCAGTCGCGGGCGTCGAATCGGAACCTTCCACGTTTTTCCACTTCATGTCGCAACATATCCGGATAGCAGTAACTAGCCATTGCTCGACCCCGAAAAAGGTGACTTGGTGCGTGTATCAACCACGGTGTTGATCAAAAAAGGCATCCGATAGTCGGCGCTCAGCCAGCTGTCGGAAGTTTCGCAGCTATCCCGGGCGTGCATGTATGCGAGCTTCTGGAGTGGCACCGCTGACGCGGCCCGAGATGTTATGGTCGTGGAGCATGAAATGGCGATTGGCATTGGCACCGACACCAGTTCCCACAACAGCTAAGTGATTCGCGCCGGCACTTATTACCCGCTGGCTAGTTCAGCGCCCGACTGTGCGCTTTCAATAGCGTACTCGGGTTCGCCAAGCGCAGTGGGGTGGAGTGGACTGTATGAGAGCACTTGCGGCATTGAAGGAGGCAGTCTCGCGATACCTGCCGGGCTTCGCTCTCTTGATGGCGTCATTAATGTCGCACGCAGCGGATGCACTTCCGACTCTCATCGTCAAGGTGAAGCCATCGGTGTTGGCTGTCGGGTTCTATCAAGAGAAACAGAATCCGCGTTTCAGTTTCAGCGGCACTGGTTTCGTCGTCGGTGATGGCAATTTACTGATAACGAACTCGCACGTGATCGCGCGGGCCGCAGGTGACAACACAGACGACAGCAGCCTGGTCATCTACACACCCGGGCCATTGGGTCAGGCCAGCCTGCGTCGTGCGGAGGTGATAGAAAACGACAAAGCCCACGACCTCGTCCTTCTGCGCTTCAAGGGGCCTGACATACCAGCACTTGCGCTGAGTGAGCAGCCCGCGCGCGAAGGGCAAGCAGTTGCGTTCATCGGATTCCCGCTGGGTAGCAATCTGGGGCTCTCGCCCGTCACCCACCGCGGCATCGTCTCGGCCGTCACCACGGTGGCCTTGCCCAGCCCCAGCGCGCGGCAGCTCGACAGCCGCGCCATCAAGGCCCTGAAGGACGGGGCGTTCGAACTGCTACAACTCGACGCAACCGCCTATCCTGGCAACAGTGGCGGTCCGGTGTTCGATGCAGAGACAGGCACCGTGGTCGGCGTGATCAACATGGTGGCGCTGAAAGGCACTCGCGAGTCTGCGCTCACGCATCCATCGGGCATCAGCTACGCCATACCGGTGGAACATGTGATGCGCTTGCTTGCCCGCAACGAGCGCAAATAGAACCGCCCTCCGGAGGGCTCGCTTCACTCGGACGATGCGGTCGTGGAAACGTCAGCGTCTTTCCACTGGATGCCCAGCCGGCGCATCAGGTCGTACAGCGTTGGGCGCGTCACGCCCAGCAGTTCCGAGGCCTTGACGATGTTGCCGTTGGCGCGCGCCAGCGCCATCACGATCGCGCCGCGCTCGGCCTGATCGCGCACGGAGCGCAGATCGAGCACCGGCTCTGCCGCGTCCTCAGCCTCGGCCGACCGAGGCAGATTGAGATCGTCGCTGGTCACTCGGTTGCCGTCGGCCATGATCGACACCCGCTTGATGGCATTGAGCAGTTCCCGCACGTTGCCGGGCCAGCCGTAAGCATCGATGGCCGACAGCGCATCGTCGGTGAAACTCAGCGCGCTGCGGCCTTGCTCGCGAGCGAAACGTCGCAGAAAAGCCTGTGCCAGCAACACCGCATCACCTTGCCGTGCACGCAGCGGCGGGATTTCGACGACGATTTCGGCCAGTCGGTAGTAGAGGTCCTGGCGGAAGCGGTTCGTCTTGATGAACTCGTCCAGATCCTGGTGCGTCGCACACACGACGCGGACATCGACTGGAATGCCCTGCCGGCCGCCGATGCGCTCGACCGTTCGCTCCTGCAAAAAGCGCAGCAGCTTGGCCTGAAGCGCCATCGGGAGGTCGCCGATCTCATCGAGCATCAGCGTGCCTCCGTGGGCCGTCTCGATGCGACCGACCGTGGTTTTGGCCGCACCCGTGAAGGCGCCCTTTTCGTAGCCGAACAGTTCGCTTTCCAGCAGATTCTCGGGGATGGCAGCGCAATTGATGGCGACGAACTTGCCGCTTCGTTTCGAGGCACGGTGCAACGCGTTGGCCAGCACCTCCTTGCCCGTGCCGCTTTCACCGAGCAGCAGCACGGTCGCGTTGCTCGGCGCCACCTTCTCGACGGTGCGGCCGATGCGCAGCATCTGCTGATCGCGTGTGATGAGTCCGTCAGTCGCATCGGGAAGCTGCATCTCACGCAGGCGCCGGTTCTCGCTTTGCAGATCGAACAACCGAAACGCGCGGCCGATGATCAGCCCGAGCATGTCGGGGTCAAACGGCTTGGGCAGGAAGTCGTAAGCGCCGAGGTCGATGGCCCGCAGCGCATTGGCCTGATCGTTCTGTCCGGTCAGCACGATCACCTTGACATCGGGATTGAGCTCCATCATCTGCTCAAGCAGCTTGAAGCCCTCTTGGACGGAATCGGGGTTCGGTGGCAACCCGAGGTCCATCGTCACCACGGCGGGCGCGTGACGCTTGAACTGCGCAATCGCGCTGACCCGGTCGTCCGCGGTGACGGACTCGAAGCGATCGAGAGACCATTTGATCTGCTTCTGAAGTGCGAGGTCATCCTCCACAATCAGCAATGGCGGCCGCGTGTCCGAAGTCATGGTCATCCGAAAATGTAGCGCTGAGGACCCCGTGTCCCCGCGTGAATTCTCACACCCGCCCTCGCTGTCACCGGCACCTTTTATTGATGAATATGTGGCAATGCGCGCCAATGTCAGGATCCATCCTCGCGCCCAACGCACGCATCCGCCCTCAGGAGTGATTCCCCATGCAGCAAGCCGGCAGCCTTTTCGTGGTCGCAGCGCCCAGCGGTGCGGGCAAATCGAGCCTCGTCAAAGCGCTGCTCGAGATGGATTCCCACCTCGGCGTCTCGGTGTCGCACACCACACGGCCGCCTCGCGGCCAGGAGCAGGAAGGGCGCGAATATCACTTCGTCAGCGAGCCCGAGTTCCGCGCGATGGTGGCTGCTGGCGAATTCATCGAATGGGCCGAAGTTCATGGCAACCTCTATGGCACCTCGCACGCCGCGGTGGACAGCCGGATATCTCAAGGTCATGACGTCGTGCTCGAGATCGACTGGCAAGGCGCTCTGCAAATCAAGCAATTGTTCCCCGACACGGTGCTGGTGTTCATCCTGCCGCCCAGCTGGGAAGAGCTCGCACAGCGCCTGAATCGGCGCGGTGAGGATCATCCGGACGTGATCGCACAACGGCTGATCAATGCGAGGCATGAAGTGGCTCAGGCCCGGCATTTCGACTTTGTTATCATCAATGCCCTGTTTGAAACGGCGGTTTTCGATCTGAAAACCATCGTTCACTCGCAACGACTGCGATATGCGGTGTTGTCGAAGAACAAGCCCGACGTATTTCAGGCACTGAACCTTGATTGATCCCCGATCAAGGTCGCCAAAGCCACCCCTCTGGAGCACCGCATGGCCCGCATCACCGTGGAAGATTGTCTCGTTCAGATTCCCAATCGCTTTCAGCTGGTGCTGGCGGCCACTTATCGTGCCCGCATGCTGAGCCAGGGCCACGCGCCGAAGATCGACACCAAGAACAAGCCCGGTGTGACCGCGTTGCGCGAAATCGCCGCGGGCGAAGTGGGCATCGAGATGCTGCGCAAGGTGCCGGTCTGAGCGACATCGCAACGCACCACATCAAACGGCCCTGCGGGGCCGTTTTTATTGCCTGTAACTGTTCTGGATGACAGCCGGATGTCGCGCCCATTCATTACGGGATAAATTAAGCGCATGGGCAATCTGATCGGCGATACCTTCAAGGATGCGATCAACGCGGTGCGGCGCAGACCGGCCGAAGTGGCCGTGCCGACGGATGCCGCCGCCGCGTCGTTCGACGCGCTGACCAGCAAGCTCGATTACCTGGACCCGGCCGACATCCGCCGCGTCCGCGACGCTTACCGCTTTGCCGACGAAGCGCATCTGGGCCAGTACCGCACCAGTGGCGAGCCCTACATCACGCACCCGATCGCGGTGGCCGGCCTGTGCGCCGAGTGGAAGCTGGACGCGCAGGCGATCATGGCCGCGTTGATGCACGACGCGATGGAAGACTGCGGCATCACCAAGACCGAACTGATCGAGCGCTTCGGCGCACCGACCGCCGAGCTCGTTGACGGGCTGACCAAGCTCGACAAGCTGCAGTTCTCGACCCGTGAGGAATCGCAGGCAGAGTCATTCCGCAAGATGCTGCTGGCCATGGCGCGCGATGTGCGCGTGATCCTGATCAAGCTCGCCGACCGCCTGCACAACATGCGAACGATGGAGTCGGTCGCGGTCGACAAGCGCATGCGCATCGCCCGCGAAACACTGGACATCTACGCCCCCATCGCGCACCGCCTGGGGTTGAACCAGACCTACCGCCAGCTGCAGGAGTTGTCGTTCCAACACCTGCGTCCCTGGCGTTACAACGCCTTGTCGAAGGCGGTGTTCAAGGCGCGTGGCAACCGGCGCGATCTGGTCGAGCGCATCCAACGCGATGTCGAGAAATCGTTCACCCAGGCCAAGCTGAAGGTGCAGGTCTATGGCCGGGAAAAGACGCTGTTTTCCATCTACGGGAAGATGCGATCCAAGCACCTGAGCTTTGCCCAGGTGAGCGACATCTTCGGCTTTCGCATCGTCGTTGCCACCCTGCCCGAGTGCTACCTGGCCCTCGGTGTGCTGCACCAGTTGTACAAACCGCTGCCGGGCCGCTTCAAGGACTACATCGCGATCCCGAAGGCCAATGGCTACCAGTCCCTGCACACCACGCTGGTCAGCCCGCTGGGCACCGCGGTCGAATTCCAGATCCGCACCGAGCCCATGCACGCTGTCGCCGAAAAAGGCATCGCCGCACACTGGATGTACAAGACCAAGCGCAATGGACCGCAGCATGCGCAGGAAGCACAGCGCCTGGGTGCGATGTGGCTGCAGTCGCTGATCGACATCCAGGACGAAACCCGCGACGCGAGCGAGTTTCTCGAACACGTCAAGATCGATCTGTTCCCCGACGCGGTGTATGTGTTCACGCCGAAGTCGAAGATCCTGGCCCTGCCACGCGGTGCCACGCCGGTCGATTTCGCCTACGCGATTCACTCCGATGTCGGCGACCATTGCGTGGCCGCCAAGGTCAACGGTGAGCCGGTCGCATTGCGCACCGAACTGCGCAGCGGGGATGTCGTCGACATCGTCATCGCACCCGGCGCGCGGCCGAACCCGGGCTGGCTGAATTTCGTGCGCACCGGTCGTGCACGCTCGAAGATCAGGCACCACCTGAAAACGATGGAGCAGGAAGAGTCGCAGGACCTCGGCGCCAAGATGCTGGCCCAGGCGCTGCGGGCCGAGGGCATGGCGATGCCACAAGATGACAGCCCCGGCGCGCTGTCGCCGGTCTGGCCGGCGCTGCTGCGCTGGAGCGGCAACCGCAGCCGAGAAGAGTTGCTGACCGACATCGGCGTCGGGCGCAAGATCGCATCCATCGTCGCCAAACGCATGGCACGGCTGCTGACCGAGCGCGGCGTGCGGCCCGATGCGGTCACGCTGACGCTGGGCCGCTACGGTGCCGACGAGGCCACGCCATCGCAAGGCATGGTACTGATCGATGGCAGCGAAGGCGTATCGATCCAGTTGGCTTCTTGCTGCCGGCCCATCCCCGGAGACTCGATCCTGGGCTATCTCGGCCGCGGTGAAGGCCTGCAGATTCACACGGCGGACTGCGCAGTCGGCAAGCGTCTGCTCGGGCGCGACAGCGAGGACGGACTGAGCGTGGACTGGGCCGAGCAACCCACACGCGCCTTCGAGACCGGCATTGCCCTGTTGCTGAAGAACGGCAAGGGTGTGCTGGCCGAAGTGGCCACCGCCGTCGCGGCGGCCGAGGCCGACATCACCCACATCGACATGGGCGATCAAGCGGCATCTGAGACGGCCGAACTGAAGCTGCTGCTGGCGGTGCGCGATCGGCTGCATCTGGCCGATGTGATGCGCACCCTGAAACGATCGGCCGCAGTGCTGCGCATCAGCCGCATCAAGCCCTGAGCCTGCGCGCTCGAGGCTCAGCTGACGCCAGCGCTCGGGTAACTCACCGCCAGCACCTCGACCAGATCCACGCCCGCCGGCGTCTGCACACGGACTTCATCGCCGACGCGGGCGCCAAGCAGCGCACGTGCCATCGGGGCGATCCAGCTGATTTCACCGGCCGCGCTATCGGACTCATCAACACCCTTGATCGTGATCGTGCGCTCCTCGTCGCGAGCATGGCCGTAGCGCACGGTGGCCCCGAAGAACACTTGGTCGGCGCCATGGTGCACCGACGGATCGACCACCTCGGCAATGTCCAGCCGCTTGGTCAGGAAGCGGATGCGACGGTCGATCTCGCGCAGCCGCTTCTTGCCGTACAGATAGTCACCGTTCTCGGAGCGATCGCCATTCTTGGCGGCCCACGACACGATCTCGACCACCTTGGGGCGCTCCTCATCGAGCAGGCTCAGCAACTCGGCACGCAACCGGGCGTAGCCAGCCGGCGTGATGTAGTTCTTGACACCCGCCGGGATCGCCGGCGCAGACGGGTCGGCATCGTCGTCATCGGCGTCGTCGGATTCCCTGGTGAAGGCTTTGTTCATGGTCGGTCGTTGAAAGCGTGAATATCGCTGATGCGTGCCAACAGATGCGGCTCAGCCGAAGCGGCCGTGCAAAAACCAGCCTTGCGCGTCCTCAGCCACCGACAGCGGCAGGCGGGCCCGGTACAGCCACACCAGCGCACCCTCGGGCGTCTGCGCGATGAAGTAATCGCGCCCGGCGAGCGGCGCATCCCACCAGCCCGCCTCGATCCGCTCCGGGCCGCACAGCAACTGCAACGGCTGCCCGTCGAGCCAAGGCCGTGATTGTCGTTCGGCCAGGCGTTGCGGCTCATCCAGCAGCCAGACCGGGCGCGGGACGGTGACGGCCTGTGCAGCACGGCACGCGCGTTCAGGCACCGCAGACCGGGCAGGCGACGGACGTCGCCCGGCGTGGCGTGCGACCGACCCCACGGCATCGGCCGACACCGCATGGAGCAGCACATCGCGCTCAGGCCGGTGGTCGGCCATCGGCCGCAGTTGCTGCACCTGCCCCTCGCCCAGGCGGGCCTGCAGGCGCTCGATCAGGCGGACCAGGCCTTCGCGTTCGCCACGCGCCGAGGCAAACAGATCGGTGCTGAGCGGCGAGCCCCGAACCACGTCATCGCAATGCAGCCGCAATTCCAGCGTCGGCGCGGGCAGCGACAGGTGGGCCAGCCGCTCGCGCAACAGCAGCGACAGGTGGGCCGCATCGCACGAGACCTCGGCCAATGCGATGGAGAGTTCGGTGGCAGCCGGTATCTCGCCGCTTTGTCGACGATGCCGCTCGTGGTGCATGAACAGCGTGCAGCGCCGCACCCGCGCCTGCTGCGCGCGCGCCCAGGCGAGCAAGGGCTCGATCAGCAGTTGGGCGCCGTGCAACAACTGGTCGGTGGTGTCGGCGCAGGTCAGCAACTCGAGGCGAGCCTCGAAGGTCTCGGGCAGGGTGATCCAGGCAGGCGGCGGGTCGCTGCGCGCGCCCAGCACCGTGTCGATCTCATCGAGCAAGGCAGGGCCGAAGCGGCGCCGCAAGGCCGGACGAGGCAGACGGCGCACGGCACCGAAGGTGCCCAGGCCCATGCGATCGAGCGCATCCCACTGAGCGCGACCCGCATCGATCAGCCACAGCGGGGCTGCATCCAGAAGCTCTTCAAGCTGCGCCAGATGGGTCGCATGAAGCTCGCCGCTTCTGGTGTCGGCGCAACACGCCAGCACCGCCGCGCCATGGGCCGTGGGGGCGCTGGCGAACTGCACCGTGCAGTTCAGCGGCACCACCGCTGCACGCAGGCGCTGCAGCAAGGCAGCCAGCCCGCCGAAGTAGCGCAGACTGGCCTGCACCTGCAACAGCACCGTGCCCGTGGCAGTGGCTGGCCCGACAAGATCGGCCCAGCAGACCGCTGGCGTGAACGCCAGCGCCACATGCGCCACGCTGGTGAGCGCCTGCCGATCTCGTGCTGCATCGATGCGCCCCAGCAGCAACTGCGGCGCCAGCGCCCGTGCAGTCACGCGCTGCAGCCCAGGCCGCACGCCCAAGCGCTGCGCGGCGGAATTGCACATCAGCACCTCGGAGGGACCCATCAACGCGGCAGGCTGCTCGCGCTGATCGGGCGGCAGCACGGCCAGCCATGATTCGAGCGACAGGCGCGGCAGGTGCAGCGCGATCCACAACATGGCCACCGCCGCGCGACGAGATCAGACCAGGCTGATGAAGGTGGCCGCCAGCAGTGGCACAGCATCGACACGGCTTGAGCGAGCTGGGCGGCCGACGGGGTGGGATTCGCGGCCAGACGGCTCGACGAGTACCGGGGCGGGCTGTGCCGCATCGCCCTGACGCCGCCAGGCCTGCTCGCGCAAGGCCTCCGACAGCACCGGCGGCAAGGTCAAAACGAGGGGCGATGCCAGCGGTGGCCCGCGCCGCTTCAGGATCTTCAACTCCAGCCTGTCGGCGCCGCCTGCGCGCAGCGCCAGCCGCAGCGGCGCAGTCGTGGGGCGCTGCTGTGCCGCCCACTCCCGCAGCACAAAAGCCGGCCCGTCGTGCGCCTGGGCAGCCAGTTGCAGGCGGCGCAGTCGGTCGGCGCGCAAGCGAGGCGGCAGCCAGGCCAACACCGCACCGACGTGGCCGCTCTTCAAGGCCTGCTCGAAAGCCCACAGGCTGTCAGAACCAGGGATGACGCGAGCGCGGGTGTGCACGACCAGCAACTGCCCCACATCGAAACCCAAATGCGCCAGCGCCTGGGCCGACAACTTGGCTGGCGGATCGAACAGCATCACCAGACGACCTTGTTGCTGCAGGGCCGTCAGGCAAGGGCCGAGCAGGCGGATCTCGCCCACACCGGGATGCGGCAGCAACAGTTCGGTCAGTACGCGGCGCGGCCAGCCACCACCAGGCAGTTGTGCATCGAGTGCGCCAAAGCCCGTGGGCCAGGCCCGATCGACCGAGCCTTCCATCTGGTCACCGCGCCAGAGCACTGGACGCAGACGCTCAGGGAGTGCATCGAATGCGGCAGCCGTGCTGACCGATGGAGACAGACGTGAAGAGGAAGGTGCAGACATGGCACCTCAATATACTGTTTTTTTATACAGCACATCGAGGCACTGCACCTCAACCTCTGTCCCAGAAACAAGAACCCCTCCCGACCGTGACGGTGGGAGGGGTCAGGTGGCTGACGCCACCATTCGGAGCGCCGGAGGGTGAGGGTCCTTTGCTCCTGGGCGCAGTGACTGCGCCTCGGGGTTGGCCTGCTTGGCAGGCATGAACACAGTACGCCTGCTGCGTGCGAAGTGCAAGCCCTGTTTCAGATTCTCACGCCGGTCAGCGTTGCGCCTTCATGATCTGGTCAAACACCGCGGCCACCTTGTCTTCCACCGCAGCATCCATCGCGATCGTGCGACCCCATTCGCGCGATGTTTCACCCGGCCACTTGTTCGTGGCGTCCAGCCCCATCTTGCCGCCCAGGCCGCTGACTGGTGAGGCGAAGTCGAGGTAGTCGATCGGCGTGTTCTCGACCAGCGTGACATCGCGCACCGGGTCCATGCGGGTGGTGATGGCCCAGATCACGTCGGGCCAGTGGCGGATGTCCACGTCGTCGTCGGTCACCACGATGAACTTGGTGTACATGAACTGCCGCAGGAAGCTCCACAGGCCGAACATCAGCCGCTTGGCGTGACCGGGGTACGCCTTCTTGATGCTGATGATCGCCATCCGGTAACTGCAGCCTTCGGGCGGCAGGTAGAAGTCGACGATCTCCGGAAACTGCTTCTGCAAGATGGGCACGAACACCTCGTTCAGCGCCACGCCCAGAATCGCCGGCTCGTCGGGCGGCTTGCCGGTGTAGGTGGAGTGGTAGACCGGATCACGCCGGTGCGTCAGGCGGCTGACCTCGAACACCGGAAACCAGTCCTGCTCGTTGTAATAGCCGGTGTGATCGCCGAACGGGCCTTCCAGCGCATACAGATAGCCACCAACCTCTTTGAGCGGAATGCCATGTTCGCTGTGACCGGTGTAGCCGGGCTCGGCAACCGGGATGTGCCCTTCGAGCACGATCTCAGCACTGGCCGGCACCTGCAACATCACGCCCGCATCGCCAACGCCCGAGTCGACCACCTCGGTGCGACTGCCGCGCAGCAAGCCAGCGAACTGGTATTCGGAGAGGGTGTCGGGCACCGGCGTGACAGCGCCCAGGATGGTCGCCGGGTCGGCGCCCAAGGCCACGACGATCGGGAACGGTTGGCCGGGGTTGGCACGGGCGAAGTCGCGGAAATCGAGCGCCCCGCCCCGATGCGCCAGCCAGCGCATGATGACCTGGTGGCGGGCGATGACCTGCTGGCGGTAGATGCCCAGGTTCTGCCGGCGCCGCGGATTCGGCCCGCCCTGCGGTCCGCGCGTGACCACCAGACCCCAGGTGATCAGCGGCCCCACATCGCCCGGCCAGCAGGTCTGCACCGGCAGCAGGCCCAGCAGATCGACCTCTGCGCTTTCCACGATCACCTGCTGACAGGCCGCCTGACGCACGGTCGCCGGCTTCATGTCCCACAGCGACTTGAGCAGGTGCAGCAGCCGGCCGGTGTCTTTCAGGCCTTTGGGCGGCTCGGGCTCCTTCAGGCTGGCCAGCACCCGCCCGATGTCGCGCAGTTCGCCAACATCGGCCGCGCCCATGCCCATCGCGACCCGCTTTGTCGTTCCGAACAGGTTTGTCAAGGCTGGAATTTTGTAACGCCCCCCCGAATCAAGGGGGCGCTCGAACCACAGCGCCGGACCGCCCGCACGCAGCACCCGATCGCTGAGCGCCGTCATCTCAAGCCGCGCCGACAGGGGCTCAGCGACGCGCCGGAGCTCACCGGCCGCTTCCAGGCCAATGCAAAACTCTCGGAGATCACGGTATTTCATATCTATTTGTAGTTAGAGAGCAGTCTCTAATGGTTGACCAGTTATGTTTTTGCTTTCTAGAATTCGGCCCATTGGCGCTTAATGAGTGTTTACCCTAGGCGCCACCAACGTTCATCACAGAGGTATCGAGCGAATTCGTGTCGGGCTGACGTCCGCCATGGAGACCGGCCTGAACCGCCAGCGCAACCGATTATGTTCGGCGCGACGCCCGAACCACCCCGACAGGCTTGTGCCTGGACGGGGGTCAGAGGCAAGAGAGTCATGTCCATCGTTCAACAGATTTCTTCGACCGTGCAGCAATGCGGACGCGCGTCAGTGCGCTCGGTCGCCGTGTTCCTGCAAGACGTAGGGAACGGGCTGCTGGAAGTCAGCCACAACACGTTGGCCCTGCTGGGTCTGATGGCCGTGGCGCTGGTGGTGTTCGTGGCCGGCCACTCCGAACTGCGCCAGACAGTCGAGTTGCAGGCGCTGGGCTGGCTGCAAGCGCGCCAAGTGGCACGCATCGATCCCGCCGTGCAACTGGCCAACGATTTGAGTGAACCTGAGGCCATCGCACGCGCCACCGCCATCGACCCGAAGGAATTGACGCGCCAGCAGGCCGCCGTTGCTCAGTGGCTGGCGCGTCGCTACAAAGTGGCGCCCGAGCCAGTCAGCCGCCTGGTCACTGAAGCTTGGCAGGTCGGTGCCCGCGTTGGCCTGGAGCCGACGCTGATCCTGGCCATCATGGCGGTCGAGTCCAGTTTCAACCCGTTCGCTCAGAGCCCAGTCGGAGCGCAAGGGCTGATGCAGGTCATGACCCGCGTGCACGACGACAAGTACGAAGCATTCGGCGGTAATTTTGCAGCCTTTGACCCCGTGACCAACCTGCGGGTTGGCGTGCAGGTGCTGCGTGAATGCATCGCCCGCGCGGGCAGCGTCGAAGCAGGCCTGCGTTTTTATGTCGGCGCGGCGAACCTGGAACACGATGGTGGCTATGCCGCCAAGGTGCTGGCTGAACAGTCGCACTTGCAGGCGGTGGCAAGCGGAAGGTTGGTCGCCTACAACGCCTCGAATGTGACCGCACCGACGCCAGCCCCCGAGGCTGAGCCCATCGCCTTGCCCGCCCCTGCGGACAAGGCCGCCGAGCCGCCTGCGGCCGAACAAGTCGCCACGCTGCACTGAGCATCTGCCGTTACGCGGCCGCCGCCGGCTGCACCGTCTCAATCTCATGGCCGCGGGCATGGCCGTGTCGCTGGCCGACATGAGGCGCGCGGTGCTCTAATCTGCCTCTGATTTCCTGTTTCCGTCATTGAGGATCGTCGCCATGTTCGACCGCAGTCTTTCCACGCTCGCCCACATCGACCCTGAGATGTGGTCCGTCGTCCAGCGTGAAAACCAGCGCCAGGAAGACCACATCGAGCTGATCGCCTCCGAGAACTACACCTCGCCCGCCGTGATGCAGGCGCAAGGCAGCCAACTGACCAACAAGTACGCCGAGGGCTATCCGGGCAAGCGCTACTACGGTGGTTGCGAGTTCGTGGACGTCGCCGAACAACTCGCCATCGACCGGCTGAAAGAACTGTTCGGTGCCGGTTACGCCAACGTGCAGCCCAATTCCGGCTCGCAGGCCAACCAGGCGGTGTTCTTCGCGCTGCTGCAGCCCGGCGACACCATCATGGGCATGAGCCTGGCCGAAGGCGGCCACCTGACGCACGGCATGCCGCTGAACATGAGCGGCAAGTGGTTCAAGGTGGTGAGCTACGGCCTCAACGCCCAGGAAGAGATCGACTACGACGCCATGGAGCGCCTGGCGCACGAGCACAAACCCAAGCTGATCATCGCTGGCGCGTCGGCCTATGCCCTGCGCATCGACTTCGAGCGCTTTGCCCAGGTGGCGAAGGCCGTCGGCGCGCACTTCATGGTCGACATGGCCCACTACGCCGGATTGATCGCGGCCGGTGTCTACCCCAACCCACTGCCGCACGCGGACGTGGTCACCTCGACCACCCACAAGAGCCTGCGCGGCCCACGCGGCGGCATCGTGCTGACGAATCACGAGGACATCGCCAAGAAGATCAACAGCGCAGTGTTCCCGGGCCTGCAGGGTGGCCCGCTGATGCACGTGATCGCCGGCAAGGCGGTGGCCTTCAAGGAGGCGCTGTCGCCAGAATTCAAGGCCTATCAGCAGCAGGTCGTGACCAACGCCCGGGTGCTGGCCGAGACCCTGATCTCGCGCGGCCTGCGCATCGTCAGCGGCCGCACCGAAAGCCATGTGATGCTGGTCGATCTGCGGCCGAAGAACCTCACCGGCAAGGAAGCCGAAGCGGTGCTGGGCCTGGCGCACATGACCTGCAACAAGAACGGCATCCCGAATGACCCGCAGAAGCCGATGGTCACCAGCGGTATCCGGCTGGGCACGCCGGCGCTGACCACGCGCGGCTTCAAGGAGGAGCAGACGCGGCTGACGGCCCACCTGATTGCCGACGTGCTGGACCATCCGCACGACGAGGCGAACCTCTCGACGGTGCGAGCCAAGGTGGCAGCACTGACGCGCGACTTCCCGGTGTACCGCTGAAGCCCGCCGCTTCGGTGTGTTGATCGGTACCGGCCCGTCCTGTTGACCTTGCAGCGACGGGCCTTTTCACATGCGTTGTCCCTACTGCAGCCACGAAGACACACAGGTCGTCGAGACGCGTGAGTCTGACGAAGGTGACGTGGTGCGTCGCCGCCGCCGCTGCCACAGCTGCGACAAGCGCTTCACCACCTACGAGCGCGCCGAGATCGCGTTGCCCGCCGTCGTCAAGAAGGACGGCACGCGCGCTGAGTTCGATCTGTCGAAGCTGCGCGCCTCGATGACGCTGGCGCTGCGCAAGCGGCCGGTCAGCGTGGAGCAGATCGACGCCGCACTCGAGCGCATGCAGGAAAAGATCCTCAACAGCGGCGTCAAGGAGGTGCCCTCGACGCGGCTGGGTGAACTGGTGATGCGCGAGCTCAAGCGCATCGACAAGGTCGCCTATGTGCGCTTCGCCTCGGTGTACCGCAGCTTCGAGGACGTCGACGAATTCCGGCAGCTGATCCGCGACATCTGAGCTCGCAGCGGCAGCGCGTCAACCGCACGCCCCCCGAGTGAGGGCCCTCCAGCGAGGACAGCCCGACCCCACCTCCAGGGGTCGCACGAGACCGGCGTGATTTCTACAGTGAGCCCATGGACTCACTGCCTCTCGTCACACCAACAGCCCAGCGCCAGCGCGGCATCACGCTGGTCGAGGCGGCCATCACGCTGATGGTTCTCGCCGTCCTGGTGTGCAGTGCCGTCCCAAGCTTCAGTGGCCTGATCGAACGTCAGCGCCTGAGCGGTCTGGCCGCGCAACTGGCTACCGATGTACAGCTGGTGCGCAGCGCCTCGGTGTGGCGCAACGAACCACTGCGCCTGAGCTTCTACAGCGCCACGTGGGGGAGCTGCTACGTGGTGCACAGCGGCGCACGCGACCAGTGTTCCTGCGCCGAGAACACGGCCTCTGCTGTCTGCACAGCCGATGCAGTGCCGCTGAAGACGGTGAGCGTCGCCGCCACGACCGGACTCAGCGTGCAGGCCAACGTGGCCTCGATCCTTTTCGATCCACTTCACGGCACCAGCACACCCACCGGCACGCTGCGTGTGGTCTCCGTGCCGGCTGGCTCGATCCATCACATCGTCAACGTGCTGGGGCGTGTACGCACCTGCACACCCAGTGGCAGCCGCGCCTTGCCGGGCTACCGCACCTGCTGATCCTTCGCCCACCGAGGAGCCCCCATGTCACAGCCTGTACCCGTTGCCCACCCGTCAAGCCCAGGCCCAAGGACAAGAGGCTTCACGCTGATCGAATTGATGATCTGCGTATGCATGGTCGGCGTGCTGTCGTCGATCGCCTACCCCGCCTTCAGCAGCACCTTGGCCAGCACCCGGCGATCAGATGCCTTGGTTGCGCTGATGAACATCCAGATGCTGCAGGAACGTTTCCGGTCTGAGCATCCGAGCTACGCCGAGCTGTCGCAGCTGGGCATGGGCAGCACCCCGCCGTCCAGGCACTACGACATCGCGGTGCTGAATCCGTCGGCAGACGGCTATGTGCTGCGCGCCGCGGCCACCGGCAGCCAGCAGCGGGACACGCGCTGCCGACACCTGCGGCTCACCGTCGATGGCCTCAACGTCAGCTACGCGTCCGGGGCCACAGCGGCCACTGACAACGCCGCGGCGATGAACAGCCGTTGCTGGAGGCTGTGAGATGGCCGTGCGCGCGCTTGAACCTGCCAGCGCACAGGCCGGCGTGTCGCTGGTCGAGTTGTTGATCGGCATCACGATCGGCCTGTTCATCGTCGGCGCCAGCCTGACGGTGCTGCTGACGCACCTGCGCGACAGCCGTGGGCTGATGGCACAAAACCGATTGATGCAGGACCTGCGCGCGGCCGCCGATCTGATGGCGCGCGATCTGCGCCGCGCGAGCTACTGGGGTGCGGCTGATCACGGTGTGTGGCAGCAGACCGGTGCCGCCAGCGCCCCCGTCACAGCCGTCAACCCGTACACCGCCATGATGGCATCGGCGTCTGTCGTCAACTTCCGCTACTCCCGCGATGCGGTCGAGAACAATGTGGTCGACAGCCATGAACAGTTTGGCTACCGGCTGCGCAATGGCGTCCTTGAATTGAAGCTGGGTACCGCACCATGGCAGGCGATGACCGACAGCTCGACGATGAGAGTCATCCGCTTCGAGATCACCCCGACCGAACAGCTGCGCAGCCTGGCGGGTTCGTGCACCGCGCCTTGCGCCGCCACCGATCTGAGCTGCCCGCCTCAGTTGCACGTGCGCAGTCTGGTGCTGACGCTCGCTGCGCGAGGCGTCGGCGAATCCACCGTCGAGCGCAGCGTGCAGACCACTGTGCGCCTGCGCAACGACGTTGTCACGGGCCGCTGCCCGGCATGAGGCGCGACATGCAGCCCCCCGCCTTCAGCAGACAGGTGGCGCAGCGCCAGCGTGGCGTCGCCGCGTTGGCCGTGACGTTGCTTCTCTTCTTCGCGATGTGCCTGGTGGCTGCCTATGCCAGCCGGGGGTTGATCTTCGAGCAGCGCGCATCGACCAACCAATACCGTAGCGCACAGGCCTTCGAGGCCGCCGAGGCCGGCATCGAATGGGCGATGGCCCAGTTGAATCAACCTCAACGCATCGACGGACAGTGCCTGCCGAGTGCGGACCCGGCCGACACTTCGTTCCGGGAACGATACCTTCACGCTCGACCAGACAGCGGCCAGCTCGATCCGACACACTGGATGTCCGGCACCACACCGGTCACGCTGCAATCCGCTTGCGTGCACACAGCGGCCGGGTGGTCGTGCGAGTGCCCGTCGAACGGCTGGCCTTCGATCGCCCTGGCGGCCTCCGATGACGGCCGGCCGCACCCCGCGTTCGCGGTGCAATTCAGCGCTGAGGCGCAGCCAGGCGTGGTCCGCATCATCTCGACCGGCTGCTCCAGCGCGGACGGACCGTGTCGCCCCGGCTCCTCCAGGCGCCCGGATGCTTCGGCCCGCGTCGAGGTACTGCTGGGCCTGTTGCCTGGGTTGCGGGTCGTGCCGACCGCTGCGCTGACGGCCAAGGGGTCGGTCGATGTGGGCACTGCAGCGCTGGGTGTCCACAACGCCGACGTCGCATCGGGTGGCATCACCGTGCGCACCGGTGGCAACCTGATCGGCTCTGCGCTGCGGTTGTCCACCGCACCAGGGGGTGCAGCGGGTGCGTCAGCATCGACGCATGACACGGCGCTGGCAGCGATCGACAGCGACCACCTGTTCGCGGCCCACTTTGGCGTCGAGCCCGCCAGCTGGAATACCCACGCCGCGGTACAGACCATCGACTGCCGCAACGAGTGCTCGGCGCAGGTTTCCACAGCCATCCAGGGGATGGCGGCCAACCGCATGGTCTCGATCCGCGGCGATGCCCGGCTGGCCGGTCCGGTGACGTTGGGCTCGGCTGCGCAACCGGTGTTGCTGGTCGTCGACGGCACGCTGACCCTGAGCGGCGACGTGACACTGTATGGCTTGGTCTATGCCAGCGACATCCGCTGGGAGTACACCAGCGGCCCGCACGCACAGCTGCATGGCGCGCTCGTCTCGGCATCGACCTACCGCGGCGACGGCGCACCCGACCTGCATTACGACGCCGCGGTACTGCGTGCGCTGCAACGCCACACCGGCAGCTTTGCCCGGGTGCCTGGCAGTTGGAGGGACTTCTGATGGTCACGCCCACAACGCTTTCGTTCATCGGCCGCCATCGCTACCCTCGACCGCAGCGGGGCGTCACGCTGATCGAAGCCCTGCTGGCCTTCCTGGTGCTGGCCGGCGGCGTGCTGTCGATGTCGAAGCTGCAGCTCCATCTGCATGCGCAGGCTGATCTGGCGCGTCAGCGATCAGAAGCCATGCGCATCGCACAGGCAGACGTCGAGTCGCTGCGTGCGTTTGTCTCACTGCACGACGAAGGAGCCACGTCCGGCACGATGCCCTACGAACACATCGACACCACCAGCACGTCGATCGACCCCTCGAACAGCACCTCTGAGAACACCCGGTACCAATTGACCCGTCAGGTCGATGCCAGCGCCTCGGCGCGTCTGAAAGCCGCCACCGTCGGCGTCACCTGGACAGCCCGCGACGGCAGTCCACAACGGGCCGTCTTGAGCACGGTGGTCGCGGGCGTGAGCCCGGCGTTGTCCGGCGCACTGACGGTGGCGCCCAGCCTCTTGTCCCCAACCAGCAGCTACGCACGATCGGCCAGCATTCCGACGAGCGCCCAGCACCTGGGTGACGGGCGCAGTGTGCTCAAGCCGGGGCGCACCGGCACTGTCGCGTATGTCTTCGACCACCTGAGCGCCCAGGTGACGCATCGCTGCACCGATGTGGCCAGCGACCGGACGAGCGCCCAACTCAGCGCTGCCGACCTGACCCACTGCAGCGAGCTGCGTGGCCTATGGCTGAGCGGCACGGTGCGCTTCGCCAACAGCACACCGCCCCACCCGGAACAGGCCCACGACACCCCGCTCGACCTGGCCGTATCGGTCCAGCTGACCGGTGTGGCCGACGCAGCCGCTCCGACGTGCATCACCGAGGCGTTGAAGACCGTGGCATACCGCAACGCTGACGGCGTCCGCCGCGAGTCCGTGCCACTGTCAGCGACGCCAGCCCATGTCGGTGTGGCCGAATGGACCGAGCTCGGCGAGCGCTATGTGGCCTATCAGTGCATGGTGCCGATCCGCGGCGCGGCGGGTCGCTGGTCCGGACGCAGCGTCCTCGTGCCAATGGGCTGGACGCTCGGAACGGCGGCCACGGACCACCGGGTGTGCCGCTACAGCGCAGACTTCGACCACAGCGGTGCGATCGACCGCAACGAGGAGCATCCACCCGACTACACCGCCGTCGATCGGACCCTGCACCAGCAGAATTTCCTGGTCATCCGGGGCGATCAAGCTTGCCCGGACAGCTCTGCCGCGAGAATCGGGAACAGTGCGGTGGATGGCGCCAGCCAGATCACCACCGTTCAACACCAACCCTGACCCCGCCCACTGCTGCCGATGAGTGCGACACCTGCGGATCCCACTGACCCCTGCGAGCGATGGATGGCCGAAGCGCTGTCGCTGGCCGAGCAATCCATTGCGCTGAGCGAGCCCAACCCGCGGGTCGGCTGCGTGATCGTGTCGGCTGGCGGCCAGGTGATCGGGCGAGGCCACACACAGCAGGCAGGCGGCCCGCATGCCGAGGTGATGGCGCTGCGCGATGCCGCTAAGCACGGCCATTCAGTGCAAGGTGCGACCGTCGTCGTCACCCTCGAACCCTGCGCCCACCACGGCCGCACCCCTCCGTGCTGCGATGCCTTGGTACAAGCCGGTGTAGGTCGCGTGGCGATGGCGATCGAAGATCCGAACCCGCTGGTGGCAGGACAAGGCGCCGCGCGCTTGCGGGCCGCTGGCATCGAGGTGACGAGCGGCGTAGGCGCAGAGGCCGCCCGCGAACTCAACATCGGGTTCTTTTCGCGGATGGAGCGCAAACGCCCGTGGGTGCGCCTGAAGGTGGCAGCGTCGCTCGACGGCCGCACGGCCCTGCCCAACGGCGTCAGCCAGTGGATCACCGGCGAAGCGGCCCGCATCGACGGCCACGCCTGGCGGCGCCGTGCCAGCGCGGTGCTCACAGGCGTGGGCACAGTGATCGACGACAACCCGCGACTCGACGTGCGGCTGGTCCCCGCACCCCGACAGCCACTGCGGGTGGTCGTCGATTCCCGGCTCGATGCGCCGCTCACTGCTCGCATCTTCGAGTCGCCCGGTTCGGTGCGGGTCTACGCAGCCAGCCCAATCGCTGAGCGCCGCACAGCATTCGCCGAGCGTGGCATCGAAGTGGTGTACGTTGCGGGAACCGACGGCAAGGTGGATCTGGCGTCGATGCTGACCGATCTCGCCGCGCGCGGCGTCAACGAACTGCATGTCGAAGCGGGGCGCAAGCTCAATGGGTCGTTCGTGCGCGAGGGGCTGGTCGACGAATACCTGCTGTACATCGCGCCCAAGCTGCTGGGCGTCGGCCTGGACATCGCCTCGTTCGGCCCGCTGAACGACCTGGAGAGTGCGGTAGCGCTGCACTTCCATCAGATTGATCGCATCGGCGACGACCTGCGCGTACTCGCCCGTCCGCGGACGACATCGCACCGCGGCTGAGACAATCGGCGCATGTTCACCGGCATCATCACCGGCGTCGGCCGGATTTCCGACGTGCGCGCCCTGGGCGCAGACGCATCCCACGGCAAGCAGCTGACCATTGCCACGCCGCCACAGTACCTGGCCGATGTCGGCCTGGGTGACAGCATCGCCATCAACGGCGCTTGCATGACGGTCACGTCGTTCGATCCGATCCGCAACATCTTCACCGTCGATGTGTCGGCAGAAAGCCTGGACAAGACCGCCGGGCTGGCTGCGACCGGACCGGTCAACCTCGAAAAGGCGCTGCGCGCCAATGACCGATTGGGCGGCCACCTGGTCAGCGGGCACGTCGACGGCGTGGGCCAGGTGACCCACTTCGCTGCGGTCGGAGAGTCCTGGACGCTACGCATCGAAGTGCCCCCAGCGTTGGCGAAGTTCCTGGCCTACAAAGGATCCATCACCGTCAACGGCGTGAGCCTCACGGTGAATCGGGTGGTCGATCACATCGCCCATGACACCTCAGGCTGCGAGATCAGCATCAACCTGATCCCGCACACCCTGGAGAACACGGCGCTGGGTCACCTGACGGCGGGGGCGGCGGTCAATCTGGAGGTCGATCTGATCGCCCGCTACGTCGAGCGCATGCAATCGCTGGCGCCCGCTGTTCGGCCCGCCTGAGCGCAGCGTTGCGCGCTGGATCGGGCCCGGGGGCCAAAGGCCCCCGACCTACAATCTACCGATGTCGATATCCCCAATTCCTGAGCTCCTGACGGAGCTGGCCGCAGGCCGAATGGTCATCCTCGTCGATGAGGAAGACCGCGAAAACGAAGGCGATCTGGTCATGGCCGCCGAAC
>LNFM01000321.1_pt1 | contig 122720 bp, 115 predicted proteins | sample 596031 | NCBI WGS metagenome assembly LNFM01 (sample SAMN04254537, study PRJNA301005) | activated carbon metagenome | isolation source: dual media filters at the Ann Arbor, Michigan drinking water treatment plant | place: USA: Ann Arbor | reverse complement strand
CGCTGGCTGATCAGCACCATCAGCGGCAGGCCGGCGCGCTCGGCCTCGGGCCACAGCCAGTCGACGCTGCCGTCCTCGAGCATCGGCACAAACTGCGGCCGGTGGAAGGTGAGGCGCAGGCCGAGCATCCCTGGCTGTTCCTTCCATCGCGCCAGTCGGCTGCGCGACTGCGGGTCGGTCGCGTCGAGGCGGCCCATCACCGCAAAACGCCCGGGATGCGCCTGCGCGGCGGCGAGCACCAGATCGTTGCGTTCACCTTCCCATGACGGCGGCACCAGCACTGCGCGGTCAACGCCGGCTTCGGCCATTTCGAGCAGCAGGGCTTCAGCGGACAGAGGTACCGTGCGGTGCGCGGCATGGCGCGCCGGCCAGGGGCGTTCGGGCGTGCTGGCCGCCCAGATGTGGATTTGTGCATCAACAATGTGCATGGATTGTTCTCCGGTTTGGCCACCGCGACTGTAGCCGAGTCCGTGGTGCTTGCGGCGCCGGAGTCTGCATTGAGGGCTGTGCTATCGTCATGGCACCCTGCTGAAACACCATTCCGGTCATCCATCATGCCCCGCATCGTTGCCCTCTACCGTTTCCCGCTGAAAGGCTTCACACCCGAGCCGGTGCAAAGCCTGACCATCCTGCCCGACGGCCGTGCCGCGGGTGACCGGGTGCTCAATCTGCGGTTTGCCGATGCCCCGGTGGATGACACGGCCTGGTGCCGCAAATACAACGGTGTGGTGCTGGCCAATACGCCAGGGCTGGCTCGACTCACCACGGCTTATGACCATGCGTCGCGGCGGCTGCGGATCGCGCTGGAAGGGCGGGTGCTGGTCGATGAGGAAGTGCAGGGCGCCGGTCGCCAGCGCATCGTCGAGGCCTTGACGGACTATGTGCTGGGGCTGGACGAACATCCGTTGAAAGGCCATCCCGAGCGCCTGCCGCTGAAGCTGGTCGGTGACGGGGTCACGCCGCGTTACCAGGACAACGAGTCCGGCCAGGTCACGCTGCACAGCCGCGAGACCATCGCCTCGGCGGCGCAGGCGCTGGGCGATCTTGGACTCAACGATCACCGCTTCCGCCACAACATCGTGATCGAGGGGGTCACCGCCTGGGAGGAATTGTCCTGGCTCGGCAAGCGTGTGCGCATCGGTGCGGTGGAGATGGATGTGGTCAAGCCCAAGACACGCTGCCTCGCCACCCACGCCAATCCCGAAACCGGCAAACGCGACTTGCTGGTGATGCAGGGGTTGGTCAAACATTTCAAACAAGCCCAGCCGACACTGGGCATCGGCATGCTGACGCATGGCACCGGTGGCGAGGTGCGCATCGGTGACGACATTCACGTGACCGGCTGAGCCAGAACCGCTTGCGGCGCGTCACTGCTGAAACTAGAATGCAGTCACTCGCAGGAGAGTGAACCTTGGCCATGCCGGGGTTCCGCCGAAGGCGCAATCCCTCATGATCGCTCAGGCAAACATACTGCGGGTGGTAACAGCCGATCTGGAGAGCGGTCACGCGATTCTGCAGTGACCCACCGAAGGGGCACACGGGCCCAGGCCCGTAAAACTCTCAGGTAAATGGACAGGGAGGGCGGCGCGGAGCGAAAGCTCCGTTCCAGCTTTTCCATTGTTCGAGTCCCTTGAACGCAAAACTTCGGGACCTGAGAGGTCATCATGCGAGTCATCGTGCTCGGTGCCGGCGTTGTCGGCACCGCGGCGGCGTGGTTTCTGAACCGCGCCGGCCATGAAGTCAGTGTCATCGATCGTCAACCTGCAGCCGGACTGGAAACCAGCTACGCCAACGGCGGGCAGATTTCCGTCAGCCACGCCGAGCCCTGGGCCAATCCCTCCGCGCCGCTGAAGGTGCTGAAGTGGCTGTTCCGCGAGGATGCGCCACTGCTGTTCCGGCCGCGGCTGGACTGGGCGCAACTGCGCTGGTGCCTGGATTTCCTGCGCGAATGCGCGCCGGCGCGCACCCGCCGCAACATCACGCAGATCGTCAATCTCGGCTTGTACAGCCGGCACATCCTGAGGGCGCTGCGTGCCGAGACCGGCATCCGCTACGACCACCTCGAGCGCGGCATCCTGCATTTCTACACCAGCCGGCAGGAGTTCGATGCCGCGCAGGAGCCGGCGCGCATCATGCGCGAACTCGGCTGCGAACTGGACATGAAAACACCGGACGAATGCGTCGCCATTGAGCCGGCGCTGGCGAGTGCCCGCGATCTGCTGGTCGGCGGCAGCATGACACCCTCCGACGAGTCGGGTGACGCGCACCAGTTCACGCAAAGGCTGGCGCTGCTGTGCGCGGCGCGCGGCGTGCGTTATCACTACGACACCACGATCCTCGCGCTGGAGGCCGCGGGCGGGCGCATCACAGGGGTGAGGGTGCGTGATCGCGAGGGCTCGCGCCTGCTACAGGCGGATGCCTATGTGCTGGCGCTGGGCAGCTACAGCGCCGGGCTGGCGGCGCCGCTGGGGCTGCGTCTGGCGATTTATCCGGCCAAGGGGTATTCGGTGACGATGCCGGTGCGCGACTCCGCGCGCGCCCACCATGTCAGCCTGACCGACGATGAATACAAGCTGGTGTTCTCGCGCCTCGGTGACCGCCTGCGCATTGCCGGCACCTGCGAACTCAATGGTTACAACACCGAACTGAACGAGGTGCGCTGCCAGGCGATCGTGCGGCGGGTGGAGGCGTTGTTTCCGGGCGGGGGCGACACCACAAAGGCCGAATTCTGGACCGGCCTGCGGCCGGCAACGCCGTCAAACGTGCCCTATATCGGCGGCACGCGGTATCCCAACCTGTTTCTCAACACCGGCCACGGCACGCTGGGCTGGACCCATGCCTGCGGCTCGGGGCAGGCCATCGCCGACATCGTGTCGGGGCGGCGGCCTGAGGTGGATTTTGCATTTTGTGCAGCAGCTTAGTACCTGTTATTGATTGAATAATAAGTATTTTAAAACAACAACTTACGTTATCTCTCACTCTGGCCCCGCTACGTTTCAAGTGTGCCCTGGTCTGCCGTCAAGCAGCACCAGGGGCGCGGAGAAAGAGGGGGGGTAAAGCCCTGCTTCCCCTGGGGCAAGGCAGCACCTGAAGCGGGGCAGAAGAGTGGTGATGAGGGACGTTTTTTGCAGATTCATAACCGGTTATGGGGAGGAAGGCGGGGGCTGACTGCCGCGGTTTGCATAAATTGTATACACTGCATACAATGAGTCTTTCGCGGCAAGCATGCCGCACCGGCCGCCGGATCCGGCGCATCAGGCAAAACGGGGGGGCAATCATGGAAGCAGCGCAACGCCAGTCGCAACATCCGGTCAACAGCCCTGAGCTGGTGCAGGTCATTCCCAGCGGCGCTGCACTCGGCGCCGAAATCCGCGGCATTGACCTGTCGCAGCCGGTGCCCGAGGAGACCAAGGCGCTGCTGCGCAAAGCCTGGGCCGACCATCTGGTGATCTACTGGCGCGGCCAGAATCTGCCGGACGAGGCACTACTCGGCGCGGCCGGGATTTTTGGCAAGACCAAGGAACCTGCCGCGCGCAAATACCAGGTGGCAGGAGGCTACAACATCGGCGGCAAGATCGTGCCGCTGCATCCCCACCTGACGCTGATCAGCAACCTCGACGAGAACGGCGTGCCGGTAATGGACAACGGCGCACTCGGCAGTTACGAGGTGGTGTGGCACAGCGACAATTCCTACGTGCAGGTGCCTCCGGCGGGCAGCATGCTGTATTCGGTGGTGCTGCCGGTCGATGGCGGCGGCGATACCTGGTTCAACAACCAGTATCGGGCTTACGAAGAACTTCCGGATGATCTCAAGGCGGCGATCAAGGGCAAATCGCAGATCCATGACGCCAGCCGCAACAGCGCAGGGGTTTTGCGCCCGACGGTCAAGATGCCGACCAGTCCGGAGGAGGTGCCGGGGCCCGCGCATCCGCTGGTGCGCCTGCACCCGGCCACCGGCAAACGTGCCTTGTACCTGGGCCGCCGCCGCGACTGGCCTTCAAACTACATCATCGGATTGTCGAATGAGGACAGCGAGGCGCTGCTCGACAGGCTGTGGGCCCATGCCACGCAGCCCAAATACGCCTGGAAACACAGCTGGCAGGTTGGCGACCTGGTGCTGTGGGACAACCGCTGTGCCATGCATTACCGCTCCGAGGTCGATCCGAAGCAGCCGCGCGTGCTGCACCGTACGGTGATCAACGGCGAAGCCGTGATCGCGGGCTGAGCGGTCCATGGTTACACGCAGCCGCGCCAGACGGCCGGCGCGCGGCATACCCGATGACTCAGCCTTGCGGCGCATCGCTGCCCGCGATATTCCGGGCGGTGGTGACGCGCGTTCGCTGGCCGAAGTGGCCTGCGACGAGATTCGCAGGGCGATCAGGGAGGGCAGGGTCGCCACCGGGGCGCACCTGACCGAGCTTGACCTGGCGGCCTGGCTGGGCATGAGCCGCACACCGGTACGCGAGGCGATGCGTCGGCTGCAAAGCGAGGGGCTGCTGCTCATCCAGCCATTCCGCGGCGCGCTGGTGATGCGCCTTGATGCCGGCGACATGCGGCAGATGTTCGCCGTGCGCGAGCTGCTCGAGCCCGCGGCGGCAGCGGCCTGCGCGGCGAACGCCGGTGCGGCGGACATCGCGGCGTTGCGGGCGATCCTCAGGCAGGAGGCGGCATCGCTGGATGATCCCGCCGCGCTGTTCCCGTTGAACCGTCAGTTCCACGACATCATCCTCGAAGTCGCGCGCAACCAGTTCCTGAGCAAGGCGATTGCCGGCGTTTATTCGCTGATTCCACTGCTCGGTGATTCGAATCTGCTGAACAGGCGTCACGCCCGCGAAGCACACCTTCAGCATCAGCAGATACTGGCGGCGATCGAATCCGGCGATGCCGCAGCGGCTGAGGCCGTGGCGCGTGAACATGTGCGGCATTCGCTGAAAACCCGGTTGGCACGCATCGCCATGGCCGGATCCGGGCATTCAAAACAAAAAACCGTCAAAACAGGAAAAAAATAAATGGGTCATTACCTTGGCGTGGCAGTGTTCTGCTGCGGGGCTTGCCTGCCGCTCGCGGCGGCGGCGCAGGCGCCTGTCGCATATCCGGTCAAACCGGTGCGCATGCTGGTGCCCTTCGTCGCCGGTGGCGGCACCGATCTGGTGGCGCGGGGAGTTGCGCAAAAACTGACCGATCGCATCGGTCAGCCTTTTGTCGTTGACAACCGCCCCGGCGCCGGCGGCCGGATCGCGATGGAAACCACCAAGTCTGCTGCTGCCGACGGTTACACGATCACGATGATTTCCGGCACCACCACCGCGAGCAGCAATCTGCACAAGAACCTGCCTTACGATTTCGCCCGGGATTTCGCGCCGATTTCCCAGGTGACCGAGCAGCCCTATGTGGTGCTGGTGCCCAATGCCCTGCCGGTCAAGTCGGTGCCCGAGCTGATCGCGCTGGCCAGGGCCAAGCCGGGCGCGCTGAACTACGGTTCTTCAGGCACTGGCGGCATGCAACATCTGTCGGGCACACTGCTGTCGCAGAAAGCCGGCATTTCGATGGTGCATATTCCGTTCAAGGGTGGCGGGCAGGTGATCGTGGACCTGGTGACCGGCCAGATCCAGCTGGCCTTCCTCAATCCGCTGGGTGCGCGTCCGCACATCACCGCCGGGCGGGTGCGCGGCATCGCGGTGACCACGCGCAAGCGGGCACAGGCCTTCCCCAGCCTTCCAGCCGTGGCGGAAACCCTGCCCGGGTTCCATGTCAGCAACTGGTACGGCCTGGTGGCACCGGCAAAAACCCCGCAGCCGACCATCCAGTTTTTGTACAAGAACGTGGTGGCGGCCCTGGCCGATGCCGAGCTGCGCGAGCGCCTGGAAAAGGAAGGCTCCGAACTGCTTGGCAGCACCCCCAAAGAGTTCGGCGTCCACATCGTCAGTGAGGTGCAGATGTGGGGCAAGGTCATCCGTGAGGCGGGCATTCAGGCAAACTGAACCCCGCCGGTTTTCCGTATCAGACAACTTGAGAGGTCGGTAATGACTGCAGTGATCAGCAAGGTTGAAGTATTCAGCATCGGCATGCCCCTGGTGGGCACCTTCACCAGCGGTGGTGTTTCCAAAAGCGTCACCAAGTGCGTGGTGGTGCGCGTCACGGATACGGAGGGCGCGACCGGCATCAGCAGCATCGACCCCGCATCCACGGCCAAGTCGCCACACACCGGTCCGGAGCTGGCGCTGGCCATCCGTGACCGCATCGCGCCGGCGCTGATCGGCCAGGATCCGGGGCGCATCAACCACATCCTCGAGATGGCGTCCAAGCTCACGCCCAACCAGCCCGGTGCGGTCGTCGGTGTGGAGCTGGCCTGTGTTGAACTGGTGTGCCGGCGCAGGGGCATCGCCCTGCATGATTTTGTCGGGGGTGCCGTACTTGACCGCGTGCAATTCAACGGCTGGGTTGGCGAGCTGCCGCCGGACGAGGCGGTGACCGAGGCGCTGCGCTGGAAAAACGCCGGGTTCAAATCGATGAAAATCAAGGTCGGCAACAGCGTTGACAAGGACAGTGCGCGGGTGATGGCGGTGCGCGATGCCGTGGGCAAGGACATCCAGCTGCGCATGGATGCCAACATGCAATGCACCGTGGAGCAGGCATTGGCACTGTGCAAGGCGGTCAAGTCCTGCGACATGCAGTTGTTCGAGCAGCCGGTGCACAAGGATGACCTGCAGGGTCTGGCCAAGATCCGGCGCGAAGGCGGCATACCGATCATGGCCGACGAATCGATCAGCGACCACCAGAGCCTGATCCGGGTGATCAAGGCGGACTGCGCCGATTACGTCAAGTTCGGCATCAAGCAGGCCGGCGGCCTGTTGCAGGCCTCGCGCATGCTGGCGACCGCCGAGGCTGCGGGCCTGCCGGTGGTGCTCGGGCACGGCTTCGGGTTGGACCTCAGCACCACTGCGGAGATCATGCTCGGCGCCACCTCACGCAATGTCGTGCCGGGGCTGGAATGTGTGGGGCCGCTCAAGGTGGTTGATACCGTGGCAAAAACCCGGCTCGACATCAGTGGTGGCAGTGTGGCGCTGCCGCCGGGGCCCGGGTTGGGAATAGCCCTCGATGAGCAGAAGCTTGCGAAATACGGCCTGCCGATGGATCACTGATCGGGAATAACGGTAACAACCGTAAAAAAACGGCGCACCCATGGAGTGCGCCGTTTTGTTGTGTGCAGCGGTATTACGAAAGGCCGTAGAGCAGCTTGCCCGCCACCGGCATTTTCGCGGTGAGGATGTCGCCTGACAGGGATTCGGTGATGTAGATGGTCTTGCGATCGGTGCCGCCGAAGGCGAGATTGGCGAGGTGGTGGTGCTTGTGGTCGGTGGAATGCACCAGGTGCGTGGGCAGCATGTTCGAGTCGAAGCGCCAGATGCCGACGCCCAACTGGCAGACCAGCAGGCCGTTCTCCGAATCCATCTCGATGCCGTCCGGGCCGCCGACGCCGCCCGAGAGTTGAATCGCGACGCCGGTTTTTGATACCGAGCCGTCGGCCATCACCGGCAGACGCCACACCGAGTTCGAGCGGGTCACGCCGACATAAACATGTTTCTCGACGGTGGTCATGGTGATGCCGTTGGGGCTGGGCGCGTTGTTGACCAGCTTGCGCAGGTCGCCGTTGGCTTTCAGGCGGAATACCGCGCCGGTCGGATCGGCGATGCCGGTCTGGCCCTGATCGGTGAAGTAGAGGTCGCCGTCTTTGGTGAAGTGCAGGTCGTTCAGGCCTTTGAAGCTTTCGCTGTAGGCGGTACGCAGCACGTTTTCCAGCTTGCCTGTCTTCGGATCCAGGGTCAGCAGGCCTTCCTTGTAATCACAGATGAACAGGCGGCCGTCCTTGTGGAACTTCATGCCGTTGGGCCAGCCGTCGTATTGCGTGACCAGATCCCAGTCGCCCTTGGGCGTGATGCGGAAAATGCGGCCGAAGGGAATGTCGCAGAGCCACAAATTGCCTTCTCGGTCAAAGGACGGGCCTTCGAGGAAACACTCGACCTCGGCGTTCTGCCGGTTGGGGTCGGACCAGGCGCTGCGGCTTTTCTTGCGGAACTTGGCGGGCAGTGAGGTGAATACTTCGGTGGTGATGTGCTCGAGCGGCTTGAACGGGTTGTACATGGCGCGACGATCCTCAAACTTAAGCTGTTGAATGAAGGGTTTTTCCGCGCCAGCACAAAATAATTCATGGCGCCTGAAGAGCCGCGATGTTAGCACGCGGGCCGCGTAATTTTGGCGCAGCGTCCCCCTGCGGCCACGGTCTGCGTTAGCATCGGCGCTCCCGACTGAAGGTGAAAGTTCAAGGAGAAGCAAAGTGGAAGTGTTTGAAGGTTTCAAGGATTTCAAGCTGACCCAGATTCAGACCAGCGACCCCGAGGTCAAGATCAACCTGCGTTACGGCGGCAACGGCCCGCCGATCCTGCTGATCCATGGCAATCCGCTGACCCATGTGCACTGGCACCTGGTGGCGCCGCGGCTGGCGAAAAACTACACCGTGGTGGTCACAGATCTGCGCGGTTATGGTGACAGCAGCAAGCCGCGCGGCCGGGAAGACCACGGCAACTACACCTTCCGCCGCATGGGCCAGGATCAGATCGACGTGATGGCGGCACTCGGCTTCGACAAGTTCTGTGTCGCCGGACATGACCGTGGCGCGCGCACCGCTTTTCGCATGGCACTGGACCACCCGGAGAAAATCCTCAAGTTCGCCAGCTTCGACATCCTGCCGACCCATCACCTGCTGACCCACGCCACCTACCAGTGGGCGATGCATTCATCGCACTGGTTTTTCATGGCGCAGCCCTATGACATCCCGGAGAAGCTGATCGAAGGCAAGTATGACTATTACATCAAGCAAAAGCTGACCAAGCTCGGAATCGGCAAGGGTGGTTTCACCGAGGCAACGCTGCGCGAATACGCGCGGGTGTGCACTCCCGAGAACATCCATGCCGTGTGCGAGGACTATCGCGCTGCGGTGACGCTGGACATGGAAATGGACACGGCTGACTTCAATGCCGGACGCAAGATCCAGTGCCCGACCGCGGTGTACTGGGGCGAGCAAAGCCACACCGAGAAACATTTCGACCCGCTGAGGGCCTGGCCGCAGTACGCCGCGGACATCCGCCGCATCAAGCCGCTGCCCTGCGGCCACTACCCGGCGGAGCAGGTGCCGGACATGGTGTTCGAGGAGATCGACGCGTTTTTCCGCGACTGATTCCTTTCCCGCGCTTTTTCATGAGTTCCGGCATTCCCGACTACGAACAGCGCTACCCCCATTGGCGTCGCAACCGGCTCGTTTTTCCTCTGGCCAACCTGGTTTGCGGCCTGGGTTTCAACCTGGCCTGGCCGTTTGTGCCGTTGATGGTGCGCGGACTTGGCGTGCGCGAGAATCTCGAAACCTGGGTCGGCAACATGCTGATGGTGTTCTACATCGTCAGCTTCGCCGTAAGCCCGCTGTGGGGCGGCATTGCCGACCATTACGGCCGCAAGCTGATGGTGCTGCGCGCGATGCTCGGCATCGGCATTTCAATGCTGCTGATTCCTTTTGCCGGAACGCCGCTGATGTTCGCGCTGCTGCTGATGCTGATCGCGGTGTTCAACGGTTTCACCCCTGCCGGGGTGTCGCTGCTGGTCGCCAATACACCACCCCATCGCATCGGCAGCGTGGTGGCGCTGGCGCAAACGGGCGGACTGATCGGGCATGCGCTCGGTCCGGCGCTGGGCGCGATGCTGATCGCCTTGTTCGACCAGCAGCACCGGATATTCTGGGTCAGTGCCGCACTGATGCTTTCCGGTGGCACGCTGGTTGCCTTGTTCGTGGGGGAGGTCAAGCAACTCGCGGCTGGTCCCTGGCGGGTGCGCTGGATCGGTGGTCTGCGTGATCTTCTGGCGGTACCGCGTATCGGTTTGCTGTACCTGCTGGGCTTCCTGTTCATGATCATGTGGTTCGGTGGGGTGACGGTGATTACCGTGTTCATGATCCAGATCATGGAGGCGCGGGGCGCCAGTGCCGCCGAGGAGGCGTTCTGGGTTGGTGCCGCGGCAATGGCGATGGCAGCGGGCACGGTGATTGCGTTGCCGTTCTGGGGACGCGCACTGGACCGCACAGGGCCGGCCCGGGTGCTGGTATATGCCTCAATCGCCACAGTGGTTACGCACCTGCCGCTTCTGTTTATTGATACGCCGCTGCAGGTGGTGATCACGCGCGCAGCATTCGGGCTCGGCGCCGCAGCGATGCCGACGGCGCTGGTGCAATTGATCCGGATACATGCGCCGCCCGGTACCGATGCGCGGGCGATTTCGTACTCGACGGCGTTCCAGTTTTTCGCGATGGGCATCGCGCCTTTTGCCGCAGGCCTGATCGGGCCGGTGCTCGGGCTGCGTTTTTATTTCGCCCTGACCATACTGGGCATGGCCGGGGGGCTGGTGTTGTGGCTGCGGGCAGTCCGCGCCGAAGCGCGGTAACCGGATCAGACTTCAGTTTGGCTTGAGATTGGCCGCGCGGATCACCTTGCCCCATTTGGCCGTTTCGCTGCGGATATAGGCGGCAAATTCATCGGGGCTGGAACTGGTTGCATCAACGCCGCGGGTGGCCAGTGTATCGCGCAGGTCGGGGATGCCCATCACCGTGACGATGTCCTTGTGCAGGCGATCAATGACCGGTTTGGGTGTGCCGGCCGGCGCCATCAGGCCATACCAGTTGCTGGCTTCGTAACCCTTGAGGGCTGCGGTCTCCGCAACGGTCGGCACCTCCGGCAGCGCGGGGGTGCGTTTGGCGCCGGTCACCGCGAGCGCCACGGCGCGGCCGTTCTTGACCACGGGCACGCCGGTGGAAATTACCGCTACAAACAGCGGAACCTGTCCGCTGACCAGGTCGCCGAGTGCGGGTGCGCCGCCCTTGTAGGGCACATGCACCATGTCGATCCTGGCCATCACCTTGAGCAGTTCACCGGCAAGGTGGCCGGGACTGCCCAGTCCCGAACTGGCGTAATTCAGCGCGCCGGGTTTTTGCCGGGCGAGGGTGATCAGCTCGGTGACGGATTTGGCCGCCACGGTTGGATGCACGATGAAAATGTTCTGCAACTGCACGGTCAGAGAAATCGGCAGCAGGTCGCGCTGCGGATCGTAGGGCACTTTGGTGATGGCCGGGCTGATCACCAGCGCGCCGAGGGTGCCCAGGTGCAGGTTGTAGCCGTCAGGTGTGGCCTGGCTGGCGAGTTCGGCGGCGATGGTGCCGTTGGCGCCGGCGCGATTGTCGATGACCACCTGCTGTTTCAGCGCGTCACCGAGGCGCGGTGCAATCACGCGGGCGACGAGGTCGGTGGCGCCGCCCGGCGGGAAGCCGACGATGATGCGCAGCGGCCGGTTCGGAAATTCTTCGGCGGCCACTGCGGGCAGGGCGCCGGCGAGCGCGGCCGCGCAGGTCATGGCGATCCGGCACAGGTGCTGATGGCGACGATTCATGCTCGGTTCCTCTCGCAACGGCCGGTGGTGTATTCCACGGCTCACATTATGTTACGGATTATACCGGTCACCGGCTGTTGCCAAGCGCCATCCACAATATGCAAAGGTCGGGCTTGGGCGACGGAGCTGCAGGGCAGGAAGTGCTGTTCAACATATGACCGGTTTCATCGGTAACGCGAGGGTGGCGGGGTATAATCCGCGCTCTTTTTTTAACACGGACCGATAGCCGGAAGCCCTGCCCATGCTGGATACCAACAAGACCTGGGACCTGCTCGTCATCGGCGGCGGCAACGCCGCGCTGTGCGCGGCGCTGATGGCGCGCGAAGCCGGCTGCAGCGTTATTCTGCTCGAAGGCGCGCCCAAGCCCTACCGTGGTGGCAACAGCCGCCATACCCGCAACCTGCGCTGCATGCATGAAGAGCCGCAGGACATCCTGCTCGATGCCTACCCTGAAGAGGAATACTGGCAGGACCTCGTCAAGGTCACTGGCGGCCTCACCAACGAGCACCTGGCGCGGATGATGCTGAAGCACACCTCAAGCTGCCGGCCGTGGATGGTGAAACACGGTGTGCGTTTCCAGCCGCCGCTGGGCGGCACGCTGCACCTGTCGCGCACCAATGCCTTTTTCCTCGGCGGCGGCAAGGCGTTGATGAATGCCTATTACGACTCGGCCGAGCGCCTTGGTGTTTCGATCCACTATGAGGCCAAGGTCAGCGATCTCGAAATCGATGGCGATACCTTCAAGTCGGCCACCTTCAGCCACCAGGGCGCGACCCACCAGGTGCGCGCAAAGTCCGTGGTCATTGCCTGTGGTGGTTTCCAGGCCAACCTGGAATGGCTGGAAGAGGCCTGGGGGCCTGCGGCAAAGAACTTTCTGGTGCGCGGCACGCCGTACAACCGTGGCGACATCCTGAAGGTGCTGCTGGCCAAGGGCGCCAAGCAGATCAGCGATCCGCTGCAGGGCCATTGCGTGGCGATCGATGCGCGTTCACCGAAATACGACGGCGGCATCATCACCCGCGTCGATGCGGTGTCGCTGGGCATTGTTGTCAACAAGAACGCGCAGCGCTTCTACGACGAGGGTGAGGATTTCTGGCCCAAGCGCTACGCGATCTGGGGTCGCCTGGTGGCGGGCCAGCCCGACCAGATCGGCTACTCGATTGTCGATGCCAAGGTGATGGGCAAGTTCATGCCGCCGGTGTATCCGCCGATCCGCGCCAGGACCCTGCGTGAACTGGCGCAGAAGCTGGAGATTGATCCGGATGCCCTGGAAAAAACCGTGGCCGAGTTCAATGCCGCGGTGCGCCCGGGGGGCACCTTCGACCACACCATCCAGGATGACTGCGCGACCATTGAGCTGACGCCGCCGAAGACGCACTGGGCACAGAAAATCGATACCGCGCCGTTTTTCGGCTATCCGCTGCGGCCCGGTATCACCTTCACCTATCTCGGGGTCACCATCGACGACAAGGCGCGGATGATCCTGCAGGACGGCAAGCCCTGCAAAAACATCTTCGCAGCCGGAGAAATCATGGCAGGCAACGTATTGGGCAAGGGGTACCTGGCGGGCATCGGCATGTCCATCGGCACCGTGTTCGGGCGCATCGCGGGTGAGGAGGCGGCGAAACATGTACGCGGCTGAAGACAAACCGATGAAGCTTGATGAGCTGATCGAGGACGCCCAGCGCGTGCTGCGGGTGTGCAATGCCTGCCGCTACTGCGAAGGCTTTTGTTCGATGTTCCCGGCGATGGCGCGCCGCCTCGAGTTCACCGAGAACGACGTGCATTACCTCGGCAACCTCTGCCACAACTGCGGCTCCTGCCTCTACGCCTGCCAGTTCGCGCCCCCGCACGAATTCCAGGTCAACATACCGCGGCTGATGGCCAAGGTGCGCGGCGAGACCTATCGCCAGTACGCCTGGCCGTCGACACTGGGCAAGCTCTACAACAACAACGGCGTCGCGGTGAGCCTGATTTCGGCGTTCAGCATCGCGCTGCTGTTCTGGGTGGCCGGCGCGCTGACGAACCCGGAGCGCTTTTTTGCGGCGCACAGCGTCGAACAGGGCTCTTTTTATGCACTGATGCCTCACAACCTGATGGCCGGAATGTTCGGCGCGGTATTCCTGTTCGCGATGTTCGCCTTGTTCATGGGCTTCATCCGCTTCTGGCCGTACATGGGGGAGGAACTCTCGGATTTCTTCAAAAAGCCGCTGGCCGAAGGCCTGCATGATGCCTTCACGCTGAAGAACCTGGGCGGCGGCGTCGAGAACGAAGGCTGCACCTATCCCAACGAACAGAAGTCGCTGGTGCGCAGGGTGTTTCACCACTTAACCTTCTACGGCTTCATGCTTTGCCTGGCCTCGACCAGCACCGCCACGGTGTATCACTACCTGCTTGATTATCCCGCGCCTTATCCCTACCTCAGCCTGCCGAAGATTTTTGGCACCATCGGCGGCATCGGTCTGCTGATCGGGCCGGCCGGGTTGTTGTACCTGAAGGCGAAACGCGACCCGCAGCTCGCCGCCACCGAGCAGACCGGCATGGACGCCGGTTTGCTGGTGCTGTTGTTTGCAATCAGCTTCACCGGTCTGGGTCTGATGATCTGGCGCGAATCCGGCGCGATGGGCACCTGGCTGGCGATCCACCTCGGTTTTGTGCTGGCGCTGTTCCTGACCATGCCCTACGGCAAGTTTGTGCACGGCATGTACCGCCTGATGGCGCTGGTGCGCTGGCATGTCGAGCGGCGGCGTCCGGTGCCGGGCATCGCGGCCGAATAAACCGCGGCAAGTGTTGTCATCTCCAAAGGGCCGCAATTGCGGCCCTTTTTTATGCCTGCATGGAAAGTTGTGACGTACTTTCATCATGCGAACTTGTATCGCGATGTGGATACAACGTGGCGCCGCGCGGATGATGCTGCTATCGTTCACCGGAGCAGTAATTCCTCAGCAGTTTTGAGTCCGGATGCGGTCCGCGGGGTTTTGGGTTCACGGGGTTCATATCATGGCCGGCAAACGCATGACCATCATGGGCACCCGCCACGTCGTGGCGGCGGGGCACTATCTTGCGGCGCATGCCGCGTTTGAAATTCTCGAAGCCGGCGGCAATGCCATCGATGCCGGAGTTGCGGCAGGGCTCGCCATCGGCGTGCTGCAGACCGACAAGGTCAACATCGGCGGCGTTGCGCCGCAGATCATCTACACCGCGAAAGACCGCAAGGTGCATTCGATCGACGGTCTCGGTGTGTGGCCGGCGGCGGTGACGCCGGACTACTTCCAGAAAAATCACGGCAGCAAGATTCCTCAGGGTGTGTTGCGCTGCGTGGTGCCGGCAGCGCCGGATGCTTGGATCACCGCGCTGTCGCGCTTTGGCACCATGAGTTTCGGTGAAGTGGCGGAGGCTGCAATCCGCTTCGCGCGCGAAGGTTTTCCGATGCATCCGATGATGTCGAAGTTCATCAGCGAACGCGTCGACATGTATACGCGCTGGCCGTCGAGCAAAAAGGTGTTCCTGCCCAAGGGCAGGCCGCCGCAGGTGGGGCAGGTGTTCGTGCAGGCTGAGCTGGCGGGCACCCTGCAGTACATGGCCGATGAAGAGCGCAGGGTTGCCAGGCGCAAAGGTCGCAAGGCCGGGCTGCAGGCGGCGCGTGATGCGTTTTACAAGGGTGACATCGCCAAGGCGGTGACAAAATGGATCGCCGGGCAGGGCGGGCTGATGCGCTATGACGACTTTGCCCGCTTCAAGGTCAATTTCGAGCCGACGGTGAAGTCGCGCTTCGGCGATCTCGAGCTCCACGCCTGCGGGCCCTGGTCACAGGGGCCCGTGCTGCCGATGGCGCTGAACATCCTCAAGGGCTTCGACCTGAAGGCGATGGGGCACAACACGCCGCAATACATCCACACCCTTGTCGAAGCGCTGAAGCTTGCCTATGCCGACCGCCATCAGTATTTCGGCGATCCGAAATTCGTCAAGGTGCCGATGGCAGGGCTGATGTCGCAGCGTTATGCCGACTGGCGGCGTGCGCAGATTCGCGGCGACCGTGCTTTTCCCGGAATGCCGCCGGCAGGCAACCCGAAAACCCTGCAGGAAGTGGCCAGCATCTGCATGCCGCCGCCGACGCTGCACGAAGGCCCCAAGCCCGGCGACACCTCCTATCTGTGTGTGATGGACCGCTTCGGCAATGCCTTTTCGGCCACGCCATCCGATGGTTCCGACAAGACGCCGCTGATTCCCGGCGTCGGTATCCTGTGCTCTGGCCGCGGCACCCAGTCCTGGTCCGATCCGTCGCATCCGTCATCGGTGGCGCCGGGCAAGCGCCCGCGGCTGACGCCGAATCCGGCGCTGGCGCTGAAGGGCGGCAAGGCCTACATGCCTTTCGGCACGCCGGGCGGTGATGTGCAGGTGCAGGCGATGATCCAGGTGTTCCTCAACATCAACGTCTTCGGCATGGCGGTGCAGGATGCGGTGGAGGCGCCGCGCTTTGCCAGCTACAGTTTCCCCGGCTCCTTCGAGCCGCACGATTATTTCCCGGCGCGGCTCAACCTCGAGCCGGCGATGGGTGATGCAACCGGCAAGGCGCTGGCGGCGATGGGGCATGACGTGTACTGGTGGGATGACATGACCTCAACCGCGGGTTCGGTGTGCACCATCGTCAAGGATTTCCGCAACGGCGTGCTTCACGGTGGCGCTGATCCGCGGCGTCCGGCATACGTGCTGGGCTGGTAACAGGCTCAATAATCGATTCAACCGTTCAACAGGGAGGTGCCGCAGATGATCACCACGACCAGGCAGTCCATTCGATGTGCCGCAAGTCTGCTGTTTGTGACGGCTGCAGTGGTTGCAATGCCGGCCGCTGCACAGCCATTCCCGAACAAGCCGGTCAAGCTCTACGTCGGCTTCCCGCCGGGTGGCGGTTCGGATGCGCTGGCGCGGCTGATTGGCGGCGCGCTGCCAGCCCGGCTCAACCAGCAGATCGTTGTCGACAACAAGGCGGGTGCGAACACCATCCTTGCCACCGAGCATGTGAAAAGCCAGCCGGCCGACGGTTACACGCTGTTGTTTGTCTCGGCTTCGTTCGCGATAAACCCCAGTCTTTACAAGCTGAGCTATGACATCGAGAAGGACTTCACGCCAGTCGGACTGGTGGCGATGGTGCCCTTGTTGATGGTCACGCATCCCGGCTCCGGCATCGCCAGCGTCAGCGAACTGCTGGCGATGGCCAAAAAGCAGCCGGGTAAACTCACTTTTGCTTCCTTCGGCACCGGGAGCGCGGCCCACCTCGCCGGAGAGATGCTCAACAGCATGACCGGCAGTGACCTGCTGCATGTGCCATACAAAGGCAGCGCTCCGGCGCTGGCCGACGTAATGGGCGGACGAATCACGATGATGATGCCAGGCATCGGCTCGGCGATTGGCATGGCACGCGAGGGCAAGCTGCGCGCGCTGGCGGTGTCCACCGCAAAACGTGCGTCCGGCGCGCCGGAGATTCCCACCGTCGCCGAATCCGGCGTGCCCGGTTTTGATGTCGGCACCTGGGAGTCGATCCAGGCGCCGGGCGGCACGCCGCCCGATGTAGTGGCGCGGCTCAACACCTCGCTGCGCGAGGTGACCGCGAACCCCGAGATTCGCGCCAAGATGGTGGCGATGGGTTTTGAGCCGGAAGGCGCCCGTTCACCGGCTGAAACCGCGGCGTTCATCCGCAACGAACGCAACAAATTCGCCAAGCTGGTGAAAGAACGCAACATCAAAGCGGAGTAAACCGACTTTGACCCAGGCAGCTTTGAACAAGCCTTCGGTGACCGTGGTCGGCGCCGGCATCGTCGGCGTCTGCTCGGCACTGTGGCTGCAGCGCGCCGGCTTCGCGGTGACGCTGATCGACAGCGGTGGTGTCGGCGAAGGTGCCTCCTTCGGCAACGCCGGCAACATCAGCCCCGGAGCGGTGGTGCCGTACCTGATTCCCGGCATCTGGAAGGAAGCGCCGGGCTGGCTGCTCGATCCCGAGGGACCGCTGGCGGTGCGCCCCGGCTATTTCCTGAAAGCATTGCCCTGGCTGATGGCCGCGGTGCGCTCTGCCGGTGAAGAAGCCGCGCTGCGCACCTCGCGTGCCATGCATGCAATACACGGCAGCACGCTGGAGGACTACGCCGAATTGACACGCGGCACCGCGGCAGCCGACCTGATCGAACTTTCCGGCCAGCTTTATGTCTCCGAGAAACCGGATTCCGCGCAGGGATCGGCACTGGCGCGGCGCATGCGCGCAGAATTCGGCGTTGAGGCGGTGGCGCTGGACTGGATGGAAATCCGTGAACTGGAACCCTGTCTCGCGCCGATCTTCAAAAGCGGCCTGCTGCTGCCGAAAAACGGCCGCACCAAGAATCCGCACCATCTGGTGGCCGCGCTGGCCGACATCGCGCAGCGCAACGGTGCCAGGGTGTTGCGGGGCAAGGTTGATGGCTTCGTCACCGAGGGTGCCGCAGTGAAGGCTGTGGTCATTGATGGTCAGGCCCAGGCCGCGGAGCGGGTGGTGATCGCGGCGGGGGCGGCTTCGCGCGATCTCGCGGCGCAGCTCGGCAGCCGGCTGCCGCTGGAGGCCGAGCGTGGTTACCACATCACCATCAGCAATCCCGGCGTGATGCCACGCATGCCGGTGACCAACACCGATGCCAAATTCGCCTGCGCACCGATGAACGTCGGGTTGCGGCTGGCGGGCACCGCGGAATTCGGCGGACTCAAGGCCGAGCCGAACTGGCAGCGCACCGAGGTGTTGAAGCGCCAGGCGCAGCGCATGTTTCCCGGTGTGAACCTCGAGTCGGTTTCAACCTGGAGCGGCAACCGCCCGAGTCTGCCCGATGGCCTGCCGGTGCTGGGTGCCGCGCCGAAATTCGACAATGCCTGGTTTGCCTTCGGCAATTCGCACTTCGGCATGTCGGCGGGTCCGGTGATGGGCAAACTCATGGCGCAACTGATCGCCGGAAAGAAAAGCAGCGTGGATATCGCGCCGTTCAGTCCGGCGCGCTTCGGGAGCTGAGTGATGGGGCTCGCACTCGACATCGCGAAACAGATCGTGGCGCTGCGTGAAGCAGCATTGCCGGTGGCCGCGCTCGAGGCCTCGCGCGTCGCGGTTGAAGACACCCTCGGCTGCATGCTCGCCGGTGCGGCGGAACCGGCGACCACCATCGTCGCCGCCACGGTCGCCGGCAGCGATGGTCCGTGCAGCCTGGTTGGCAGTGATCGTCGCGCTTCAGCACTGGATGCCGCGCTGGTCAACGGCACCGCGGCACATGCCCTGGATTACGACAATGGCAGCAACACCATGGGCGGCCATGTCTCGGCGACCGTGGTGCCGGCGCTGCTCGCCGCGGCCGAGGCTTTTGGCGGCAGCGGCCGCGATCTGCTGGTGGCGCACACCGTGGGTTTTGAAACCGGCACGCGCATCGGGCTCGGCGTCAATTTCCATCATTACGAGAAGGGCTGGCATCCGACCTCGACGCTCGGCACTTTCGCGGTGGTGGGTGCCTGCGCATCGCTGCTGAAGCTGGACGCGGCGCAGACCGCGACCGCGCTGGCCATCGGCGCCTCGCTGGCCTCGGGCATCAAGGCCAATTTCGGCACCATGACCAAGCCGATGCATGTCGGCCACTGCGCGCGCAACGGGCTGTTTGCGGTGCTGCTGGCGCGTGAAGGCTACACCGCCAGTGCCGCGGCCTTTGAACACAAGCAGGGGTTTTTCGAGGTCTACAACGGTGCCGGCCATTACGACGCGGCGCGTATCCTCGAACACTGGGCTGCACCGCTGCAGATTCTGCAGCCGGGCGCCGGCTACAAGCAGTATCCCTGCTGCGCGGCGACGCATGCGGCGCTGGATGCCACGCTGGCCATGGTGCGTGGCGAAGGTGGGCGCATCGATCCCCGGCGTGTTGCGAAAATCGAAACCTGGACGCCGGCGCGGCGTCTGGCGCACACCGACCGCCCCGACCCGCATGGCAATCTCGATGCCAAGTTCAGCGTGCAGTACTGCGTCAGCCGCGCGGTGATCGACGGCCGCATCGGCATCGAACATTTTGAAGGTGAGGCCTGGCGCGATCCCGCGGTGCGTGGGTTGATGGCGCGGGTGCATTCCACGGTGCACCGGCCGGGGCAGTTTGCCGCCGACAACCACTTCGGCGCCGAAGTGAAGATCACGTTTGATGATGGTCGTGTGCTCACTGATCGTGTCGACATCCAGCTCGGTCGCACCGCCAACAATCCGATTCCGCCCGCACAGTTGCGCGCCAAGTTTGTCGATTGTGCGGGGCGTGTATTGCCATCCGCCCATGTTGGACAACTGGTCCGGCAACTCGACGACCTGGTCAGCCTTGATCAGGTTTCGGGGTTGCTGAGGCCTTCGGCATCTTTATTAAATAGTCAATTAAAACAAGGAGTTATATAATGTACTCAGCGCTGTTCAAGCTGGCATGCCTGCTCCTGCCCGGTGCTGCGATCGCGGCGCAGACGCCCAAGCCCGCCGACATCGCCTATCCGACGCGGCCGGTGCGCATGCTGGTGGCGCAGGCCGCCGGCGGTCCCACCGATGTCGCTGCACGGGTGTTCGCAACACGGCTGTCCGAGATCATGGGTCAGCAGGTGGTGGTGGACAACCGCCATGGTGCCGGCGGCAGTGTCGCCGGCGAGATTGCCGCGCGCGCGCCGGCCGATGGCCACACACTGATGGTCGCGGCCAACGGCACGGTGGCCATCGCGCCGCATCTGATCAAGCTGCCGTTCAGCATGCGCAGCGATTTTGTGATGACGGCGCTGATCGGCAACAGCCCGCTGGGGTTGATGGTGGCGCCGAATCTGCCGGCGAATTCGGTGAAGGAGCTGTTGGCGCTGGCGAAGTCGCGGCCGGGCAAGCTCAATTTCGGTTCTTCCGGACAGGGCGCGACATCCCACCTCGCCGGTGAGCAGTTGAAGATGCTGGCCGGCATCAACATCGTGCATGTGCCGTACAAGGGCGCCGGGCCGGCGTTGATCGGACTGGTTGGTGGCGAAATCGACATCCTGATTTCAGGGCTTTCCAGCGCGCTGCCTTTTGTCAAGCAAAAGCAGCTCAAGCTGCTCGCGGTGAGCAGCGCCAAACGCACCACGCTGATGCCCGATCTGCCTTCAGTCGGCGAGACTGTGCCGGGTTATGACGTCGGCTCCTGGTATGGCGTGCTGATCACTGCCTCGACGCCGCGCCCGATCCTCGAAAAACTGCATCAACTGTCCGTCCGCGCGCTGTCATCACCCGACGTGCAGGGCAAGTTGATCTCGCTGGGCATCGATCCTGAGCCGATGGACCTGAAGCAGTTGTCGGAAAAGCTCTCCTCGGAATTCGACCGCTGGGGCCGGGTGGTGAAGGCCGCCGGCATCAAGTCGAATTGAGATTCCTGAATGGCTGACAACGACGTTCTGGTACTCGGCGGCGGCCTTGTCGGCACCGCCGTGGCCTACGGCCTCGCGCGGCTGGGGCAGCGAGTGCTGGTGCTCGACGAGGGTGACATTGCGCACCGTGCCTCGCGCGGCAACTTCGGTCTGGTGTGGGTGCAGAGCAAGGGCTTCGGCGTGCCCGAATACCAGCGCTGGACGCGGAATTCGTCAGATGAATGGGCGGATTTTTCCGATGAATTGCTGCGCGAGACTGCTGTGGCCAGCGGCCACGAGCGGCCGGGCGGGGTGACGATCTGCCTGGACGAAGAAGAGCTTGAACGCAGGCGCAAGCGCATGGAGCAGTTGCACCTTGAAGCGGGCGAGACACAGTTCGAATACGAAATGCTCAGCCCTGCGGCGCTGAAGAAAATGATTCCCGCGATCGGCCCGGAAGTCGCCGGCGCTTCATACACCCCATACGATGGTCATGCCAATCCGCTGTACACCTTGCGCGCGCTGCACGCGGCGCTGCTCAAGCATGGTGGCCGTTATCAGCCCAATGCCCGGGTCACCGCGATCGATGCGCGGCCCGGTGATTTCAGGGTCAGCGCCGGCGGCCGTACTTATGCGGCGCCGAAGGTGGTGCTTGCCGCGGGCCTCGGCAACCAGGCGCTGGGCGCGATGGTCGGGCTCAATGTGCCGGTGCGCCCGGTGCGCGGCCAGATCATTGTTACCGAACGCATGCAGCCGGTGCTCAACATGCCGACGCTGATGATCCGCCAGACCGTGGAAGGCACGATCATGATCGGCGAGTCGCGTGAGGAAAGCGGTTTCGACGACACCACCTCGCCGGAAATCGTGCACACCCTGGCCCAGCGCGCGGTGAAGACCTTTCCCTTCCTGCGCCACGCGCGCATCGTGAGGAGTTGGGGCGCGCTGCGCGTGATGTCGCCCGATGGCCTTCCGGTATATGAACAGTCGGCGCAATTTCCCGGCGCCTTTGTCTGCACCTGCCACAGCGGGGTCACCCTGGCGGCGGCGCATGCCAACCATTACGCGCGTTATGTCGTCGAGGGCAGGTTGCCGTCCGAGCTGGCGCGGTTTTCAACGGCCAGGTTCAATGTTCAAGCTGCTGCCTGACGCCGCCGGCGCGACGGTCACGGTCGTGATCAGCGGCCGCGGTGTTGCCGTGCCCGAAGGCTGCACCGCGGCGGCGGCGATGCTGATGCATGGCGCCGGCATCACACGCACCACACCGGTCAGCGGTGAGGGCAGGACACCCTACTGCATGATGGGGGTGTGCTTTGAATGCCTGATGGAAATCGATGGCGAGCCCAACCAGCAGGGCTGCCTGGTGATCGTGCGTGAAGGCATGCGCATCGCACCCCAGCTCGGCAAACCCGGAGCGAAACTGTGATGCAGGCTGATCTGGCCATTGTTGGCGCCGGTCCGGCGGGTCTCTCCGCGGCGGTGAGCGCCGCCGCGGCCGGTCTCGGGGTGGTGGTTCTCGACGAGCAGCCGGTGCCCGGCGGCCAGATTTACCGCAACATCGAAACACTGGCTGCAACACGACCCGCACATCTGCAGTGGCTGGGACCGGATTACGCCGCGGGTGTCGCGCTGCTGCGCCGTTTCCGTGAGTGCGGCGCGACATATCTGCCGATGACGCAGGTATGGCAGGTCGGCCACGACGGCCGAGTCTATTACCGCCGCAATATCGGGCATGAGGGCGCGGTGGGCATAGTCCATGCGCGCAAGGTGCTGATCGCCACCGGTGCGATGGAGCGTCCGCTGCCGGTCCCCGGCTGGACCCTGCCCGGTGTGATGAGCTGCGGCGCGGCGCAGACCCTGCTCAAGGCCAGCGGCCTCGCGCCCGAGGGCCGCTTCGTACTCGCGGGCTGCGGCCCCTTGCTGCTGCTGCTCGCCGCGCAACTGATACGTGCCGGAAGACCGCCGGCGGCGCTGCTCGAGACTTCATACGATCTGTGGGGCGCATTGCCGCATCTGCCCGGCATGCTCGGTTTGCCCGCTTACCTGATGAAGGGGCTCGGGCTGCTGCGTGAAATCCGCAGTGCAGGGGTGCCTTTCCATCGCGGCGTGACGCGGCTGGTGATCAAGGGGCCGGGGCGCGCGCGCGAGATCGAGTTCGATGCGGGTGGCCGCACATTTACCGAGGCGGTGGATCTGGTCTTTTTGCATCAGGGTGTGGTGCCGAATGGCAATCTCGCCTTGTCCACCGACATTCGCCATCGCTGGGATGAGTTGCAAAAATGTTTCCAGCCCGAGCTGGATGCCTGGGGCCGCAGTTCGAGCGACATGGTGCATGTGGCCGGTGATGCCGGTGGCATTGTCGGTGCTGTGGGCGCGGCGGCGATGGGCGAGGTCGCGGGGCTTGCCGCGGCAGCGGATCTCGGCCGTATCGATGCCGCGGCGCTGGAGCAACGCAGTGCCGCAGCACGGCGCCTGCTGGGGCGGCACCGTGCGGCGCGGCCTTTCCTCGACCGCCTGTATCGCCCGCAGCAGCAGTGGGTTGCGCCGACCGACCCGGATACCGTGATCTGCCGTTGCGAGGAAATCCGCGCCGGAGATGTGCGCCGCCTGGTTGCGGCACAGAACTGCCCCGGCCCGAACCAGATGAAGTCCTTCATGCGCTGCGGCATGGGTCCCTGCCAGGGGCGGCTGTGCGGGCTGACCGCGGTCGAACTGATTGCTGAGACCCGCGGCCAGACCCCGGCGGAAATCGGCTATTACCGCATTCGCGCCCCGATCAAACCGGTCACCCTTGGCGACATGGCGGCACTCGATGTGCCGAGCCGCCACGACGCCGTCAATCCCTGAAAACGGAGCAGAACACGATGCCGATCCATCGTCCCACCATCACCGGCGAACGCCACATGATTTCCGCCGGCCATTATTCGGCGACGCATGCCGGCTTCAAAATCCTCGAGGCGGGAGGCAATGCCATCGATGCCGGTGTGGCCGCAGGCATCGCGCTGGGCATCCTGCAGACCGACCGCGTCAATTTTGCCGGTGTCGCGCCGATCATGATCTGGCTCGCCGACAAGCGGCAGGTGGTCAACATCGACGGCCTGGGCACCTGGCCGAAGGCGGCTTCCCTCGACTATTTCCACAAACACCATGACGGCAAGATGCCGCCGGGCATATTGCGCACGGTGATGCCGGCAGCGCCAGCTTCGTGGATCGCCGCGCTGGAGCGTTTTGGCACGATGGGGTTTGGCGAAGTCGCGGCCGAGGCGCTGCGCCTTGCGCGCGACGGTTTCGCCATGCACGAGTTCATGGCCGATTACATCAAGGACAACGAAGAGGGCTACCGCCGCTGGCCTTCGAGCACCGCGGTGTTCCTGCCCAAGGGCCGGCCGCCGGAGGTCGGTGAGCGTTTTGTCCAATCCGAACTCGCTGCCTCGCTGCAATACATGATCGACGAAGAAGCTGCGCACAAGGGCAAGGGCCGTGTCGCCGGGCTGCGTGCGGCGCGTGACGCCTTCTACAAGGGTGACATCGCGCAGAAGATCGCCAAATACCACCGCGAGAACGAAGGCTGGGTCACTGCCGAGGACCTCGCAGCTTACGAAGTCAGTTTCGAAGATCCGGTGCGCACGCGTTTTCACGGCGTTGACCTTTACGCCTGCGGCCCGTGGTCGCAGGGGCCGGTGCTGCCGCAGACGCTGAACCTGCTGTCGGGTTTTGACCTGAAGGCGATGGGCCACAACTCGCCGCAATATGTACACACCATAGTTGAGTCGCTGAAGCTGTCCTTCGCCGACCGCCACCGTTATTACGGCGACCCGAAATTCGTCAAGGTGCCGCTCGACATCCTGCTCTCGCCGGCCTATGCCGATGAGCGGCGCAAGCTGATCAATGCCGATGCTGCAGCACCGGGGATGCCGGAGGCGGGTGATGTGGTCGGCTTCGCCAAACTGCACAATCTGCCGCCGCCGACACCCGGCGAGCCGAATCCGCCGCCGGATACGTCCTATGTCTGCGTTGTTGATAGCCACGGCAATGCCTTTTCGGCCACACCCAGCGACGGTTCCAGCGCGATGCCGGTGATTCCCGGCACGGGGCTGTGCCCGTCCTCGCGCGGCTCGCAGTCGTGGACCGATCCGAAGATGCCGGCAGTGATGGCGCCGGGCAAACGGCCGCGGCTGACACCGAATCCGGCGATGGTGCTGAAGGATGGCAAGCTGCTGATGCCCTTTGGTTCACCCGGCAACGACATCCAGCCGCAGGCGATGACCCAGGTCTTTCTCAACATCGTGGTGTTCGGCATGGAGCCGCAGGCCGCGGTGGAGGCGCCGCGTTTCGCCACCTACAGTTTTCCCAGTTCATCGGAACCGCATGCCTACCATCCGGCGCGGATCAACCTCGAATCACGCTTCGATGCGAAGACCCTGGATCAACTCGCGAAGCTCGGCCACAAAGTCGCGCCCTGGCGGGAAATCGAATGGCGCGCCGGCGCGGTGTGCGCGGTGCGCGTCAATCGCGACAACGGCCTGCTTGAAGGGGCGGCCGATCCGCGGCGGCCCTGTTATGCGATGGGGGTTTGATACCATCTCTTGGGGTTGTTATAACTACTTGATTTAATTAAATAATTTTGTAGAGCGGCAACAAGCCGCCGGGGGAGCAAAAGCAATCATGAAAGTCCTGCGCATCCAGGGTGTCCATCACGCCTGGATCATTCTTGCCGCGGCCTGCGTGCTGGGGGTTGTCAGCCGTGCCGATTCGGCGTCGTTTGCCGTGCTGGTTGATCCGCTGGTCGAGAAATTCGACTGGAAGCGCGGCGACATCGGCTTCGCCTATTCGCTGGCCTTCCTGTGCAGCATGCCGGCGATGCTGGTCTTTGGCTGGCTGGGCGACCGCTACAGCGCGCGCACGCTGATGCTCGGCTCATCGCTGATGATCTCCGCAGGCACCGTCATGCTTGGCATGATCCAGGAGCTGTGGCACCTGCATGTCATCTACGGCGTGTTCGTCGGCGCGCTGGGCAACGCCGCCTTTGTCGTGCTGCTGCCGGTGATCATCACCCGCTGGTTCAACCAGAAGATGGGCCTGGCGCTGGGCATCTACTGGGCGGGGCTGGGCATGGGCCCGGTGGTGTTTGCGCTGCTCTTTCGCTGGATGATCGAAAACCGTGGCTGGGAGCCGGCGTTCATGGTGTTTGGCATCGCCTTCGGTGTGGTGCTGCTGTTTTTCTCGTGGTTCATCCGCTCCAGTCCGGCCGAGATGGGGCTGAAGCCCTATGGCGCCGACGAGGAAGGCAAGGGCAAACAGAATTCAGGCCCGGCGGTGAGCATGAAGTCGGTGTTGTCCAGCCGGCCGGTGTGGCTGCTGATGGGCTGCCACCACCTTGGCTGTGCCGGCCACGCGGTGATCCTCGCCCATGGCGTGTCGATGGCCACCCACCACGGCATCCCCGGCCTGCAGGCGGCGGGCGTGCTCAGCACCATCGCCGGGGTATCGATTTTCAGCCGTTTCACTTTTTCATTGCTGACAGAACGATTCGGCGGTCGTGCCGTCCTCAGCTACGCCATCTTCGGCCAGAGCCTGTCGATCCTGATGCTGCTGTTCGCGACCGAGGCCTGGCATTTCTACGTCTTCGCCGTCATTTTCGGCATCTGTTACGGCGGCGAAATGGTCGGGTTCCCGATCATCAACCGCCAGATGTTCGGCCCCAAGGCGCCGTTGAGCTCGATTTTTTCATTCGAGATGATCGGCGGCACCACCGGCATGGCACTCGGCGGCTGGCTCGGCGGGGCGCTGTTCGATCACTCGGGCAATTACACCGCGGCCATTCTGGTGGCGTCGGGGATCGGGTTTCTGGCGGTGCCGCTGGCGTTGTGGTTGCCGCGGCACCGGCACAACGCCGCGGCGTGAACGCTATTCGCTGCCGGGCCATCCCGGGCTTGTTCCGGGTTTGTTTGCCATTCATTGCAAGGGATGCCGCATGAAAGTTTCAATTCTCGACGACTACTTCGATACCGTCCGCACCCTCGACTGCTTTTCAAAACTGGATGGACACGAAGTGCGGATCTGGAACGACCACGTCCAGGACACCGATGTGCTCGCCGACCGTTTGCGCGACACCGAAGCACTGGTGCTGATCCGGGAGCGCACCAAGATCCGCACGCCGCTTCTGGAGCGACTGCCGAAACTGCGCCTGATCAGTCAGCGCAGCGTGTTTCCGCATATTGATGCCGAGACCTGCACCCGGCTGGGCGTGATCATTTCCTCCAGCCAGCATCCGGAAAAGCCGTCCTTTGCCACGGCCGAGCTGACCTGGGCGCTGGTGCTGGCCGCGATGCGCAAGCTGCCGCAGCAGGTGGCCTCGCTGAAGACAGGGCAATGGCAGTGCGGCGTTGGCCGCACGCTGCGCGGCAAGACCCTGGGCATCTATGGCTATGGCCGTATTGGCGCCGTGGTGGCCGGCTATGGCAAGGCCTTCGGCATGAATGTCCTGGCCTGGGGGCGCGAGACATCCGCCGAGCGTGCGCGGCGCGACGGCATCGAGGTTGCGGCGGGCAAGGATGATTTCCTGTCCCGTTGCGACGTGATTTCGCTGCACATGCGGCTTAATGACGGCACGCGCGGCATCGTCACCGCAGCCGATCTTGCACTGATGAAACCGGCATCGGTGCTGGTCAACACCAGCCGCGCGCAGCTGATCGCGCCGGGTGCGCTGGTGGAGGCTTTGCACGCCGGCCGGCCGGGCATGGCGGCGCTGGACGTGTTCGAGGACGAGCCGATGCGCGACACCACGCATCCGCTGCTGACGATGGACAACGTGGTGTGCACGCCGCACATCGGCTACGTGACCGTTGAAGGGCTGGAAACCCAGTTCGTCGACATCTTCGACCAGATCAATGCCTACGCCGCGGGCACGCCGATCAATGTCGTCAACCCGGAGGTACTGGGTTCGCCGCAGCTGCGGCGCTGAGGGGCTCCGCGCTCAACCCGACAGCAGCCCGACCAAGGCCGCCGTGCTGGGCCGGGTTTCGAGCGTTTTCAGCATCGCCAGTGCCTCGCGCGCACGATCACCGGGGGTGCCGGCCTGGTCCGCGCAGTCGCGGAATTTCTGTTCGAGGTCTTCCCAGGTCAGCTCACGTGACGGATGGCCGGGCGGCCGCTCGACGCGCAGCATATCGCGCGTGCCGTTGCGCAGTTCGATGTCCACCTCGACGAGGCCGCGGCTACCAGAACTGCGCGTATCGAACAGCGGATCGTCACCGCGGCAGGCCGGATCCTCGAAGGCGCGCACCTTCTCCAGCATGGCGGCGATGGCGGGGCGGCGCACCGCCTCGTCGGTGAAGCTCCACAGGCTGTAACCGCCGTCGACGATGCCGGCGGCGATCGCGTACTGCAGGCTGAACTTGGCTTCGAGCCCGGTCTGCGGCCGCTCGTAGGTCAGCACCTGCATGCCGCCCGGCGGCATGCGGCAGGTGGCGCTGACCACATCGTCCGCGCTGAAGCCATGCCGTTCACGCAGCCGCAGGATGCCGTCCATGCCGCGGTGCGAGGCATAGCAGCAGGGAAATTTCTTCAGCGCGATGCCGGGCTCGCTGATGACCCAGGGCCGGCCCAGCCCGGCCACCATCGTCGCCGGGTCCGAAGCCTCGACGCCATAGGCAGCGAAGAATCCCGATTTCGCCTCGAGGATGTCGGGCGCCGCGCCGAAGCCGCCAAGGGCGAGCCGCACTGCGGTGAGCGCACAGCGCGCGGCCCAGCCGGTGTGCAGCGGCTTGGTCATGGTGCCGAAGTTGCGGCGCAGGCCACTGGCCATCGAGCCGGCAATGCCGAAGGCGGTGCAGATGGTGTCCGGTTGCAGCTTCCAGGCCTTGGCCAGCGCGGCCACGCCGCAGAAGATGCCCAGCGTGCCGGTGCCGTGGAATCCGCGGTGGTAATGGCCGGTGGTGATGCCGAGGCCGATCTTGCCGCCGGCCTCGACCCCGATGACATGGGCCTCGATCAGGGCCATGCCGTCCAGCGGATGGCGTTCAAGGTCGGCGATCAGCGCCGCCACAATCACCGCGCTGGGGTGGGCCGGCATCATCGACAGCACATCGTCAAAATCGAGGGCGTGGCCGAAGCTGCCGTTGATCATGGCCGCCGTTTCAGCGCCGCAGTGTTCGCTGCGTCCGATCAGCGGGCTGCGGCCGCTGTCGCCGCTCTCGCGCAGGTAGGCGAGCAGAGGTTCCGTGAGTTCGCTGCGCGCGCCGGAAAGAATCGCGGCGAAAGTGTCAGCGATCACCTTTTTCGATTTTTCCACGGCATCGGCGGGAAAATCGGCAGCGCTGCTGCGGTGGATGAAGCGGGCGAGAGTGGCGGTGGCGTCGGTCATGCGGGTGTGGGCTGGCGGTGGTGGATGAAAAAATTCAGGCCGGCACGTAGACCATGCCGTCGAGAATGCGGCGCGCGGTGCGCGAATAGGCGGCTTCGAGGATCTCGCCATCGGCAGCAAGGCGGACCCGTACCGGGAACACGCCCGTCGGATGGCCGATGCGCACCACGTCATCCCCGGAGCGGCGCGCGACCTGGTGCACCACGGTCCCCGGCAGCAGGGCTGCGACGGCGGTGCACACGGCGCCGGTGGCGGCAAAAGCTTTGTGCAGCCGTGGCGGCGGACCGCCGACGCGGCGCGCAACGAAACTGATTCCGGCGGCGGGTACGGTCTCACCGGTCATGTAATTCGTGTAGTTGCGGGGTGCTGCCACCGAAACCGGATGCGGCAGGCGGGATTCCGGAGACAGCCCGACGAGTCGCGCGGCGGCGTTGCGCACGGCCCAGAAGCGGTCGAGGATCTCCGGCGTGAACTGCCCGGGCGATTCGCTGCCGTCGATGCCGAGATCGGCGGCATGGAAAAACACCGTGGCCTTGGCGACATCGACAATCGACACCGCAATGGTTTTGCCCAGTTCCGGCACCACCAGCTCATCGATGACGCGGCCGCTGGGCAGCAGCCGGCCGGTGCTGGCGCCGCGGGTGCGGGCGAAGTCGAGCTGGATCTCGGCGCCGGTGCCGGGCACGCCGGCAATGGCGCAGTCACCGTCAATCGCCACGCGCCCGCCGGCGACGGGCACCCGGGACACCAGCACCTGGCGCGTGTTGGTGTTGTAGATGCGCACCGTGGTCAGGGGTTCCTGCGCCGGGATCAGCCCGTTCTGGATCGCGTAGACGCCGACGGCGGCCGACAGGTTGCCGCAGTTCGCGGAATACGAGACATAGGGCAGGTCGATGCCGACCTGGCCGAAGGTGTAGTCGATATCGGCGTCGCCCCGGCTGCTTTTGGCGATGATCACGATCTTGCTGGTGAGCGTGTCGGCGCCGCCGAGGCCGTCGATCTGGCGCGGGTCGGGGCTGCCCATCGCCGCGAGCAGCACGCGTTCGCGCAGGGTCTCGTCGGCAGGCAGGTCGTGTGCCATGAAAAACACGCCCTTGCTGGTGCCGCCGCGCATGATCGTGCAGGGCACGGCGAGTTGTCCAGGATGGTGGGGAGCCGGGTTCATTTTGTGGATCGAGAAATTCCCGCGCGGCAGTGTGTGCGTTGCGGCGACGGATGGCATCATACTCCCCGCAACCAGGAGGATTATCGAATGCCAACGAGTCTTGTCATCGCGGGGCTGGCCGCCGCGGCGTGCCTGATCGCGCCGCTGCCCTCAACTGCGCAAAAATTTCCGGAACGTCCGGTGCGCATCATCGTGCCGCTCGCCGCCGGCGGCAGCGTCGACATCATTGCACGCGCCATGGCGCAAAGCCTTGCCGAGAGCTTCCGCCAGTCGGTGATCGTGGACAACCGGCCGGGGGCGGGCAGCCAGCTCGCGCTGGACATCCTTGCCGGTGCCGATCCCGGCGGCCATACCCTGATGATGATCAGCGCCACCTCGGTGGTGCACCCGCTGCTGTATCCCTCGCGTTTCGACGTCGTGCGCGATTTCAGCCCGGTGCTGCAGGTCACGCAGCAGGGCTACAACCTGGTGGTCCATCCCGCCGTGCCGGCGAAGACGCCGCTGGAGTTTGTAGCCCACCTCAAGGCCAATCCCGGTAAGCTCAACTACAGTTCCTCCGGTGTCGGCAGCCTGCTGCACATGAGCGGCGAGTTGTTCAAGATCGCCACCGGCACGCAGATGACGCACATCCCGTACAAGGGCATGGGTGCCGCGTATGCCGACCTCATCAGCGGCCAGATTCCGGCGGCGTTCCCGACCATCGTGTCCTCGGTGCCGCATGTGCGCGCGGGCCGCCTGCGTTCACTCGCGGTGACCCTGCCGACGCGGGTGCAGGCCCTGCCCAACGTGCCGACCTTTGCCGAAGCCGGCATCAAGGGCGTGGTGGTGGTGAACTGGTATGGACTGATCGCGCCGAAAAAGACCCCGCGCGCGGTGATCGAGCGCATCGCTGCCGACACCGGCAAGGTGATGCAGGACGCCGAGATGAAGAATCGCCTGATCACCGACGGTTCCGAGGCAGTGACCAGCAGTCCCGAAGCGTTTGCCCAGCGGATTCAGGCCGATGCCAGGCTGTGGAGCGGTGTCATCAAGCAGGCCGGCATCAAGGGCGAATAAAAAATTCAATAAAAACAAATATTTATAATTCAGTCCGGAATGGATTCCGTCAGCGCCCCTTGAACACCGGCTTGCGCTTTTCGACGAAGGCCAGCGCGCTTTCGCGGAAATCCTCCGACAGGTGCAGCGTGCGCGGGCGGATGGCATAGGCCTTGGCGTCGATGTGCTCGAGGTCGGAGCGCCGCGCTTCGACGATGGCGCGCACCGCGAGCGGCGGATTGGCGAGCACTTGATCGGCGAGGGCCTGTGCCACCTTCAGGTGTTCGCCGTTTTCGGCGAGGCGGGTGATCAGGTTGGCGCGCTGGGCTTCCTCCGCGCTCCACACGCGGCCGGTGAAGCAGACGTCATCGGCAAAGACACCGGCGCCGCGCTGCGTCAGCATCATCCAGAACGGCGTGCCATCGATGCCGCGGGCGATCTCGGTGACCTGGAACTTCGCGTCGCGGCTCGCCACCACCATGTCGCAGTACAGGGCGATGCGCAGGCCGACGCCGTAGCAGTAACTGTGGATCGCGGCGATCACCGGCTTGGCCACCGGCGGCTTGAAAAAGGGATGGCGGATGTTGCCCTCGCGCGCCGAGGGGCCGCCGAGTTTTTTCAGTTCTTCCTTCGGCCGCAGCTGGCGCTGCCTGACGTCGGCGCCGCTGCAGAAGGCGCGGCCCTCGCCGGAGAGGATGGCGACGAAGGCCTCCTCGTCGTCATAGAAGGCATACAGCGCATCACACAGCGCAAGGCTCATCTCGTCGGAGATGGCGTTGAGCTTGTCCGGACGGTTGAGGACGATGTGGCCGGTGCGGCCTTCGCGGCGGTATTCGACGAGCGGCATGGGGTTCTCCAGTACTGCGGTTTCAGCGGGGTGCCGGCATTGTCGCGAAAACGGGCGCGCGCGGGCGATCCGGCGCCATATTGTGGCCACCGCGCGGCCTGCGCGGGTCGCTGCAGGTATAGTCACGGCACTTCGCAAGACCCGATTTTTCGTATGTCCCCCGCCTCATGACTGCAGCCATCAACTGGACCCGTTTCTATTCGCCGAAATCCGTGGCCGTGATCGGCGCCAGCGACGACACCCGCCGCTTCGGCGGCCGCCTGATGCGCCAGATCGGCAAGTTCGGTTATGGCGGCCGCATCTATCCGGTCAATCCCCGCCTGCAGGAACTCAATGGCCTGAAGTGTTATGCCTCGGTGCGCGAACTGCCGGAGACGCCCGACCATGTCGGCGTGGTGATCGCCGCCGACCGCGTGGTCGAGGTGCTGCGCGATTGCCATGCCATCGGTGTGCAGTGCGCCACCGTGTTCACCGCCGGCTTCGCCGAGACCGGGGCGGAGCAGGGGTGCAGGCTGCAGGATGATCTGGTGCGCTTCACCCGCGAGACCGGCCTGCGCGTGATGGGCCCCAACTGCAACGGGCCGGTGAATTTTGTCGACCGGTTTTCGTTTTCCGCCGGCTACGCGGTGTCGAGCCTGAGCGAACCCGCCGGCAATGTCGGCCTGGTCAGCCAGAGCGGCGGGCTCGGCCAGACCAATGTGATGTGGCGCGCGGTGAAGGCCGGCGTGCGCATGAGCTATCAGGCGAGCTGCGGCAACGAGGCCGATCTCAGCGCGATGGATTTTGCGCGCTTCATGCTGGAGGGTGATGAAACCGACGTGGTGATGATGGCGCTGGAGGCGATCCGCGACGGTGCCGCCTTCATTGAACTGGCCGAATTTGCAGCCACCCGCGAAAAGCCGCTGATCGTGCTCAAGTTCGGCCTCACCGAAGCCGGGCGCCAGGCCGCCGCTTCGCATACCGGCGCGATCACCGGTTCTGACGAGGTGTTCAGCGCGGTGTGCCGGCAATACGGCGTGATTCGCGTCGAGGACTGCAACCAGCTCTACGAGCAGGCCATCGTGCTGCGCAACAAAAAGCTGCCGAAAGGGCGGCGCGCGGCTTCGATGTCGCTGTCCGGCGGCAACGTGGTGCAAATGGCCGACACCGGCACCCACCTTGGACTGGAATGGCCGGCCTATACCGAGGCCACCGACCGCCGCCTGGCCGAGCTGATTCCGGGTTACGGCAAGGTCGGCAACCCGACCGACATGACCTCGCTTGCCACCGGCCAGCCCGAGATCTACCGCAAGGCGATGGAAATCATCAGCGAGGACGAGCGGGTGGACGTGATGATCCCGGTGTTCACCTTCGCGCCGCGCGCCGACCTCGAGCACGCGGCGAAGCTCTCGCGCGAGGCCGCCAAGCCGCTGGTGCTGCTGATCACCGGCGGCTGCCATGATGATGCCTCGTTGACCGTGGATGAGCTGGTCGCCGGGGGCGCGGCGGCCTACCGCAACACGGTGGACACGCTGCGTTATGTGCGCACGGCCATCGGCTACCGCGAATTTCTCGAGGCACGGCAGCGCGCTGCCAAGCTGGTGCCGCCGCCCGGCATTGACCGCCAAGCCGCGGGCCGCGCGCTGGCCTCTGCGGCCTCTCTGACCGAACGCGAAGCCAAGGCGGTGCTGGCGCACTACGGCCTGCCGGTGACGCAGGAGCGACTGGCGCACAGCGCGGAGGAGGCGGTGAGCCTGGCGCGGGCGATCGGCGGACCTGTGGCGCTGAAAGTCGAATCCCCGGACATCGCGCACAAGACCGAGGCTGGCGCGATCCGCCTCGGCGTCGAGGGCGAGGCCGCCGTGCGCGAGGCGCATGACGCGGTGCACGCGGCGGCCCGGCGTTACCGGCCGGACGCACGCATCGCCGGCGTGCTGGTGCAGGAGATGGTGCCGCGGGGTGCCGAACTGATGCTGGGCCTGGTGCATGACCCGGTGTTCGGGCCGGTGCTCGCCGTCGGCAGCGGCGGGGTGTTCGTCGAGGTCTGGCGTGACATCACCTACCGCGTGCCGCCGGTGGATGCGGGTACCGCAAAAGCGATGCTGAATGAACTGCGCGGCCGCCGTCTGCTCGAAGGCGTGCGCGACCTGCCGGCAGCCGACCTCGATGCGGTGACCGATGCCATCGTGCGCTTGTCCTGGCTGGCGCATCATCACCGCGACCGCATCCGCGAACTCGACATCAATCCGCTGGTGGCGCTGGCGCAGGGGGTTAAAGTGGTGGATGCGCTGATCGTGACGCCGCAGTCAAACGAACAGGATAACCAATGACTTGCCCATTGCATCGCTGTCATTCCGGCGAACGCCGGAATGACGGGATGTACGATGAGGTTGGAAGACATCATCAGGCAGCGCTGAATACCCGGCGCTGAACCCGTAGTGCTGAATCATCAAGCCGGAGGAGAATCACCATGAACACCCTTTGTCGCTGGGCCGCCGCGCTGGTGCTGGGCTGCGCCAGCAGTCTCGCCGCCGCGCAGGCCTATCCCGCCAAACCGATCCGCATGGTGCTGCCGTTTCCGGCGGGTGCGCCGAGTGATCTGGTCGGCCGCATCATCGGCCAGAAGATGGGCGAGCAGATGGGGCAGAACCTGGTGCCCGACAACCGCGTCGGCGCCGGCGGCAATCTCGCGCTGGGCCTCACCGCGACTTCACCGCCCGACGGCTACACCGTGGTGGTGACTTCGCCGACGGTGGCAATCAGTCCGTCGCTGTACAAGAAGCTCAGCTACAACCCTTTCAAGGACCTGGTGCCGGTGGCGCGGCTGGCGAGCATCGAGAACGTGATGGTGGTGCATCCCTCGGTGCCGGCGAAGACACTGCGCCAGTTTGTCGAGCTCGCGCGTGCCAAACCCGGTGTGCTCAATTACGGCTCGGGCGGCGCGGGCACCACCAACCACCTCGCCAACGAACTGCTCAAGCACCTCGAAAAACTCAACATCGTGCATGTGCCGTACAAGGGCGCGACGCTGGCGACGGTGGCCGCGATCAGCGGCGAGGTGGACCAGACCATCGTGTCGGTGGCCTCGATCCTGCCGCTGATCCGCCAGAACCGGGTGCGCCCGATTGTCGTGCTCTCGGAAAAGCGCGTGCCCAACCTGCCGGAAGTGCCGACCTCGACCGAGGCCGGTTTTCCCGAGTTCAGGATGTCGATCTGGTACGCGATGTTCGCGCCGGCCGGCACGCCGCGCGAGATCGTGCAGCGCCTGAACCAGGAAGCGCAGAAGGCGCTGTCCTCGAAAGACCTGCTGCAGACGCTGGACCAGCAAAGCATCATTCCCTGGTACGGCAGTCCCGAGCAGCTCGCCGACCTGCTGAGGACCGAGACCGCACGCTACGCCACGATCATCAAGAGCGCGGGCATCCAGCAGCAGTAATTCCATGCCCCCTCTCCCCGAAGTCTTTCGGGGAGAGGGTTGGGGTGAGGGGCCACCATAGCGCTCCGAATACGGAGATTCTAGAAATGCCCAACCCAGCCCCCAGCAATTTGCTCGACCCCGACCACCCCGATTTCCAGCGCCTGACCCCGCAGGAGGCTGCCGAACTCGGCCAGCGCGCGCTCGAGGCCGTCGGCTACAGCGGCGAAGACGCCCGCATCACCATCGACCAGCTCGTTGACAACTCGCTCTGTGGCTACCGCTTTGCCGGCCTGCCGCGGGTGCTGGCGATCGCCACCGACGTCAAGACCAAACAGCCGCGCAAGCCGGTGAGCATCGTGCGCGAAACGCCGGTATCGGCGCTGGTCGATGGCGGCAACAACATCGGTTACGTCGCCGCCTACCGCGGCGCGGAAATTGCGATCCGGAAAGCCAAGACCTCGGGCATGGCCACGGTCGGCGTGTTCAACAGCTATTACAGCGGCCGCAATGCCTACTTTGTCGAGAAGATCGTGCGCGCCGGGCTGGTGGCCTTCCACACCTCGGCCGCGTCACCGCGCGTGCTGCCGCCGGGTGCCGCCAAGCCCATGCTCGGCACCAATCCGATCTGCTTCGGTTTTCCGTCAGTGCCGGAGCCGGTGGTGGTGGACATGGGCACGGCCTCGTTCATGTGGGGCGAGGTCATGCTGCACGCCCACCTCGGCGAGCCGTTGCCCGAAGGTGTCGGCTTTGACGAGCAGGGCCGGCCGTCCACCGACGGCAAGGCGGTGCTGAAGGGTGGTGTCGCGCCCTTCGGCGGGCACAAAGGCTACGGCCTGTCGTTCGCGATCCAGGCGCTGGGCATCCTCGCCGGCTCGCACCTCGCCCACGGGAACGTCCGCGACTACGCCTTCCACTTCTGGGCGGTGGACCCCGAGATCATGCTGCCCGGCGGTGAATTCCCGAAACGCATGGCCGAGTACGTGAAGCAGATCAAGGACACGCCGAAACAGCCGGGGGTGGATGAGATTCGCATTCCGTCAGAGCGCGCCTTCCGCGAGCGCGAGCGGCGGCGCAGGGAGGGGATACTGGTGGACAGGAAGGTGGTCGAGTCGCTGAAGACGATTGCAGCGGGTGGGATGATTGAGTATCAGTAATTAAATCAATTACTTTCAATGAAAACACCAAGGACTGCGGAAGCGGCCCTTGGTGTTTGTGACTGGGGTGGCAACCGTTTGTGCGGGCTTGATCACTGCATAGTTTGGTCAGATTAAATCTACTCCGGTACCCTTGTTCACTAGCAAAAACTCTAACTTCACCGCTTCGTACGGAAACACGATCAATCCGTCATCCGAGCGTTCCAGTACGCCGGCATTGAGCAGGGCGGTAACGTCACCATGTACAGCTTTGACGTCACGTTCCGTGCGGCGTGCAGCTTCGCGGATCGATACCGGTCCGGCACCGCACAATGCCTTGAGCAGTTCCCAGCGTTTGGCAGTCAGTATCTTCCACAGCAGTTCGGGACTGGCGAAGCTGATCCTTGCTGCTTTTGCAGCTTTGCCGGACTTCCAAGTTTGCGTGAATTCCTGCATGGCCTTTTTGGGGGCGCGCACATCAAGGATGACTGTTTTCATTGCGGCTCCCTCTTGATCTGAATTAGTGTGTAGGGCGGATAAGCTGCGCAGCAGCGCCATCCGCCGCATGTGATCTTGTGAGTCCAACCATCTGGCGGATAACGTCGCGCCGCTCCTCATCCGCCCTACGACGCCGCAAATAATAAAAGGTTGTCGCGCGTCTTTTTTTATTTCATATCCAGCAGCTGCACCAGGTTCTTCCACAGGATCTTGTCCTTCTCCTCTGCCGACAACAGGTCATTGCGCTGCAGCCATTCCACCGGCGAGGGGTGCCATTCGACGAAGGGCCAGTCGCTGCCCATGACGATGCGGTCGATGCCGATCTGGTCGATCAGGAAGCGCAGTTCGGCTTCGCTGCCGACGGCGGAGTCGTAATGGATTTTCTTGAAGTAGTGGCTGGGCGGCTTGGGTGTGCTGCGGGTGTTGGGGCGGTCGTGCCAGGTGCGGTCGAGGCGGCCGATGGTGCTGCAGGTGGTGCCGCCGCCGTGGGCGATGCAGACCTTGAGGTCGGGGCAGTGTTCAAGCACGCCACCACAGACCAGTATCGCGGTGATGATCGCGTCGTCGAGGATCACGCCGAGGCTGTTGCTCAGGCCGTGGCGCTTGATGCGGTCGGCGAGGAAGTTGTTCTGCGGCTGCGGGTGGTAGAACAGCAGCGCGCCCATCTGTTCGGCGGCCTTGAAGAAGGGCAGGAATTTGGGATCGTCCCACTGCTCGCCGTTGACGCTGGTGTCGAGCGAGGCACCCTTGAGGCCGAGCTTGGTCACGGCACGCTCGAGTTCGCCGACGGCGAGGTTTACGTCCTGCATCGGCACCGTGGCCAGACCTGCGAGGCGGGTCGGATTGGCTTTTGCGGTGTCGGATAACTCGTCATTAAATTCGCGAGACAGCGCAAGGCCGCGTTCGGCTTCCAGCTGGTAGCCGGCGAAAGGCGTGTGGATCGACAACACCTGCATGTCGACCTTTTGTGCGTCCATGTCCTTCAGCCGTTCCTCGACCGTGTATTTCACCTTGTTCGAGGTGAATACCGTGCGCATGCCGCAGCCGACCATGGTGCCCAGGCCCTGACCGGGTTCGTGTCTGAAGCCGTGCCACTCCTGTTTGCCGGATACCGCCCGCCACAGGGATTCGGGGACGATGTGGGCGTGGATGTCGATCGTTTTCATGCTCTGCCTTGTGTTGATGCTCGGGGAACGGGGTTCAGGCGCTGGCGGTGACGCCGCCGGCTTTCAGTTTGGCAATGTCCTCGGCACTGTAACCGTATTCCTTGAGGATTTCGTCGGTCTCCGCGCCTTTGTCCGGCGCGGCGTTCCTGACGGTGAACGGTGTCTTCGAGAAATTGATGCCGTTGCGCACCACGCCGATGTCGCCCAGCTTGTAATGTCTGGCCGGTGCCGACAGGCCGAGGTGTTTGACCTGGTCGTCGGCGAAAACCTCGTTCATCTTGTAGATCGGGCCGCAGGGCACGCCGGCCTTGTTCAGCAATTCAATCCATTCCGCCGAGGTTCTGGTTTCGATCTGCGCGGCGATGATCTTGTTCAGCGCGTCGCGGTTCTTGGAGCGGATCTTGGAGTTGGAGTAGTCGGGATTCTTCGGGATGTCGGGCAGGCCGATCGCCTTGCACAGGCGCTCGAAGAGCTGGCCCGAGCCGGCGATATTGATGTGGCCGTCGCTGGTTTTGTAGGTGCCGGTGGGGATCGCCGTGGGGTGGTTGTTGCCGGCCTGACCGGCGACTTCCTGCGCCACGGTCCAGCGTGCGGCCTGGAAGTCGGTCATCGCGATCAGTGCCTGCAGCAGCGAGGTGTGTACCCATTGCCCCTCACCGGTGTGCTCGCGGTCGAGCAGCGCGGTGACGATGCCGAAGGCGAGGAACATGCCGGCACTGGAGTCGCCGATGGCGATGCCGGCGCGCACCGGGCCTTGTCCCGGCAGTCCGGTCACCGACATCAGGCCGCTCATGCCCTGCGCCACCTGGTCTAGGCCGGGGCGGTCGGCATAGGGGCCATCCTGGCCGAAGCCGCTGATGCTGGCGTAGACGATGCGCGGATTGATGGCGCGGATCGATTCATAGTCGATGCCGAGGCGGTGTTTCACCCGCGGCCGGTAGTTCTCGACGATGACGTCGGCGGTGGCGGCCATTTTCTTGAACACCGCCACACCTTCCGGCGATTTGAGGTTCAGCGTCAGGCTGCGCTTGTTGCGGTGCAGATTCTGGAAGTCGGGGCCGTGGCGCTTGTCGAAGGGGCTGCCATCGCCGTCCTGCTCGCCGAGTTCTTCGACCTTGATCACTTTGGCGCCCCAGTCGGCGAGCTGGCGCACGGCAGTGGGGCCGGAGCGGGCGCGGGTGAGGTCGAGGACGGTGAAGCGGGAGAGGGGGCCGGTGTTGTTGGGCACGGGTTTACTCCAGGAGTTTTGAGGATTGAGGAATGAGGATTGAGTGGGTCAGAGCGGGGTGATGCCGGCGGCCTTGACCACCTTGCCCCATTTTTCGATCTGCTTGCGCGCGAAGTCCCACAGTTCTTCCGGCGTGCTGCCGATGGGGATGGCTCCGTTCTGGATCATGCGTTCGCGCATCGCCGGCTGGTTGATCACGGCAACGGCCTCGGCGTTGAGGCGCTTGATGATGGCGGCAGGCGTTTTGGCGGGCGCGACCAGGCCCTGCCAGGCGCTGGTTTCAAAGCCGGGCAGTCCCGACTCAGAAAGCGTGGGCAGCTCCGGCAGCAGCGGGAACCGGCGGTCGCTGGTGACTGCAATCGCGTTGAGCTTGCCGGCACGGATGTGGGCGATGGCGCTGGGCAGGCTGGCGAAGGACATCGAGATGCGGCCGCCGATGAGGTCGATCATTGCCGTGGCCGCACCCTTGTACGGTACATGGACCATGTCGGTGCCGGTCATCAGTTCGAACAGCTCGCCGGCAAGATGCGGCGAGCCGAGATTGCCCGAGGAGCCGTAGGTGAGTTTGCCGGGGCTGGCCTTGGCCGCCTTGATCAGCTCGGACACCGACTTGATTGGCAGCGAGGGGCCGACCACCAGCACATTGGGTGCGCTGGCGACATGGGTGATCGGTGCCAGGTCGCGCAACTGGTCGTAGGGCAGCTTGCGGGTGACTGCCGGATTGACGCCGAAGGAGCTCGGCACCAGCAGGATGGTGTAGCCGTCTGACGCGGCGCGCACCGTCATTTCAGTGGCGATGATGCCGCTGGCGCCGGGGCGGTTGTCGGCAACCACGTGCTGGCCGAGGCGTTCGGCCATGCCTTCGGCCAGCGCGCGGGCGATGATGTCGGCGTTGCCGCCGGGGGCCTGGGCAATCAGCAGGCGGATCGGGCGGTCGGGATAGCCGCTTTTGGCCGGGGGCTGCGCGGCCTGTGCGGCGGTGGCGGCGAGCAGGGCGGCAAGGCCGCGAACCGCATGTAGCGCGACGGACATGGTCTGGCTCCTCAACTGTTTCCGTTCAACGAGTGGCCGCAGGTTTTTTTTGGCGCCTGGCCGCGGCGGGCGTGTCGCCTTGCGCACAGTATTGCATCGCCTGCGGCAGGCGGCACGCCGGTGCCCACATGATGGCCGCCAGCCTGGTTCGGCGCGGTATCATGGCGCCCTAAAACCATCAACAAGGGAGGAGCCCGCCGTGAACCTGAAAAAACTGTCACTGTTGTTGACCCTGCTTTTCACCGCTGTTGCCGCAGCCGCGGCAACGCCGGCGGTGAAGCAGCCGCAGGTGGATACGCCCAAGCGCGTGCTGTTCGTCGGCAACAGCTATCTCTATTACAACAACAGCATGCACAACCACGTGCGCATGTTTGCAATGGCGGCGGATGCCGCCGCAGCCAAGACCTTCGAATACAAGTCCGCGACCATCGGCGGCGCGACGCTGGATCACCACAACATGGATCACCTGACCACGCCGGGCCGCATCGGCGTGAAGGAAGCGTTCGAACTGGTGATCATGCACGGCAACAGCACGGATGGCCTGGCGGATGCGCGCCGCGCGGCCTTCCGCGCCACGGCGGTGGAGTACAGCAAGCTCATCCAAAGCCGTGGCGGCAAGGTTGCGCTGTACATGACGCCGGCGCACACCAAGCCGAGCCGTGCAGCCGCCCCCGACATGATGGCGAAAACCGCGGATATGTATGTGTCGGTCGGCAACGAGATCAATGCGCTGGTGATTCCGTCGGGTCTGGCCTTCGAGGAGGCCTACCGCCGCCGCCCCGACATCAAGCTGCACATCCACGACGGCAGCCATCCGACGCTGATCGGCACCTATCTCGCGGCCTGCACGATCTACGCGACGGTCTACAACAAACCCTGCAGCGGCAGCAGCTACGACAGCTATGGCCAGGTGTCGAAAGAGGACGCCGCCTTCCTGCAGCAGGTGGCGGACGACACCGTGCGCAAGTTCTTCGGCCGCTGAGCGCAGCGCATGGCCGCGGCTCCGCCCATCCTGCGCCCGCATCCCGGCGTTGAGGTGTTCATCGAGGAGGGCTGCCACATCCTCGAGCTGGCCAACGATGACAATGATCCCGCGATGTCGATTGCACGGGCGCGGGTGGAGCCGGGCGTCACCACTGCCTGGCACCGCGTGCGCGGCACGGTTGAGCGTTATGTGATTCTTGATGGCAGCGGGCGCATGGAAGTCGGCGACCTGCCGCCGCAGGAAGTGCAGGCCGGCGACGTGGTGCTGATTCCGCCGTCGGTGAAGCAGCGCATCGCCAACACCGGTGACGGTGATCTGGTGTTTCTGGCGATCTGTACGCCGCGGTTCAAACCGGAAAACTACGAAGATGCGGGCGATAAAGATACGGGCGAAAACTGCTAGCCTGGGATTGCTGCTGCTGTGGCTGACCGGCAGTGCCTGCGCGCAGCAGATCGGCATGGGCATGGAGGATGTGCCGCTGCGGCCGAGCGAACTGAAGCTGCTGCAGCGCATCGCTGCCGTTGATCCTGAATTCCGTTTTGGCGATCGCGTGAAGCGTTACTACCGCACCCATCCCACCACCAAGAACCGCATTCCGCTGCGGGTCGAGGTCATCGCGCCAAAAAGTGGCGGGCTTTTTTTTGGTGAGTTCATCAGCTATGCGATGACCATCGATGAGCCGGCGGGCCTGGTCATCTACGAATTCGATGCCGGCACCGCCAACCGCGGGCGTGCCACGGTGCTGGTGACGCCCAAGGATGTGATCAAGACCGAATACCGCTGCGGCATTTCGAGCTGCAGCACGCGGGTCGAGCGCAATGGCCGGCCGATGCGCGAAGGCGCATCAGTGCAGAACTAATTATTCAATAAAATCAATTAGTTATTGAATATCCCGGTGCCAGGCGAAGCGTGGTCAGTTAGCTTCGATCCTGGCTTTGCGGATCACCGGCACCCAGCGTTCGGTTTCGGCGCGGATGAATTTGACGTAATCGGCGCCGGTGCCGGGCGTGGCATCGATGCCGCGTTCCTTCAATTGCTTGACCACATCGGGGGCGTTCAGCGCGGCGTTGAACTCCTTGTTCATGCGCGCAATGATCGCCGGCGGGGTTTTGGGGGCCGCCGACAGGCCATACCAGTTGATCGCCAGATAACCTTTGACGCCGGCCTCGGCAATGGTCGGCACATCCGGCACGGCTTCGGCGCGTTTGCCGCCGGTCACACCCAGTGCACGCGCCTTGCCCGACTGCACATGGGGCACGGCGGTGGAGATCACTGCCATGAAGGACGGGATATGCCCAGCGATGAGATCGGTGACCGCCGGACCTCCGCCCTTGTACGGCACGTGGTTCATCTGCGCGCCGGTCATGCTCTCGAGCAGCGCCATCGCCAGATGGCCGGGGCTGCCGACGCCTGAGGTGGCGTAGTTGATCTTGCCCGGCTGGGCCTTGGCGTTGGCGATGAATTCAGTGAGGTTTTTCGCCGGCACCGAGGGGTGCACGATCAGCATGTTCTGCAGCGACACCAGCATGCCGAGATGGGTGAAGTCCTTGATCGGGTCGTAACCGGTTTTCTGGATCGCGGGGCTGACCACCAGCGAGCCGATGTGTGACATGCCGACGCTGTGGCCGTCGGGCTCCGAGCGCGACAGGATCTGCATCGAGATCACGCCGTTGGCGCCGGGCCGGTTGTCGACGATGACCTGATTGCCGAGACTGGCCGCGAGCTTGGGCTGCAGGAAGCGCGCGACGAGATCGGTGGCGCCGCCGGGCGGGAAGCCAACGATGAAGCGCACCGGCTTGGTCGGGCCCCATTCAGCAGCCCATGCCGGGGCTGAGACCAGGGTGGTGGCGGCGAGAATGCTCATTACGCTGCAAATTCGGGGCAGGGTGTTCATCGGTATTCCTTCGCGGGCTGTTGGGCTTGGCATTGCCAGAATCATTCGCTGTTGATTGTGCCAAAAACAAAGACCGCGCGGCATTCGCCACGCGGTCTTCTTTTTCAGCGCTGGATTTAGATTGTTTGAATCAGTTGCTTTGATACAGACCGGCCGCCTTGATCACCTTCTCCCATTTGTCCTTTTCCGACCTGATGTAGGCGCCGAACTGCTCCGGGGTGCTCGGCGCGGCGTCGAGGCCGGAGGCGAACAGGATTTTCTTGATGTCCGGCATGTTCAGGACAGCAACGATTTCCTTGTTCATGCGGTTGATGATCGGGCGCGGGGTCTTCGCCGGCACCAGCACGCCGTACCAGTTGTTGGCGTCAAAGCCCTTGACGCCGGACTCGGCAATGGTCGGCAGGTCGGGCACCAGCGCCGAGCGTTTGGCGGTGGTCACGCCCAGCGCGCGCAACTTGCCGGAATTGATGTGCGGCACGGCGCTCGCCGCGGTGGCGAAGATCAGCTGGATGTTGCCCGCGACCAGATCGATGATCGAAGGGCCGCCCCCCTTGTACGGCACATGGACGATCTTGGTGCCGGTCTGCAGGTTGAACAGTTCCAGTGCGAGGTGGCCAGCACCGCCGACACCCGACGATCCGCCGTTGAGCGGTCTGGTTTTGGCCAGTGCAATCAGGTCAGTCACGTTTTTCGCCGCCACCGAAGGATGCACGACCAGGATGTTGGTCGAATCCACGGTCTGCGACACCGGTGCGAGGTCCTTCAGCGGATCGAAGGCGAGCTTCTTGTACAACGAGGGGTTGATCGCGAGTGCAGCGATGGTGCCCATCAGCACCGTGTAGCCGTCGCTTGCGGCATTGGCGGTGATCTCGGCGGCGATGTTGCCGGAGGCGCCGGGACGGTTGTCGATGATCAGTTGCTGGCCGAGGCGTTCGGCGAGCTTGTTGCCCATGGCGCGCGCGGTGGTGTCGGTGCCGCCGCCGGGGGCGAAGCCGACCAGCATGCGTATCGGTTTGTTGGGCTGCCATTCCTGGGCGGCGGCCGGTGCGGCAAAGGCCGCGCACAGCGCGCCGGCGACGGCGCAGGGAATCAGTTTGCGAATCATGGGGTTTCCTCCGTTGTTTTAATGGTGACTGCTTTTTGGTTATTGCTGCCGCGGCAGTGTGTTGCGTTTATGCCGCGGCGTTGGCGGACTTCGCCGCCTTGCGGCCGGCGGCCATGCGCGCGGCCAGCGTGAATGCGTGTTCCATCGCGCCAGGATCTGCCTTGCCCTGGCCGACGATGTCGTAGGCGGTGCCGTGGGCCGGCGTGGTGAACACCGATTTCAGCCCCGCGGTGACAGTGACGCCCTTGTTGAAGCCGAGCAGCTTGGTCGCGATCTGGCCCTGGTCGTGGTACATCATCACCACGCCGTCAAAATTGCCCTTCAGCGCCTGCAGGAAAATCACGTCGGATGAAATCGGGCCGCTGCAGTTGATGCCGCCGGCCTTCAGCTTGTCCACGGTCGGGCGGATGATGCGGATTTCCTCGTCGCCAAACAGGCCGTTCTCGCCGTTGTGCGGGTTCAGCGCCGCGACACCGATGCGCGGATTGGCCTTGCCGGCGGCGGTAAGTGTGTCGTTGGCCAGATTGACGGCCGCGGTGATGCGCTCGGGCGTGATCATCGTCACCGCTTCGCGCAGCGCGACATGCGAGGTCACGCGGAAGGTGCTGAACTGGTCGATCACGTTCATCTCGCCGAAAAACCCCTTGTGCGAGAGCAGGCTGGCGAACATCTGGTGTTCGTCGTTGAATTTCCAGCCGCCGCGGTTCATCGCTCCCTTGTTCAGCGGTGCGAAGCAGATGCCGTCGAGCTTGCCCGCGGTGGCGAGGTCGATCATCACCTTCAGCGTGTCTCCGGCGAGCTTGCCGGATTCATCGGAAGAAACCCCCTGCGGATATTTCGCCGGGTCGGTGTTGCCGAGGTCGAGCAGGGGATAGTCTTCGCGCGGCCAGCGGATGTCCTCGATGCTGCGATAAACGGTGTGCGGCACCTTGACGCCGGCGTTGCGCATGCCGAGTTCAAGCACGCGCTGGTCCCCGATGATGATGACTTCGGCCTGTTCGCGGGGTTTGCCGGAAGCCAGCAGTTTTGCTGCGATTTCGGGGCCGATGCCGGTGACATCGCCGAGCATGAATCCGATGCGGGGAAGAGTATTCATTGAAGCCTCCAGATAGCCGCGTATTTTAGTCTATTTCGAGTGGCCGGACCGCTTCCCGGACCGGGATGCTGCCTTCGAAATGACCAGCAGCCGCGTCAGCTCGCTGGTGCGCTTCAGCTGCTCGAGACTGAACACGATATCGATCACCTTTTCGATGTTTTTCGCGGGCAGTCCCCCCCATGACGCGCATTCGCGGAATTTGTCGGCGACTTCCTTGTCGCTCATCGGATTGGCGGGACTGCCCTTGCCGAAATCGGCGCGGCCGCTGACAAGGCGGCCATCGCCGAGTTTGATGTCGATGATCGTGGTCATCTTCTCGTAGCCGGCGGCTTCTGCCTCGGGGTGCACGCCGAACTCGATTTTTTTCATCATCCGCCGCACATCGGCGCGGTTGACCACGGCATCGGTGAACTGGGCGAGGCCTGCCTTGCGTTCGAGCAACAGGATCGCCATGCAGAATTCCATGCTGAACTTGGCCTGCAGTTCGTTTTTCGGATTGCGGTGGATCAGCGTGTTCGGCATGTGGCGGTTGGTGCCGACACTGACCTTGCGCACCTGCGCCGGGCGGATGTCGTGCGCTTCGATCAGCGCCAGCATCTCGGCCATGCCGGGGTGCGTGAGCGAACCGCTGGGGTGCGGCTTGATCGACACGCCGGGCATGGCAAAAGTCCAGGGCTTGCCGAGTTTGCCGTGGATCGCCCTGGGGTCGTAACCGCCGCCGGCCGCGTTGAAAAAGCCGCGCTTGGCTTCGATGGCATTCGGCGCGGCGCTCCAGCCGAGTTTCACCAGTTCGGCGGCGAGCACGCCGGATTCGGCGGAGCGGCCGGGATGGAAGGGCTTGGTCATGGTGCCGAAGTTTTCACGCAGGCCGGCAGCCTGGGTGGCACCGAGGCTCAATGCCTGCGCGGTCTGCGCGTCATCAAGCCCGAGCAGGCGCGCCGCACCGGCAGCCGCACCGATCACGCCGAAGGTTGCGGTCGAATGAAAACCATCCGAGTAATGCCGCGGGTTGATCGCCTCGGCGAGTTTGGTTTCGACTTCGACGGCAATCTGGTAGGCGGCGAGCAGGTCGAGGCCGGAGCGGTTGCCCTGTTCCGCCAGCGCCAGCACGGCAGGCAGCGCCGGCGCGGTGGGGTGGGTGAGCAGGCCGTAGACACGGTCGCTGGCCACCGCAAGTTGGGTGTCGTCGTAGTCATCGGCATGAATGGCCACGCCGTTGGCGAAGGCCGCAAACCGCGGCGGCACTTTCAGTGCGGTGCCGATCACTGTTGCGCCACGGTCGAGCGGCATACCCAGGGTCTTCAGGTAGTTACGCATGACATGGCCGGATTCGGCGCGGTTGCCGGCGAGCGCCAGACCAAGGCCGTCGAGCAGCGAGCGTTTGCCGAGGTGCATCACGTTTTTGGGGATGCGGGCGGCGGCGGTGCGGGTGACGAAGCGGGCGATTTCGGCGGTGAGGGCGAGGTCTTTGGGCATGATGTCGAAGGTGGTGGATGGTTTTATGCAATGCGAGGCCGCGCATTATCGCATCGTGGATGCCGCCTTGCCGCTGTGACGGCTGCGGAGTAATCTCGCCGCCCGTATGTTCATTCAAGAGCATTAAAGCCATCCCATGAAAAATCCGATCCGTGACCGCCTGCAGCGCGGCGAAACCGTCACCGGCCTGATCCTGTTCAGCGGCAGCCCGATGATCACCGAGCTGGCCGCCGCGGCAGGCATCGACTTCGTGATCATCGACATGGAGCACAGCGCGCTCGACCTCGACACTTGCGCCCATGTCGTGCGCGCCGCCGATGCCGCCGGCATCACGCCCTTTGTGCGAGTGCCCGAAGTTGATGCCAATCTGATCCTCAAGCTGATGAACATGGGTGTCGCCGGCATCGCGCTGTCCCACGCCACCACCGACAACTGCGCGAAAGCGCTGGATGCCGTGCGTTACGCGCCCGAAGGCAGCCGCGGCGCCTGCGCCATCGTGCGTTCCGCGGGTTATGCGCCGGACGACTGGAATGTGCATGTCCGCCGCAGCAATGACGAACTGATGGTGATCCCGCTGATCGAGGACACGCCAACCCTGCAGAACTTCGAGGCGATGGCTGCGATGCCGGGTCTGGAAGTGTTCTTCATCGGCCCGACCGACCTGTCGATCGCGCTGGGTGTGCCACACGCCACTTTCGACGAACCGAAGATGTCCGCCGCGCTGGACAAGGTGGTCGCGGCCGCGCGCAAACATGGCAAATACGTGATGACCACTATCGGCAACAAGCCCGACCCGGTTTATGGCAAGGCCGTGCGCGACCGCGGCGTGCAGGCCATCGTGCTTGGCACCGATGGGCACCTGTTCCTGGATGTGTGCCGTCGGGTTAATACTTTAAAAAACTAAAAACTTTAAAGCAGCCACAGAGGACGCAGAGGACACAGAGTACACAGAGGGCACAGAGGGCACAGAGGGTTCTTTGGTGAGCCAGCCTCTCGGCTGCAAGTTTTCCTCAGTGGAAAGAATCGATTTGTTTTTCTCTGTGTTCTCTGTGCCCTCTGTGGCTAAAGATTTTGACTTTGACTTTTAAAACCATGACCAAAAAACTCATCATCACCGTGCGCGTCAACGAATACATGTCGCGCGACATCAACCGTAACGTGCCGTTCACGCCGGACGAGATTGCCGAAACCGCGGCGGAGTGCCGGGCGGCCGGCGCTTCGATCATCCATTTCCACGCGCGTACCCCCGACGGCGGCAAATGCCATGAGCCCGAGGTTTATGCCGAAATCGTCGCCAAGATCCGCGAGAAGACCGACATCCTGATCGACTCGACGCTGGGCCAGATCACTGTCAACGAAGACGAGAACCGCCTCGCGCACATCAAGCTGATGGGAAAGAAGAGCAACACCCGGCCTGACTTCGCCGCTGTCGATACCGGCAGCAGCAACATCGATGCCTACGATCCGGTGCAGAAAAAATTCCTGACGACCAACAAGATTTACAAAAATAGCACCGAGACCTGCCTGTTCCTCGCCCAGGGCATGACCGATGCCGGCGTGAAGCCGCACCTGTCGGTGTGGGCGGTGCCCTTTGTGCGCATGGTTGAAGCCTTCCTCGACATGGGTGCGGTCAAGGAACCGGCCTATGTGCAGTGTGTGCTGGCCGAAGGCGGCATCGTTGGTGCGCATCCCTGCACCACGCGCGGACTGGAGGCGCTGATCGATTTCATGCCGCCGCAGCGTCGCATCGAATGGACCGTGGCCTCCAAGGAAGGCAATTTGTTCAATGTGGCCACCACTGCACTGGACCGTGGCGGCCACCTCGCGCCGGGCATTGGCGACTATCCCTATCCGGAAATCGGCTGTCCGACCAATGCCGAGCTGGTGCGGCGTTTTGCGGAACTGGGGCGCGCGGTGGGGCGCGAGCCGACAACGACGGATGAGGCGCGTGTGCTGCTGGGGATTGTGCGTTGAGGAAAAGCTGGAAATAATCGACCGGGCTGGCTAAGGTAATTTTTAGTTCACGTATCGAGGCGAGCAGTTTTTAAACAAAAGGAGTGCTTCCATGAAGTTTTTTACATTTGCAGCCTTGATCTCCTTGACCCTTACTGCGACCAATGCGATGGCGTGCAAAAATAACCTGCCCAAATTTTGTAAAGGCAAAAATGGAATGACTGTCCAATGCGGCTGCCACGAGACGCCGGCCAAGACGTCTGGCAAAGGCAAGGCCACCCCGCAGTAGATTGCAGGTCAACCTGGAGGATATTGCCATGAGCGATTTTGTTGCCAGTTTCAAATTGACACATTCCGGCGCCTTGAAAATGCTCAACGCCGGAATCGCCAAGGCGCTGGAAATGAAACAACCCCAGTGCATCACCATCACGGATGACGGCGGGCACCTGATGGCTTTTGTCCGGATGGATGGCGCAAAAGTCCTCAGCATCGATTCGTCGAGAAAAAAAGCGATGAGCGCCGCGTCTGCCCGCGCGCCGTCAGGGCAGTCCCATGCCGCCGTTGAAATCAAGCTGGCGCTGGCGACGGATGGGAAACTCACCAACCTGCTGGGTGGACTGCCGGTGATTGTCGATGGTCATGTCATCGGTGCCGTGGGTGTCGGATCAGGCACCGGGGAGCAGGACCTTGAGGTTGCGAAGGCGGCGATCGCAGCATTACCTGGTGCCAAGCAGTACTAGAAAAACACATAGAAAGACACATCCAGAAAGACGCATTCCACTCCGTGGAGCCTTGACACTCTCGAAGCCCAGCCCCTATCGTCACACCAAGGCCTGATTCATACCAACAAGGCCCGCCAACCTGGAGGGGTGTGATGATCAAGTTGCGCATTGTTGTTCGTGTCTGGAGCGTTGTTTGTGTGTCTGCGTTGATGGCTGTGGCCTCGCCGGGGATGGCCCAACCCGCCTGGAAACCCGACAAGCCGGTCGAACTGATCGTCGGCTCCGCCGCAGGCAACAGCAACGACCTGATGCTCCGGCTGATTTCGCAGATCGCGCAGGAGAAAAAGCTGGTCGACGTGCCGCTCAACGTGATGAACAAGCCGGGCGGTGGCAACAACATCGCCTGGTCCTATCTGCAGCAGCGCGGCGGCGACGGCCATTTCCTGATGATGGCCAACTTCAACCTGTCGGCGGGGCATCTCACCGGCACCACCACTTTCAGCTACCGCGATTTCACACCGGTGTGCCTGCTCTACGACGAGTATGTGGTGTTCGTGGTGCGCAACGAGTCGCCGATCAGGACCGGGCGGGATCTGATCGAGCGCCTGCGCAAGGATCCCGGTTCGCTGAGCCTGGCGTTTTCCTCGGTGGCGGGCGGGGCCAACCACATCGCCGCGGGGCTGGTTTTCAAGGCGGCGGGCATTGATGTGCGCAAGGTGCGCACCGTCGTGTTTGATTCGGCGGGCAAAGCGATCACCGCGGCACTGGGCGGGCACGTCGATGTGGTGTCGGCCAGCGGCTCCTCGGTGGTGGCGCAGCTGAAGGCGGGCACGGTGCGCGTGGTCGGCATCACCGCGCCGCGGCGCATGGGCGGCGTGTTCGCCGAGGTGCCGACCTTCCGCGAGCAGGGCACGGATGCCACGTTCTCCAACTATCGCGGACTGATCGCCGGCAAGGGCCTGCCGGCGAATGCGCTGGCGTACTGGGAGCGCACCTTCGCCGCGCTGGACAAGGATCCGGCCTGGCGCACGCATCTCGAAACCAACCAGTGGGTGCCCAACTACACCAACAGCCGCGACACCTTCAAGTACTGGGAAGAGCTGAATACGCAGGTGCGCGATACGCTCGATACGCTGGGTCTTCTTAAACGCTAGGGGCATCATGGACCTTCGATTGCGCGGCCAGACCGCACTGATCACCGGCGGCTCTCGCGGCATCGGGCTGGGCGTGGCCCGTTTATTGGCCGAGGAAGGTTGCGAGCTGCATCTGGTGTCACGCAAGCCGGAAAATCTCGAAGTTGCGAAAAAGCAGATCGCCGACGAGTTCGGCGCCGGGGTGACTTGCCATGCCGTCGATCTGTCCAAGCCCGAGGCCGCAGCCAGCCTCGCCCGTGAGCTGCGCGGCGTGGACATCCTGATCAACAACGCCGGCTCGATTCCGCAGGGTGCGCTGGCAAAAATCGACCAGGCGGCACTGGAGGCGGCTTGGTCGCTGAAGCTGTTCGGCTTTCTGAACGTCGCGCGTGAGGTCTACACCGCGATGTGTGAACGCAAGACTGGTGTCATCGTCAATGTCATCGGGGCCTCGGGTGAGCGCCCGCGCGCTGATTACATCGCCGGCAGCATGGCCAATGCCGCGCTGGTCGCGATGTCGCGCGCGCTGGGTGCGGAAAGCCCGGCGCATGGCGTGCGCGTGGTTGGATTGAATCCCGCGGCGACCGAGACCGAGCGCCAGCGTGTGCGCTGGGAGGCGCGTGCGGAAAAGGAGCTCGGCGACAGCAAGCGCTGGCGGGAACTGACCAAAGGTTATCCCTTCGGCCGGCTCGCCACCGTGGACGAAATTGCCAGCGCCATCGTGTTTCTGGCTTCAGGGCGCGCCAGCTATATCAGCGGCACCATCCTTACGGTCGATGGCGGGCGTTCCTATCGCGACAAGTAATCGAGGCGTCCGCGATTCCGCGGCGGTTTGATATAGTGTTTCCACGGTTCAAAAACAAGACAACTACAGCGGTGGCCGGTGGCGATCAGCGCGGCAGGGGGATTCGGCGACATCGACAATCAGCCGTGGACCACGGCTGACCTGCTTTGGCTGCTCGGCAGCCTGTGCCGCCTCCAGCGCAAGCCCTTTGATGCGGCACTGATCTCCCGCCAGTATCCGCCGCCGCATGCCCTGCATACCGTGATCGAGGCCGCGGCCACGCTGGGCCTGATCCTCGACCGTGGCCGTTTTGGCACGGACAATCCGGAACAATCCTGCATGGCCTTTGCACGTGAAGACGGGCGTGCCGTGCTGGTGGCGCGTATCGAGGGTGAGCGGGTGCTGTTTTTTCCGCTGGGTGCGCAGTCCGCGGAAACCCTTGCGGTTGATGAATTTGCAAAACGTTTCGCTGTGCAGGTTTTGTGGGTTTCAGGCGCAGCGGATGCTGATGATGCCGAAGACGCGCTGGTGCCGCCGCGCTTCAGCTTCCGCTGGTTTTTCCCCGAGCTGCTCAAGCACAAGCGCCTGTGGCGCGACGTACTGCTGACTTCACTGGCGCTGCAACTGGTGGCGCTGGCGACACCGTTATTTACGCAAGTCATCATCGACAAGGTGGTGGTGCACCAGACGCAGAGCACGCTGCTTGCGGTGGCGGCCGGGCTGCTGCTGTTCCTGGTGTTCAACGCCGGCCTGACCTGGCTGCGCCAGTACCTGGTGCTGCACACCGGCAACCGCATCGATGCGGTGCTCGGCACCACGGTGTTCCGCCACCTGCTGCGCCTGCACCTGCGTTTTTTCGAGCACCGGCCCAGCGGCACGCTGATCGCGCGGCTGCACGGCATCGAGACCATCCGCCAGTTTGTCAGCGGCGCCGCGGTGACGCTGTTTCTGGACCTGCCTTTCCTGTTCGTGTTTCTCGGCGTGATGTTCTGGTACAGCTGGCAACTGTCGCTGATCGCGGTGGTCACGGTGCTGCTGCTCACCGGCCTGAGCCTGCTGGTGACGCCGCTGCTGCGCGAGCGCGTCAACGAACAGTTCCTGAAGGGCGCGCGCAACCAGGCCTTCCTGACCGAATATGTCGCCGGCATGGAAACGGTGAAGTCGCTGCAGCTCGAGCCCCATCTTGAGCGGCGTTACAACGAACTGCTGTCGGATTTCCTGAAGGCGGGTTTCCGCGCGCGCCAGTTGAGCAACACCACCAACACCGCGGCCACCACCATCGAACAGGCACAGACGCTGGCGGTGCTTTGTGCCGGTGCGCTGCTGGTGATGCAGAACGAGGGTTTCACCATCGGCATGCTGGTGGCCTTCCAGATGTTTGCCAGCCGCATGGCGCAGCCGATGCTGCGCCTCGCATCGCTGTGGCAGGAATTCCAGCAGGCCGACATCGCGGTGCGCCGCCTCGGCGACCTGATGGATGCGCCGGCCGAGCCTTACGCGCTGCTGCCTACGCGTGCGCCGGGCGGGGCGGGGTCGCTGCACCTGCGGGACGTGGCGTTTCGTTATGGTGAAAGTTATCCCTGGCTCTACCGCGGCCTGACGCTGGAACTGCCACCGGGCAGCCTGACCGTGGTCACCGGGCCTTCGGGCTGCGGCAAGAGCACGCTGGCCAAGTTGCTGCAGGGCTTCTATCCGGTGATGGAGGGACGCATCGAGATCGACGGCCGCGACATCCGCAACCTCGCTGCGAATGAACTGCGCCAGCACTACGGCGTGGTGCCGCAGGAGACCGTGCTGTTTGCCGGCAGCGTCTACGAAAACCTGGTGATGGCGAATCCGCATGCCACATTTGACGAGGTGGTGCAGGCCTGCCGCTACGCCGGCATCCATGAAGTGATCGAGGCGCTGCCCCAGGGTTATCAGACGCCACTGGGTGAACATGGTGTCGGCCTGTCCGGAGGGCAAAAGCAGCGGCTGGCGATTGCCCGCGCCTTGCTGAAACGGCCGCAGGTGCTGATTTTCGACGAGGCCACCAGCAGCCTTGATGCACAGACCGCTGAACAGTTTGCGCAGACCGTGAACCGGCTGCGCGGCCAGGTCACGGTGCTGTTTATCGCCCACCAGATTCCTGCAGGCCTGCAGGTCGATGCGCGCTTCGACCTCGGTGCGCTTTAAATCCTAGTCACACGGCATCCGTTCCAGAACGTGGCGGTAATCATGCGGTCTTGCGCCGCTGGTGTGACAATGGCGCTCCCGACGAACAGGCATGAGCAAGCAGCATGAACAACACCATGAAATTCCGCAGCGAACTGACCGCCGCCGGCGAGCGTTACGCCTACTGTGACCTGCGCGCACTGGCGCGTGAACCGGGTCTGTCCGGTCTTGAGGCACTGCCGTTCACGCTGCGCATCCTTGCCGAAAATGTGGCGCGCCACCTGGATGCCGCCGATGTTGAGCCGGTGATGCTTGAAAGGCTGGCGCGTGGCGAGCGCGGCTTTGAAATCCCGTACCGCCCGGCGCGGGTGCTGTTGCAGGATCTGCTTGGCGTGCCGGTGATGGCGGACCTTGCCGCGCTGCGTGATGCGGTGGCCGCGGCAGGTGGTGACCCGCGGCAGGTGAATCCGGCGATCCCGGTGGATTTTGTGGTCGACCACTCGCTGATCGCCGATGTCTCGGGCTCAGCGGACTCGGCACGGCGCAATTCCGAAATCCAGTTCCAGCGCAACCGCGAGCGTTTTGCCTTCCTCGCCTGGTGCCAGCAGGCTTTCGACAATTTTCGCGTGGTGCCGCCGGACAGCGGCATCGTGCACCAGATCAATCTGGAGCGGTTGGCGCGTGGTGTGTGGACGCGTGAACAATCAGGGACGTTGCCACTGGCCTATCCCGACACGCTGGTGTGCAACGACAGCCATACACCGATGGTCAGCGGCATCGGCGTGCTCGGTTGGGGCGTCGGCGGCATCGAGGCCGAGGCTGCGATGCTCGGTCGCGCGCTGTCGATGCGTGTGCCCGAGGTGCTGGGGGTGCGGGTCACGGGTGAATTGCCGCCCGGTGCCACTGCCACCGACCTGGTGCTGACCGTGACCGAATTGCTGCGCAAGACCGGTGTGGTCGGCAAGCTGGTCGAGTTCTACGGGCCGGGGCTGGAACACATGCCGGTGGCCGACCGCGCGACGCTGGCGAACATGGCGCCCGAGTACGGCGCGACCTGCGTCTACTTTCCCTTTGACCGCTTGTGCCTCGACTACATGGCCTTTACCGGCCGCGAGCCGGCCACGCTGGCGCTGGTCGAGGCCTATGCCAGGGCGCAGGGCCTGTGGCGCGATGCCGATACGCCGGCGCCGTGCTTCGATGCCACGATCGAGCTTGACCTCGGCAAGGTCGAACGCTGCATCGCCGGTCCGCGGCGGCCGCAGGAACGTATCGCGCTGCCGGACGCCGCAAAGCAGTTTGCTGCCGACCTGCCGACGCTGGCTCGCGACAAACGCAATACGCCTTTGCAGCAGGTGGCGGTGGCGGGGCGCGACCATGGCCTCAGCGACGGCGACGTGGTGATCGCGGCGATCACCAGCTGCACCAACACCTCCAATCCGGCGAACATGATTGCCGCCGGCCTGCTCGCGCGCAACGCGGCGGCGCAGGGCCTGCGTGCGCAGCCCTGGGTCAAGACCTCTTTTGCGCCGGGTTCCAAGGTGGTGATGGCCTATCTCGAACGCGCCGGCCTTGTTGCACCGCTGGAGGCGCTGGGTTTCCATCTCACCGGTTTCGGCTGTACCACCTGCAACGGCAATTCCGGGCCGCTCGATGCCGGCATCGAAGAGGCGATCCGCGAGCATGAGCTGGTGTCGGTGGCGGTGATTTCCGGCAACCGCAATTTCGAGGGCCGCGTGCATCCGCATGCGCGGGCGGCCTACCTCGCTTCCCCGCCGCTGGTGGTGGCCTATGCCATCGCCGGCAGCATGCGGCGCGATCTCGATGCCGAGCCACTGGGCACAGACAGAGATGGCAAGCCATTGTTTTTGAAGGATATTTGGCCGTCCCCGGAGGCAGTGGCGCAAACCCTCGCGCAATGCCTGAGCCCGGCGCTGTACCGTGACAGCTATGCCCGCCTGTTCGAGGGCAGTGCCGAGTGGCGCGCGCTGCGCGGCGAGGCCAGCGACTGTTACGACTGGAAACCGGCGAGCACCTTCCTGCGCCGGCCGCCATTTTTCGATGGCGTGCCGGTGCAGCCGCGGCCGCTGCAGGCGCTCACCGGCCTGCGCGCGTTGGCGGTGCTGGGTGACATGGTCACCACCGACCATCTTTCGCCGAACAACACCATTGCCGCGAGCAGTGTTGCCGCGCGCTACCTAGGCGAACAGGGCGTGCAGGCGGCGGATTTCCAGACCTATGGCTTCCGCCGCGGTAACCATGAGGTGGCGATTCGCGGCACCTTTGCCTCGGGCCGCCTGCGCAATGCGCTGGCGCCCGGCCGCGAGGGGCCGTGGACCACGCTGCAGCCCGAGGGTGAAGTGCTGCCGATTTTTGATGCCGCCGAGCGCTACCGCAGCCGCGGCGTGCCGCTGGTGGTGTTCGCCGGCCGCGAATACGGCGCGGGATCCTCGCGCGACTGGGCGGCGAAGGGGCCGGCGCTGCTGGGCGTGCGCCTGGTGGTGGCGGAGAGCTTCGAGCGCATTCACCGCGCCAACCTCGTCGGCATGGGTGTGCTGCCGGTGGAACTGGTCGGGCTGCGCTGTGCGGATCTTGGACTCGACGGCCGCCAGACCTTCGACCTGGCCGGCGCCGGCGACCGCCTGCAGCCGGGCGCAATGCTGGCGCTGGTGATCATCGGCAGCGACGGGTCGCGGCGCGAAATCGCGGTGAAGTGCCGCATCGATACCGAGGAGGAACTGCAGTTTTACCGCCATGGCGGGCTGCTGCCCTGCGTCTATCGCGAGCTGATCGGGCGCCGGGCCCCTAAGGCGGCGTGAACCACTTCCTTGCCGGGCTCATATGGTGAACAGCGGCTGCGGTTGAGCCAGCCCCGCGGGTTAAAATCCAACGCTTTGCCGCCGGGCCGGATCCGGCGGCCGCTTTTCTGAACAGAGGGGGTTCGATGGGCCATACCATCGCCGAGAAGATCCTCGGCAACCATGCCGGCGGCACGCCGGCCAAAGCGGGTGAAATCGTCGTCGCCGACGTCGATTTTGCGATGATCCACGATGCCCGCGCCGGTAACGCGCTGAAGATGATCGAGAAGCTGGGCGCGGGTCAAAGCGATTTCAAACTGCCGCATGTGAAGCGCACCGCGCTGGTGCTCGACCATTATTCGCCGCCGCCCAACATCGAGGCCGCCAACGTCCATGTCGAGATGCGCGCCTTCGCCGAAAAACACGGCTCGCCGCTGTATGACGTCGGCGACGGCATCTGCCACCAGGTGCTGCCCGAGGGCGGCCACCTGACCTGCGGCGACCTCGTCGTCGGCACCGACACCCATTCCACCACCTACGGCGCCTTCAATGCCTTCGGCACCGGGGTCGAAGGTACCGACGTCTCCGCGGTGATGATGACCGGCAAGCTGTGGTTCCGCGTGCCCGAGACCATCCGCATCGACCTCAACGGGCCATTGCAGCCGGGCGTGTGGGCCAAGGACGTGACGCTGGCCATGCTCGGCCGGCTGCGTGCCGAGGGCGCCAACTACATGGCGCTGGAATACGCCGGCAGCGGCGTGTCGGCGATGGCCATTGACGACCGGATGACGTTATCGAATCACGCCGCTGAACTCGGCGCCAAGGCCGCGATCCTCGAGGCCGACGAGAAAACCTTCGCCTGGCTCAAGGCCCACGGCGCGGCGACCCCGAAACCGGTCAAGGCCGATGCCGACGCGGTGTATGCCCAGCGCATCGTTCTCGACACCGCGAGCCTCGCGCCGCAGGTGGCGCGCCAGCACCACATCGACGACGTGGTCGCGGTGCCTGATGTGCAGGGCCAGAAAATCCAGGTCGCCCTGATCGGCACCTGCACCAACGGCCGGCTTGATGACATCCGCCAGGCCGCGGCCATCCTCAAGGGCAGGAAGCTGGCGAAGGGTGTGCGCATGATCGTGACCCCGGCTTCGCGCGCGATCTATCTCGCCGCGATGCGCGAAGGCCTGTTTGAAATTCTCACCGCGGCGGGCGCCTCGGTGGAGGCGGCCGGCTGCGGCACCTGCGTCAACATCACCGGCCACTACATCGCCGGCGACAGCCAGGTGGTGATTTCCAGCGCCAACCGCAATTTCAAGGGCCGGCTCGGCAACCCGAAGTCGGAGATCTGGATAGGCTCGGCGGCGACGGTGGCGGCTTCGGCGCTGACCGGCGTCATCACCGATGCACGCACGGTCGCCGGCGGCGACTGGCGCGCGGCGGCTTGAAAATCTAAAAACTTAGCCACAGAGGGCACAGAGGACGCAGAGAAAAACCGCCAGAAAGTCAGGTATATCGGCTCTGGTTTCTGCTTTTGAAGTTCTCTGTGCTCTCTGTGTCCTCTGTGGCTGCTTTTGATTTTGTGCTTTGGAGGTAATTTCGATGAAACTGATTCAAGGCAGTGCACGGGTGCTGGGTGAAGAGGTCAGCACCGACATCCATTGCTCCAGCAAGTACCTGCCGGGCAAGGACACCGCGTTCATCGCGACGGTCGCTTTCGACAACGTGGCGCCGGGTTTCGCCAAAGCCTTCGTCAAGGGCGACGTGATCGTCGCCGGTGCCAATTTCGGCATCAACTCCTCGCGCGAGCAGGCAGTGCACATCATGCATCGCATGGGCGTCGCGGCGATTGTCGCGCCGAGTTTCGGCCGCCAGTTCTACCGCAACGCGATCAACAACGGGATGCCGGTGATTGAATGCGACGTCAGCGGCATTGCCGCCGGTGATGCGATCGAGATCGATCTTGTCGCCGGCCGTATCGCGGTGCCGGCGAAGAACATCCTGCGCACGGTGCCGCCGCTGCCGCCGGCCATCGGCGCACTGCTGCAGGCGGGCGGACTGATTCCCTTCCTGCAGAAACACCCGGACTGGAATCTCGCCGGAGCGAAGGCGTGAACCTGAAGATCGAGCGCGTCGAGGTCTTCGGCATCGCCATGCCGCTGGTGATGGAATTCAAGAACGCCTACCTGTCGAAGTCGGTGGTGAAAAGCGCCGTGGTGCGTGTTACCGCCACCGGCGGCGCGGTGGGCTACGGCAACATCGACCCCACGCCCGGCTATACCACCGAGACCATCGAGGACAGCCTGCGCATGATCCGCGACCGGCTGGCGCCGGCGGTGATTGGCATGGACCCGACCAACCTGCACCAGGTCAATGCCCGCATTGACGCGGTGACGTCGGGTTTCCTCGACGCCAAATCCACCATCGACATGGCCTGCACCGACCTCTCGGCGCGGGTGGCGGGGGTGGCCGTGCACACCTGGCTCGGCGGCGCGGTGAAGGACCGCCTGAGTTTCAATGCCTGGATCGGCATCCTGCCGCCGGACGAGGCGGCGAAGCAGACCAAAGGCTGGCAGGACCAGGGGTTCAACTCCTGCAAGATCAAGGTCGGCGCCGACATCAAGGCCGACAGCGACCGCGTCAAGGCGGTGCGCGAGGCTGTCGGCCCCGATTTCAACATCCGCATCGATGCCAACGCCGGCTACGATGCCGACACCTCGATTGCGCTGGCCGAACTGGTGGCGCCGTACAGGCTGCAGTTGTTCGAGCAGCCGGTGCCGGCGGACGATCTCGCCGGCATGGCGCGGGTGCGCAAGGCGGCGAATGCGGTGGGCCTGTCGATCATGGCCGACGAATCGGTGCTCGACCATGCCAGCCTGATCAACATCATCCGAATGGATGCGGCCGACATCGTCAAGGTCAAGGTGATGAAGCAGGGCGGCTTCCTGAACACGCGGCGCATGATCGCCACCGCGGAGGCCGCGGGCATCCGCTGCGTGGTCGGCCACGGCTTCGGCCTCGGCGTGAACACCATGGCCGAGGTGATGCTGGCCGCGACTTCGCACAACGTCATCGACGGCCTCGAATGCGTGGGGCCGCTGAAGACCCGGGACGATGTGGTCACGCAGAAGATGGACCAGAGCAGGGGCAGCATCGCGCTGCCGCAGGGCCCGGGCCTTGGCGTCACGCTGGACGATGCCAAGCTTGCGCAGTACCGCTTCGAGATTCAGTAACAGTCATTGCCGCGGGCACCGGCAATGCTTCAGCAGCACTTACAAGCCACAACAGCGGCGTCTCCAGGGACGTGTCGCGGAGGGGGAATAATGCAATTAAAACAATCGGTTATTGGGGCAATCCTGGCCTGTGTGCCGTTCGCAGCGTTGGCGCAGGCCTGGCCGGCGAAGCCGGTGACGATGCTGGTGTGGTCGGCGGCCGGCTCGCCAGTGGACATTTACGGTCGCACCCTTGCCAGGCTGCTCACCGCCGAACTGGGGCAGAACGTGGTGGTGGAAAACCGCACCGGCGGCTCCGGCATCGTGATGGTCAATTCGCTGGTGCGCGCGCCGGCTGACGGCTACACCATCGCCGCCAACACCCTCTCGCTGGCGACGCTGTTCAGCGAGAAGACCGCGCAGTTCAAGCTCGATGACCTGCAGATGGTGGCGCGCTCGCAGATCGACCCCTACGGCCTGATCGTGCACACCTCCACGCCGTTCAGGACCATCGAGCAGTTCGTCGCCTTCGCGCGCAAGAAGCCCGGCTATCTCAACGTGGCCGGGCCGTTCGCGATCAGCTCGCACCGCGTGGCCTGGGAGGTGTTTGCCGATGTCGCCAAATTCAAGACCACCTGGGTGCCTTATCCCGGCGGCGGCCCGGCGCTGACGGCGATTGCCGGCGGCCACGTGGATGCCGCGGCGACCAATCCCGGTAACGTGAAACCGATGATCGACGCCGGCAAGGTGCGCGTGATCGCGGTGTCTTCTGAGAAGCGGCTGGAGGATTTCCCCGACGTGCCGACCTACCGGGAAAAAGGCTGGGACGTGGTGCGTTACCAGTGGCGCGGCATCATGGTCCGCGCCGGCACGCCGCGTCCGGTGGTGGACCGCCTCGCCTCGGCGATCCAGAAGGCGCAGCAGGCGCCGGCCTGGAAAACCTATCTGCAGCAGGTGTCGCAGCTTGACGGCTTCCAGGGACCGGAAGCCTTCCGCGCGCAACTGCTGCAGGACATCAAGGAAACCGAGGTGGTGAAGAAAAAGCTCGGCCTTGTGGAAACACAGTAATCAATTAACGGGATGGACAGGATGGACAGGATTTTCAGGATAAAACGATGACGACATTGACGGTACGGCAGCAGTTGCGAAAACGGCTCACCGAGGGCGGCATGATCGTGGCGCCAGGGATTTATGACGCCTATGGCGCGCGGATGGTGGAGAAGGCCGGATTTGAGGCGGTGTACATGACCGGCAACGGCGTGTCGGCCTGCCTGCTTGGTCAGCCCGATGTCGGCATGGTTGACCTGTCGCTGTTCGCGGCACATGCGCACCGCGCGGCGGCCTGCGTGAACATTCCGCTGATCTGTGATGCAGATACCGGTTACGGCAATGCGGTGAACGTCAAGCACACCGTACGTGAGTTCGAGTCCGCCGGTGTTGCCGCGATCCACATTGAAGACCAGGTGATGCCCAAGCGCTGCGGCCATCTGCCGGGTTCACGTCCGGTGGTGTCGCTGGCGGAGCACGCCGGCAAGATCGAAGCCGCGGCGGCGGCGCGCCGCGATCCGGATTTCATCATCATCGCGCGCACCGATGCGGCGACCGGGTTGGGACTGGATGAGGCCATCCGCCGCGGCCAGGCCTACCGCAAGGCCGGTGCCGATGTGGTGTTTGTTGAACTGAAGAACAGCCCGACCATCCTCGACGACCTGAAGCGGGTGACGGCAGAGTCCGGCGCGCCCTGCCTGGTCAATATCGACGGCGGTGGCAAGCTTGGTGAGCTCACGGTGCCGGAAATCGAGGCGCTGGGTTTTCGTATTGCGATTTTCCCCGGACTCGCGCGTAATGCCGCCGGTTTTGCGATCAGCCATGCGCTGGGCACACTGAAGCGCGACGGCAATACCAAGGCGGTGCGCGACCGCATGCTGACGATGAAGGAGTACAACGAAATCCTCGATCTTGGCGCGGTGGAGGATTGGGAAAAACGCTTCATGCAAAACCGGCAGTAATTTGCATGTGTTGATGATTTTTATTTAAGTAATTGTTTTTAAACAATATTTTATTAATAGTCAAGGTTGGCACAAGCTGACCACCGGAGTCCCAGCAATGGCCGCATCCCGCAAGAGCAAAAAGACCGCCAGCAAAAAATCCGCAGCCGCCAACACCCGCGCTGCCGCCAAACCCGCCGCTCGCAAGAGCGCGGCCAAGCCTGCGAAAAAATCATCCAATCCGCTGGGCCTGGAGAAAAAAGTCCCCGGCCAGTTCGATACCCTGCAGGAAATCGCGCTTGCAGCCTGGCGCAAGATGCCGGCGCCGGTGTGGGAGCACCTGATGGGTGGTTCCGATTCGGAGATGACGCTGCGCCGTAACCGCGCCAGCCTTGATGCACTGGCACTGCGCCAGCGTGTGCTGGTCGATGTGCGCCAGATCGACATGAGCACCTCACTGCTCGGCCAGGCGATGACCATTCCGGTGTTTCCGGCGCCGGTCGGCGGCTTTCTGAGCAAGGTGCACCACGAAGGCGGCCCGGCGGTTGCGCGTGCCGCGGTGTCGCGCGGCACCACGGCTTTTATTGCCACGGCGGCCAAGCCCAGCCTCGAGGCGGCGCAGCAGGCGGTGGACCGCAGGCTGGTGTTCCAGCTTTATGTGCGCGGCGACCGGACCTGGATTGAAGGTGTGCTCGACCGCGTCAAGGCGGCGAAATACGCTGCGCTGTGCGTGACGGTGGACCGCAATTACTACGGCCGCCGCGAGCGCGACATTGTCAGCGGCCTGCCGGTGAAGGAGGGCTTTGGCGACCAGTCGTACCAGGCCAGCCTGAACTGGAAGGATCTGGTGTGGATGAAGGAGCGTGTCGGCCTGCCGCTGATCGCCAAGGGTGTGGCCACCGCCGAAGACGCCGAGCTGGCTGTTGAACACGGCGCTGATGTGGTCTATGTCTCCAATCATGGTGGCCGTCAGCTCGACCACGGCCAGGGCGGCGCCGAGGTGCTGGCCGAAGTGGTGAGGGCGGTGGCGGGGCGCGCCGAAGTGCTCGCCGACGGCGGCGTGATGCGCGGCACCGACGTGGTGAAAATGCTCTGCCTCGGCGCGCGCGCCGTGGGCGTGGGCAAGCTGCTCGGACTGGCGCTGTCGGCCGGTGGCGAGGCCGGGGTGGCGCGCATGCTCGAGTTGATGGAAATCGAGATTCGCCATGTGCTGGGCCTGATGGGCGTCACGTCCATCAAACAGCTCGGCCCGCAGTGGCTGCGTGAGGTGCCGGTACTCGGCACGCCGAGCTCGATCAGCGCCTACCCGCTGCTTGAAGATGCGGTACGCCGCGGACGTTAACAATCAATTTACAGGATGGACAGGATGATCAGGATGAACTGCAAAAAGACGGTGATGCTGGCTGCGATGTTGGCTGTATCGGCGCTGCCGGCACAGGCGCAGACGGCGGAAAACTATCCGGTGAAACCGGTGCGCATGGTGGTGCCCTTCGCGCCGGGCGGCGCCTCGGATCTGGTCGGCAGGCTGATGCAGCCGCGGCTGCAGCAGGAGCTGGGCCAGCAGGTGCTGATCGACAACCGTGCCGGTGCATCGGGCAACATCGGCGTTGAAGTCGCAGCCAAGGCGCCGGCCGACGGTTACACCATCCTGCTCGGCAACATCGGCACCATGGCGATCAACCCGAGCATCTATCCCAAATTCCCGATCCGTCCGGTGCGCGATTTTTCGCCGGTGACCCAGGTGGTGGATGTGCCGGTGGGGCTGGCGGTGCATCCCTCGGTACCGGTGAAGAACATGCGCGAGTTCATCGCTTTCGCCCGCGCCAACAAGGGCAAGCTGAACTACGGTTCGGCCGGTGCCGGCAGCAACGGCCGCCTCGAGATGGAGCAGTTCATGCGCCTCACCGGCCTTGACCTGGTGCACATCCCGTACAAGGGTGGCGCCGGCGCCGCGGCGACCGCGCTGCTCACCGGCGAGGTCGGTGTGGCTTTTGTCAGCATCGCCTCGGTGATGCCGCATGTGCGCAACAACAAGATGAAAATCCTCGGCGTGTCGGCGGTGCGGCGCATCAAGGCGCTGCCCGATGTGCCGACCATGCCCGAACTCGGCTACAAGGACATGAACACCGGCTCGTGGCAGGGCATTTATGTGCCCGCCGGAACGCCGCGCCCGGTGATCGACCGCCTGTTCGCGGCCTCGGTGAAAACCATGGCCGATGCCGAGATCATCAAGCGCGTCAACGACAGCGGCGCCGAGGTCATCGTCAGCGCTTCGCCCGAGGAGTTCACCGCCTTCATGCGGGCACAGAACGAACGCTTCGTGCAGGTGGTCAAGCAGATCGGCGGCATCACCGAATAACCGAAAGGAACAACCGTGTACAAGATCGCGATTCTGGAAGGTGATGACATCGGCCTCGAAGTGGTGCCGGAGTGCGTAAAGGTGATGAAGGCCGCCGCGGCCAAGGCCGGGCTGCAGATCGAATGGCTGCCGCTGCCGATCGGCCGCAAGGGCCACGAGAGCCACGGCCACACCATGCCGCAGGTGACGGTGGACACGCTGAAAACCGTGAACGGCTGGGTGCAGGGCCCCATCGGCCACAACATGTACCCGCGCAACGACAACACCTGGATCAACCCGCCGCTGCGCAAAAAGTTCGAACTCTTCGCCAACGTCAAGCCGGTGAAGTCCTACCCGAACCTGCCGTCGCTGCACAAGGACGTGGACATCGTGTTCCTGCGCGAAACCACGGAGGGCATGCAGTCGAGCAGCGTGGTCTATGCCGGCGCCGGCGAATTCCAGCCCAACGAGGACATCGCCGTCGGCATGCGCGTGGTCACCCGCAAGGGTGCCAGCCGCGTGGCGAAGGAAGCCTTTGAAATCGCCCGCACGCGCAAGCGCAAGAAGGTCACCGCGCTGCACAAGGAGCCGGTGTACCGGCTGGTCTGCGGCATGTTCGCGCGCGAGTGCCGCGCGATGGCGAAAAACTATCCGGATGTCGAGTTCGAGGAAGTGCTGATCGACGGCTTCGCGATGAAGGCGGTGATGCGGCCGCAGCAGTATGACGTGGTGGTCACCACCAACCAGTTCGGCGACATCATGACCGACCTCGGCGCGGGTCTGGTCGGCGGCCTCGGCCTCGCACCCGGCCTGGTGGTTGGCGAGAAGCAGGCGATGGCGCAGGCCACGCATGGCTCGGCGCCGGACATTGCCGGCAAGAACATCGCCAATCCCTACGCGATGATCATGTCGGGTCAGATGTTGTTCGAATGGCTGGGCCGCACGCGTAATGACCCCAAGGCCGCAGCTGCGGCGAAGCTGATCGATGCCGCGGTGGACAAGGTGGTTGCCGAGGCGAAACACCTCACCGGCGACCTCGGGGGCAAGGCCGGCACCACGCAGATGGGTGATGCCATCGCGGCTGCGGTGTAGGCGTCGCAACCCGCAAGCGATGAAAAAAAACTTATTTAAATCAATAGTTTATATCGCAATGCTGGCGGTTCTGCCGGTTGCTGCCGCGCAACCGCAGCCGGCGCCTGAGGCGCCGCGACCCGCCGCCAAGGGTGTGCAGGAAAAAGGTCCGCATGGGCATCAGGGACTGGGCTCGCCGGCTCACAAGGGGCAGGCTGCGCACAAAGGTGCCGCCGGGCCAGGGCAGGGCAAGGGACCTCCCGCTGGAGCCTTGCGCGGAAAGCGCGAGGTGCTGGCCTGCCGCCTCGGCACCGAAGACCGCCATGCGCGCATTGCGGTTGAACTGATCGGCGGGCGCACGCTGAGCGTGGCCTATTACTCCAAGGCCACGCCGCGCACCTGTTCGGTCAATGTCGTGCGCAACGACGCCTTCAGCCGCTGGGAAGACAGCGGCCATGTCACCGTGGTCACCCTCACCGAAGACAAGGGCGCGTTCCTGATTGACCACGATCGGCGCTTCGTCAAATTCCTGTTCCGCGAAATCGATCGCGAACGCTTCTGCGGCATGCCGGGCAAGATCACCGGCAGCCTCACCGTGACCCGCGGCTCCGACCGCTGTGAACTGGACGGCGTGATGGATGGCCACGAACTGGCGCGGCCGGAAAATGCCGAAAAGACTGCAGAAAAAACCGCGGAAAAGCTCTCCGAAAAAACTGCCGTCACGCCCTGATCACCAGTGGTGCCGCCGGCACCACTGTTCTGCAAACCGAAGGAGGCATCATGCTCAAGCTGTTCTATGCCCTGAATACCTGCGCCCTGGCCTCGCATATCGCGCTGGAAGAAGCCGGAGCGCGCTACGAAACGGTTCGCCTCAATTTCGCCAACGCCGACCAGACCAAACCCGAATACCTCGCGGTGAACCCGAAGGGCAGGGTGCCGGCGCTGGTCACCGACCGCGGCATCATCACCGAGACCCCGGCGATCCTGCTCTACATCGCGCAGACCCATCCCCAGGCGAAGCTGGCGCCGCTGGATGATCACTATGCGCTGGCCAAAATGCAGGCTTTCAACAGCTATCTGTGCTCGACGGTGCATGTCGCGCATGCCCACGGACGCCGCGGCAAGCGCTGGGCGGATGAGGCTTCGTCACATGAGGACATGCTGCGCAAGGTGCCGCAGACGATGACCGCCTGTTACGAACTGATCGAGCACGAGATGCTTGCCGGCCCGTGGGTGATGGGTGCGGAGTTCAGTGTTGCCGACGTTTATCTGCACACCATCTCGGGCTGGCTGCAGGGCGACAAGGTCGATATCGCGCGCTTCCCCAAGGTGCATGATCACTTCCAGCGCATGGCGGCGCGGCCGGCGGTGCAAAGGGTGCTGGCTGCGGAGCAGGCGGGCTGATCAAGGCCGGGTGCAGCTTCAGCCAAGAGGTGTGGTTGCGAAACGCAAGAATTACCGATGCCCTTAATGCTTTCGGAGCCGATCATGGGGTGTCGCTTTTCATCCAGATTTTATCAAGGTCGAAAACACCAAAAATATCAATAAGTATTTGTTTTTATTGAATAAATAATGAAGGGGTCACGGGATGTTATCCATCGTACTGGAATGTTATGCGGCGTTTTGTCGTATAAAACTAGTTAGGCATCACAAGGGCCGTTTCTGTGCGCGCTTCCGAGATCAAATCTCGACTCGTCCAAGTCTACGAGTCTGCCGAAGATCTTCCGGCTGAGCCGGTATCTCGCTACTTGCGAGTCCTGGAGTGGACCGGAAGAGCTTCAAATTTTATAGAAGCATCTGCGAAGCTAGCCGACTCACCACTAGTTGAGCATCACTTCTATCCCAGAATGCTCCTCGCCGGACACGGACTTGAATGCGCATTAAAGGCTGCACTTCTAGCCACAGGGCTTGAGCCTCAAGCAACGCACGATCTCGTGGCACTTTCGGATGAAGTGCAGAACAGAGGCTTTCGACTATTCGAGCCGCAACTTGCTCTAATCGTTCACGTTGATCACTACTATCACAGAGACTTGAGGACGAAAACCAAGTTCAAGGCGCGGTATCCAACAGCAGACTCTGAGTCTGATGGAGGGCTATCTCCCCCGGCTGCATCGCTTTCACGGCTAGTTCAGGAGTTGCAACTTCAAACGAGCCAAGCGAATGAGCGCCTAAATCGCAAAGCATGGTCAGGTGTGGAGCCTGACGCATAGGAGCAGTACAAGGGTCATAGGAGGGTCTTTGATTATCACTCGCGCCCTTTTGATCTTTCAAAAGAAAACGACTCTGAACTGCCCCGGGTTGTCTGGACAAACGTTGTTGTTCAGCCCGCGGAAAACAGCTTCAGCCCGAGGATGCCGGCGACAATCAGCGCGATGCAGGCGAGCCGCGCGGCATTGGCTGGTTCGCTGAACAGGACAATGCCGAGGATCGCGGTGCCCACCGCACCGATGCCGGTCCATACGGCGTAACCGGTGCCGACCGGTATGGTTTTTAATGCCAGCGCCAGCAGCCAGACGCTGGCGACCATCGCCGTGACAGTGACCACGCTGGGCCAGAGGCGGCTGAAGCCCTCGGTGTATTTGAGGCCGATCGCCCACACCACCTCGAGCATCCCGGCGGCGAGCAGCAGCAACCAGGCCTTGGTCATTGTGCTCTCTCCATCACTTCAGCCCGCTTTGCCACGATATTTGTCGTAGATCACGCCGGCGTCAAACAGCGCTGTAATTTCAGTTTCGTCGAAGCCGGCTTCTGCCAGCAGTTCGCCGCTGTGCTGGCCGAGCCACGGTGCGGCATGACGGATAGAGGCGAAGTCGCCGCTGGCCTTGACCGGCAGGCCGAGGGACTTCATGCGCCCGATCTTCGGGTGGTCGTATTCGACCACCATGTTGCGCGCCTTGATGTGGGCATCGTTGAGGGTCTGCTTGTAGGTGTAGACCGGGCCACCCGGCACCTGCGCCGCATCGAGTTTTTCCACCCAGTGTGCGGTCGGCGCGGTGGCGAAAACCTTTTCGATCTCGATTTCCAGCTCGTCGATGTTCTTCAACCGTGACGGCAGGTCCTTGAAGCGCGGATCGGTCAGCCACTCCGGCTTGTTGCAGGTGATGTTGCAGAAGTTGGTCCACAGCTTGTTGTTGTTGGCACCGACGGTGACGTAACCGTCCTGCGTCTTGTAGGCCTGGTACGGCGTGGAGCGGCGGTGGCGGGTGCCGGTGGCGAGCGGTTCTTCGCCGCCGCCGAAAAAGGCGCCGGATTCCCAGTGCGACCAGGCGAGGCCGGCTTCGAGCAGCGAGGTCTCAACATACTGGCCCTTGCCGTGGCGCAGCTTGCCGATAAAGGCGCCGAGGATGGCGTAGAGCGCGGTGACACCGCTGGCGATGTCATTCATCGCGATGCCGACCTTTGCCGGGCGGCCGCCAGGGGCGCCGGTCATCATCATGATGCCGCTCATGCCCTGGGCCACGATGTCGAAGCCGCCCTTGTGGCCGTAGGGGCCGGTCTGGCCGAAGCCGGACATCGAGGCATAGATCACGCCGGGATTGAACTGGCGCACGGTTTCGTAATCGATGCCGAGTTTTTTCACCACGCCGGGGCGGAAGTTCTCGGTGATGATGTCGGCCCTGGCGGCGAGCTTCATGAACGCCGCCTTGCCTCGCGGGTCCTTCATGTTCAGCGCCAGGCTGCGTTTGTTGCGGTTGAGCACCGCGAAGCAGTAGGACTCGTCGTTGATCTTGGGTTCGAAGCGGCGCGAGCCGTCACCTTCGGGAAAGTTCTCGACCTTGATCACGGTCGCACCCATGTCGCCGAGCACCATGGTGCAGTAGGGGCCGGCCATCACGGTGGTGAGGTCGAGCACGGTAATGCCTTCAAGGGGCAGGGGCATGCAACGCTCCGGAAGATTTGTGGTCCAAAATCGGTAAAGCTGTCATGGTGCGGCGCAGCGAGCGGCTTCCGGTCACGGGGGGACTGGCATCAACGGGCTGTATTTTATCGTGCCAGCCCCGGTGCGTCGGCCCTGTCCCGAGGTTGCCGGTCCAAGGGCGAGTCACCATAATGCGCGCCTTGCCCTGAAAAGCGTAAACGCAGTGACTGATCACCCGAGGAGATTTGATGCACAACAATAATCGTTTGTTGATCGCCGCCCTTGCAGTGGGGCTGCCCGCGTTCGCCGTCCAGGCGCAGAATTTTCCGGTGAAGCCGGTGCGGGTGATCATCGCCTGGCCGCCGGGTGGCGCCAACGACATCGCCGGACGCATCATCGCCCAGAAGCTGACTGAAAACACCGGCCAGCAGTTCATCGTCGACAACCGCGGCGGTGCCTCGGGCATCGTCGGTTCCGACGTGGTGGCGAAAAGCCCGCCCGATGGCTACACGGTGCTGGTGCACTCCACCACGCATGTTTCAAATCCCCATCTTTACAGCAAGGTGCCGTACGACACGCTGAAGGATTTCACCGGCGTCTCGCCGCTGGGCCGCCAGGTCGGCATTCTGGTGGTGCACCCCTCGCTGCCGGTCAAAACCGTCAAGGAGTTCATCGATCTGGGCCGCAAGAAACCCAATGCCATCAATTATTCATCTTCCGGCAGCGGCAGCTTTGTGCATCTGGCAATGGCGCAGCTCAATTCGATGACGGGCACGAAAATGGTCCACATCCCGTACAAGGGTGGTGGCCCCGCCGCGGTGGCGATTTCCTCGGGTGAGGTGCAGGCAATGACCGCGACCGTGGGCTCGGTGATTCCGCACCTGAATTCAAAGCGCCTGCGTCCGATCGCGGTGACTTCGGAGGATCGCATCCCTCAATTCAAGGATGTGCCGGCCATCGCGGAAACGGTGAAAGGTTATGAATTCACCGCCTGGATCGGCATGCTCGCCCCGGCCAATACACCGAAAGCCATCGTCGACCGTCTCAACACCGAAGTGCAGAAGGCGATGAAGGACAGGACCGTGGCCGAGAAGCTGGCCAGCCAGACCCTGGATCCGATGTTCATGACGCCGGAGCAGTTCAACGCGCGACTGAAGTCGGACTATGACAAGTACGCCAAGCTGGTCAAGGAAACCGGCGCGAAGGCGGATTGATTCGCGGCGTTGTCGGGGCCACCTGTAATGCGCATAATCGGCAATCCATTGAAACCAGGCGGCGTGATGACCGCCAATCCGAGGAGAATCCGTTGAAAATCCTATTCCCCATGATCGCCGGCGTGATGACGTTGGTTGCAGCAGCAGCGCCTGCCGCCCTGCTGGCACAGACTTACCCGGTGAAGACCGTCCGTGTGGTGATCCCGTGGCCGCCAGGGGGCACCAACGACATTGTCGGGCGCATCGTTTCGCAGAAACTTGGTGAAATCACCGGGCAGCAGTTCGTGGTGGATAACCGTGGAGGTGCTGCCGGTTCGATCGGTGCGGACGTGGTGGCGAAGGCGCCGCCTGACGGCTATACGCTGATGGTGCATTCGGCGACCCATGTCGGCAACGCCCACCTCTACGGCAAGAAACTCGCCTACGACACGCTGAAGGATTTCACCGGTGTCAGCCTGCTCTCGGCGCAGCCCGGCGCGCTGACCGTGCATCCGTCGATGCCGGTGAAAACCACCCAGGAATTCCTCAACCTGGCGCGGTCGCGTCCGGGGCAGGTGTTGTATTCCTCCTCGGGCAACGGCAGCGCGCCACACCTGCAGATGGCGCTGCTGATGTCGATGGCCAAGCTGAACATGATTCATGTGCCGTACAAGGGTGGCGCGCCGCAGATCACCGCGCTGGTCGCCGGCGAGGCCCAAGTGTCCTTCGCCACCATCGGCACCGTGATCAACCAGATCAAGGCCGGCAGGCTGCGCGCGCTGGGTGTGGGCGCGGCGACCCGTGCGCGCGCGCTGCCCGATGTGCCGACCATCGCCGAATCCGGCGTGCCCGGTTACGAGATGAATCCGTGGATCGGCATGTTCGCGCCAGCTGGAACCCCGCGGCCGGTCATTGACCGCCTCAATGCCGAGGTCAGCAAGATCCTGCGCATGCCCGACGTGGTGCAGCGCCTCGAGGCCCAGGTTCTGGATCCCTGGATCAGCACCGTCGATGAATTCAATAACCGCATCCGGGTTGATTACGACAAATACGGCAAGCTGATCCAGATGACCGGAGCCAAGGTCGAGTAACAGCAACCTGGCAACCATCTCGCAGGCGCGGATTCCGCGCCTGCTTTTTTTGGATCAAGGCAAGGGAAAGGCAATATGGATCTGGGCATACACGGTGAAACCGCTCTGGTGGTGGGCGCCAGCGAAGGCATCGGCTACGAAAGCGCGAAGGCGCTGCTGGAGGAGGGTGCCGCAGTGATGATCTGCTCGCGCAGCGCCGACAAGCTGAAAGCCGCAGCCGCAGCGCTGGAGTCAGCGACCGGTCGCAAGGTAAGGTATTTCGCCGCCGATGTGACCCGTGCCGAAGATGTGGCGAAACTGCAGGCCTGGGTTGGCCGGGAGGCGCCGGCGCTGGACATTCTGGTTTCGGCGGTTGGCGGCAGCCAGCGCGCGCTTTTTGGCGATCTGGATGATGCTGCCTGGTACGCGAACTACGAATTCAACGTGATGGGCACGGTGCGCACCATCCGCGCCACGCTGGAGCCGCTGAAAAAATCAGCGAAAGGCGGGCGTATTGTCATACTCGGCGCCGCAGGGCCGCGTATGCCGTACCCGCATCAACTCGTTTCCAACGTGCACAAGGCGGGGCTGATCGCGCTGGTGAAAACATTGGGCGCCGAATTCCAGCCCTTCAACATCCGGGTTAATTCTGTTTCACCGGGCCGCACGATGACCAGTTTGTGGACCAAGCGCATTGCCGCCCTTTCAAAGGAACGCGGCGTGCCGGAAGCGGAACTGGTGCATGAGTTTTCCCATGAGATTCCGCTGGGCCGCTTTGGCAAGCCGGAGGAGATCGCGCCGATGGTGGCTTTTCTCGCTTCACACAAGACCAGTTATGTCACCTGCCAGTCGATCCTGGTTGATGGCGGCATAGCCCGCGGGTTGATCTAGACAGACCGTTCAGATTGTCCGTATTGTGGCAAACCGGGCCGCCATGGTTGCCGCTGGGTTGTGATTTGTGCATCATCTTCGCGGACCGCTTGAAGGGGACTGCGGCAAACTGCATTCAGAACAATCACGGCATGACTAACGAGGAAAACCCTGATGTTTGATCTTCAGTTGACACCCGAGCAACTTGAGTTCCGCGAAGCGGTACGCGATTTTGTCACCCGTGAGGTGAAGCCCGCGGCGATTGATTCGAAACGGCTGGAGCCTTTCGAGAAGCCGCTGATGATGGATTTGCTGAACCAGGCGGCGCAGATGGGCCTGCGCACGCTGGCACTGCCCGAGGATGCGGGTGGTGCCGGTGCCGACGCGATGACCACCTGCCTGCTGCTCGAGGAGCTGGCGGCCGGCGACGTCGATATCGCGGTGGTGCTGGGAGACACCGCATTGCTGGCGCGCCAGTGCTTCAACGGCGCGATGACCGAGACGCAGCGCAAACGCTGGCTCGCAAACCTGGCCGGGGATGACGGCTTTCATCTCGCGCTGATCGCACGTGACGACCTGCAGGAGCGCGGCTGGAGTTACTACGGGCCGCTGCCCGTGGAGGCTGATGCCGAACCGGTGGGTTCGCCCGACCTGACCGCGCGCCGCGACGGCAAAGACTGGATCATCGACGGCATCGCGCCCTTTGTTTCCAATGCGCCGCTGGCGAAGCTGTTCATCGTTCAGGCCAAGGCCGATGACGGTGTGGTGACGCTGATCGTGCCGCGTGACGCGAAGGGCATTGAAGTCAGTGATTCGCTGCCGGCCTTCGCGGGCGACGGTGAACGCCTGCGTTGGCACCACGGTGCCTGCTCGGCGGTGGCCTTTGAAGGCTGCCGCGTTTCCGGCGACGACCAGATCGCAAAGGATGCGGCGCACCGCAGTCTGCAGGCTGATTTCTTCGCCCGCCGCACGGTGCAGATGGCGGCAATCAATGTCGGTGTGGCCCGCGCGGCCTACGAGGCAGCGATCGAATACGCGAAGATCCGCTGGCAGGGCGGCCGTTTCATTGTCGAGCATCAGGCGATCGGCATGAAACTCGCCGATGTGGCGATCCAGATCGAAGCCGCGCGCGGACTGGTGCACAAGGCGGCCTGGGCCTCGGATCATCCGGACGGTGTCACCGGCGGCAGCATCAGCGACCTGCCGTGGCCGGTGGTCGCGCGCACTTTTGCCGGGCATGCCTTGCACCATGCAACGCTGGAATCCGCCGAATGCTTCGGTGCGATGGGCGTGATGCGCGACATGCCACTGCAGAAATATGTGCATGACACGCTGGTGCTTAAACATTCAACCGACAGTGATCTGACCTCGCCGCTCGTGGTGGCCGAGGCCATTGCCGGATTCACTCGCTGATCGCTGGCCCAATCAATCAAGCAAGGACAAGAAATGGACTTCACACTGAACGAAGAGCAGCGCCACTGGCAGATGGAAGCCCGGAAATTTGCCGAGGAGGAAGTGCGGCCGATTTCCGTCGCGCGCGACCAGATCGCCGATCCGAAGGCCACCTTTGACTGGAATGTCATTGAAAAGGGCTCGAAGCTGGGCTTTCGCACTCTGGCGGTGCCGCGCGAATGGGGTGGCCATGAGGCCGACTTCGTGACACAGACGCTGGTGATGGCCGAACTCGCCCGTGGCGACAGCTCGGTGTCCAAGACCTTCAGCCAGTGCTGGAAATGGAGTCACTTGATTGCCGCCTCCTGCACCGACGAGCAGAAGGAGCGTTTCCTGAAGCCGTTCATGGAAGACCACAGCTTTGTGCTGGGCAAGGGCGGCACCGAGGCCAATGCCGGTTCCGACAACCGCATGCCACCGGAAAACGATCCCAAGGCCGGCTGGAAATTGCGCGCCGAAGCCGATGGTGATCACTGGATACTCAACGGCAGCAAGATGTTCATCGCCAACGGCAGCGTGGCCAAGCTTTTTTTTGTCGACGCCCGCACCAATCCCGATGTCAGCATCCGTCAGGGCACGACGATGTTCATCATCCCCAAGGACACTCCGGGCTTCCGCATTGGCAAGGTGTTCAACAAGCGCGGCTGGCGGTTCTACCAAAATGGTGAATTGGTGTTCGAGGACTGCCGCATCCACAAGAGCCATGTCATGGGCGAGGTCAATGGCGGCGTCAAGGCGCGCGCCAACGACAAATCCGAATTCGGCGACATCGAGCTCGCCGCCAACGCGCTGGGCATCTGCGATGACGCGGTGGGAATGGCGATGCATTTCGCGCGCAACCACAAGCGCGCCGGCAAGCTGCTGATCGACCACCAGATGGTGCAGTTGCGCCTGAACGAGATGTACATGCTGACCGAGGCACTGCGTTCATTCGTGCTGCGCACCGCCTGGGAACGCGATCGCAAGCTGCCGGACCTCGGCAACAACGTGCTGGTGATGAACTACTCGCAGGAAGTGGTGCAGCGCGTGACCCGCGCCAGCATGGAAATCCACGGTCCCGAGGGCTGCATGATGCACGCGCGCGTCGACAAGCTGGTGCGCGATGCGATGATCTGGACCCACCTTGCCGGCGACACCGTGCAGCGCGTGAAGGTGGTCAAGCGCCTGCCGCAGTCGCCGAACTGGTCGACCTGAGCGGGTCGAACCGAGGCCCGCCGCAGCGGCTTGCGCCGCCGCTTTCATCGCGGCCCGCTGGAGACGGCGGGCCGCTTTCTTTCCAGTTCCGGGCCGGGGTGACGTCCATTTCACGGACGCCGGCGCCGCCGCCGTGCCGGCCCCGGTATCATCCGCATTCACAGCAATCAGGAGCAGGTCGTGTCGATTGAATTCAAGCTGAGTGAAGAACAAAAAAGCATCGTGGCGACGGTGCGTGCGTTGACGCAGGAGAAATTCAAGCCCCGTGCGCTGAAATACATGGACGGCACCTTTCCCTGGGAAAACCTGCACGAGCTGGCCGGCATTGGCGTGCTCGGCATGGCCATCCCCGAGGAATACGGTGGCCTTGACCTTCCGGTGCTCGACACCGCGCTGGTGCTGGAGGAGATCGCCAAGGGCTGCTACGTCACCGCGATGGCGGTGCTGGGCGAGGTCGGCGTGCAGGCCCGCATCATCTCCACCTATGCGCCCGACCATATCCGCCGCGCGCTGCTGCCCAAGGTTTGCACCGGGGAGGCGATCCTCGCCATCTGCATGACCGAGCCGCACGCCGGCACCGACGTCGCCAACTACCGCACCAACGCCGATATCAAGGGCGATCGCCTGATCCTCAACGGCGTGAAAACCCTGATCAGCCGCGTTGACGAGGCGCAGGCCTTTGTCGTGTTCAGCCGCATCGACCGCAGGCCGGGGCGCGAGGGTATCGGCTGTGTGCTGATCGAGCGCGGCACCCCCGGCTTCGAATGCACCGCCCGTTATCACACCATGGGCGGCGAAAATCTCGCCGAGGTGCGTTTCGAAAATTGCGAACTGCCGCTGGAGAATCTGATCATCCGCGAAGACGGTTTCCGCAAGCTGCTGAAGGCCTTCAATACCCAGCGCTGCCTCAACCCGAGTATTTCACTCGGCCTCGCCGAAGGCGCCTTCGAGGAGGCGGTCAAATACGCCCGCGACCGCAGTGCCTTCGGCCGCCCCATCAGCGAATTCCAGGCGATCCGCCACAAGCTCGCCGAGATGTACCGCGACATCGAGGCCAGCCGCTCCATCCTCTACCGCGCCTGCGCCACCGCCAATCCCTTTCCCGATCCGTACATGGCGGCGGTGGCCAAGATCACCGTCAACGAGATGTCGTTGCGGGTGACCAGCGAGGCGATCCAGGTCCACGGTGGTTACGGTTTCACCGACGAGTTTCCGGTGTCGCGTTTCTACCGCGGGGCGCGTTATGGCAGCCTGGGCGGCGGCACCACGGAGACGCTGAAGGAGTTGGTGGGCAAGCACATCCTGGGCGAATTCGGACCGGACGGCTTTCTCGATCTTGATATTTTCTGAGCGGGGCGTCCGGCCGAACCGCGGACGTATCAGCGCAGTCGCGCTGCGATACCCTCGACCATTGCGTTGAGGGTGTCGTATACCGTCACCCCCGCAGCTTCCAGCGCCGCGCGTTTCGCGGCATAACCACCGTGTGATCCGTAGGTCAGTGCGCCGGCATGGCCCATTGCCACGCCCTCGGGTGCGGTGCGTCCGGCGATCAGCGCGAACACCGGTTTGGCAAATTTCTGTGCCTGCAGTGCTTCGGCGAAATCCTCTTCGTCGCGGCCGCCGATTTCACCGATGATCAGCAGCGCCTTTGTTTGCGCATCATGCGCATAGAAGGGCACCAGATCGGAGTAGCGTGCCCCTTTGACCGGATCGCCGCCGACACCCACCCACACCGAGGTGCCGACACCACGCAGAGCGAGGCGGTAGCCCGATTCATAGGACAGCGTGCCCGATTTCGACATCAGGCCCAGCGGCCCGGATTTCAGCGACACGTCAGGCAGGAAACCCAGCTTGGCGACTTCCGCCACCGCCATGCCCGGCGTCGAGCCGCCGATCCACAACACGCCGGCGTCGCGGGTCAGGCGTTTTGCCTGCAGCGCGTCATGCACTGGCATGCCTTCGGTCGGTGTGACGATCATCCTGATGCCGGCGGCGACGGCTTCGCGCATCGCGGCAAGCAGGTCATAGGCACCGACCAGGATCACGGTGACCGTGGCACCGGTGGCTTTTACTGCCGATGCGCAGTCGGGAAACAACGGTATACCATTGATTTCATTGATATCTTTTGCAGGGGCTACGCCGCCGACGAGATTGGTGCCATAGGTTTTCATCAGCCGGCTGTGCAGTCGTCCGGCGCGGCCGCTGATGCCCTGCAGGATGACCCTGGTATTGCGGTCGATGCGCGGAGAGATCATTTTGACGCTCTCCGATTTGCAGCCTGCAGATGTTTTCGGACTTCGATCAGCGCTTCGTCGAGGTCGCTGTAGAGCGCGATGCCGGCTTCGGCGAGCACGCCACGCGCGGCTTCCATGCCGTTGCCGACCAGGCGCGCCACCACCGGCACCTTGAACTCGGGCACATCCTTCAGCGCGCTGACCAGCAGCTGCGAGAATTCGCCGAGTTCGGTGATGCCGGCGAAGATGTTGATCAGCAGCACCTTCACCTTCGGCCCCTGGCGCATCCAGTTCAGCACGTTGATGAGGCGCTTGGTTTCGCCACGCAGGCCGCCGGTGCGGATGTCGAGAAAGTTGTACGGCTTGAGTCCCGCGCCGCGCATTTCGTCGATCAGCATCATCGACAGCCCGGCGCCGGTGGTGAGCAGGGCGATCTCGCCCTCGGGATCGACCACCACATAGTCGCAGCCGTGGGCATCCTTGAGCACGGTTTCGCCATAGGCGCCGCCGACATCGGCCAGCAGCGAGTGCTGCGCCGGCTGGCGCGGCAGCGCGGCATCGTCGGTGACGAACTTGGTGTCGCCGGCGAGCCAGGAACCGTCGCCGCGTACGAACAGCGGGTTGATTTCGATCAGCAGTGCTTCCTCGGCAATGAAGGCGGCGGCCATCGCACGCCCCGCCTCGGCAAGCGCCTTGCCGGCAGCACCGGGAATGGTGGCGGCCAGTTTTTCGGCGGCGGCGGCGAGTGCTGCGGCATCCGGTGCCGCGGTGACGGTTTTCAGTGAATCGCGCGGCAGCGCTTCAATCTCCATGCCGCCGCTGGCGGCCATGATGATGCGCACGCCGGCGGCGGCCGGGTCGAGCATCATCGACAGATAGGCTTCGCTGGCGCCATGTATCTGCTGCTCGATGCGTACTGCACGCACGGTACGGCCCTTGGCGATTTTGCCGAGAATTTCGGCGCTGCGCGCGGCGACATCAGCAGCGCTGTCCGCAGTCTTGATCAGTCCGGCCTTGCCGCGGCCGCCGGCGGTGATCTGCGCCTTGACCACCCAGGGGCCGGGAGGCAGTGCAGGTGTGCTATCAGTGGTGTGCAGGCAGCCGGCGGGCAGGGGGATGCCGTGGCGGGCGAGCAGGGTCTTCCCGTCGTGTTCCAGTAGATACATGGTGTTTTGATTACCCGGTGATGGTGATGCGGGGCTGGTTGAGCGCCTGCTGGTGTTCCAGGCCGGGCGCGACCAGTTGATACAGCGCACGCCGGGTGTTGCTGAACAGCGAGCGCATCTTCTCTGTCCACGGCGTCTTGCGCGCCTGCAGTGCGGCTGGGCTTTCCCAGACATCGGGGCCGGTCATTTCATAGGCGGTCAGGTATTTCGGCCCATCGGATTGACCGCCGTTGATGCCGGTCGAGGCGTAGCGCCGCGCGCGCAGCACGCCCGGAATCGCGGCGCAGCGCGGCAGGTGCTCGTTGTCATACCAGGCGTTGTATTCGTCAACGATGTGGTCGGGGATGTCGGTGTGCACGATGTACATCCACGGCGCATCGCCGAAGTCCGTGCGGCCGACCTCACGCATCAGCTTGAAGTTCATGCGCTCGCGTTTGTCGCCGTAGAGCGTGCGCATGCGCAGCGACCACGGTGTCGGTTGCGCGACGATGCGCTGGAAATCCGCGGCGGCTTCGACGGTCTCGTCCGCGGTTTCATACCAGGCAAGGTAGCGGATGTCGGCGTTTTTGCAAAAGTAGCGCCGTGTGCGCACAAAGCCGGGCAGGGCGGTGAGCTGGGGCACATGCTCGAGGCGGTACCAGTCGTTGAATTCGGCTTCGTATTCCGCAGCGACGTCGAGGCGGACGGTGATCAGGCCGGTGGCTTGGAGTTGGGTAGTCAAGGCAATGACAATCTTGGATCAGTCGAGGTCTGGGGTTGCCCCTCACCCCAACCCTCTCCCCACGAGTGCGTGGGGAGAGGGGGCATATTGGCACATGCACGTTCCCTCTCCCCGTCGCCTGACGGGGAGAGGGCTAGGGTGAGGGGCGGCGATGATGCTGGTTCAAGCCGGTACTTCCAGGTACACCAGCGGCCCGTACTGCTGGCCGCCGAAGACATCACCATCGTCGATGTCGCCGGAAATCACCGGCCGCGGAATGGTGATCTTGATCGCATTGGCGGCATCGTAGTTGATGATCGCCACCACTTCGGGTTTCAGGCGGTAGGTCTTGCCGAACCACTCGGCATTGATCAGCTTCGCGTCGCGCACTTTTTCGTAGACCGCGCGTTCCTTGAAGATGACATCAAAAGTCAACTCGAAGGGGCCGGAGTTCTTGCTGCGGATGAGTTTGGTGACTTGCCAGAGTTTGGTCATGGTTTTACACCTGCTCGTAGCCGATGCGGAACATTTCCAGCGGCGAGTCGGGCTCGACCACATGGTTCATGTTGAAGCGGTAGCTTGCGCCCTTGTCGATTTCGGCGGGCGAGTAGGGGAAGGCCACCGAGGTGATCAGCCCGGTCCATTCCGGCACCGGGTAGTGCACGGCGATGTGGCTCAGTGATTTGGCGAGCGAGTTGGCCAGTTTCTGCGTCGGCGCGGTGATCTGGAACAGCAGGCCGACCTCATGGCCGATGGACATGTCGGGCTCCAGCACGCCCATCGCGGCGTTGCGGCCGAACTGGCGGATGTCGAGCCGGTACTGGCTGTCGATGCTGTCGCCCATCACCGCGCGGATGCGGTCCTTCGCCGCCTTGACCAGGTTTTCCAGCCAGTGGTCGAACTGGCGCAGGATGATCGGGTCGCGCACCGAGCCGAGCACGATGCTCTGATAGCCGGCGAGTTCAGCGCCTTCGAGTTTGATCGTGTAGCGCGCAGCCTTCTCGAAGGTGCTGCCGGAGACCTTCACCGCGCGGTCGGATACGGCCTCGTAACGGGCGTTGACCGTATTGAGGATGCCCGAGGGCTCGACCAGGTGATACGGCGTGGAGTTTTCGTACAGGTTGTGCGAGGCGACACTCGCGGGATCACAGCGGTAATCCGGGTTCGGCGGCTCGATGATGAAATGATCGTCGGTGACAATGGCGAAATTGCAGTCCGGATACTTGCGCAGCACCACGCTGGCGGCGCCGCATTCCATGATCTTGGCCATGTGCCAGACCGTGGCCGGGTTGAAACCTTTCATCACCGGCAGCGCGGCGAAGATCGAGGTGTCACTGGAGCGTCCGGCGATGACAACATCGGCGCCGTTCTGCAGGGCCTCGACATAAGGTTCGGCGCCACACATGCCCACAATGTGGCTGCTGCGATCGATCACGGATTCATCAAAATGCGGGGCATTGGCAAGGGGCTTGATGCGGCCCTCGCGCAGGCGCTGCTTCAGGTAGCCGCGGTCCTGTTCCGAATAAATGGTGGCAAGCTTGAACTTGAGTTTTTCCTCGCGCGCGATTTCGCGGGCGATGCCGGCGAGACGATCAACCTGGGCGTCGGTGCCCGCGGTCATCGCCGAGCCGACCATTACCGGGATTTTCGCGGCACGCGCGGCGAGCAGCATCAGCCGCAGGTCGCGCTTGCAGGCTGCGTCTGAAAACTGTGGTTCTCCGGAACCGAGGTGGTGCGGGCCGGGATCGGTGGATCCGCAATCAGCACCGATGAAATCGGGCTTGAGCGTCATTGCCCGCTTCATGGTTTCCTCGCGGAAACCCGAGCCGAGGATGCCGGTGGCGGAAAGTACGCGAATCTCTTTCATGTGTGTGCGTCCAGTGAAGGAGATCACATTGCGCACGGTCACCGTCCTCCCCGGCGCCGCACGGCAGTGCCATCGACCATGGCCGTGGCACTTGCGTTACGGCGGACGAGTTTATCTCAAACGGCGACGCTGCCCCTGACGGTAGTCCGATACATGAGACGGCGCATCGGCAGGTCGTAATCGAAGTTTGCTTTGTGCTGCGCGGCGCAGTTGTCCCACATCAGCAGGTCACCGGCCTGCCATTTGTGCTGGTACTGGAACTCGGGACGGATCACGTGCTCGCAGATTTCCTTGAGCAGGCGCCGGCTTTCGGCTTCGTCAACACCGGTGATGCGCGGCGTGTGGGCTTCGTTGATGAACAGGCCCTTGCGTTTGGTCACCGGGTGGGTGCGCACGATCGGCACTTCGACGTCAGGCACGCTGTTCAGTTGTTCTTCGGTCAGCACATGTTCCTGAACGGTGCGCGCGCCGCGGGCCTGTTCTTCCTTTTGGGCCTGGATGTTCTTTTCGCGGTAGTAGCGGTAGCTGTGGATGTTCTTCAGGCCCTGCAGGCGCTGTTTTTTGTCTTCGGGCAGCGCGTCGTAGGCGGCGGTGGTGCTGGTGAAGCTGGTATCGCCAAGCACGGTGCCGTCGGCGGCCACCGGTACTTCGACCGCATACAGCGCCGAGAGCAGGCTGGGTTCGCGCTTGTATGACAGGTCGCTGTGCCAGAAACGGCCGGCATCCTGCGCACCGATGGCCTTGCCTTCATCGTTGAGCAGGTTGGATACCACGAGGATTTCGGGGTGGCCGGGCAGGCGGCTTTCCTTGCGCACATGCTGCTCAAGGATGCCGAAGCGCCGGGTGAATTCCACCTGCTGTCCCGGGGTGATGTTCTGGCCCCGGAAAAACACCACTTCGTGCTTGAAAAATGCGTTGGCGACCTCGGTGAAGGTGGCTTCGTCGAGGGGTTTGGTGAGGTCGACGCCGCGGATTTCCGCGCCGATGTGTTTGCCGATGGGGTGTACCGAAATCATGAGCGTCCTCGTGTATGCGGTCGGGTGTGCGGGGAGGCCGGATGTTAGCAAGGGCTTTTCATGCAATAAAATAATAAAATTGTATATAGTCATGTCTAAATAACATGGCAGGAAGCCTCCATGACCCTCAAGCAACTGCGCCTGCTGCGTGAAATCGACCGCCAGTCACTGAACCTGTCGGCAGCGGCGCTGGCCCTGCATACCTCGCAGCCGGGAGTGAGCCGGCAGATCCAGCAACTGGAGCAGGAGCTGGGCGCCGAACTGTTGCTGCGGCGGACCAACCGTATCCTCGGTTTTACCGAGCTCGGGCGCGCGGTGCTGCATGCCGCAGACCGCCTGCTCGACGAGATGGAGAACATCACCCGCATCGCCGCCGATGCGCGTGAAGAGCGCGGCGGGCGGCTGATGCTGGCGACCAGCCACCTGCATGCCCGTTACACGCTGCCGGAACCGGTGCGCGCGTTTTCGGAGCGTCATCCCGAGGTGCAGTTCCAGCTGCTGCAGGCCGATCCCGACGACATCCAGAAACTGGTGGAGTCCGGGGATGCTGATATTGGCGTCAGCACCGAGTTCGCCCGGGAGCATCCCGGCCTGGTGCAGTTGCCGGGCGAGGCGCTGCGGCGCAGTGCGATCATGCCGCGCGGTCATCCGCTGGCTGCGCGGCGGCGGCTGACGCTGGCCGATTTTGCCGCATATCCGCTGGTGAGCTACCACCCGCGTTCGCGTGGCGGGCAGATGATCACCGAGGCCTTCAGTGCCGCCGGAATCAGCGCCCGCCACGTGGTCAGCGCCAGCGACTCCGACGTGATCAAGGCTTATGTCGCGAAGGGGCTGGGTGTGGCCATCGTGCCGGCCATTGCCATTGATCCGCGCGCCGACGGCGGGCTGCATACGGTGGATGTGACCCGGCTGTTTCCGGAAAGCCGGATGACCATCAGCCTGCGCCGCGGCGTGCACCTGCGCCGCTACCTGACTGACTTCATCGCGATGGTTGCGCCGCGGCTGGGGCGTGTCGCGGTGGCGAAGGCGATGCAGGCGGGCGGTTAAAGCGGAAGCCCAGGCTTCGCGGATCAGGCGCGGGATTCGTGCTGCAAGTAGAATAGTGTTTTTCCGGCCGTGCGGGGCATGGCCATTTTCCCTGTATTTCCCCTGTAAACAGGAGCCTCACCATGAAGCTGTTTGGTTCACCCACCTCGCCGTACGTGCGCAAGGCGCGCGTGCTGGTCCACGAAAAAAGCATGGCGGTCGAATTTGTCGTCGAAGACCCCTGGGCCGATGACAGCCCGCTCATAGCCAGGAATCCGTTTTCAAAAGTGCCGGTGCTCGAGATCGGCGCTGACAGCTACATGTTCGAATCCCAGCTCGTGGTGCACTACCTCGATCACAGTGACGGCAAGTCGATGACCCCGCGTGACCCGGCCGGCTACTGGCAGTCGCAGTGGTGGCAGTCGCTGGGCAACGGCATCATCGATGCCGGCATCACCCGCGCCTTCGAGAACCGCCGTCCCGCAGAGCTGCAGATGGCGGAGAAAAAGGAACGCGAGGAAAAGCGCATCGACCGCGCGATCGACCTTGCCGAGAAAACCTTAAAGGAAGGCAATGAATTCCTGCTCGGCAGCCGCTTCGGCCTCGCCGACATCATCATGGGCGTGGCGCTGCAGTACACCGACTTCCGTTATCCCAACGACTGGCGCAGCCGCGCGCCGAAGCTGGCCAAGTGGGCCGCCGGCGTTCATGCGCGTCCGTCATTCGAGGAAACGCTGCCGCCAGGGTTTGTGAAACCCGAAGGCGCCTGACCGGCAAGCCGATCAAGGCATCGTAAACAAGGGCGCTGAGGCGCCCTTGTTATTTTGGAGATCTGCTCAGTGCTGACGCAGCGGCAGGCGGAACCAGCCGACGATGCCAATGCCGATCAGTGCCCAGGCCACCCAGACCATCGAACGCCAGGGACCGCCGCCGCGGCTGATGATGTCGAAGTCCTGAATGTAAACTGTTTCGCAGGCGCCGTTGCCGGTGTCGTTGCGCACAGTGCTGGTGCCCCGTTGGAAAGGCTGGCCGTTGTGGTTGTGCGAATACTCGGCGAGGTAGCCGCGGAACCGCACCTGGTCGCCGATGCGCACCGAACGCAATTTTTTCGCGACCAGCGGGTCATCGGTCAGCAGGTGGTTGTTTGAAATTTTGGTCATGTCGAATGCCGCGGCGGCAGCGGCCGTGTCCCACTGTAAATTGCAGGTGAACTGGCCGCTGGAGAAGCGGATGTCGCGATAGGCGCCGCTGCTGGCATTGCTGCCCCAGATCACGCAGAAATCGACCACGTTCAGATGGTCGTTCCATTCGCGGTGCAGATAGTTCCACCAGGTGCTGGTGTCGTGCATGCTGACGATGAGGCCGTGCAGTTCATAGCTGTACAGCGGCTTGATGGTGTAGGTCACGCCGCCGACGGTGGTGGTGATCGGCGCTTCGCGGATCTTCACCTGCTCGGGTTCCTGCTGCAGGTCATCGTGCAGGCGGTTGGGCAGTGGCAGATCGTGGCGCAACCAGAGTGAGGTGATCAGCAGGCCGAACCCGGCGGCGAGCAGCGATTTGACCAGCGTTCTCACCGCGCCTCAGCGCAAGACAAAGGGATTCGGCACTTCGGTTGCGGTGGAAATCCACACGCTCTTGGTCTGCAGATACTCGTTGATCATGTCCTGGCCGCTTTCGCGGCCGATGCCTGAACGCTTGTAGCCGCCGAAGGGTGACATGAACGATACCGCGCGGTAGGTGTTGACCCACACCGTACCGGCCTGCAGTTTTTCGCTCATCAGGAAGGCGCGGCGCATGTTTTGTGTCCACACACCGGCGGCGAGGCCGTAGACCACGTCGTTGCCGATGGTGATGGCTTCTTCCTCGTCCTCGAAGGGGATCACCGAGAGCACCGGCCCGAAAACTTCCTCCTGCGCGATGCGCATCGCATTATCGACGCCGGTGAAGATGGTCGGCTCGACAAACCAGCCGGTGCCGCATTCGGGGCGCGTGGCTTTGCCGCCACCGAGCACGGCCTGCGCGCCTTCCTTTTTGGCGACGTCGATGTAGTGCAGGATTTTTTCGTATTGCGGCGCGTTGGTGACCGGGCCGACCTGGGTGGCCATGTCCATCGGGTTGCCCATTTTCGCGGTCTTCGCCAGCGCCACCAGTTTTTCGACAAACTGGTCATGGATCGAGCGTTGCACCAGCAGGCGCGAGCCGGCGATGCAGGTTTGTCCGGTGGCGGCGAAGATGCCGGAGATCACGCCCTTCACCGCGTTGTCGATCTGCGCGTCGTCAAACACGATGTTCGGCGACTTGCCGCCGAGTTCCATGCTGACGCGCTTGAGGTTTTTAGCTGCGGCCTCGTAGATGCGCTGGCCGGTGGCGTCCGAGCCGGTGAAGGCGACCTTGGCGACTTTGGGATGTTCGACCAGCGGCGTGCCGGCTTCCGCGCCAAAACCGGTGACGACATTGACCACGCCCGGCGGGAAGCCTGCGGCTTCGATCAGCTTCATGAATTCCAGCGCCGAGGCCGAGGTGTATTCCGAAGGTTTGACCACCACGGTGTTGCCGGCGGCCAGTGCCGGCGCCAGTTTCCAGGCCAGCAGCAGCAGCGGCGAATTCCAGGGAATGATCATCGCCACCACGCCGACCGGCTCGTAGCGGGTGTAGTTGAAGGTGTCGGGCTTGTCGATGGGGATCACCGAACCTTCGATCTTGTCCGCCAGTCCGCCGAAGTAGTAGTACCACTGCGCCATGTACGCAGTCTGCGCACTCATCTCGGCGTAGAGCTTGCCGTTGTCGCGCACCTCGGTTTCGGCGAGTGCCTTTGAATGTTCCGTGATCAGGTCGCCGAGTTTGCGCAATAGCGCGCCGCGCCTTGTAGCGTTCATCTTCGGCCATTCACCGCTGGTCAGTGCCTTGTGCGCGGCTTCAACAGCGCGATCGACATCGGCCTTGCCTGCCCGCGGAATCAGCGCCCAGGGCTTTGCGGTGTACGGGTTGTCGCTGGGGAAAGTGTCACCGGAGGCGGCCTCGACCCATTCGCCGCCGATGAACATGCGATAGGACTGGAGGGACTGTGTGGTTGTATCCATATGACCATTCATCTTCAAAAAAGCCAGTGCCCTCTCCCCGTAAAACGGGGAGAGGGCTAGGGTGAGGGGCAGCGAAGAGTCTCAAAAATAACCTGCATGACGCTTTCAGTATTCAACAACACATCGTTATCCCAAAACCGCAGCACCCGATACCCAGCCTCCTCCAGAAACACCGAGCGCTTCGCATCGTATTCTTGTTGCTGCTGATGCTGGCTGCCATCGAGCTCAATGATCAGTTTTGAATTTATGCAAATAAAATCAACGATATACGGTCCGACAGGATGCTGACGCCGAAACTTGGTGCCGTTGAGATTTCTGCTGCGCAATTGCTGCCAGATTTTGGGTTCGGCGTCGGTTTCGGATTTTCTGAGTCTGCGGGAGAAGGTTTTGCCACGTTGGGTATTGCCCTTCATCGGTTGCTCCTCACCATGGCCCTCTACCCATCAAAAGATGGGGAGAGGGAACAAAACCAAACTCCCTCTCCCCGTAGTCTCACGGGGAGGGGGTTGGGGTGAGGGGAAATCACCAAAGCGTCATTTATCCGCTTTAGATCCCAGCAACGCCGTCCGGAAGCGGTATTTGATCGCCGTGCCATCGCGCAGCGGCAGGCGCATCGGCGCGGGATCGGCCGAAACCTGAATGTCGGCGAACACCGGACCGGTTTTTTTATGCCAGGTCGGCAGCCAGCTTTGCGCGGCAGACATGCTGCTGATCGTGGTCGCCGATTTGAAGCCCGCGGCTTTGGCAATACCGGCGAGGTCAACACCACGCGCGGTGTGCGCGCGCTGCATGCCGGTTTCGCCGTAGTGGCCATTGTCGATGACGGCAATGGCGAGGTTTTTCGGCGCTTCGCAGGCCACGGTGGCTAGCGAGCCGAGGCCCATCAGCATTTCACCGTCGCCGGTGATCACCAGTACGCGGCGCTTCGGCTGCGCAAGGGCAAGGCCCAGCCCGGCCATCACCGCGCCGCCCATCGCGCCCCAGAGATAAAAGTTGAGGTCGTGGTCACCGGCGGCGAAGGTGTCGTAGGTCGGCGAGCCGAGGCCGGTGACCACCAGCGCATCGCCGCGGTCGGCGAGTAATGCCGCCACGACCTTGCGGCGGTCGAGTCCTGCGGGTTTTTTGGCGGCCATGATTACTTGTTCCAATTCTTGAAGCCGATCACGCGCTGCTGGATCAGCACCGCGACCGGGCGTTGGGTGTTAAAGGCGAGGGTGGCACAGGCGTGGACGGTGTCTTTCATGTCTTCGGCGCGGTCCACCGAATGCACGATGACGCCGGCGTTTTCCAGCGCCGCGGCGGTGCTGCCGCCCATCGGCACCTGCCATGGATTGAACTCGCCCCAGACGCCGCGCATGGTCACGATCATCAGCAGCGGCAGGCGGCATTCCTCGAACATGGAGAGCATGTTGATGCAGTTGCCCACACCGCTGGACTGCATCAGCAGCACGCCCCGGGCGCCGCCCATCCACGCGCCGGCGAGCATGGCCACACCTTCCTCCTCGGTGGTCAGCGACACCGCGCGCATGGTCTTGTCGGCATGGCAGCGGTTGATCAGCTTGGCGTGGCCGGCATCCGGCACATAGACCACCTGGGTCACGCCGGCGGCTTTGAGCACATCGTAAATCTCGTCCGGCCACACGGTGGCGCGGGTCTGCTGGTCGGTTTGCACTGGGGCTCCTCTGGAATCGAGACGAAAGTGTAGACGAGAGCCTGTCTGCCTCCAATGGGCAAAACCCTGCGGTTTATAATCAGGCTCCCGCAAATTCTCACCATGTGAATCCCATGCTGTCCATTCCCCAGACCACCGACTACACCGACCTGCGCGACGGTGTGCGCGCCGTGTGCAACCAGTTCGACAGCGCCTACTGGCAGCAGGTTGACGATGTGCGTGGTTATCCCGAGGCCTTTGTCCAGGCCTTGACCGAGGCCGGCTGGCTGTCGGCGCTGATCCCCGAGGAATTCGGCGGGTCGGGTCTCAGCCTGACCGAAGCCTCGATCATCATGGAAGAAATCAACCGAAGCGGCGGCAACTCCGGCGCCTGCCACGGCCAGATGTACAACATGGGCACGCTGCTGCGCCACGGCTCGGACGCGCAAAAGAAAAAATACCTGCCGAAGATCGCCACCGGTGAATTGCGCCTGCAGTCGATGGGCGTGACCGAACCCACCGCCGGCACCGACACCACCAAGATCAAGACCGTCGCCGTCAAAAAAGGCGACAAGTACGTCGTCAACGGCCAGAAGGTGTGGATCTCGCGCATCCAGCACTCGGAACTGATGATCCTGCTCGCGCGTACCACGCCGCTCGACCAGGTCAAGAAAAAATCCGAAGGCATGTCGATTTTCATCGTCGACCTGCGCGAGGCCATCGGCAAAGGTCTTGAGGTCAAGCCGATCCGCAACATGGTCAACCATGAAACGAATCAGCTGTTCATCGACAACCTCGAAATCCCCGCCGAGAACCTGATCGGTGAGGAGGGCAGGGGCTTCAAATACATCCTAGACGGGCTCAATGCCGAGCGCATCCTCATCGCCGCCGAATGTATCGGCGACGGTTACTGGTTCATCGAGCGCGCGACCAATTACGCAAAAGAGCGCGTCGTCTTCGACCGACCCATCGGCCAGAATCAGGGCGTGCAGTTCCCCATCGCCAAGGCCTACGTCAACATCGAAGCCGCCAACCTGATGCGCTACAAGGCCGCCGCGCTTTTCGACGCCAAGCAACCCTGCGGCGCCGAGGCCAACATGGCCAAGCTGTTGGCGGCCGATGCGTCATGGGAAGCCGCCAACGCCTGCCTGCAGACCCACGGCGGCTTCGGCTTCGCCGCGGAGTACGATGTTGAACGCAAGTTCCGAGAGACGCGGCTGTATCAGGTGGCGCCGATTTCGACGAATCTGATCTTGTCGTTTGTGGGCGAGCATATTCTCGGGATGCCGAGGTCGTTTTAATGGCTGCGCTGCCGCTGCTAGGCATCACCGTCATCGCCCTCGAACAGGCCGTCGCCGCCCCATTCTGTTCCCGCCAGCTCGCCGACCTCGGCGCGCGGGTGATCAAGATCGAGCGGCCGAAGGTTGGTGACTTCGCCCGCGATTACGATCAGACCGTCAAAGGCCAGTCGGCCTATTTCGTCTGGCTCAACCGCTCCAAGGAAAGCCTGACGCTGGATGTCAAACATCCCGAGGCGAAGAACATCCTGGAGAAGCTGATCGCCGGGGCCGACGTGTTCATCCAGAACCTCGCGCCGGGCGCGGCACAGCGGCTGGGGCTGGGTGCGGCGGAATTGCGCGCCAAACATCCGAAGCTGATCGTTTGTGACGTCTCGGGTTACGGCACGACGGGGCCGTATTCGAAAAAGAAGGCCTATGACCTGCTGGTGCAGGGTGAGGCGGGGGTGTTGTCGCTGACCGGCACGCCGGAGTCGCCGGCCAAGGTTGGGATTTCGATCACCGACATCGGCACCGGGCTGCATGCCTATGCCGCGATTCTCGCCGCGCTGTATACGCGCGAGCACACCGGCGAGGGCGCGCACATCGACCTCACCATGTTCGAAACCATGGCGGAGTGGATGGGCCATCCGCTGTATTACACGCAGTATTCGGGCAAGGCGCCGCGGCGCAGCGGCCCGGACCACGCGACCATCGTGCCTTACGGGCGGTTTCGTACGAAGGATGGCGATGTGCTGTTCGGCATCCAGAACGAGCGCGAGTGGGCGAACTTCTGCGACAAGGTGCTGGGCCGGCCGGAACTGGCGAAGGACCCGCGTTATGACAACAACAGCAAACGCACTGCGGCGCGTGCTGAAGTGGTGGGGCTGATCGAGACGACCTTCGCGCCGTGGACCAGCGCGGAGGTGGTGGCTAAACTGGATGCCGCCGATATTGCCAATTCACGGCTGAATACGCCGGACCAGGTCTGGGATCACCCGCAGTTGCAGGCGCGGAATCGCTGGCGGGAGGTGGAGACGCCGGCGGGCGTGATACCGGCGTTGTTGCCTGCGGCGACCTTCGAAGGCTTCGAGGCAAGGATGGATCCGGTGCCGGCGATCGGCGCACAGACGGATTTGATCCTGGGTGAACTGGGTTATTCGGCGGCGCAGATCGCTGAATTAAAAACTGCCGGGGCGGTTTAAAGAATCTATTCCCTCTCCCCCAAGGCTTTGGCGGAGACAAGGGAACACTTGAAGCGAAGCAGGGCTAGGGTGAGGGGGATCAACGAGCGCTGCTGCCCCTCACCCCAACCCTCTCCCCATCAAGCGATGGGGAGAGGGAGATAAAAAGTCCGGGCTATAGGGGAATTCAATAAGTAATTGTTTTTATTGATTATTTTTTAACGCCCGCCGCCTGCCAGTTGTAAGCCTTCAGGTCGAGCAGCAGTTCCGGTTTCATTTCCTTCGGCGAGTTCACGCCGATCAGCGCCATGTCGGTCATCAGTTCGCTGCGCATCAGGTTGATGACGTGCTGCGCGCCGTGTTCGGCGCCGATGGCAATGGCGTAGAGGAAGGGGCGGCCGATGAAGACGAAGTCGGCGCCCAGCGCCAGCGCCTTCAGCACGTCGGTGCCGCGGCGGATGCCGCTGTCCATCATCACCGCCATATTGCCGGCATTGGCTTTCACACCCGGCAGCATGCGCAGCGGGCTGACTGCACCGTCGAGCTGGCGGCCGCCGTGGTTCGATACCATCACGCCATCCACACCGGCGTCACGCGCGCGTGCGGCATCCATCGGATCGAGGATGCCTTTTAATACGAGTTTGCCTTTCCACAACTGGCGCATGAGCTCCACATGCTTCCACGACAGGCGGTCGCGGCGGCCGGCCTGGCGGTTGAGTGCGGAAATCATTGGCACGCGCGGGCCCATGTTCTCGAAATGCGGCATGCCGTGCTTGAGCGTGTGGCAGAGCATGGAGAGACCCCAGCGCGGGCGGATGCCCATATCCCAGGCAAGGCGCAGCGAGGGGCGCAGCGGGGTGCTGAAGCCGGTGCGCACGTTGTTCTCGCGGTTGGCGAGCACGGAGACGTCCACCGTCAGCACCAGCGTGTCGTAGCCGGCCTTGGCGACGCGTTCGACCAGCGCCTTGATCACGTCGTCTTCACCCGGCAGGTAGGCCTGGAACCACGCGGTCTTGCCTTCCTGTTTCACCCGCTCCAGCGAGGTGAGGGCCGCGCCGCTGACCACCATCGGAATGTTGGCGCGGGCCGCGGCACGCGCAAGGGCCACGTCGCCATCGGCGCAGGCCATGCCGGTGCCGCCCATCGGCGGGATGCCGAAGGGCAGGTCGTACTGCTGGCCCATCAGCGTTGTTTTCAGTGAACGTGCGCTGGTATCGATCAGCGCCTTCGGCACGAACTGCAGTTCGTCCCACACCGCGCGGTTGTCGCGCAGGGAGGCATTGGTCTCGGCGCCGCCGTTGATGTAACCGAAGATCGGGCGCGGGATGCCGCGCCGGGCTGCATCCTCGAAATCCTCGAGGGCGAGCATGTTCTGGAGAATGCGGGGTGCGGAGGAGGAGAGAGCCGCGGTGGCGGCGTTTTCGTAACTGACGCTGGTCATGATGTGAATGCGGGGTCTGGGTTTGCAGGATGTTCGCGGAGCCGCGATGATAGCCGCTCCGGGCAGCGGCCGTAAAAAAGCCCGGCAGGGCCGGGCTTTCTGGAGGGGCTGAACGGCTTACAGCGGCCGCACCAGCACGCGGCGCCACTTGATCGCGCCGCCTGGGGCGTCTTTCGGGCCGTTGGCAAATTGCAGCGAGAACGGGCCTTCCTTGAACTGGCTGTTGGTCATCGCCGAGGTCACCACGCCGTTGAGCTTGACTGTGACGTCGCTGCCCTTGACGTGGATTTCGAAGGTGTTCCATTTGCCACCGGCTTTCGGTGGCGGATTGGCGACACGCGCGAAATCGACGATGGCGCCGGTGCTGTATTCCTGACCGGGGCGCTGGTCGTAGATGTTCACTTCGTAGGAATTAGCTGATCCAATGCTCTTGCGATCCTGGGCACGCATGAAAATGCCGCTGTTGGTGCTGGTCTCGGCCCAGAACTCGGCATAAATCTCGAAATCCTTGAATGACTGCTTGGTGACGAGGTGTGAAGAGGCCTTGGCCTTGTCGGCTACAACGAGGCCGCCCTCAACGCGCCAGTTGGCGTCACCGAGGCGGTCAAAGTTTTCCAGGCCTTTGCCGTTGTCGATCAGGGCAATCCAGCCGTGTTCGGGGGTCATTGCGCAGCCGCCGAGCAGCAGCGTCGCGGCGAGCGCAAACAGCGAAAGCAGGCGTTTCATCTTGTTATCTCCTCCCAGAGTGTCCGGCGACCGGTCGGTCGCCGGTGAAGGCTGATTCTGCGCCGGGCCGGGCGAAAGTCAAGGCGGGCGGTAATCAACGGCCCCGCAGGTGGGCGGTGGCCTCTTCTTCTGCGCGCTGCTTGATTTCGTAGGCCATCGGATCCTTCATTTCCTCGAGGATATGTCCGACCAGGCCGATGGCACGGGCCAGCACACCGATGCCGCGGACGATTTTCCACGGCAGTTGCAGCTCGCTGGCGATGGCGCCGATGGCGCCGGTGGCATTGACCGGCAGTGATTTGCCGTACACCCGTTCGGCTTCGATGCCGACCTTTTGCATCAGCTTCACGTACTGGCCGTCATAACCCTGTTCAGCGGCAATCTGGAACAGCCGCGGCGCACGCGGATCAACGGGCTTGTGCAAGGTGTGGCCGATGCCGGGCACGATCTGCTTGCGGGCACGGAAGCGTTCAACGATTTCAGCGGCGAGTTTGTCGAGGTCGGCATCGGCCTTCGGGTCGGGCAGGGCTTCCTGCAGCATGCGTGCCGCGGTTTCCATGCTGCCGACAAACACGCTGCCCAGGCCGCAGAGTCCGGCGGCCACCGCGGCCTGCATCGCTTCCGGCGCCCCGGTGTAGGTGAGGCGCGCAGCGAGCGAGCTGGGCGTCAGGCCGTGCTCGACCAGCGTCACCGCGATGGCGTTGAACATCACCGATTCGCGCGGCGTTGGCAGGCGGTCGGTGATTTCGAGAAAGGCCATGTCGCCCAGCGACAGCTTGCCGAGGATGTCGGTGCACAGGTCGTGGCCCTTGACGGTGATGCGGTCAACGGCACTCCAGGCGATGTCGGTGCGGATTTGTTTGCGTTTGGGCATGGCGGTTTCCGTTCGGGTTTATGGCCGGGAGATTTGACGCAGATCAAGAGCTTTCCTGTTTGCGCCGCAGCCGGGGGTTGTCGGGGAATGGTCGGGACCGATTCATTCTAAAATGGCGTTCCTTTCCGCGCACTACCCTGAGTCCATCATGCAAATGCCCGCCCGTAAAACCTCCCCCCAGCCCGCCACCGGTCCCACGCAGCAGTTGAGCGAATTCCTGTCCGCGATCCGATATGAAGACATTCCGGCGCCGGTGGTGGCGCGCACCGAGGAGCTGTTTCTCGACTGGTTTGCCTCTGCGCTGGCCGGCAAGGGCGCACGGCCGGTTGAAACGATCAACACCTTCGCCCAGCTGATGGGGCCGCAGCAGGGTGATGCCGAAAACCTGCTCACGCGCAAACGCACCTCGCCGTTGTTTGCGGCGCTGGTCAATGGCGCGGCCTCGCATTTTGTCGAGCAGGATGATCTGCACAACAGTTCGGTGCTGCATCCGGGCACGGTGGTGTTTCCGGCGGTGCTCGCCGCGGCGCAGTCTGTCGGCGCATCGGGCAAAGAACTGATTGCCGCTTCGGTGGCTGGTTATGAATGCGGTGTGCGCGTCGGTGAATTCCTCGGCCGCTCGCATTACAAGGTGTTCCACACCACCGGCACCGCGGGCAAACTCGCTGCCGCAGCGGGTGTCGCGCACGTTCTCAAGCTGGATGCGGTGAAAATGCAGCATTGCCTGGGTTCGGCCGGCACCATGGCCGCGGGCCTGTGGGAATTTCTGCGAGATGCCGCCGACTCCAAGCAACTGCACACCGCCAAGGCCGCGGCCGATGGCCTGATGGCGGCTTACATCGCGCGCGACGGCTTCACCGGCGCCCATGCCATTTTCGAGGGCAAGCAGGGGATGGCTGCGGGCATGTCCAGTGACGCCGATGCGCGCTGGCTCACCGATGGCCTCGGCAGCCGCTGGGCCACTGCGGAAACTTCATTCAAGTTCCACGCCTCCTGCCGCCACACTCATCCCGCCGCGGACACGCTGCTGGCTTTGATGCAGCAGCACAAGCTGAAGGCCGACGACATTGTCAAAGTGACTGCGCATGTACATCAGGGTGCAATCGACGTGCTCGGCCCAGTGACGGATCCGCAGACCATCCATCAATCCAAGTTTTCGATGGGCTTCGTGCTGGCGCTGATTGCCACGCTGGGCCGCGCATCACTGGCTGACTTCACAGAAAAATCATTAAAAAACAATGATTTACGAAAATTCCATGACCGCGTGACAATGGTTCTCGACCCCGAGGTCGATGGCGCCTATCCGAAACGCTGGCTGGGCCGGGTGTCTGTTGAAACCACGGATGGCCGCAGGATCGAATGTCGCGTCGATACGCCGAAAGGTGATCCCGGCAACACGCTGTCGCGAGCCGAGCTGGAAGACAAGGCGCAGCGCCTGGTCAGCCACTCAGGTGCGGCGAGTGCCGAGGAAATGAAGTCGGTGATCGCGCGCATCTGGCGTCTGCGCGACGAGGCGGGTGTGCGCGATTTCGTCGCGCCGCTTTGAGCCGATCTTGCCCGCACCCGCCACAAAGCTGCGTCGCGCCGCACTGATTGCGGCGGCGATCGGCCTGATCGTCGTGACGCTGCTGCTGGTGTTGCGGCCCAAGCCCCTGCCGGTGGACCTGCTCCATGTGCAGGCCTCCGATGTGCAGACCAGCGTGGTTGCGAGCGGGCGTGTGCTGCCGCCGGCCAAGGTCGAGGTCGGTGCGACGATCACCGGCCGCGTGGCAAGCGTGCGGGTGCGCGAAGGTGCGCGGGTGAAGGCTGGCGAGGTATTGGTCGAACTCGAACGCAGCGAACTTGCCGCTACCGCCGCACAGGCCCGAGCCGCCGTGGCGCGGGCACGCGCGCGTGTGGCTTCGGTGCGCACATTGGCTCTGCCCACCGCGCAGGCGGCACTGCGGCAGGCAGAGGCCAACCTGCGCCTCGCCGAACAGGACGAACGCCGCAACCGCGAACTGCTGGCCAAGGGTTTTATCAGCCCGGCACGTCTCGACGAGTCCGTGCGCCAGCTTGAGGTCACGCGCAGCGCGCTGGCCGGTGCGCGCGCCCAGGCCGGCGCGCAGGCTGCCGACGGCGCCGAGGCGCAGCAGGCGCAAAGCCAGCTCAGCGAAGCAGAGGCACTACTCGCCACCGCCGAGGCCCGGCTTGCCCAGACGCAGATTCGCGCACCGGGTGATGGCGTGGTGCTGGAACGCCTGATCGAACCCGGCGACATCACCCAGCCGGGCCGGCGCATGATCAGCCTCTCGCTTGACGGACCTGTGCGGCTGGTGGTGCAGGTGGATGAAAAGAACCTGCCATTGATACGCCAGGGCGCGGTGGCGGTGGCGGTTGCAGATGCTTTTCCCGGTGAGCGTTTCGAAGCGGCGGTGAACTACATTTCCGCGGGGGTTGATCCGGCGCGCGGCTCGGTCGAGTTGCGCCTCGATGTGGCGAAGCCACCGCAGATGCTGCGCGCGGACATGACGGTGTCGATAGACCTGCCGGGACCGCTGCTGAAGCAGGCGCTGCTGCTGCCCGCAGACGCGGTGCGCCAGTTGCAGACCGATTCACCGTGGGTACTGGTCGAGCGCGATGGCAAAGCGGCGCGGGTTGCGGTCAGGCCCGGCCTGCAGACCCAGGGACGTGTTGCCATCGCCGAGGGCCTCAAGGCCGGCGACCGGGTTGTGCTCACCCGCGAGGTCGAAGACGGCGCGCCCATTCGCGCGCGGCGATGACCGCCGGATTCGAACTCACTGTCGCGTTGCGCTTCCTGCGCGAGGGGCGCATGCAGACCCTGCTGATCATCGGCGGCGCAGCGATCGGCGTCGCGGTGATCTTTTTCATCACCGCGGTGCTTACCGGTGTTCAGGGCGACCTGATCCGGCGCGTCACCGGTGCCCAGCCGCACGTGGTGATCAAGCCGCCGGAAGAGGTGGCCTGGCCGCTGGCCGCGGGCAGTGCTGATGTGCCGCGCCTTGCCTCGGTGCAGGCACGGCCGCAGCGTCTGACCACGATCGACGGCTGGCCGGCGCTGGCGCGCGCCACCGAAACGATTGAAGGCGTCACCGCGGTGGCGCCGGTGGCCTCCGGCTCCGCGCTGGGCCTCAAGGGCGATGCCTCGCGTTCAGTGGTGCTGATCGGCACCGACCTTGAGCGCTACCTGCGCGTGGTCCGTCTCGATGACAAACTCAAGGCCGGCTTGCTCCAGCTTGATCCCGGCGACGCGCTGGTCGGCATCGAACTGGCGAAGGACCTCGGCGCCGGCGTCGGCGACCGTTTCCGCGTGCAGTCGGCCCAGGGTAGTGCGGAGGTGTTCCGCATCCGCGCGCTGCTCGACCTCGGTTCGCGCGAGCTGAACCGGCGTTATGTCTACACCGACCTGCGCGCGGCGCAGAGCCTGCTCGGCATACCCGGACGCATTACCAACCTTGATGTGGCGGTGGCCGACATCATGCAGGCTGATCGCGTTGCGTCGCGGTTGCGCGCGCAGTCGGGGCAGCTGATCGAAACCTGGATCCAGACCAACAGCCAGGTGTTCGCGGCGATCAACAACCAGAACATCATGACCCTGCTGATTCGCGTGTTCATCACCATCGTGGTCGCGCTCGGCATCTCCAGCGTGCTGGTGGTGTCGGTGGTGCAGAAGCGCAGGGAGATCGGCATCCTTCGCGCGGTCGGCGCGACGCGGCGGCAGATGCTCGGCGTGTTCCTGCTGCAAGGCGTGATGGTCGGCGTCGCCGGTGCGCTGACCGGTTCCGCGCTGGGCCTGATGCTGGTGTCGCTGTTCAGCCGCATCCTGCGCAATGCCGAGGGGCAGGCGCTGTTCTCGCTGACCTACGACTTCAGGCTGATCGGTTTTGTCGTCGCCGGCGCGGCGGTGCTGGGTCTGATCGCGGCGGTGCTGCCGGCGCGCAACGCGGCGCGGCTCGATCCGGCGCAGGCGATCAGGGGCTGAAGCGATGGACGGTGAATTGGTCCGGCTCGAAGGGCTGCGCAAGATCTACAACGAAGGGCTGCCCAATGCCGAGGAGGTGCTGCACGATCTCGATCTCGTGCTCGCGCCGGGCGGATTCACCGCGCTGATCGGACCCTCGGGTTCGGGCAAGAGCACGCTGCTCAACATCCTCGGCCTGCTTGAAGGTGCCTCGGGCGGCCGCTACGCACTGGCCGGCCGCGATGTCACCGCCTTCGACGACGACGAGCGCACCCGTGCCCGGCATGAGGTGCTCGGCTTCATTTTCCAGTTCCACCACCTGCTGCCGGCGTTCACCGCGGCGGAGAATGTGATGCTGCCCGGCCTGATCAGCCGCGGCCGCGACAGCGCCGGCGGCGATTTGCGCGCGCGGGCGCTGGAACTGCTCGATGCCGTGGGCCTCAGTGACGCGGCCGAAAAGAAACCGGGCGAGCTCTCCGGCGGCATGCAGCAGCGGGTGGCGATTGCGCGCGCGCTGGTGCGCTCGCCGCGACTGGTGCTCGCCGACGAGCCTACGGGCAATCTCGATACACAAACCAGTGACAGCATTTTTGCGCTGCTCAGGCGCTTCAATCGCGAACGAGGAACCGCATTCCTGATCGTGACCCACGATCCGCGCCTCGCGGCGCGCTGCGACCGCATCGTCGAGCTCGTGGACGGCCGTATTGCGGACGACCGCCCGAATCAGCCGGTCTGAGCCGGGGACTGCGGCCGCTCGCAGCCGCAGCGCCAGCAGGCGCTGAATTGCGGTTCGCCGGTTTCGCCGCAGTGAGCGCAGAGCCATGCTCCGGTGTCCGCTGGGGGATTGCCATGGTGCAGTGCATGAAGCGCGGCCTCGGCAGCTTCAAACTCCCCGTCCTCAACCCATACCGAGCAGGCATCAAGAGGCAGTTCTCCAATGCCGCCCGCCAGCGCTTCGCCGCGCACGGTTGCTGCGATGCCGCACGACTCGAGATGGCCGCGGATCAGGTGGGCTTCGGTCAGATGCCTGGCCGGGTAGAGGCGCTTGAGCATGAGGCGAGACTAGGCGAAGTGGCGGTAACCAGCAACCGTGCTGAACTCTCCATGCAGAGGGATAGGAGCCTCGAAAGCCTGCTGGTAACATCGGGCGCTTCGTTGACCCTGCAGGGAGTACAGCAATGGCGGTTTTGCGCGTGTTGAGCGCGGGTGCGGCCCAGGCCGTATGCGAGGAGGTGATCTCGGGTTTCGTTCGCGATACCGGGCACCAGGTCGAGGCTGCTTACGGCGCGGTGGGCGCGATGAAGGCGCGGCTCGCCGGCGGTGAAGCCTGCGACCTGATCATCCTGAGCGCGCAACTGATCCAGGACCTGGTCTCGGTCGGCATGGTGGTGATTTCATCGGTCAGCGATATCGGCAAAGTCGGCACCGGGGTTGCGGTTCGTGCCGGCACGCCGCTGCCCGAAGTGGGCACGCGTGAAGCACTGCGCGGCAACATTCTTGCCGCGAAAGTCATCGTCTGCCCGGATCCGGCGACGGCCACCGCCGGCAAGATCGTGATGAAGCTGATGGAGCGCCTTGGCGTCGCTTCGCAGGTCGAGGACCGCATGCAGTTTTTCCCCAACGGCAATGCGGCGATGCACTGGCTGGCGGCGAGCAACGGCCACTTCGAGCTGGGCATCACCCAGAACACCGAAATCCTGCCGGTACCCGGCGTCACCTTTGTTGGCCCCTTGCCCGATGAATTCCAGATGAAAACCGTGTACACCGCCGCCGTGACCACGCGCGCCGAGCAGCCGCAACTGGCCGGGGAGTTCCTGCGCCGGCTGACTGCGCCTGAATTCCGGCCGCGCCTGCTCGCCGCAGGCTACGAAATCGGCGCATGAGCGGGGCTTCGGGGCGGCACCGGCTGGCCAACGGCGACCTGTGGTCGGGTGCGGCGCTTGCCGCGCTCGGCGGTTTTGTCATCAATGAGGCCCGGCAGTGGGAATACATGACCGTCGAAGGTCCGGGGCCGGGTTTCTTTCCATTGTGGTATGGCATCGCGATGGTGCTGTTGTCGCTGGTGCTGGTGGTCAGCGCGCTGCGCCGGTCGCGGCCCGCGGCAGGACACACTGGCACCGACTGGCCCGGCATCGGCCGTGCGTTGCTGTGCTGGGCCGCGTTCACGCTCTCGGTGCTGCTGCTGAAATGGCTGGGCCTGATACTGTCGCTGGCGCTGCTGACACTGTTCATCGCGAAGGTGATGTACGGCAAACCACTGAAGGTGGCGCTGGCGACTGCAGTGGGCAACGTCGCCGGCTTCTATCTGGTGTTCCACCTCGCACTCGGCGTCGAACTGCCGGTCGGCCTGCTCGGTTTCTGACATGGATATCCTGCTGAGCCTTGGCCAGGGTTTCCTGGTGGCGCTGGAGCCGATCAACCTGTTCTGGTGCTTCGTCGGTGTGTTCCTCGGTACGGCAGTCGGCGTGATGCCCGGCCTCGGGCCCGCGGCGACCATCGCAATGCTGCTGCCGCTGACCTTCCAGATGCCGCCGACCAGCGCGCTGATCATGCTTGCCGGCATCTACTACGGCGCCAAGTACGGCGGTTCGACCACCGCGATCCTGCTCAACGTGCCGGGCGAGTCGGCCTCGGTGGTGACCTGCCTCGACGGCTACCAGATGGCGCGCAAGGGCAGGGCGGGGGCGGCGCTGGGCATTGCCGCGATCTCGTCCTTCGTCGCCGGCACCGTTGGCGTCATCGGCCTGATGCTGCTGGCGCCGCCGCTGGCGAAAATGGCGCTGTCTTTCAGCTCGCCCGAATACTTCGCGCTGATGGTGCTGGGCCTGGCGATGGTGGTGCTGCTTGCCGGCGAATCCATGGTCAAGGCGCTGCTGGCGATGCTGGTAGGGCTGTGGATCGCGGGTATGGGCATCGACCTGTTCAGCGATGCATCACGTTTCACCTTCGGGCTGTCCGAGCTGCTGGATGGCGTGGATTTCGTGATTGTGGCCATCGGCGTGTTCGCGCTGGGCGAGGTGCTCGGCAACATGGAGCGTCGCGGCGAAGGCACGCTGCTGCCGGTGCCCAAGGGCCTGCGCAACCTGCTGCCGACGATGGCCGAGCTGAAAGCCTGCCGTTTCGCCTTTCTCAACGGCTCGGTGATCGGCTTCCTGATCGGCGTGCTGCCCGGTGCCGGTTCGACCATCGCCTCGTTCATCTCCTACGGCGTCGAGAAGGCGGTGTCGAAGCATCCGGAGAAATTCGGCACTGGTGTGCCCGAGGGTGTGGCCGCGCCGGAGGGCGCCAACAACTCCGAGACCGGCGGCGCACTGGTGCCGCTGCTGACGCTGGGCATTCCCGGCTCCGGCACCACCGCGATCCTGCTTGCTGCCTTCGTGCTGTGGGGGTTGCGCCCCGGTCCGCTGATGATCCAGGATAATCCGCAGCTGTTCTGGGGCCTGGTGGCGAGCATGTATGTCGGCAACGTGATGCTGCTGGTGCTCAACCTGCCGCTGATTCCGCTGTTCGCGCAGATCCTGAAGCTGCGCGAGTTCGTGCTCTATCCGATCATTTTCGGCATTTCCGTGGTCGGGGTGTACGCGGTGTCGAACAGCCTGTTCGACTGCGGGCTGCTCGCCGCCTTCGGCCTGCTCGGTTACCTTATGCAGCGGCTGAAGTTTCCGTCGGCGCCACTGATCCTGGGGCTGGTGCTGGGCGATGCGATGGAGCGCGCGCTGCGCCAGTCGCTGATGATGTCCCAGGGCGACCTGTCGATCCTGGTGTCGCGTCCGATCGCGGCGGGCATGTTGATCGTGGCCGCCGTGCTGCTGCTGATGCCGCTGTTCCGCCGCGCCAATGCATTGCGGGTCAAGGCGATTGAAGAAAACGGCTGATGTTCGTTTAATCCGAGGAGGAGAAAAACCATGAAACTGCACTACACGATGCTGGCCGCGGCTTTTGCGGCGACACTGGCGGCGCCCGCGCTGGCCGAATTCAAGCCGAGCAAGCCGGTGGAGATGATCGTCCACACCGGCCCCGGAGGCGGCGCTGACGTACTGGCGCGATTCATCGCGCAGGTCATCGAAAAGGAAAACCTGGCGCCGGTGCGCTTCACGGTCAATAACCGCGACGGCGGCGGCGGCTTGCGCGCGATGGCCTACGTGGTCGAGAAAAAGGGCGACAACCACGCCATCGCCGTGTTCACCGGCAACTGGCTGACCAATCCGCTGACCCGGGCCGAGGCCAAGGTCACGGTGAAGGACATGACCCCGGTGGTGCGCCTGGTGCTGGAGCCGGCGGTGATCGCCGTGAAAAGCGACGCGCCGTTCAAGACGCTGAAGGATTTCATCGACGCCGCCAAGAAGCAGCCCGGCGCGCTGAAGCAGTCCGGCGGCTCGACCACCAGCCGCGACAACGTGGTGCGCCAGTTGCTGATGCGCGAGACCGGTTCCAACTGGGCCTACATTTCCTTCCCCGGCGGCGGCGAGCGCATCGCCGCGCTGCTCGGCGGCCACGTCAACATGATGGTGATCGAGCCGCAGGAAGCCGGCGAGCACATCAAGGCCGGCAACATGCGCGTGATCGCGCAGGTCGCCGACAAGCGCCTGGCTGCATTCCCCAATGTGCCGACGATCAAGGAAGCGGGTTTCGACATCCCCAACGTGCCGCAGGTGCGTGGCGTGCTGATGCCGCCGGGCGTGGCGCCGGACGTGGTGGCTTACTACGAAGGCCTGTTCGCACGTTTGGTGAAAACGCCGACCTGGCGCAAGTATCTGGAAGAACAGCAGTTCGAAGACGGCTTCCAGCGCTCGGCCGATCTGGCCAGGTTCATGGACAGCTTCACCAGCCAGATGCGCGACATCCTCAACGAGGCCGGCGCCAAGGTGGTGCGCTGAAATGAAGCAAGCCGCGCGCCGTCCCGGTGATGGCGCGCGATGGCCGGGGGCCGGTCAGGACCGGCCCCCGTTGTTTTTTGTGATGACGAACTCTGCACTGATGGATCAACGATGAACGCACAACTTCCCGCCATTGCCATGGCTGAACGCCTGGCCGACCAGGCCGCCGCACTGACCGCCGACAAAATTCCCGCCGAAGTACGCGCGCGCGCTGAAGAACTGCTGATCGACGTGGTCGGCCTGTGTGTCGCCGCGCGCGACACCGATTATGTGAAGGCGGTGATTGCCGGTGTCGACGCCGGCGGCCCCTGCACCGCGATCGGCCATCAACAGACGTTTTCGGCTGAAGCCGCGGCGCTGATCAACGGCACCGCGACCCACGGCGAGGATTTTGATGACACCTTCGAGGGCGGCCCGGTGCATTCGAGCACGGTGATCGGTCCGGCGGTGCTGGCGGCGGCCGAGCGTTTTGGCTGCGCCGGTCCCGATGTGCTGGCGGGTTTTGTGGTCGGTGTCGAGACGCTGTGCCGGCTGTCGATGGTGATCCCGAAGGCGATCCACAAATCGGGTTTCCATCCCACCGCGGTGCTCGGCGCGATGGGCGCCACGCTCGCCGTGGCGCGGACGATGAAGCTGAACAGGCAGCAGACCGTCGATGCGCTGGGCATTGCCGGCAGCATGGCCAGCGGCATCATTGAATACCTCGCCGAAGGCGCGTGGACTAAACGCCTGCACGCCGGGTGGTCGGCCCAGGTCGGCATCCAGGCGGCACGGCTGGGGCAGCAGGGTTTCCTCGGGCCGCGCACGGTGTTCGAAGGCACGCACGGCCTGTATTACGCTTTCGCGCGCTCGGCCGCTGGCGACTACGACGTGCTGACCCGTGATTTCGGCAAGGACTGGTACCTGTCGCGCATCACCTTCAAACCCTATGCCACGGGCACGATGAACCAGCCTTATGCCGACTGCGCGCTGCGCCTCGCCAAAAAAGGTTTTGCTGCCGAAGATGTGGTGGATATCCTCTGCGAAACCGCCGAGGGTTATGTGCATCGCCTGTGGGATCCGCTGCCGTCGAAACACCGTCCGGCCAATGAATATGCCGCCAAGTTCAGCGCGCCGTTCAACATCGCGGTGGCATTCATCACCGGCGGCGCGGGGCTGGCCGCTTTCACTGAAAAGACCGTGCGTGACGAACGTATCCTCGCGCTGGCGTCGAAAGTGAAATACGTGGTGGATCCGAATAATCCCTATCCCAAGGCCTACACCGGACATGTGCGGATGACGCTGAAGGATGGCCGCGTGTTCGAAGAGCGCCAGCCGCATATCCGCGGCGGCGCGCAGGAGCCGCTGAGCCGTGCCGAGATCGAGGAGAAGTGCCGCCTCAACGCCTTGTTCGGCGGCTGGAGCGAGGTGCAGATTGCGGCCTTCCTCAAGTCGGTGCCGACGCTGCTGGCCGGCAAGGTGGATCTGTCCAGCCTGCGCAGCTGATGACCTATAAAAATATCAATAAAAACAATTACTTAATGATATATTGCACTTGCACCACAACAACCGGAGCACCGTCATGGCTGAACGCCTGCAGATCGACATCGTTTCCGATGTAGTTTGACCCTGGTGTTTCATCGGCAAGCGCAAGCTGGAAGCTGCGCTGAAACAGTTCGCCGAACTGTATCCCGATGATCCCGAGCCCGCCGTGCGCTGGCTGCCGTTTCAGTTGAATCCCGGATTGCCGCCGGAAGGTATCTCGCGTGCCGATTACATTCTGCGCAAGTTCGGCGAGCGCGACAGCTCGCGTTACAACCGCGTCGCTGGTGTCGGCAAGGGTGTCGGCCTCGACATGGCCTTCGACAAGATCACGGTGCAGCCGAACACGGTCAACGCACACCGGCTGATCCATCATGCCGGCACACTCGGCAAGCAGGACATGGTGGCCGAAGCGCTGTTCCGCGGCTATTTCTGCGAAGGTGCCAATCTCACCGACGTTACGGTGCTCGCGGACTATGCGGCGCAGGCCGGACTGGATCGCGCGGCAACTGAAACGTATCTGCGCAGCAGCGCCGATGCCGATGTGATTCCCGCCGCGGATGCCGAAGCCCGCCAGGTCGGCATCGAAGGCGTGCCGTTTTTCATCTTCAACCGCACCGTGGGCTTGTCGGGGGCGCAGGACCCCGAGGTGCTGCTGCAGGCGATGCAGCAGGCGCGCGCTGCGTAAACATTCCGATCAGCGATGGCCGAATCCACCGTTTATCGCAACGCGCTGGAGCCGGGCGGCACACTCAACGAGTACCTGCTGAAATCGGTGCTCGGCACCGGCGGTTTCGGCATCACCTATCTCGCCTGGGACGGCAATCTCGAAAAGCCGGTGGCGATCAAGGAATACCTGCCGGGTGACCTCGCGCTGCGCGCGCTCGACGGCAGCGTGGTGCCGGTTTCCAGCGACCACCGCAACGATTACCAGTGGGGCCTCGACCGCTTCATCCAGGAGGCGCGCACGCTGGCGCGCTTCAGCCATCCGCACATCGTGCGCGTGAACCGCTACTTCGAGCTCAACGGCACCGGTTACATGGTGATGGACTACGAGGAAGGCGAATCGCTGCACGCGCGCCTGAAGCGCGCGCCGCTGCCGGCGGAGGATGAGGTCCGCGGCCTGCTGCTGCCACTGCTCGACGGCCTCTCGGCGGTGCATGCCGCGAACTTCCTGCATCGCGACATCAAGCCGGCGAACATTTTCATCCGCGGCGACGGCCGGCCGGTACTGCTGGATTTTGGCGCGGCGCGTGCCACCGGCGGCGCCACGCGCAGCCTGACTGCGGTGCTGACGCCGGGCTATGCGCCGCTGGAGCAGTATTCACCCGACGGCAAGCAGGGGCCGTGGTCCGACATTTATGCCCTGGCCGGCGTGTTGTTCCGCATGGTCACCGACCGCAATCCGCCGGATGCCGTGGCAAGGTTGCAACTCGACACGGTGCCGGCGGCCCTGCAGGCGGCGCGTGGCCGCTACAGCGCAACCCTGTTGCAGGCCATCGGCCGCGGGTTGGCGGTGAACGCGGGGTCGCGGCCGCAAAGTGTGGCCGGCTGGCGCGGACTGCTGGAGGGCGCACCGATGCCTGGACAGGCAGGCACTGCCCCCAACAGCGGGGCCACTCCGGCGGCTGCTAGGACCGTCGCCTTGAATTCGGCTGCGGGCAGCACGGCCACGACGCGCACGGTGGTGTCTGCGCCTGACCACAGCGAGTCGTGGAGGCGCCTTGCCTGGGCTGTGTTCTGGCTGGTCGCGGCCATTGTCGCCGTCAGTTGGTATGTCAAGCGCAAGCCTGAACCGCCACCGGCGCCCGCGGTCGCTGCGCCATCGGCGAAACGCGCACCGGTGCAGGTCGAGGTGGTCGAAACGCCGGCCCTCGCGGTGCTTCCCGCGGCGCCGGCCATCGCAGCCCCCGCGGCCGATGTCGTGGTGGTGAAACCGGTTGAACCGTCCAAGGGGCGTGTGGCGGAGCGGGTGGCCGATGAATTCCGCGGCGCTGACCGCGACGGCGACGGTTATCTGGTGCCGGCGGAAGTGGAAGGGCGATTTCCGTTCATCGCCAAGGAGTTTGCGAAAGTTGACCGTGACGGCGACCGGCGGATTTCATTCGACGAATTCGCGGAGCTGCGCCGCCAGCAGTTCGAGCGCCGGCCGCTGTCCAGGTAAGGCCGTGATGCCCGGCGCTACAGCGGCTGTGCCATGCCCAGTTCGGTCAGCGTAACCCGGAAACGTTTCTGTTCCGCGCCGAAATGCCCCGCGAGTTCGTGGCTGCGCATGAAATTGGGCACTGCCCCGGAGGCCGCGAGTTCAGTCTTCCATTCCGGGGTCTGCACCACTTTCGAAAATACTGTCTCCCAGTAGCCGATCTGCGCCGGCGTGAGGCCCCTGGGCGCGATCACCGGCCGCCAGTTGGCGACCACGGCATCCACGCCCTGTTCCTTCCAGGTCGGCACCACGGACAGCGCGCCGTCGAGGCGTTTCGGCGCGGCGACGCCCAGCATGCGCATGCGGCCCGCCTGCAGGTGCGGGATGCCGTTGGCCGAAGGCGTGGTGACCAGCCCGACATGGTTGCCGAGCAGCGCGGTGGTGGATTCGCCGCCGGAGCCGAACACCACGATCTTGAGTTTCCTGACATCCGCACCGGCAGCCTTGGCGATCAGCGCGGCGGCAATGTGGTTGGTGTTGCCGGCCGCGGTGGCGATGCCAATGGGCAGGGCTTCTGGATTGCTTTTGAATTGCGAAACAAGATCCCTGCCGTTCCGGAACAGGGCATCGGCGCGCACCAGGAAGCCGATGTATTCCTCCGAGAGCATCACGATCGGCGTGAACGCGGTGTAATCAAAGGGGCTGCGGCCGATGATGCGGTTGGTGAGCAGCGAGGTCGCGGCAATTTCGATGACATGGGCATCGCCGGCGCGATGGTGCAGGTAGACCTGGGCAATGGTGCTGGCGCCGCCGGGCTTGTTGACCACGTTCACCGGCTGCTCGACCAGTTTGTGGTCCTGGATGATTTTCTGGATGGAGCGCGCCATGCGGTCGATGCCGCCACCGGGGCTGACCGCAACCACCAGCTCGACCGGGCGGGTCGGCGCCCAGTTTTGCGCGACTGCGGTTTGGGGCGGGAGCAGGGCTGCTGCGAACAGCGCTGCGGCGAATGCTGCGAAAGGATGGCGGCTGGACATGCGAACTCCGAAGAGGGGGTTCACCGATTATGATGACCCGCGCCGTCCTGCGTCCAGACGTTCAGTGAACTTCACGAAATAGTCTTCGTCGATCTGCAGTCCGCGTGCACCGGGCAGGCGCCGTGACAGCAGGAAGTTGATCCGGGTCAGCAGGTCGTGACGTTCATCGCTGCTGCCGGCCTGCGCGAGCAGGGCTTCGATTTCGCGCAGCTCGGCCGAGGCCTGCAGTTCGCCGGGCAGACAGCCCGCGTTTTTCAGCAGGCGGTAGGCGGCGCGTAATTCTTCCGGCACCAGTGCATCGTCTTCCAGCGGCAGCGGTTTGCCTTCGCCAGGCAGATCGCTGAATTCGCCACGATCCTGCGCGTCGGCGATCTGGCGTTCGGCCAGGGCATCCAGCAGTGACAGCGGTGGCGGACGTTGCGGGCGCATCATCACATCATCAAAAAGTCGCGGACCACCGCGATCTGCTCTTTGGCCATCAGCGCCGGCGCATGACCGGTGCCGGCAAACTCGACAAGTTTTGGCTTCGGACCGCGGCTGATCATTTCTTCGGCGGTATCACGCAGCAGCAGATCGGATGCACCTCCGCGCAACAGCAGCGTCGGGCAGCGGATGGCGTCATAGACATTCCACAGCACGATGTCCTGCGCCGCGGCCTTCTGGAAGGGCAGGCCGATGCCGGGGTCGTAGACCATGCCCCAGCGGCCGTCTGGATGCTGGCGGGCGTTGTGTTCGGCGAGGTGGCGCCATTGCGCGTCCGTCAGCGGGCCGAAGGGGGCGGAGACCTGGCGCACATAACGCTCGAATTCATCAAAGCTGTCGAACAGCGGGTTCTTGCCGACGTACTGGCCGATACGCTCCATCGACGCCTTGGGGATCATCGCGCCAACATCATTCAGCACCAGCCGGCGGATCGGAGAGCCGGGACGCGCGGCGAGCAGCATGCCGAGCATGCCGCCCATCGAAGTGCCGACCCAGTCGATGTGGCGCGCGCCCTGTGCGGTGACGCGGGCGATCAGCGCCGTCATGTCGTTCATGTACTGCGGATAACCGTAGTCCTCGGGATTGGGCAGCCAGTCGCTGCGGCCGCGGCCGGCGATGCTGACGCAGACCACGCGCCGGTCATCCTGCAGCGCTTCGGCCAGCGCATCGAAGTCGCGGCAGTTGCGTGTCAGGCCATGCACGCAGACCACCACGCGGGGATTCAGTGCATCGCCCCAGTCGGTGTAATGCAGGCGATGAAAGCCGGCACGGTTCAGGCATAGCAGCTCGCCCTCGGTCATTTTATGTAAGCCATTGTTTTAATTGAATAATTTATTTAAAACCGAGGAGGATCAAACCCCAGGCGCCGAGGCCTAGGAAGGCGATCAGGTGCACCCAGGCCCAGATCCGGTAGCGCCGACCCAGTTTGTCGGGCATCTCGTTGGCGAGCAAAAACAGCCGGCGGTCGCGCGGCTTGCGCAGCAGGTGCACGCCCTCGGTCTGCGCGCCGAACTGCTCGTGGTGGCGCTGGCGCACTTCACCGATTGCGGCGAGCCGTGCCTGTTCCCATTCTTCAAGACTGATCTGGCCGTCGCGGTCGGCATCAAAACGCTGCAGCAGCAGTTGCGGATTGTTTTTCCATTCCGTGATCAGCGCGCTGACATCGGACTTTTCATCGGCGGCACTCAGCACATTGCCGCTGTGCGTGGTGAATTCACCGATCGCATACACCGGTCCTTCCGGCAGCAACAGCCATTCGGTGTAGCGGCGGCCGCCTTCACTCCAGTGTTTGCGCTCGCGGCTGACCACCTCGGCGCCGTCAGGTGAGACCACGCAGGCGCCGCTGTCATCGACGATCAGGAAATGGTCGATGCTGGTGTTTTCCTCGACGGTTTTCCATTTGTTGTCGCTGTCCTGCTCCTCAACGGTGTAGTGGTACCAGCAGCAGGGGGTCAGGCTGGCCGGCGAGCGCACCGTCGAGCCTTCGATCAATCGACCGACGCCGAAGAGTTCGACATAACCCTGGGCAGCGGAGGCAATACTCGAGGTCGGCAGGTCGTGGATGGCGCGGTAACGGCGGGTGTTGCCGACCCAGGCAAAAAAACTCACCACACTCATGCCCAGCAGCGCCCAGGGCCAGCTGCGCGGATCCTCGGTTTGCAGCGCGATGACCACGATGATCGCGTGCAGCCCGCCGGAGAGCAGGATCGGTCCGCGGCCGCGGAAACCCGCGACGTTGAAGGCGGAGGAGTTGAGGGTGAGGCGCATTCAGCCGCAGGGTGGTGCTTGCCCGGGCAGGCGGGGCGTCAGGTGTTGAACAGCTGCTTGACGTCCACGTCCTTGCGTTCTTCCTCGCTGAACTCGAGCAGCTGGGCTTCCTTGAAGCCGAGCAGGCGGGCAATGATCAGGTCCGGAAACTGTTCGATGCGCACGTTGTTGATGTTCACCGACTCGTTGTAGAACTCGCGGCGGTCGGCGATGGCGTTTTCGAGGCTGGAGATGCGCGTCTGCAACTGCTGGAACGTCTGGTTGGCCTTCAGCTCGGGATAGGACTCGGCCAGCGCAAACAGGCTGCCCAGCGCCGCGCGCATGCCGCCTTCGGCCTGGCCCAGCGCCGGGATGTTCTGCGCCTCGCGCGCGGTGAACACCTTCGAGCGCGCCTCGATCACCCTGGTCAGCGTGTCCTGCTCGAATTTCATGTACTGCTTGCAGGTTTCCACCAGTTTCGGCAGTTCGTCATGGCGCTGCTTCAGCAGCACATCGATGTTCGCCCAGGCCTTGGACACGTTGTGCTTGATCTGCACCAGCGCGTTGTAGATGGTGATGCCGTAGACCAGCGCGATTACGAGGATGGCCAGGCCGATGATGGTGCCGAGGTCCATGTTGTGCTCCCTGCGGGACGGTTGTTATTGGGGGAAATTGTATAGCAGGGTGGGGGATGCAGGCAGTTGCGGAATGATCGCAGGGCGCTTCGCTAATGCGCCCTAGAAGTTCTAGTGATCAGCCTTGGCGAGATCCCTCATTCCTTCGGTACCAGGAACCTGAACAGTGGGGCCTGCTTGAAGTTCCTCGTCTGATCCCCTGCAAGATCCGGATTGCCGTCGAGCTGCAGTTTGCGCGGGCCGGAGCCTTCCGACAGGTCGAGCCGGCCCAGATTCACCCAGAGCGCGCCCGGGCTGGTAGTGTCATGGAAGTAGTACACCTTGTTTTTCTGGTCGGCCACTGCGAACCACAACGTGTCGGCAATATTCGGCTTCCCCGGCGTCTTGATGCCCATCGGGACGCTGACGTTGCGCATCACGCTGAACACTGTTGCGACGGCTTCACGGGGGTCGGCCGTTTGCTTGGCTGCGTTGATGTAGTACGACGCGCGGGCAAAGCGGTCAGAGGCGCGATTCGTGCCCGGCAGCATCGTTGAGCCCCCGATGTCCTTCCAGTAGTCGGCCAGGCTCAGCTGTTGACTGTAAACGGGCGAGTTGGTCATCACCTGGTATTGCCTGCCGTGGTGGATCACAAGTTTGCCTTCAATGTATTCGAAGATGGCCGAGTCGCCCGATGCGTCGGAAATCGACAGGTGCGCCGTGCCGGCATCGCCCGTGGGCGTGGCGACAGTGACGATGCGGAACGCTTCCTTCCGAAGCGCGTTGACGGCTTCAGCTGTCGTGGCATAGTTATCGAGCACAAATTGTACCCAGGCCGAGATGGCGAGCGTGGGGCGGGTGTCGCCGGCCGCCGCGGCAGGATACTTCGACTCCGAGAGGTAGAGCAGATTCGCAACGACGCCCTTCTCGTTCATGCCATCGGCAGCCGCCCCCTCGTAGATCGTCGTGACGATGCTGCCATACTTGCTTTTCCATACGACGGGTTTCGCGGTATTGCTGCTCCGTTCCAGGCCGCGTGGGTACAACCACATATTCGTGTCCATGTCCCGGTGGAGCCAGTCCATGGTGCGGCCAGTGACGGTCTGGCCGTCCAAGCCGAAGTACACGGCGCGCGAGCAGGCCCCGGAAATGGCGGGGCTGAGCATGGATGCGGCAACAAGCGAGGCTATGGCAAGGCGGACTTTCATATTCGAATCCTCAGTAGATGGCTGGATGAAGTGGACTGACGCGAATTGATTGACTGTTTGAGTTGACGGTTTGCATCGTGTTGGTGCCCATCATAGTTCACGTCACGCCCGCGCTCAATCGTCCACGCTCAATCGCCCGAGCGACCGCCTGTTTACCAGGTGTAAGTCACGCTGTACCGCACCACCCCCTCAGCCCCCGCCGCCAGCTTCACCGGGAACATCACGGTTCGCGCATCGTCCTTGCGGTAGTCCTGGCTTTTGCTGGTGATGTTCCAGTTACTCCAGCGGTAGAGCTGTTCGCGCACCATCACCGTTACAGCTTCCTTTTTCTGGTTGCGCACCTTGACTTCGATTTCCTCGGTCATGGTCTTGCGCGCGCTGTCGATGCTGAAGTTGACCTGACGCCGCTCGCCGACGACATCAAAGGCCGAGCCCATCCTGATCAGCACGTTCTCGTTGCGCGGCGTGTGGTCGAGGCTGTCTTCGCCGATGAACTCCAGCATCTGGTCGGCGGTGTCGAGCTTGGAGACGCGGATGCGGCCGGCCGGTAGCGGCTGGCCGAGGTTCTGTTCCTTGCCGTTTTTGAAGCTGAGAAACACATCGACCTTGCGGTTGCCGGTCTGGCCGTAATTGCGGTCGGTGACCGGGCCGCCGTAGCCGCGAAAGCCCGGCGTGCCCTGATAGACCAGGGTTTTTTCGCAGGGCACGCCGCGTGCCACCGGGAAGAGTTCGAGCTGCTGGGTGGAGTTGTCGGGCAGTGTGACCGGGCGGCCGAGGCTGTAGAGGTGGTATTCGAAGAATTCCTTTTCCTCGAAGCCGGGCGCGGCTTCGGCTTCGATGCTGGCGCGGGCCATGGCCGCAGCGGGAACTCGGCCCGGCTGCTGCACGCGGTTGACGTCGCCGGCGACCAGTTTCAGCCGGGCGTCGCTGTAGCCGGCGCCGGACTTGTTGACGATGCTGACCCAGGCGCCGACATCGAGTTTGCAGGAGTTGGCATCCGTGCCGTCCTGATAGGTCAGGTTGTAATCGGTCCACCACGCCATGCCGCCGGTCTGGTACGACACGCGGCTGGCATGGTTGCCGGCGCGGCTGGCGTTGATGTCCCAGACCAGTGTCGGACGCGTGATCAGGCCGCCGGGCAGGTCGGGCAGACGCACGCCGGCGTTGTGCGGGAGGGTCTGGATGCCGCCGTCGTCGCGCTTGAGCACAATGCCGCCGCTGGTGGAGAGCAGGGTGCCGCTGAAACTCTCGACACCGCTGCCGCGCACCTGATCGACGCTGATGCGGCGGTCGATATATTTTTCAAGTAAGCGCTGCGTGTTGACCAGATCGAACTGGAAATTCTGCTCCAGCACACGGGTGCCGGTGGGATCGGTCAGTGATTCAAAGCGCACGGTGGTCGGGTCGATCAGCGCCGCTACGTCGTTGAAGCGCACGCTGTTGCGGCCGCGCTGCAGGGCCAGTTCACGCTGCTGGCGGACGATGGCATAGCCGGGGATGGCGGTCCCGTTGCCACCGCCGCGATACAGGTCCGGCGGCAGCGCGCCGGGACGGGCCGTGCTGTAAATGGTGACGGCCTGGCCGCTGCCTTCGCTCTGGGCAGTGGCGGTGGCCGCGAAGGCGGCAAGAATCAGGGCAAGCAGCGGGCGGATCGGGTGGTTCATGGCGGGGCTCCTGGGTTGTCTGGGTGTTTAAACGTGCGGGCTGGCCGGATGGGGTTAATGGATCGGGGTAAGGGATGGAATTAATCGCGGGCGGCCAGCGCTTAAAATCCGTGCTGGACTGAAGCGGCACTCAAGGAGCGGCATGAACAACATCTGTGTTTTTTGCGGTTCGAACAGCGGCCGCGGCGAGGCCTATGCCGAAGCGGCACGGGCGATGGTGGCGGCGATCGGCGAGGCCGGCATGGGCATTGTCTTCGGCGGCGGCAACATCGGGCTGATGGGGGTGATCGCCGAGGCGGCGCTGGCGCAGGGCGTACGTGCCATCGGCATCACGCCGCGGCGGTTGCTCGAGCGAGAGGTGGTGCATACCGGGCTGACCGAGCTGCACGTGGTGGAGTCGATGCATGAACGCAAGGCGCTGATGCGGCAGCAGTCGGATGCCTTCATTGCGCTGCCCGGCGGACTGGGCACGCTGGACGAGTTGTTCGAGGTTGCGGCACTGACCCAGCTCGGCGAGCACCAGAAACCCTGTAGCCTGCTCAATACCGCGGGTTACTTCGACGGCCTGCGCAGTTTTCTGGACCATGCCGTGGCCGAACGCTTCGTGACCCCGGTCCATCGCGACCTGTTGCTGGTCGAATCCGACCCGCGGCGCCTGGTTGCCGGATTACGTGCCTGGAAGCCGGTGCAGTCCAGTAAATGGATGGATAAACAGTCCCAATCCTGAGCGTTTCAGGGGTAATGGGGGCATAAGAATATTTAAGCCGGGACGCAGAGTGGCGCCCCTACAATCGGTCACGGGAATATCCGAGAACCATAAGCCGAGAGCCGAGGCATCGATGAGCGCCAGCGCCCAGACTGCGGACCAGACCGAAACCCGCAACACCACCTGCTACATGTGCGCCTGCCGCTGCGGCATCCGCGTACACCTGAAAAACGGCGAAGTCCGTTATATCGAGGGCAACCCCGAGCATCCGCTCAACCAGGGCGTGATTTGCGCCAAGGGTGCCTCGGGCATCATGAAGCAGTATTCGCCGGCACGGCTGACGCAGCCGCTGCGGCGCAAGGCGGGCGCGGAGCGCGGCGCCAACGAGTTCGAGCCGATCAGCTGGGATGAGGCCTTCCGCGTGATGGAGGAGCGGCTGCGCAAAATCCGTTCGACTGATCCGAAAAAATTCGCGTTGTTCACCGGCCGCGACCAGATGCAGGCCCTGACCGGCCTGTTTGCACGACAGTTCGGCACGCCCAATTACGCGGCCCACGGCGGTTTCTGCTCAGTGAACATGGCCGCGGGCATGATCTACAGCATCGGCGGCAGTTTCTGGGAATTCGGTGGCCCCGACCTTGATCGCGCCAAACTGTTCGTGATGATTGGCACCGCGGAGGACCATCATTCCAATCCGTTGAAAATAGCGCTCTCCAAGTTCAAGCGCAATGGCGGCAAGTTCATTTCGATCAACCCGGTGCGTACCGGTTATTCGGCGGTGGCCGATGAATGGATTCCGATCCGTCCCGGCACCGATGGCGCCTTGCTGCTGGCACTCAATCACGAACTGCTGACGCAGGGCCTTTACGACCGCGAATTCCTCGCCCAGTACAGCAATGCCGGTTACCTGGTGAACATGGACGAGTCCAGTGACCAGTTCGGCATGATTGTCTGCGACGAGCAGGCCGAAGAAAAAAATCCGCACCGCAAGCATCAGCAGCTGTGGTGGGACCGCCATGCCAACCATGCGGTCATCAACCACACGGCAGGCAGTGACCCGGCGCTGACTGGCAGCTACAAGCTGGCCGACGGCACGCCGGTGAAGCCGGCCTTCGAGTTGCTGCGCGAACGCCTGATGGAATACACGCCGGAATGGGCCGCGAGCATCACCGGCATTGATGCCGCGACCATCCGCCGCCTGGCCCATGAAATGGGTGTCACAGCGCGCGACCAGAAAATCGAGCTGCCGATTGCCTGGACCGACAGCTGGGGCCGCAAACACGACAAGGTCACCGGCAATCCGGTGGCCTTCCACGCGATGCGCGGGCTGGCGGCGCATTCGAATGGTTTTCAGACCATACGCGCGCTGTCGATCCTGATGTCGCTGCTCGGCACCATCGACCGGCCCGGCGGTTTCCGCCACAAGGCGCCGTTCCCGCGCAGCACGCCGCCGGTGTATGCACGCAATCCGAATGATCCTTCGGCGATCAAACCCGACACGCCGCTGGGTGGCGCACCGTTGGGTTTCCCCGGCGGCCCGGAAGATTTGTTTGTTGATGAAAACGGCGGTCCGGTGCGCCTGGACAAGGCTTTTTCCTGGGAGCATCCGCTGGCGGTGCACGGGATGATGCACAACGCCATCACCAATGCCTGGCGCGGTGACCCCTATCGCATCGACACGCTGCTGATTTTCATGGCGAACATGGCGTGGAACTCGACGATGAACACCGTCGAGGTGCGCAAGATGTTGAATGATAAAGATGCGTCGGGAGAGTACAAGATACCTTTCCTGATTGTCTGCGACGCCTTCCAGTCCGAGATGACGGCCTTTGCCGACCTGATCCTGCCCGACACCACCTATCTCGAACGCCATGATGTGATGTCGATGCTCGACCGGCCGATTTCGGAATTCGACGGCCCGGTGGATTCGGTGCGGGTGCCGGTTGTGCCGCCGAAAGGCGAATGCAAACCGTTCCAGGAAGTACTGGTCGAGCTGGCGGGGCGGCTCAAGTTTCCGGCCTTCACCAAACCCGACGGTTCGCGCAAGTTCAAGGACTATCCGGATTTCATCGTCAATTTCGAAACCGAGCCGGGCTCGGGGCAGGGCTTCCTGATCGGCTGGCGCGGCAAGGATGGCGACAAGGCGCTGGTCGGTGAGCCCAATCCGAAGCAGTGGGAGATGTACGCAAACAACAACTGCGTGTATCACCATGTGATGCCGGAGTCGTACCAGTACATGCGCAACTGGAACCAGGAGTATTCCGATTGGGCGCACCAGATGAAGCTGCGCCGGTTCCCGGATCCGGTGATCATCCAGATCTACGCCGAGGTGCTGCAGAAATTCCGCCGCGCAGCCAAGGGTCACGGCAAACGTGTACCGCCGGCGCATCTGCGCGAACGCATCACCACCTACTTTGATCCGCTGCCGTTTTATTACGCGCCGCTCGAAGTGCAGGCGACGGACGCCGCGCAGTATCCGCTGGCGGCGATCACCCAGCGGCCGATGGCGATGTATCACTCCTGGGATTCGCAGAATGCCTGGCTGCGCCAGATACATGCGCATAACTACTTGTTTGTAAACGAAAAAACAGCAATGGCCGAAGGTATCGCCGACGGCGACTGGATCTGGGTCGAGTCCGCCCACGGCCGCGTGCGCTGCATGTGCCGGCACAGCAATGCGGTGGAGCCGGGGACGGTGTGGACCTGGAATGCGATCGGCAAGGCGCAGGGCGCGTGGAGCCTCGCGCCAGAAGCCAATGAGGCGCGGCGCGGTTTTCTGCTGAATCATCTGATCACCGAGGAACTGCCTGCCGGCGAAGGGCGAACGATATCGAACTCGGATCCGATCACCGGTCAGGCAGGCTGGTATGACGTGCGGGTGCGTATCCGCAAGGCCGGAGCGGATGAAGCCAAAGAAACCTTCCCGCAGTTCGCGCCGCTGACAACGCTGCCGGGCATGAATCCGGTACGCCGGCTGTGGCAGGGGTTTGTCGCCGGCAAGGGAGAATTCAAATGACGCAGTTAGCCTTGGTTATCGATCTGAACGTCTGCGTCGGCTGCCATGCCTGCGTGACCAGTTGCAAGGAATGGAACACCTCGGGGGAAGCCGGCTTCCTGGCCGACGACAATCCCTACGGCCGCGATCCGACCGGCACCTTTTTCAACCGCGTGCAGACTTTCGAGGTTGGCGAGTTTCCGGATACGCAGACGGTGCATTTCCCGAAATCCTGCCTGCACTGTGAGGATCCGCCCTGCGTGCCGGTGTGTCCTACCGGCGCCAGCTACAAGCGGCCGGAAGACGGCATCGTGCTGGTCGATTACGACAAGTGCATAGGCTGCAAGTACTGCGCCTGGGCCTGTCCCTATGGTGTGCGCGAGCTCGACGAGCATCAGAAGGTGATGAAGAAATGCACGCTGTGTGTTGACCGCATCACCGACACCAAACTGCCCGAGGCCGAGCGCAAGCCGGCCTGTGTGCTCGCCTGTCCGACCAATGCGCGGCTCTACGGTGACATCCATGACGAAGAGTCGATCGTCTCGAAAGCCATACGCGAGGCTGCGGGTTATCAGCTGATGCCGGAGTGGGGCACCCAGCCGGCCAACCATTACCTGCCGCGGCGCGCGCCCGCGAAGCCGGCGGCCGCGGCCTCCGGCACAACCAATCCGCTCGACATTGACGGACCGATGCCGCAGGCGGCGGAGGCCCGGTCATGAATCCCGCATTCTCGGTGGTGCTGCTGACCACGCTGATCGGCGCCGGGCAGGGTTTGTTTCTGGCGATGTTCGGCATCGAAGCCGCAGCAGCGGCCTCGTGGATCGACGCGCCCGCTGCCGGCTTCTATGTTTGCGGCAGCGCGCTGTCGGTGCTGCTGTTGGGCGGCGGATTGCTGGCGTCGTTTTTCCATCTCGGCCACCCCGAGCGGGCCTGGCGTGCGATCGCGATGTGGCGCGCCTCCTGGCTGTCGCGCGAGGTGATCGTGCTGCCGGCGTTTATTGCTGCGGTGGCGGCGTATGGTCTGCTGCACTGGCTGGATTGTGATGCGACGCTGCTCACGGGTATCGCGGGTGCGCTGCTGTGCCTGCTGCTTTTCTGGTGCACCGGCATGATCTACGCCTGCATCAAGTTCCTGCAGGAATGGGCCTCGCCACTGACGCTGGTGAATTTCACGCTGCTCGGTTCGGCTTCGGGGCTGATGCTGGCTGCTGCGCTATCGGAGTTGCGCGGTGATGCCCATGCCGCTGTGCTGGCAGGCTGGGCGCTGGGACTCACCATCGCCGGATTTTTTACGCGGGGTGCGGCGCTGCTGCGCAATGACCGGCTGAAACCGAAATCAACGCTGCAGAGCGCGATCGGCATCAATCATCCGAAGGTGGTGCAGAAGGCGCAGGGTTTCATGGGCGGCTCTTTCAGTACCCGCGAGTTTTTCCATGGCCGGGGTCCGGGCACGCTGCGCAGGGTGAAGTGGCTGTTCATCGCCGCCGCCTTTGTCGTGCCGGCGCTGCTGGCGGCGTCCTATCTCGATGGCGGCGGCAGTGGTCCGCTGCTGGCGGCGCTGCTGATCCAGTTTGGCGGACTGGTGGCGGAGCGCTGGTTCTTTTTTGCCCAAGCCAACCATCCGCAGAACCTTTATTATCAGGCGGTTTCCTGAATACCTCCCGCCGCCCATGTTGCCCACCGGAAGTTTTCGTTTCCGCGCCATCCGTGCATACAGCTATGTGCGCGACATCACCCAACGCGAAAAACGGCACCTGATCTCGGAAATTCAGCAGACCCGGGGGTTAATGCCCATCCTGATGAAGCAGCGCAACGGGCAGCGCTGGTCGTCTGATGACCGTGCGCAGCTGCGTGACCATTTCGGCCGGCTGACACGCCTGAGTCCCTATCTGGTGCTGGTGGTGATGCCAGGCGGTTTTTTTGTGCTGCCGGTCTTTGCCTGGTGGCTGGACCGCCGCCGCGGGCGTGATCGCGTGCGGCCCACAGGCTAGGCCGTTCTGCCATGGTTGCGCTGTGGTATCTGCTGCTGCTGGCTCCCTTTGTTGTGGGCGCGGTGTTGTGGATGAACTATCGCCGCAAAAACGCAGCGCGCGAGCGCGAGTCGATGTTGCGCTGGCAGAAGGTGGTGGCAGCCAAACCCGTTGCCGATGAGGCTGCGGGTGTTGCGAAGGTTGATGAAGCGCAGCCGAGCCGGGCTGCGGTGGTGGGGTTGCGGCCACGCCTTCTTGAACCCGCGGATGCGCTGTTCTACCGCCTGCTCGTCAGTGGTCTGCCCGACCATGATGTATTTGCCGGTGTCAGTGCCGACCGCGTGCTGCTGGCGGGTGAGGCGGTTTCGGCACTGGAACGCGAAGCACGGCAGCGCGCCTGGTCGCGGCTGATCATCGATTTCCTGGTTTGTGACAAAAGCCTGCGGCCGCGGGTCGTGGTGTTGCTCGATTCCGGCACCGCGCAAATGGTACTGCAGGAGTCGCTGCGCGGGGCGGGCTTGCGCTGTGTGACGGTGGCGCGGGGCAATCTGCCGAGGCGGCAGGAGATCCGAGCCCTGATTCTTGGTGATGAGCCGGCATCAGCCCCTCTCTCGAAGTAGTCTGCAAGTAATTGATTTTAAACAATAAAATAGCATGAGAAAAAGGCCGTCCCGGAGCTGTCCACATTATGCTTGACGGCGCCTTGCCAGACCCGTATAACGACCCCGCGTGTTTGGTTTCAAGTGCTTGAAAGTCAGCGGTTCCCGGTGTTGCAGTGGCTGGTGTTCGTACTTTTGGGGCTGTGAGATTTAAATACGATATGCGGCGCAAGCCGCGATGTAATCCAACCTCAAAAGGAAGTAACGACATGGCAACTGGTACCGTTAAATGGTTCAACGACGCTAAAGGCTTTGGTTTCATCACCCCGGACGGCGGCGGCGAAGATCTGTTCGCCCACTTCTCCGGCATCAACATGAGCGGCTTCAAGACGCTGAAGGAAGGCCAGAAGGTTTCCTTCGACATCACCCCGGGCAACAAGGGCAAGCAGCAGGCCAGCAACATCCAGGCCGCCTGATCATCGCTCAAGCATCATGAAAAACCGGGCTTCGGCCCGGTTTTTTTACGTCCATCGTTCACCCGCTTTTCGCGGATATCCGCCGCATTAATAATTCGCCGCCAGATGGCTGCAATCTTTCCGAATCATCAGGTCTGGGATCTGTTCTGCCGCGTTGTCGACAACTACGGCGATGCAGGGGTGTGCTGGCGCATCGCGCGCATGCTCGCCGCCGAGCACCGGCTGCCGGTGCGGCTGTGGATCGACCGGCCGCAGACGCTGAACGCGTTGTTGCCGGAACTCGATGCTGCCGCCGAAGTGCAGCACATCGACGGGGTCACCATTTGTGACTGGTCGCGTCTTGTGCCACAGCCGCAATCGGCTGCCGTGGTGGTCGAGGCTTTTGGCTGCGGACTGCCGGAGAGCTATGTCGAGGCGATGGCGGCGATGCCGCGGCCACCGCAGTGGGTCGTGCTCGAATATCTGAGCGCTGAAGACTGGGTGGATGGCCACCACGGTCTGGCCTCGCCGCATCCGCGGCTGCCGCTGCAGCGCTGGTTTTTCTTTCCGGGTTTTGGTGGTGGCAACGGCGGGCTGCCGCGTGAACAGGATCTGTTGACGCGGCGTGATGGCTTTGATGCCGCGGTATTCTGGCGCGCGCTGGGCTTTGCGCCGCCGGAGCCGGGCGGTGTCACGGCTTCGGTGTTTGCCTACGCCGATGCGCCATGGACCAGGCTGATCGAGGCCTGCAGGTCCGGTCCTGAGCCTTCGCTGCTGGTATTGCCCGAGGGCGCACTGGCGGCAGCAGCACGCAGTTATGCCGGTGCCGCTCAACACGTGAAGTCGCTGCGGTTGGGCGCGCTGGAGTTGCGCTGGTTACCCTTCCTGCCGCAGCGTCTTTATGACGAATTGCTGTGGGCCTGTGACTGCAATTTTGTACGGGGCGAGGATTCATTTGTCCGTGCGCAGTGGGCCGCGCGGCCGCTGGTCTGGCAACCTTACCGTCAGGAAGATGACGCTCATGCCTGCAAGCGCGCTGCTTTTGCCGCTCGGTATACGGCAGGCATGACCCCGGAAGTCTCAGCCGCCTGGCATGGTCTGCAGCACCACTGGAACCATGCGGATGGGGTAGGTCTGGCCGCAGCCTGGATGGGCTGGCGCGGACAGCGCGAGGCCTTGATTTCACATGCCGGGGCCTGGTCTGCAAGACTGGTGGCGGAGCCCGAGCTGGTCGCGGCACTGGTCGAGTTTGCCCTCGGCAAGGTAAAATAGCGTGTTTCGCTTTCTGCTTGTGTCCCGCGAATTTATTCAGCTTAATCAAGGATGTAGTTCATGAAAATCGCACAGGAAATCCGCGCTGGCAACGTCATCATGGTCGGCAAGGACCCGATGGTGGTGCTCAAGGCCGAGTTCAGCAAATCCGGCCGCAATGCTTCCGTGGTCAAAATGAAATTGAAGAATCTGCTGTCAAATGGCGGCACGGAAACGGTTTATCGCGCCGACGAGAAATTCGATGTCGTGCAGCTCGAGCGCAAGGAGGTGACCTATTCCTACTTTGCCGAGCCGTCGTATGTGTTCATGGATGCCGAGTTCAACCAGTTCGAGGTGGACAAGGAAAACATGGGTGATGCGCTGAACTACCTCGAGGACGGCATGGAGTGCGAGGTCACGCTGTATGAAGGGCGCCCGATCTCGGTGGAAATCCCGCAGACCCTCGTACGCGAGATTGTCTACACCGAACCCGCGGTGCGTGGTGATACCTCGGGCAAGGTGCTCAAGCCGGCGAAGCTGGCCACCGGTTTTGAGATTCCGGTGCCGCTGTTTTGCGCCACCGGAGACAAGATCGAGATCGACACCCGCACCGGTGAATACCGCAGCCGCACCAAGGGCTGACGACAGAAAAATAACTATTTAAAAACAAAGGGTTAAAATGATGCCGCAGTGATTCTGCGGCATTCACCTTTGTGGTGTCAGTGCGGCCGTGTAATGCTTTTTGCTGGCCGGTTATTCCCTGACCAGCCATTCGCAGCGCACACCACCTTCGCCCTCCGGGGCCAGCGTCCGCCACAGCCAGTCGAGCAGTGGCGGTGCTTCCTGGTCCAGGCCGTACGGCGGATTGACCACCAGCAGGCCGCTGCCGCGGATATGTTCGGTGAAGTGTTCGCCGTGAACACTCAGTTCAAGCTGCAGCGTTTTTGGCAGTCCGGCAGCCTGCACGCTGCGTGCAAAAGCCGCCATGGCCGAAGTCGCCATCAGCGGATACCACACCGCGATCATGCCGGTGGCGAAGCGGTTGCGTGCTTCCTTGACGGTGCGCAGCACACGGCCGAATTCATCGGCCTCGTCAAAGGCGGAATCGATAAAGGTCAGGCCGCGGCGTTCGCGAGGCGGCAGGAAACCCTTGATTGAAGTAAAGCCATCCTGGTTGTGGATCGCGGTATGGCTCGCGCCATGCATCGCCGCCTGCAGTGCCGCGCAGTCATCGCGGTTCAGCTCGCACAGCACCAGTCGGTCGTTATCGCGCATCAGGCGGCGCGTGATACGCGGCGAGCCGGGATAAAAGCGCAGGCTGCCGTCGGGATTCTCGGCGCTCACGGCATCGAGGTAGGGGCGAAGTGCTTCTGGTGCGTCGCTGCGCCCGAACACACGGGCGATGCCCTTGCGCCATTCACCGGTTTTTTCCGACCAGTCGTGCTGAAGGTCGTAAAGACCGAGCCCGGCATGGGTGTCGAGCACGAAATAAGGCTTGTCCTTGCGGCCGAGCGCGAGCAGCAGCCGGCAGAGCAGGGCGTGCTTGAATACATCCGAAACATTGCCGGCGTGGAACTGATGGCGGTATGAAAGCATGGGCCGGATTACATCACACCCGGTGCTATCGCTGTGGAACCAGCTGTGTAATCATGCGTTTTTTTCTGAAGGGGATGGGGCATGGGATTGCAAAGACTGCATGTCGCCACTCGCTACAGCGAAGCGGCCATTTTCAACGGTGTGGTTTATCTGGCCGGCATGGTGCCCGAGTGCGAAGCGAAGGATATCCGCAGCCAGACCGCGGACGTGTTGAAACAGATCGACATCCGCCTCGCCGAGGCTGGCAGCCACAAGGGCCTGATTCTGCGCACGCAGATTTTCATCGCCGATCTCAAGGATTTCGCCGGCATGAACGAGGTCTGGGATGCCTGGGTCACCCCCGGCACCGCGCCACCGCGCGCCACCGTGCAGGCCGCGCTGACCAATCCGGAGTGGAAGGTCGAGATCGTGGTTACTGCTGCGCAGGCAGCGATGGCTTGAGGCCGGCAACACCAAACAAAACGCCACCGCTGGGTGGCGTTTTGTTTTGGAGATGGTGGTGGGGTGGAACCCTGCGCCAAACCTATGTAACTCAGCGCCTTAGAACCGCTGCGAACTCCAGCGGAAAGGTGCGGAATCCAGCCCC